>Ga0335076_10007940_pt1 | contig 10693 bp, 11 predicted proteins | sample Lox_Sample_25_FD_206717 | JGI IMG/M metagenome (GOLD analysis project Ga0335076, IMG submission 206717) | Soil microbial communities from Loxahatchee National Wildlife Refuge, Florida, United States - Lox_Sample_2.5 | ecosystem: Environmental > Terrestrial > Soil > Wetlands | place: USA...
CACCCGTTGCGTGAGTTCACGGCTCTGCGCCTTCAACAACGGTCCATCGACCATCGCGCCCGCGCATTCCATTCGCGACAAAACGCCGACGAGCGGCATCTCGATCTCTTCGAAGACGGACTTCAGACGCGGCTCTGCGACGAGCTTTGGCCACAGGCGTTCGTGAACCCGCAGCGCCATGTCCGCGTCTTCCGTCGCATACAACCCGACGCGGTCGTTGGCGACTTCGTCGAACGTTGCCTGATCGGGTCGAGCCGTCTTCGGCGCCTTCGAACTATCGGTCGCACGTGTGAGCTTCGCCCCGAGCAGACGCTCCGCGAGATCTTCGATCGTGTGCTTCGATCCGACGCTGTCGAGCACATAGCTCTCAAGCATCGTGTCGAAGGCGATGCCGTTGAGCTCGATGCCGAGATTCGCCAGCACGTTCTTGTCGAACTTCGGATTCTCGCCGAGCTTCTGCGTCGCTGCGTCCTCGAACAGCGGCCGCAAGCGATCGATCACGCGATCGCGAGTGAGTTCGTCGGAGGTCGTAGCGAGCGAAACGAACGCGGCCTGTCCGTCTTCGACCGCGAAGGCAAATCCGAGCACGCGCGCCTGCATGTAATCGCGGCCGCTCGTCTCGGTGTGCAGCGACACGCGTCCGCGTTCGCGAATGCGTTCGATCCATCGATCGAGCTGCGCCAGATCCGTAATCGTTTCGTAGTGTTTCTCCGCCTCGGCGGCCGCGACCGCTTGCTCGTTCTTCGGCAATTCGTCGAGCCACGGGCGGAACTCGTATTGCTCGTACAGCACACGTAGTCGCTCGACATCCATCGGTGTCGGCACCAAATCTTCGACGCCGACGTCGAGCGGCACGTCGCACTTGATCGTCGTCAGCTGCTTCGACAACGGCAACACATCCAGGCTTGCGCGCAGATTCTCGCCGACCTTGCCGCCGATCTCGTCCGCCCGCGCGATCACACCTGCGAGCGTGCCGTAGTCGGCCAACCATTTCGCCGCGGTCTTCGGCCCGACCTTCGGGACGCCGGGAATGTTGTCCGACGTATCGCCCATCAGCGCGAGGTAATCGACGATCCGTTCCGGCGGCACGCCGAACTTTTCGATCACGCCATTTCGATCGAGGCGCGTGTCGGTCATCGTGTCGACCAGCGTGACGTGATCGCTGACGAGTTGCGCAAGATCCTTGTCCGACGTCGAAACCACGACATCGCGCTTCGTAGCGGTCGCTTCGTGCGCGAGCGTACCGATCACGTCGTCGGCTTCGACACCGTCAATGATCAGCAGCGGTAACCCCATTGCGCGGATGATTTCGTGGATCGGCCCGATCTGATCGCGCAGGTCGTCCGGCATCTTCGTGCGATTCGCTTTGTATTCCGCGTACAGATCGTTGCGGAACGAACGTCCCTTCGCATCGAACACGACGGCAATCGGACTGCCGGCAAAATCCTTCGCGAGCCGCCGCAACATTCCGATCACGCCGCGGATCGCACCGGTTTTCACGCCGCTCGTCGTCGACAAAGTAGGCAGCGCGTGGAAGGCTCGAAACAAATACGACGAACCATCGACGAGCACCAAAGGTTTGTCGTGCGCCATGAATTGGGTCAAGATGGAATCGTCAGCGACTCTATCACAGCGTACCGACGCCAGTGGTTCGATACAGACGAGTGCAACGTACGATCGCCGGCACGCTCTTCGCGTGTTGTGCGCATGCTGCCTTCGGTGCAGACGCCGATCGCAATCCGAACGGACCCGACGTCACGATCGTCGTCGGCGAGGAACGCACCGTCTACGAATATCGCCAAGCAGGCCAATTGAGGATGATCAAGATCGTCCCGAAGCACGGAAAACCGTACTACCTCGTGCCGCGCGATCCGACTCGCGGCAACGGCGATCTGAGCCAAGCCGACATGCTGATCCCCAGCTGGACCATCATCGAGTTCTAGGACACTAGTGGCTGCGATCACTTCCCTGAACGAGCCCGATCTCGAAGATCTGCTCGCGAAATACGAACTAGGCGGACTCGAGCGTTACTGGCCGGCGTCGAACGGCGTCGAAAACACCAACTATTTCGTGCGCGTCGCCAACAAGCGCGGGCCACACGAAGTCGTCGTGACCATGCTCGAGCGTCCGCCGAATTCCGGCGCGCTGCTCGTTCCATTGCTCGACGCGTGCGCCGACGCGGGCTTGCCGGTCGCACCGATTCTGCGAAATCGCCAAGGATCGCCCAGCGATCAGATCAACGGTAAACCGACGCTCGTGTCGCCGCGGCTCGCCGGGCGACACGTCGTGAATCCTACCTTGCGCCAGTGCGAATCCGTTGGGCGTTTTCTCGCCCGGTTCCACAAGGCGACCGTCCCGCTGCGCGATCACGCGCCCGAGCACCCGCGCAACGAAGCTTGGCTCGTGCAGCACGCAGAACACGTGCGTGGACATATTCCGTATACCGACTATCGCCTGCTGCGCGACTCGGTCGAGAGCGTCGGTTCGCTGCTGCGCCGCGAAGACGTGCGCAGGCTGCCGCGCGGAATCGTGCACGGCGACGTGTTTCGCAACAACGTGCTGTTCTCGGAGCGCGGGCTGACCGGCGTAGTCGACTTCCACCACGCATCCGCCGGCTATTGGATCTACGACCTCGCCGTCGTCGCAAACGATTGGTGCAACGACGGCGGCGGCGTGCTCGATTTCGACCGCACGATCGCGATGCTGCGCGCGTACAACGCGATTCGGCCGCTGAAGCCGACAGAGCTGTGGCATTTCCCCATGTTCGCGTTGTATGCCGCCACGTCGTTCTGGCTGTCTCGGCTGACGGCCGCACTCAGGCGCAGGTCCGACCCGGCAATGCGGTTCAACAATCCTGAGGATTTCCAGCGAATCGTCGAGCGTCACGCCGCGCACTTCTGTTATATCGACGCGCGCTTGCTCGCCTGACGTTTCCGCCGCCTACTTCTCCGCGATCGACTTGTAAGCAATCACGATCCGGTCCGCTTGGTGCGGTAGCTTCATGAAGCCGACGTATCGACCCTTCTGATCGATGACGACGATGTTGCCGGTGTGATCGATGACGTACCCACCTTTGTTGTCCGGCACCTTCATGAATGCGACGTTCAGTTGCTGCGCAAAGGCGGCGAGTGCCTCTTGCGACCCGGTGACGCCGGTGAAGCGCGGCGAGAACGCGCTGACGTATTGGTCGATCTTCGCCGGATCGTCACGATCGGGATCGACCGAGACGAAATAGACCTTGAGATCGTCGAAGAGCTTCTTCGGACCCGACTGCGACAGCTTCGTTTCGGCTTGTGCAAGGGCGGACAACGTCACCGGGCACACGTCCGGGCACGACGTGAACCCGAAGAACATCAACGACCAATGGCCGAGCAGCGCGGCATTCGTGAATTCGTTTCCGTGCTGATCGGTCAGCGAAAACGGTGCGATCTGGCGCGGGTTCGGTAGCAGATACGTGCCTTGTTCGCGCAGCGCCGCTTCGTCGAGCAGCGGCTCGCGCGTCATGCGATACGCCAGCGAACCGAGGACGATGGCGACGAATGCGAGGCACAGCAGAACGGTCGTGCGAACGCCTCGGTTCACACCGAATGCCCGGAAATTCCACCGACGGATTGAAGTTCGATACCGCTGTGCGTCGCCGGCATGCCGAGCGGCACGTAGTGATCGACGAGCAGCGCCACGAACAACAGCATCAAATACAAGAGCGAGTAGTGGAACGTCTCGATCGGTGCACGCGGATCGCGCGCGCGAATCAACTGTACGGCCCAATAGAGAAAACCGATACCGAGCGCGGCCGCCGAGACGAGATAGATCAAGCCACTCATCACGATCAGGAACGGTAACAGGCTGATCACGACGAGAATCAACGTGTACAGCAGGATATGCCAGCGCGTGTACACCTCGCCGTGCGTGACCGGCAGCATCGGAATGTCGGCGTCGCGATATTCGTCTTTGCGGTCGAGCGCCAGCGCCCAGAAGTGCGGCGGCGTCCACGCGAAGATGATCAGCACGAGCAGCAGCGCACCCGGCTCGATCGAGTTGCTGACCGCGACCCAACCGAACAGCGGAGGGGCGGCGCCGAACAGACCGCCGATGACGATGTTCTGCGGCGTTGCGCGCTTCAGGAACAGCGTGTAGACGATGCCATATCCGATCCACGACGCGAGGTTCAGCCATGCGGTCAGCGGATTCACGAGCTCGAACAAGATCCACATACCGGCGACGCCGGTCAGCGCTGAAAACGCGAGACCGCGTCGCGCGGTGATCCGACCCGTCGCGACAGGTCGGTTGTGCGTGCGCGCCATCCGCGCATCGATCGACGCATCGGCGATGTGGTTGACGACCGCCGCCGAAGCCGCGACCAAGGCGATGCCGAGCGTTCCGAAGACGAGCGTATGGACCGGCACCATGCCCGGCGTCGCGAGGAACATGCCGACGATCGCGCACAGGAGCATCAGCAGCACGACGCGCGGTTTGCACATCTCCAAGTAGTCGCGCCACGTCGCGCGCGCGACCGGCGCTGCGAGCTCACTCATCGGGGGGCCTCGGAACGAAAGGAGCGATAGTTTACTGCAATGACTTCGAGCAACAAGACGGCGCCGACGCCGTTGTGAGCCGTCGCGACCGGCAGCGGCAACGTAAATACGACGTTGGAAATCCCGAGCGCCACCTGCGTCAATAAGGTCACCAGCAGCAGGTTGCCGAGCGCCGCGCCGGCCGAGATGGGACGCAGCCGAAGCGCGAGCGTACCCACCACGAAGAACACGACGAGCGCGCCGATTCGATGTCCCATATGGATGGCAACGCGAGCGCTGTTGTCCAGCAATCCGCCGAGATAATTCGGACCGATGTCCTGAAACACGTCGAAGCCGTCGGCCGCATCCATCGGCGGCCACCAGTGACCTTGGCATGTCGGAAAGTCGGGGCAGGCGAGGGCAGCGTAATTCGATGTCGTCCAGCCGCCCAGCATCACCTGAACGATGACTGCCGCGAGCGCCAACACTGCGTGCGCTCGCAACACGGCCGGCAGCGCCGGCGGCGGATCGAGCCGCAAGTACAGCAGCCACAGCAGACTCAGCGTCGCGAAGCCGCCAAGAAGGTGTGTCGTGACCACCTGCGGCCACAGCTTCAACGTGACGGTCCACATCCCGAACGCGGCTTGCAATACGACGAGTCCCGCGAGCAGCAACGTCAGCCTCAGCGGCGCGGTCGCCCGGTCGCGAACGCCGAGCGCGGCAATCGCAAAGATCAACAACCCGAGCGTGCCCGCGAAATAGCGATGGACCATCTCGGGCCATGCCTTGTGCGCTTCGAACGGCGCATGGGGAAATCGCGCTTCCGCCGTTTCGACGTTCGCGGCGGCGCCAGGAACCGATAGGTAGCCGTAACAGCCGGGCCAATCGGGACAGCCGAGGCCGGCATCTTGCAAGCGCGTGTATGCACCCAATACGACGACGACGAGCGCAAGAACTACACCGACGGCGGCGGTGCGCGACAACCAGCGGCGGCGGGCGACGACGTCAGCCAATGTGCGACACCTTCAGCAATTGCTTCATGTCCTCGAGCACCGGCTTGTCCGCGTTGCGGTATTCGTACCGCATCACCACGTTGCCGAGCGGGTCGATGATGTACACACCCGAACGAAGCGCGCCATTCGGGCCGTTGAACAACACCAACTCGGGATAGTTCTTCTGAACGGATTCGTCGAGGGGCACCTCACCGAGCGAGACGAGCGCGCGGCGGACGCGCGACGCGTCCCGACCCAGCAGAATATGCAACTGATGCAGTTGATGAACCGCGCCTTGGCATTCTTGCGGGCAGCCGTCCGCCTCGACGACCACGAGCCACCAATGGCCGCTGATCATGGACGCCTTGCCGTCGACCGGAACGAACTTGAGGTCTGCAACGCTGACGATCGGGTCGAGCAGCTCGCCGCGGTTCGTCGTGGCCCACGGCTTCGACGAACGAGCGGTTTCGTAAAACCAATACGCGCCGAGCAACGGGACGATCGCGATCGCGAACAGTCCGACCAACATGATGCGGTTGCGGCGAATCGTGGGAGCTGTCGGATTCGGCTCGCTCACGCTTCGCGCCCTCTACGTATTCCGAGCACGACGTAGGCGATGACGAGTGCACTCGCCATCGCGAACCACTGCACTGCGTAGCCGATGTGCCGTGTCGACGTCATCTCCTCGCCGAGTACGATCGGTTCGAGGCTGCCCGGTTGGTCCTCTTCCAACCTGAATTCGAGCGGAACGGTGGCGTGCACCAGAGCGCCGATCCGCCGCGCGTCGAACTGCTCGATGCGCTTCGGCCAATGATCGTCCCACTCGCTCGAATCTTTCGTCGTCGCGCTGGCGATCCACAACGATCCGACGATTCGAACGGTCGCGTCCGACACCGGCACTTCAGGCAACTGGCTGCGTGACGAGGGCGCCTCGATCCAGCCGCGATTCACCAACACGCGGCGTCCGCCGACGCTGTCGAACGGCGTGATCACGACGTAACCCGGCACGCCGTGGCGCGTGTGGTTGTCGACCAAAAACTGATGCTGTCCGTCATATCGCCCTTCGATTCGAACGCGCGCATACGGCGGCGCTTCGTCGAGCTTTCCTTCGTCGAGCGGCAACGCGCCAAAGCTCGCGAGCCGCGCATCTTCGATCGCGCGCTTCTGCGCGCCGCGGTCGATCTGCCAGAAACCCAACGCGATCGTCAGCGGCAAGAACACCGCGACGAAGATCGTCATTCTCGCCCCGGGACGAAATCGACCCACGGTCTGGCTAACGCCGTTCTGGGTTACAGTGGCGCGTCACTGCGCCGAGTACCCAGGTGTTTCTCAAAGCCCTCATCGTATTTCTGCTGATCGGCGTGCTCGCGAGCCTTTTCACCGGACTCGGTTTTCTGTTCAAGGACACCGGCAAAGCGGGGTCGCGACGTACGCTTTACGCGCTCGGGGTCCGCATCGTCTTCGCGGCCGCCTTGTTGATCGCGATCGGCTATGGGCTCGCGACCCACCAGTTGGCACTCAGCGCACCCTGGTACGGTCGCTAGGCGGAACTCATCAGAGTACGTAGACGAAAATGAACAGGCACACCCAGACGACGTCGACGAAGTGCCAGTACCACGAAGCCGCTTCCAGGCCGAACAAATCGTTCGGACTGAAATGTCCGCGTAACGCTCTGAAGAACTGCATCAGCAGGATGAATGCACCCAACGTCACGTGGAAACCGTGGAATCCGGTGAGGATGAAGAACGTCGAGCCGTAGATGCCGGACCCGAGCGTGAGCCCCAGTTCGGTATACGCGTGGTGGTATTCGTAGCCCTGCAGCACCAGGAACATCACGCCGAGCGCCACCGTGACGAACAGCCAGAACTGGATGAGGCCGCGTTTGCTATCCATCACGGCGTTGTGCGCGAAGTGCACGGTCACCGACGATGACAACAGAATCACCGTGTTCCAAAACGGCAGGTACGTACCCCAGTGCGAAATGCCCTGCGACGCCATCGATTCGTGCGGGTCGGGGAAGTGCGTCGGATCCGGGTTGTGCAATACCGGCCACGTCGGAGAAAAGTTCGGCCACAAGAATTCGCCGGTGATCCCTTTCGCGCCTTCGCCGCCGATCCACGGCACCGAGAAGTTGCGCGCGTAGAACAGCGCGCCGAAGAACGCAAAGAAGAACATCACCTCGGAGAAAATGAACCAGCTCATGCCCCACACGAAGGAGCGGTTGACCTGCGGGTTCAGCATGCCCGCGTGGTTCTCCGCAATGACCTTCGTGAACCACTTGAACAAGACGATCGCGAGCAGCGCGACCCCGATGTACAGCATGACGTGGTTTGGCGGCTGGCCCGCTTTGATCAAGTTCAGCCAATGGCCGACACCGGCGAGCGACAAGAAGATCGCCGCGGCGACGAACACCGGATACCAGCCGTTGGTCGGGACGTAATACGCCGTGTTGTCTTTGTTGTGATCGTGAGTCGCCATGACGCTGATTGCTCCGTTGATACCTCGGACTCAAGCTCCGGTCTTCACCTGGCCATCGGCCGCGAGCTGAGTGACATCGAACAAAGTGTAAGAAAGCTGAATCGACTCGACGCTGCGCGGAAGATCGGGTGAAACGAAGAACCGCATCGGCATCTCGAGCTCTTGGCCCGGTTCGAGCACTTGCCGGCTGAAACAGAAGCACTCGGTCTTGTGGAAGAACTCGGCCGCATTGCCGGGCGCCAACGACGGGACCGCCTGCGCCACCATCGTGTGGTCAGACGTGTTGCGAACGTAGAACTTCGCCTCGTTCACTTCGCCGGGATGAATGCGCATCGCGCCCTCCTCGGCCCGGAACGTCCACGTCATTCCGTCGTTGGTATTGGTCAGAAACGTGACCTTGATCGAGCGCGACTCGTCGGCTTGCACTTTCGCCGGATCGTAGACATACAACCCGCCGGTCCGACCGCCGAGCCCGGTCACTTTGCACAGCACGTCGTAAATCGGCACCAGTACGAAGCCGAATCCGAACATGCCTACGACGATCAGCAACAACTTCCACGTCGTTGTACGCAGCGGAGCCATCGCTTACGAGTGCGCCTCCGCGTCCGTCACTACCGGCGGGTGCGTGAACGTGTGATATGGCGCCGGCGACGGCACGGTCCACTCGAGACCATGTGCACCTTCCCATACGCGATCGGTCGCGGGCTTGCCGCTGCGGATCGTCTTGATCACGAGGAACAGGAAGAACACTTGCGAGAAACCGAAGATGAACGCGCCGATGCTCGACACCATGTTGAAGTCCGCAAACTGCAGCGCGTAATCGGGCACGCGTCGCGGCATGCCGGCGAGGCCCGAGAAATGCTGCGGGAAGAACGTCACGTTCACGCCGATGAACGACAACCAGAAATGCAGCTTGCCGAGCGTTTCGTCGTACATGCGGCCGCACCACTTCGGCAACCAGTAGTACACGGCCGCGATGATGCCGAACAACGAACCCGGGACGAGTACGTAGTGGAAGTGCGCGACGACGAAGTAGGTGTCTTGGTATTGGAAGTCCACCGGCGTCATCGCGAGCATCAGCCCGGAGAACCCACCGATGGTGAACAGAATGACGAACGCGATCGAGAACAGCATCGGCGTCTCGAACGTCATCGAACCGCGCCACATCGTCGCGATCCAGTTGAATACCTTCACGCCCGTCGGCACCGCGATCAGCATCGTCGCGTACATGAAGAAGAGCTGCCCCGCGAGCGGCATCCCAACGGTGAACATGTGGTGTGCCCAAACGATGAACGAGAGGAACGCAATCGACGCGACCGCGTACACCATCGAGTCGTAACCGAAGAGCGGCTTGCGCGCGAACGTCGGGATGATCTGCGACACGACGCCGAACGCCGGCAGAATCATGATGTAGACCTCGGGGTGACCGAAGAACCAGAACACGTGCTGGAACATCACCGGGTCACCGCCGCCGGCGGCGTTGAAGAAGCTCGTATGGAAATGCACATCGAACAGCATCATCGTCACGACGCCGGCGAGCACCGGCATGACCGCCAGCAATAGATAGGCGGTGATTAGCCACGTCCACACGAACAGCGGCATCTTCATCAACGTCATGCCCGGCGCACGCATGTTCAGAATCGTCGCGATGATGTTGATCGAGCCCATGATCGACGACGCGCCCATCATGTGGACGCCGAAGATGAAGAACGTCACGGTGCTCGGCGCATACGTCGTCGAGAGCGGCGCGTAGAACGTCCAGCCGAAGTTCGGGCCGCCGCCTTCCATGAAGAGGGTGGAGATCAAGAGACCGAACGCGAACGGCAGGATCCAGAACGACAAGTTGTTGAGTCGCGGCAGCGCCATGTCCGGTGCGCCGATCATCATCGGTACCAACCAGTTCGCGAGACCGACCATCGCCGGCATGATCGCGCCGAACACCATGATGAGACCGTGGTTCGTCGTCATCTGGTTGAAGAACGCGGGCTCCATGAATTGCAGGCCCGGTTGGAACAGCTCGGTGCGGATCGCGAGCGCCATGCACCCGCCGATCAAGAACATCGTAAAGCTGAACCACAGATACAGCGTGCCGATGTCCTTGTGGTTCGTCGTGAACAGCCAACGAGTGATCCCCTTCGCAGGGCCGTGGTCGTGATCGCCGTGGTCGTCGTGTGCCTCAATGACTGCGCTCATGCTGTTCCCCTACTGCGCTGAAACGATGTTCAGGACGTCGATCGGTTGGGTGATGTCGTCGCTCGAGTTGCCGAACGAATGCCGTTCGTAGTGGACGACCGCGGCAATTTCAGCTGCATTCAATTGCGTGCCGAATGCTTGCATCGCCGTGCCGGACACGCCGTTGTAGACGCGCTTGACGTGCGCCGCGCGATCGCCGGTCGCGATCTTGCTGCCCGCCAACGCCGGGAACACAGGTGGCAAGCCTTTACCGTTCGCTTGGTGACACGCGACGCAGTTCTTCGTGTAGACCTGCTCGCCGAGCTGCATCAGCTCGTCGGCCGTGAACGTTTGGCTCGCCATCTTCGCGCGCTCTGCATAGGCGACGCGCTCCTTCTCATACCACGCTTTGTATTCGTCTTCGGGTACGGCATTGACGACGATCGGCATGAAGCCGTGGTCCTTACCGCACAGCTCCGAACATTGACCTCGGTACACGCCGGGTTGATCGACGACGGCCCATACGTCGTTGAGGAT
>Ga0335076_10007942_pt1 | contig 10692 bp, 9 predicted proteins | sample Lox_Sample_25_FD_206717 | JGI IMG/M metagenome (GOLD analysis project Ga0335076, IMG submission 206717) | Soil microbial communities from Loxahatchee National Wildlife Refuge, Florida, United States - Lox_Sample_2.5 | ecosystem: Environmental > Terrestrial > Soil > Wetlands | place: USA: Florida...
ATTGATGGACCTGTTCGAACGCGCCGCGCATTCGCGGCTTGTGGTCTACAACGAGACCCTCGACGACCCCGAGGGCATGGTCCATATCCGCGACCTGCTGGCGTTCATGACCGCGAAAGCGCGGGTCACGGAGGGCGCGCGGACCCGCCGCAAGAAGCCTTTTCCCGCCGGGCTCGATTTGCGCGCGGTCGACCTTTCGCTGCCGCTTGCGGACGCCAATATCATCCGCAAGCTGCTCTATGTGCCGCCGTCGATGCGCGCCATCGATCTGCTCGCGCAGATGCAGGCCTCCCGCATTCATCTCGCGCTGGTGGTCGACGAATATGGGGGCACCGACGGCCTGGTCACGATCGAGGACATTGTCGAGCAGATCGTCGGCGAGATCGACGACGAGCATGACAGCGACGAGCCGCCGGCGATTGTGCGTCAGGCCGACAATTCCTTCATCGCCGATGCGCGCGCGAGTCTCGATGATGTCCGCTCCGTGATCGGGGAGGAGTTCGTCACCGGCGAGGCCGGCGAGGAAGTGCAGACGCTGGGCGGCTATCTGGTGAGCCAGGTCGGCCGCCTGCCGGTGCGCGGCGAGGTTATCTCAGGCCCCGGCAACTACGAGATCGAGGTGCTCGACGCCGATCCGCGGCGGGTGAAACGTCTGCGGATCGCCACGCGAAGAGAACGTCCTGCGTCGCGAACGCAGCGTGAGAGCAGGCGTCGGGAAGCTCCGCCCGACACACCCCCGACACAGGCCAACGACAATAACAACAGCCCGCCGCCCGGCGACGGAGCCGGCCCGCAGTGAAGAAGCCGGACAAACTGCGCGGGCTCGGCCTTGCCATCATCCTGACCTGGGGATGGAAGCGCGCATTCATCGCACTTGCAGCCGGTGCATTGTCGGCGCTTGCGATGGCGCCGATCAACGCCTGGCCGGTGCTGTTCCTGACCTTTCCGGTTGCAGTTTGGCTGATCGACGGCGCCGGTGCCGGACGCCTTCGCGGCGTGCCCGCCGCCGCGCTCGCCGGCTGGTGCTTCGGGCTCGGCTATTTCGTGCCGGGACTTTACTGGATCGGCAACGCTTTCCTGGTCGATGCGTCGACTTTCGCCTGGCTGATACCGTTCGCGGTGTTCGGTCTGCCCGCTTATCTTGCGCTGTTCACAGCGCTTGGCTTTGCGCTGGCGCGGCTGATCTGGACTGGCGATGCGTCGCGCGTGCTCGCGCTTGCGGTTTGCCTGACCTTGAGCGAGTGGCTGCGGGGTCAGGTCCTGACCGGCTTTCCCTGGAACGCGTTCGGCTACGCGTTGTCGGAGCCGCTGGCGCTGGCACAGACCTACTCGCTGATCGGGCTGTGGGGCATGACCTTTCTTGCGGTTGCGATCTTCGCTTCGCCTGCGGTCCTGATCGACGGCCGCTCGCGCGGGCGCGGCGGGTGGATCGCTCCGACCGTGGCGATTGCGCTTCTCGTCGCTATGGGGATCTACGGTGCCGTTCGCCTCTCGCAGAACCCGCCCCGGACGGTTGCCGGCGTCAAACTGCGCATCATGCAGCCCAACCTGCAGCAGGACGTCAAATTCAACTACTCCGCCAAGGCGGAGGTGATGAAGAAATATCTGACGCTGTCCGATCGCGCCTCGGGACCGCAATCGACCGGCGTGCGCGATGCCACCATACTGGTCTGGCCGGAGTCGGCATTCCCGTTCTTTCTGACCCGCGAGCCCGATGCCCTTGCCCAGATCGCCGACTTCTTGCCGAAGGGCACGGTGCTGATTACGGGCTCGGTGCGGGCACCCGATACGGCGCCGCCCGGTGTACGCATCACGCGCGCCTACAACTCGATCTATGTCATCGACCATGACGGCGGCGTGCTCTCTGTCTATGACAAACTGCACCTGGTGCCGTTCGGCGAGTACCTGCCGTTTCAGAACTGGATGGAGCGGCTGGGGTTCGAGCAGCTCACCAGGGTGCAGGGCGGCTTCATCCCGGGCACCGTGCGCCGATCCATGCAAATCCCGAACGCACCGCGCGTGCTACCCCTGATTTGTTATGAAGCGATCTTTCCCGGCGGCGTTGCGACGCGCGACGACCGTCCGGGCTGGATCATCAATGTGACCAACGACGGCTGGTTCGGAATGTCGACCGGTCCCTATCAGCATCTGCAGCAGGCGCAGATGCGCGCGATCGAGCAGGGCCTGCCGATCGTCCGCGCCGCGAACACCGGCATTTCCGCTGTCATCGATCCGCTCGGACGAATCGTCGCCCGGCTCGGCCTCGGCATCGAAGGCGTACTTGATTCCAGCCTGCCGCAGGCTGCCGGCCCAACCATCTATGCGCGTGTCGGCGATCTTCCCGCTGTCACAATCGTCGCCATTGCCCTCCTATTCGTCATCCGCCGCCGCTTCATCAAACGGAAATCCTGATGTCTGCGACTTGGCGCCGGCAGATTGATGTCTGATCTTCGATTTCGATTGTAGAATTCGAGCTCCCCCAGTTGACAGACTGACGCGACAATTCGCATTCTCCCCCGCCTCCAGAAACCAGTCAGTCCATTGCTCGATTTGCCTGCAATCATCCCCGGCGTCCGAGCAAGATTTGACGGTGCTGGCGTCAAAGATGGACGCGATCTCGTCCGTCTCTCCCCCCGCCCGATCCCAAGGAGAGTTGGCGATGTCGAGTAAGGCCCCGGACCCTGTTGACAGATATGTCGGCAGTCGGGTGCGGATGCGACGCATCATGCTGGGCATGAGCCAGGAAAAGCTGGGCGAGGCCCTGGGGCTCACATTCCAACAGATTCAGAAATACGAAAAAGGCACCAACCGGGTGGGCGCAAGCCGCATCCAGCAGATCTCCGAAGTCCTGCAGGTGCCGATCTCGTTCCTGTTCGAGGGCGGGCCTACCCGCACTGGCGGCGGGCAAAGCTTCGATGGCACGTCCCCTTCCCCCACTTACGTGTCGGACTTCCTGGCAACCTCGGAAGGTTTGGCGTTGACGCGCGCCTTCACGCGCATCGCCGATGCGAAGCTCAGGCGCAGCATTGTCGACCTGGTCGAGCAGATCGCCGCCCGCGAGGATCCGGAGAAGCGCTGATCCCCCGATGTTTGGGGTTTGAGCGCCTCAAAATCTGGACTATGTCGTCAGTCGCGGCAGCGGCCATCGGAGACCGTGTGCCGACAAGGCTTTATCGATCCATGACAGCGATCAACCCGTTCGATTCGAAGACCATCCTCGACGGCATCCGCCAATGGGTCGAGATCGAAACACCCACGGAGGCGCCCGAGCAGGTCAACAAGCTCGCGACGCTTGTGGCCGAGGGCTATCGTGATCTGCCCGTCACCATCGAGCGCATTGCCGGCAGCGGCGGCTGCGGCGATCATCTGGTGGCGCGCTCGCGCTGGGGACAGGAGGTGCCCGGTATTCTGGTGCTGAGCCATCTCGACACCGTGCATCCCCTCGGGTTCATCGCGCGCCTGCCGTTCCGGATCGAGGGCGACAGCGCTTTTGGGCCCGGCATCTACGACATGAAGGGCGGCGCCTATCTTGCCTACCATGCCTTCCGGCAGCTTTGCGCCGATGGCGCAGGCGAGACGCTCGGCGTGACCCAACTCTACGTTTCCGATGAGGAGATCGGCAGCCCGACCTCGCGCGCGCTGATCGAAGCCGAGGGCGCGAAGGCAAAATACGTCCTCGTGACGGAGCCCGCGCGAGATGGCGGCAAGATCGTGACGAGCCGCAAGGGCGTCGGACGCTTCGAGGTGTTCGTGACGGGCGTACCGGCGCATGCGGGATCGCGGCCCGAGGACGGGCGAAGCGCGATCCGCGAACTGGCCAACGTCATCCAGGCGCTGGAAGCAATGAACGATGTGGAGCGCGGCATCACCGTCAATGTCGGCGTGGTCAAGGGCGGCACGCGCCCCAACGTGATTGCGGAGGAGGCCTATGCGGAAGTCGATCTGCGCGTGCCGACGCTGGCCTGCGCCGACGAGCTCGTCGCAAGAATCCTCGGCCTGAAATCGCGTAGCGAAGGCGTCGGCGTCAGGGTGACGGGCGAGCTGAACCGGCCGCCCTACGAGAAGGGCAATGCGGGCGCCGCGCTGTTCGAGCATGCGAAGACGCTGGCTGCGGAAATCGGCTTCGAGCTCGTCGACACCTTTACGGGCGGCGGCTCCGACGGCAATTTCACCGCGCCGCATACCGCAACGCTCGACGGCCTCGGGGTCGACGGCAAGGGCGCGCATACCCATTACGAGCAGATGTTCATCTCCTCGATCGAGCCGCGCGCACGCCTGTTGCATCGGCTCTATCAGACGCTGCGATGAGCGCCGCGCCCGCCGACCCCAGGCCCGAAGCACCGGGCGGCGCCGCGCGCGAAAAGCGCACCTCCTTCTTCGGCCGCCGCAAGGGCCACAGGCTCCGCGCCCATCAGGCCGGCCTGATCGAGACGCTGCTGCCGCAGCTTGCGCTCGACATCAAAGACGCGGCGCCGGCCGGCCTTGCCAAGCTCTTCGGTCCGACCGCAGGAGACGTCAGGCTCGAAATCGGCTTCGGTGGCGGCGAACACCTGACCGCGGAAGCGCACAACGCACCCGATACCGGCTTCATCGGCTGCGAGCCCTATGTCAACGGCATGGCGAAAATCCTCGCGCAAATCGAGGCGCAGGGCATCGGCAACATCCGCCTGTTTGCGGGTGATGCCGCCGAGCTGCTGGCCTGGCTGCCGTCGCGATCGCTCGATCGGATCGACCTGATCCATCCCGATCCGTGGCCGAAGCGGCGACACTGGAAGCGCCGTTTCGTTCAGGACGAGACCATTGCCGCGATGGCGCGCGTCCTGAAGCCAAACGGCGAGTTCCGCTTTGTCAGCGACATCGCCGACTATTGCGCCTGGACGCTGTGGCATCTGTCGCGCTCGCCCGACTTTGTCTGGCTCGCCGAACGGGCCTGCGATTGGCGCCTTCCCTGGGAGGGTTTTACCATCACGCGTTATGGCAAGAAGGCCGAGCGCGAAGGGCGCCTCGCCACTTATCTTCGGTTTCGGCGCCTGGGCTAGTAGTCTAGCGCTTCGCAGCCTCCGACAAGCGCGCCTTTTTCACGTCGGTCGCTTCCCACACCATGCGCTTGCCTCGCTCGCGGCCGAGCAGCTCGATCGGGTCGTGGTTGTCGATGTGCCCGAACTGCCCCTTGTAGACGCTGTAGCCGCACAATTCCTGCAGACGGCGCGGAAAACGCCTAGCCGTTTCGCGGGGGATGCCGAGCTGCAAATTCTCCTGCTGACGCATCCAGCCCCAGCAATAGGCGCAGGAGAAGGCGAACCGCCGCGCCTCGCTCGCATTGGCGCCGCCGCCATGCCATAGCGCGCTGTCGAACAGCATCACGCTGCCGGAGGGCATGGTCGCCGTCACGGCGTCGTACTCCTTGCCGTATTCCGGCGACGAATCGAATTTGTGGCTGCCGGGCACGATCCGCGTCGCGCCGTTGTCGTCGCGGAAATCCGATAGCGCCCAGATCGCGTTGACGGTGATCGGGATGTGCGGACGCGGCAGCGGGATGAGCTGGGTGTCCTCGTGGATCGGCTGCGCCTCCTGGCCCGGACCGAGCACCAGCGAACAGAACGACGACAACAGGCATTCCTTGTCGAGCACGCGCTCCACGATCGGCAGCACGTTCTCATGAAGCGGCACCTCCCAGAAGATATCGTCATAGGTCAGGAGATTGTTGATACGCAGCGTCTTGAAACCTTCGAACGACGTTTTGGCGAGACCCAGACTGTGCTCGCGCTCGATGCGTTCCAGCGCCTGCTTGAACGCTTCGACCAGCGCAGGCTGGGCAGCGTGCTCGATCACCGTGTATCCGTCGTCGCGGATCCGCTGCGCGTGCGATTGCATGGCGCTTTCCGACAACATTCGTTCTCTCCCGCTGACGCCTTGTCCCGCGTCTTTTCGGCACCAGCATAACGCGGACCTTGAGGGAGGGAAGCCTTTAATAGGCTGCGAAGCGCGTCTTCCAGAAGCCCACCACGCGCGCTGCGGTCGATGGCATCAGGCGCGAAAAATTCGCTCGCGTATTCTCGATGTCGGCGGGCGCCGGCGTGCGGTTCGGCCCGAGCCGCAGCAGGATCAGGGCGCGCACCGTCGCCCATTCAAGACCGATGGTCTTGCCGACGATCAGGACCGGGTCATGGCGATCGCCTGACATCAGATTGTCGAGGGTTGCGATCTTCACGCCCGACATCGCCGAGAGCGCCGCGACCGATTCCTCGTAACGATAGGCCCTGGCAAAATTGAGCAGCGCAGCCTCGGAGAGGTTGCCCGCCTGGTGCAGCGCCAGGATCGTGCGTTGCGCCGGCACGAAATCGCGCTTGCTGTCGAAGCGCTCGGCAACGCCCGTCAGCTCGGCGACGGCTTGCTTGATCGCGTTCTGCCGCTCCGGCTTCACAACGTCGAACAGGCGGCGGCGCACCACATCGAGCGAGCCGGCAAGCAGCTGCTTCAAACGCGTATCCGAGAGGTCGTTGCGCTGGCCGACGGTGATGGTCAGCACGCCATCCTGGCTTGCGCGCCTGATCAATTCCGAATACCCGCCCTCGGAAAACGTCGCGCCGTTGTTTCCGGCGGCACGACGCACCACCTCGCGGTCGCCCCGGCGGAGCATCACATCGGTCAGATCGGGCGAAAGCACCGACCGTTCCGACATTGCCAGGAGATGTCCCTGCCCCTTGGCTTGCGCGATCTCGAGCAGGACCTGCTCGTCAAGCACCGGCGAGCGCCGCAGCAGGGGCCCGGCAACCAACAGCTCGTTCTCGCGGGCGAGCCGACCGACCAGGACGCGCGGCGCGTTGTCGAACAGCGACAGCCGCTCCGCCAGCTCGGCGCGCGTGATCAATTCGGCCGTTGGCACAAGGTCGAGCAGGATTTTGTCGAGCAATTCGACCTGCCTCGGCCGCAAGGTCGCTGCGTCCTGGAAGAACAGCTCGGCGATGCGGCGTGCAGCCTCGGTCCGTCGTTTTGGATCGGTTCCCTTGACGATGTCATCGAGCCCGGGGACCAGCAATGTAGCGACTGTCATCGAACCTGCCCGGAACGCACCCGATCCACCCGCCTCAATACCAGGGTCTCGCGCCCGGACCTTTGGCCCGGAGGAAGGAGGCGCGCTGTCAGGCAATCTAGAAGGGCTTGGTGAAGGAAGGGTTAGGCTCTAAATTTGCGTTTCCGAGCAAGCTCCCGGCCTTGCCGCCCATCCCAAAAAGGGCTATATGGGCGGCAACTTAACGTCTCATACGAAACGCGTATTGAGAGTGGGCCCCTCGGGACCCGCTCTTTTTTATTACCTGAGCCCCCCGATGCCGAAATTGGCGCGGTCAGGCTTCAGGTCCATGCGCTGGAACCGCCCGGTGGCGGGCTCCGGCTAACTCCAAGGCAAGTTAGGACGAATTTGACGCTTGCGATGATCGATCCTGGTCCTCCTTCCGTGGACGCTGAACTGCTGGCCGAACCGCGCCTCGTGGTCGAGCCCGGCGCGGCGGCGCGCGTCTCGGCGATCGCAGGTCCAGTTCTGCTTCAGCTGGGCTATCGGCTGGTCCGGGTCAGGATTTCCGGGGAAGCAGGCTGCACGGTGCAGATCATGGCGGAGCGGCCGGACGGTTCGATGCAGATCGAGGATTGCGAAGCAGTCTCGCGGGCGCTGTCGCCCGTGCTCGACATCGCCGATCCCATCGACCGCGCCTATCGTCTGGAAATTTCCTCGCCGGGAATCGACCGCCCTCTGGTACGTCGCTCCGATTTCGAGCGCCACAGAGGCCACCTCGCCAGGATCGAGATGGCCGCAGCCCATCACGGCCGCAAACGGTTCCGCGGCACCATCGACGGCATCGACGGCGATGCGGTGCGGCTCGTACGCGACGACGTGACCGAGGGCGAGGACAAGGAAATCCTGCTGGCAATTAACGACATCGCCGAAGCAAAGCTTGTGCTCACCGACGCGCTGATCGCCGAATCCATGCGACGCGGCAAGAACGCCGAACGCGAGCTGAAACGCAATCTTGGGCTCGCACCGCCGCTTGCGCCGCACGCGGCGACACATTCGTCCAAATCGAGGCCGCCGAAGAAGCAGGCTCCGACCAATACCAAGCAACACCGCCTCGCCGCCGAGAGAGCGCGCAGGGGCGACACCGATACCGATTAGAGGAGACCAAGCCCATGGCAGTCAGTGCCAACAAACTCGAACTGCTGCAGATCGCGGATGCGGTCGCGCGCGAGAAATCGATCGACCGCGGCATCGTGATCTCCGCGATGGAAGACGCCATTGCCAAGGCCGCGCGTGCCCGCTACGGCAGCGAGACCGATGTGCACGCCGAGATCGACGCCAAGAAGGGCGAGCTTCGGCTGTCGCGCCACATGCTGGTCGTCGAACTGGTGGAAAACTCCGCCAACCAGATCTCGCTGGAGGACGCCCGCCGCGCCAATCCTGGCGCGCAAATCGGCGACACCATCGCCGATACGCTGCCGCCGCTGGAATATGGCCGAATCGCGGCGCAATCCGCCAAGCAGGTGATCGTGCAGAAGGTGCGCGAAGCCGAGCGCGACCGGCAATACCAGGAGTTCAAGGACCGCATCGGCGATATCGTCAACGGCATCGTCAAGCGCGTCGAATATGGCAGCGTCATCGTCGATCTCGGCCGCGGCGAGGCCATTATCCGGCGCGACGAGATGCTGCCGCGCGAGGTGTTCCGCAACGGCGACCGCGTCCGCGCCTATATCTTCGACGTGCGGCGCGAAACCCGAGGACCGCAGATCTTCCTGTCGCGCACCCATCCGCAATTCATGGCCAAGCTGTTCGCGCAGGAGGTGCCGGAAATCTATGACGGCATCGTCGAGATCAAGGCGGTGGCCCGCGATCCCGGCTCGCGCGCCAAGATCGGCGTGATCTCGCGGGATTCCTCGGTCGACCCGGTCGGCGCCTGCGTCGGCATGCGCGGCTCGCGCGTGCAGGCCGTGGTCAACGAGCTGCAGGGCGAAAAGATCGACATCATTCCGTGGTCGCCCGATATCGCGACCTTCGTAGTCAACGCGCTGGCGCCCGCCGAAGTCGCCAAGGTCGTGATCGACGAAGACCGCGAGCGCATCGAGGTCGTGGTGCCCGACACCAACAACCAGCTCTCGCTCGCGATCGGCCGGCGCGGCCAGAACGTGCGGCTCGCCTCGCAGCTGACCGGATGGGATATCGACATCCTGACCGAGCAGGAGGAATCGGAGCGCCGGCAGGCCGACTTCGAGAACTCGACGCGCGTGTTCATGGAAGCGCTCAATGTCGACGAAGTCGTCGGCCAGTTGCTGGCGTCGGAAGGCTTCACCTCGGTCGAGGAACTGGCGCTGGTCGACGCCAAGGAACTCGCCGGTATCGAAGGTTTCGACGAGGAGACCGCGGCCGAGCTGCAGAACCGCGCGAAAGAATATCTCGAGCAGCAGGAAGCCGAGCTTGAAGCCAGGCGCAAGGAACTCGGTGTCGAAGACGACGTGAAAACGGTTCCCGGCGTCACGTCCAAGATGCTCGTGAAGTTCGGCGAGAACGACGTCAAGACGGTCGATGATCTCGCCGGCTGCGCCACCGACGACCTGGTCGGCTGGACCGAGCGCAAGGAAGGGAGCGAGCCTGTCAAACATGCCGGCGTGCTCGACGGCATCGGCATCTCCCGCGACGAAGCCGAGGCGATGATCATGCAGGCTCGCGTCAAGGCCGGCTGGATCAGCGAGGCCGATCTCGTCAAGGAAGACGCTGAAGGCGAGACTGCCGAACAGCCGTCGGCCTAAGGTCCAAAAGGAGATGCCCACCGGATGCTCGCTTTCGCTGACCCCAATCTCGACGACGGACCGCGGACCGACAAGTCCGCGCGGTCGCGGATGTGCGCGGTCAGCCGCGAGGTCAAGCCGATCGACGAACTGATCCGCTTTGTGGTTTCTCCCGGCGGAGAGGTGATAGCCGACGTGAAGCGGAAGCTCCCCGGGCGGGGATTATGGATTTCCGCATCGCGTCAAACGGTTGCGGAAGCGGTGCGGCGTAACCAATTTGCTAGGGGATTCAAGCGCGACGTCCGTGTCGCGCCGACGCTTGCAACCGACACCGAAGGCCTTTTGGCCCGTAGCGCCATCGAGGCTCTGGCAATCGCTGCCAAGGCGGGTCAGGTGATCTCGGGCTTTGCCAAGGTCGAGGTAGCGCTGAAGACCCCCCAGGGCCGCGGTACCATCGCAGCCCTGATCCACGCCTCGGACGGAGCGGCCGACGGAATCCGCAAGCTGGATGCTGTGGCGCGACAAAATCCCGGGATTCGTGGTGAATCTGCGGAAATTCCGGCGTTGACGGCGTTGACGTCGGCAGAATTGGATTTGGCATTGGGCCGGTCAAATGTGGTACATGCTGCGCTGCTCGCGGGCCCGGCGAGCAAGACATTCCTGTCGCGCAGCCAGATCCTGGTCCGATATCGATCGGTCGGCGACGACAAGACTGCCGGAACCGCGGCCAGGTATTCGAATTCGAAGTAGCGTTGCATCAAACGGTGCGCTCCGCGCACCCACAAGATTAGGACGAGTGAATGGCCGACAAGACGACTCCCGGCGACAAGAAACTGAGTGTCCCGAGCAAGACCTTGACGCTCAAACCGCGCGTCGAGACGGGCACCGTGCGCCAGAGTTTTCCCCACGGCCGCACCA
>Ga0335076_10007943_pt1 | contig 10692 bp, 7 predicted proteins | sample Lox_Sample_25_FD_206717 | JGI IMG/M metagenome (GOLD analysis project Ga0335076, IMG submission 206717) | Soil microbial communities from Loxahatchee National Wildlife Refuge, Florida, United States - Lox_Sample_2.5 | ecosystem: Environmental > Terrestrial > Soil > Wetlands | place: USA: Florida...
CTGCCCTCATGGACCACGACGCTGTCGCGGATGAGGCGCACGTGGGCGCCGCGCTGCACCACGCCGTCGGTCACCCGGCAGCCGGCGACGGTCCCGACCTTGGAAATGTGGAACAGCTCGAGAATCTGCGCGTTGCCCAGCATCGTCTCGCGCAGCGTCGGCGCGAGCAGCCCGGATAGGGCGGCTTTCACGTCGTCGACGAGGTTGTAGATGATGTTGTAGTAGCGAATCTCGACGCCGACCTGCTCGGCGAGATCGCGCGCCTCCTTGTGCGCGCGCACGTTGAAGCCGACAATGACCGCTTTCGACGCCTCGGCCAACGTCACGTCGGATTCGGTCACGCCGCCGACGCCCCCATGTATGACCCGCGCCACGACTTCGTCATTGCCAAGCTTCTCGACCGCGGCGGTAATCGCCTCCACCGATCCCTGCACGTCGCCCTTGACAACGATCGGCAGCTCCTTGCGTCCCGCCGCCTTCAGGTTGCTCATCATGTCGGAGAGCGAGGTTCTGACCGCCGATCCGCGTGCGGCGACCTTCTCCCGCTTCTGTCGCTCGCGATACGCGGCGATTTCACGCGCGCGGGCTTCGGACTCGACGACCGCGACGCGATCGCCGGCTTCCGGCGCGCCCGAGAACCCAAGCACTTCGACCGGGGTCGAGGGCCCGGCCTGCTCGACAGCCGCCCCCTTGTCACCGATCAGCGCCCTGACGCGGCCCCAGTGCGAGCCGGCGACGACCAGGGCGCCGACCTTGAGGGTGCCGCGTTGCACGAGCACCGACGCTACCGGTCCGCGCCCGCGGTCGAGCCTGGCTTCGATGACCGTTCCTTCGGCGCTACGCTCCGGATCGGCGACGAGATCAAGCAGTTCCGCCTGCAGCGCGATCGCCTCGAGCAGTTTGTCGAGATTGATGTTCTTTGTCGCCGAAACCTCGACCGCGAGCGTATCGCCGCCGAATTCTTCGACCTGCACGTCGTGCTGCAGCAACTCCTGCATCACCCGCTGAGGATTGGCTTCGGGCTTGTCGACCTTGTTGATGGCGACGATGATCGGAGCCTTGGCCGCCTTGGCGTGGCGAATCGCTTCGATCGTCTGCGGCATGACGCCGTCGTCGGCCGCGACGACCAGCACGACGATGTCGGTGACTTTCGCGCCGCGCGCCCGCATGGCGGTGAAGGCTGCATGGCCCGGCGTATCGATGAAGGTGATCTTCTCGCCGCCCGGCGCGACGACCTGGTAGGCGCCAATGTGCTGAGTGATGCCGCCGGCTTCGCCCGCCACCACGTTGGCGTGGCGGATCGCGTCGAGGAGCGAGGTCTTTCCGTGGTCGACATGGCCCATTATCGTGACGATGGGCGGGCGCGGGACGGACGCGCCTTCTTCGTCGGGCCGGTCGAACAGGCCTTCCTCGACGTCAGATTCAGCGACCCGCTTGACCGAATGGCCCATCTCCTCTGCGACGAGCTCAGCGGTGTCGGCGTCGAGCACGTCGGTCAGCGTCACCATGCGGCCCTGGCGCATTAGAAGCTTGATCACGTCGACCGCGCGCTCGGACATTCGGTTCGCGAGCTCCTGGATCGTGATCGCCTCCGGCAGCACGATCTCGCGGGCGATTTTCTCTTTCTGATCCTGCGCGCCGTGGCTCTTCAGCCGCTGCGTCCGGCGGCGGAACGAGGCGACCGAGCGTGTGCGCTCCTCCTCGCCGGCGGTGGCGCTGGTGACGGTCAGGCGGCCGCGGTTACGCTGCTCGCCGCCGCGCGGCGGACGCGCCGCCGGGACAATCACCTTCTGTCCCGGCAACACCAGCGCCGGACGTCGGGCGAAGCGTCTCGCGTCGTCCTCCTCGCCGCCGGAGCGGAGCAATGCCCCATGCAAGCCGGCGCCAGGTCCCGTCGGCGCAGAGCGCGGGATCGACGGCGACGGCGCCGGTTCGCCTCCGGACAGCCGCCTCCGCGCTTCGTCCTCCGACTGACGCTTGAAATTTGCCTCCTGGGCGCGGCGAAGCTCCTCGTCACGCTTGCGCGCATCGGCGGCCTCGCGCTCCAGGCGGTCGCGCGCCTCGCGCTCGCGGCGGGCCTCGGCCTCCGCCTCCTGCCGGCGGCGATCTTCTTCTTCCAGCGCCCGTGCGTCGATTAGCGCCCGAGCGCGCGCCTCGCGCTGCTCGGCCGTCAAGGTGGGAAGAACGACCCCGGTCTTGGGCGGCGGCGGAGAGGCGGGCTTGGCCGGCGCGGCGGGGACGGGCCGCGCGGCGCCGGCCACAATCGGTTTGGCCGGCTGAGCGCCTACTTGGACCGAAACGCCCGCGGGCGGGGAGGCCGGCGCAGGGCGCGCCGGCGCCGCGGTGGGCGGCGCCTCGCCCGGCGTCAAAATCCGCCGCTTCACTTTCTCGACGACGACCGTCTTGCTGCGCCCGTGCGAGAAACTCTGCCGCACGGAGCCCTGCTCGACGGGACGCTTCAGGTGCAGCGTCATCTTCGGCGGCGGGGCGCCGACAGACTTGTCGCTATTGTTCGTTTCACTCATGCCTATTCCTAACCGCCTGGCTTTTCAGCCAATTTCGTCGAACCGCCAAGCGTTCCGACCTCATCGGCCGGCGCGCCGCCGCGCTCTGTCCTTAATGTCGCGCTCGTTTCGCTCGCGCGATAGCGACGCAAACGATCCGCCCTTGCGAGAAAGGCTGAACTCGCTGCGCCCTGTTTGAGGGCAGCATGTATCACATTTGCCCTCCCCAATGCCAAATCCAATTGCCGCGACGCGAACAGCTCGACCTGCGCCACGCGGTCGGCGTCCTGGCCGAGTTTCGCCTTGAGGGCTCGAGTTCGCTTGGCTGCTCCGTCAGGCGCCCCATCGGTCGCCTGAATGAGCGCCGCGACGTCGCCCGACTCGATCGCCCCATCGACTTTGATCGCGCCGGCGACGACGAGGCCGGCCTTGTTGGCGATCGACAGCGACTGGAGCGCGTCGCGCTCCAGGAGCAGGTCGACCGTCTCGGCGAGCGAAGCGGGCGCCTCCGCCTTGGTCCGAAACGCGCGCGAGAACGCCTGCTTGGACGCCGCTCGGCTCACCGCCTCGAAACTCAGCCGCGTCCACACCCCCCGGCCGGGCAGCTTGCGGCGGATATCAGGAATGACCAATCCGTCAGGACCGAGGGCAAAGCGCAACATCGCCTCGGGCACGTCTTTCGTCCCCGTCACAATGCAGGTCCGCTCCGACCCTGCTTCGTCGCTCGAATTCCTGACCGGCAATCGAACAGACCCCCGCCCCTCAGGCGCCTTCGCTTTCCTCGGTTTGCGGGGCGTCTTCAGGCGCGGACGCCTCGATCCAACCCGCGCGCACTCGCGCGTCCAGGATCATGGCGTCGGCTTGCGCCCGTGAGACGTCGAAGCCGAGGAGAAAGCCGGGCTTTGTCGTTTCGCCGCTTTCGCCGTGTTCTGTCCATCCGACGAGGTCGTCGCTGGCGCAGTCGGCGAGGTCCTCGAGCGTCTTGACGCCGTTTTCGCCGAGCTTGACGAGCATCGGCGTTGTCAGGCCGGCGATCTCCTTGAGATCGTCGGAGACGCCAAGCGCCTTGCGTTTCTCGTCGAATTCGGCCTCGATCCGAGCCAGATGCCCTTGCGCGCGCGCCTGGATTTCGGCCGCGGTGTCGGCGTCGAAGCCTTCGATCGACGCGAGCTCGCGCGGCTCGACATAGGCGATTTCCTCGACCGTACGGAAGCCCTCCGAAGCAAGCAGCTGAGCGACCGTCTCGTCGACGTCGAGCGCGTCCATGAAGTTCTGCGTGCGCTCGGCGAATTCCTTTTGCCGGCGTTCGGATTCCTCGGCTTCGGTGAGAATGTCGATGTCCCAGCCGGTGAGCTGCGAGGCGAGGCGCACGTTCTGACCGCGCCGGCCGATCGCCAGCGAAAGCTGATCGTCGGGAACGACGACCTCGATCCGGGTCGAATCCTCATCGAGCACCACTTTCATCACCTCGGCCGGCTGGAGCGCATTGACGATGAAGGTAGCGGCGTCCGGCGACCAGGGAATGATGTCGATTTTCTCGCCCTGCAGTTCATTGACGACCGCCTGCACGCGAGAACCGCGCATGCCGACGCAGGCGCCGACCGGGTCGATCGATGAATCGTTCGACGTAACCGCGATCTTGGCGCGGGAGCCTGGATCGCGGGCGACCGACTTCACTTCGACGATGCCGTCGTAGATTTCCGGCACCTCCTGAGCAAACAGTTTAGAGGTGAATTGCGGATGGGTGCGGGACAGGAAGATCTGCGGGCCGCGGGACTCGCGCCGGACGTCGTAGACATAGGCGCGGATGCGGTCGCCAGGCCGGAACATCTCGCGCGGAATCATTTCGTCGCGCCGCACGACCGCTTCGCCCGCGCCCGAGCCGCCGAGATCGACGACGACGTTGCCGTATTCGACCCGCTTGACCTGGCCGTTGATGATCTCGCCGATGCGGTCCTTATAGACCTCGTATTGCTTGTCGCGTTCCGCCTCACGGATCTTCTGCACCAGAACCTGCTTGGACGCCTGGGCTGGGATGCGCCCGTAGTCGAACGGCGGTAGAGATTCTGCGATCCAGTCGCCGATCTGAGCTGAGGGATTCTTCTTCTGCGCCTCCGCGAGCGTCATCTGGGTCGCGTCGTTTTCGACCTCGTCGACGACGAGAAGCAGCCGGGAGAACCGGATTTCGCCGGTTTTGGGATTGATCTCGGCCCGGACTTCGGTTTCCTGGCCATAGCGTGACCGCGCGGCCTTCTGCATCGCGTCTTCCATTGACGCGAGCACGATCGAGCGGTCGATTGATTTTTCCCGCGCGACCGCGTCGACGATCTGCAACAGTTCGAGTCGGTTGGCGCTAACGGCCATGGGTCTCTCCTTCGTCAGGCCCGAGCGGCTTCGACGCCGCGCCGCGGGCCGCGGCTTTGTGTTCTTTCGGGCTAGTCCTGGAGCCGACGCCCTGATGCGTCCTGCCACCGGGTCCCGCCCTGCGGCGCGCCGGTTGCTTGGCGTCCTTGAGCGCGGCCTTCTCGCGCCTCAGCGCGGCGCGGATGAGGTCGTCGGTCAATACGAGCCTGGCCTCGGCCATGGCGCGAAACGGCAGCTCGACCTCGGTCTCGCTCTTGTCGTCGCCGATCAGCCTCATCCGGGCCGCCGGTCCGTCGAGACCGTTCGCGACCGCCTCGAGACGGCCGCGAAAACGCTTGCGGCCGTTTATTGCGACCGACATCTCCATGCGCGCCTCATAGCCGACGGCGCGGACGAAATCCGATTCGCGGACCAGAGGACGATCAATGCCCGGCGACGAAATTTCCAGCCGGTACGCCTGGGTCATCGGCTCTTCGACGTCGAACACCGGCGACAGCGCCTGACTCAGGCGCTCGCAGTCCGCAATCGACATCGTCCCGTCCGGGCGCTCGGCCATGATCTGGACCGTCGCGCCGGCGGCGGCGGAAATCCTGACCCGAACCAGCCGGAAACCGAGATCCCGCGCCACCGGCGCCGCGATCCTGGCGATGCGCTCGGCCGCGCCCCGATCCTCGATCAGGCGCGCCTCGTCGAGCCCATCGACGGGCTCGGCGATCGTTCCATCCGCTGCTTCGACCATGCGACCTTGGCGGGAAATAAAAAAGAGCGGGTCCCGGTGGGGGCCCACTCTCAACTTGTCTCCCCTTTCGGAGAGCTATGAGATGTCGTTGGCGACCATATAGGGGAACCGAACCCCCGGCGCAAGGGCGAATCGACCGACCCGCCTCAATCCCGAGCGTCGTCCAACTCTGCTCACGCCGTCGGCAGCTTGTAGCCCTTGAACGTTTCGCGCAGCTTGAGCTTATTGATCTTGCCGGTCGCGGTATGGGGGATTTCCTTCACCACCTGCATGTCGTCCGGCATCCACCATTTGGCGATCCGGGGCCTGAGAAAGTCGAGGACCTCCTCGGTCTTGGGCGAATGGCCTTCCTTGGGCACAATGACAAGCAGCGGCCGCTCGTCCCATTTCGGGTGGGCGACGCCGATCACCGCCGCCTCGGCGACATCCGGATGGCCGACGGCCAGGTTCTCGATGTCGATGGTCGAAATCCACTCGCCGCCCGACTTGATCACGTCCTTGGCGCGGTCGGTGATCTGCATGAAGCCGTCCGGGTCGATGGTGGCGACGTCGCCCGTGTCGAAGAAGCCGTGCTCGTCGAGGATCTTGCCGCCCTCGTCCCTGAAATAGCTCTTGACGACCGCAAAACCCTTCACCTGGAGGCGGCCGAAGCGCTTGCCGTCCCACGGCAGCTCATTGTTCTCGTCGTCGACGATCCTCATTTCGACGCCGAACGGCGCCCAGCCTTGCTTGCCCTGAACGGCGAGCTTCTGCTCATGCGGAAGCCCCGTCATGCTCGGCTTGACCGCGCCGCACGAGCCGACCGGGCTCATTTCCGTCATTCCCCAGGCGTGGCGGACGGTGACGCCGTAATCCTGCTCGAACGCCCGGATCACCTCGGGCGGGCAGGCCGAGCCGCCGATGCCCACGAACTTGAGCGTGGTCAGCCGCTTGTTCTCCTTGCGCAGGTATTGCAGCAGGCCGAGCCAGACGGTCGGCACGGCGGCGGTCATCGTCACCTTCTGGCTCTCCAGCAGGTCATAGACCGAAGCGCCGTCGAGTCGCGGCCCGGGCATCACGATGCGCGAGCCGCGCATCGGACAGGAGAGCGCGAGACCCCACGAATTGGCGTGAAACATCGGCACGACCGGGAGCACCGTGTCGTAGGCGGTCACCATCAGGCTCTCGAACGCGCTCGCCATCATCGAGTGCAGGACGTTCGAGCGATGGGAATAGAGCACCCCTTTGGGATTGCCGGTCGTACCCGAAGTGTAGCAGAGGCCGGCGGCGGTGCGCTCGTCGAATTCGCGCCAGGCGAAGTCGCTGTCGACCTCGCCGATCCAGTCTTCGTAGGCGACAGCGTTCTTGAGTTTGGTCGCCGGCATATGCGCATGGTCGGTGAGGACGACGAAGCGCTCAACCGTCGGCAGGCGGTCGGCCATCGCCTCCATCAGCGGAACGAAGGTGAGATCGGTCAGCACCATCCGGTCTTCGGCGTGATTGATGATCCAGGCGATCTGATCGGGGAAAAGGCGCGGATTGACGGTATGGTAGACCCCGCCCGCGCCGGTGATGCCGTACCAGCTCTCAAGATGCCGGTAGCCGTTCCAGGCGAGAGTCGCGATCCGGTCGCCGAGTTTGATCCCGTCGCGATGGAGGCGTTTGGCGACCTTGAGCGCCCGGTGGCGGATCGCGCGATAGTTGGTGTAATGCATCGGCCCTTCGACCGTCCGCGACACGACTTCCTGCTCTGGAAACTGGGTGGCGGCGAAGTCGATGACCTTGTGCATGAGCAGGGGCCAGTCCTGCATCCTTCCGTGCATGCCTTTCCTCCGAATTCGGCGCGTCGACGCTTGATTGCGACGCGCGGATTGTCCATCACGTAACAGCTTGGCGCCGCGTGCGCTGGTTTGCAATCGCGGCAAGTGGAATTTCCCGCGTTTCCCGAGGGTCTTGCGCCGTCATACGCCCCCCCATCTTGAGGACGAGAGCCGATGTCCGACCGGCAGAACCCAGACCGCTCCGTCCGGGTCTGGTTTCGTCTGATCCGCCTCGAGGCGCGGATGCAGACGGCGGTCGGCGACCGCCTGCGCGAAATCGGCGTCTCGATCCCGCAATGCGACGTCCTGACGACGCTGACGGAGCAGGAGGGCGTCAGCCAGCAGGAATTGGCCAAGCGGCTTTACGTCACCAAGGGCAACATCTCCGGCCTGATCGACCGCCTCGAGGAGGCGGGCCTGGTCGAGCGCCGTTCCACCGAAGTCGACCGGCGCCAGCACGCGATCTACCTCACCGGCGCGGGCCGCGAGACGGCGGAGCGGGCGATCGCCGTCCAGCTGCGCTGGATCGCCTCGACCCTGGGGAGGATGGCGGAGGCCGATCTCGAGGCGCTGGAGACGCAGCTCGTGAGGCTGCGCGACATCGTCCGCGAACGGGAGCGGCCCGCGCCGGCGAGAGTGAGGGGCTGAGGGCGCGGGCGGCGCCATTTGCAGCTCGGTTTTGAGGGATTTCAACGGGTTGCGGCGCCATTTCCAGTCGGCCAGCTGAGGCGAGTTTCCGTCGCTCCGGCGCCGGAAAAACGAAGAGATATTTCGCCAGGCGAAACCAAGAGCTTTGCAACGGGTCACGTAACTCATTGATATCATTGAGGCGCGAAATCCTTCATTGCGCGTAATCCTTCCATTTCAATGACTTAGAGGTCATTTCGTTTCGCGCTGTTCGCGCTTCGCCCCTGGGCTGATCGGCTGACCTCCGGTTGCTCCCTTTTAGGACCAACCTGACCAGGATAGCATAGGATTCCGAAAAAGAGAAGCATTTGTCGCGGGCGACGAGAGAGGCGCCGCCGCGCGGGCGGCAAAGGATGAGGGATTTCAACGGGCGGCGGTCGCGCGCTGACCCCCAGGCCAGGAATGGTGGATCGCCGGCGCCGGCCGCTCGGCGACAAATGTTTACCGGTCGAGCCCGCCCATCAGCAGGTACTTGAGCTCGACGAACTCCTCCGCCCCGTGGCGCGAGCCTTCGCGGCCGATGCCCGATTCCTTCACGCCGCCGAACGGCGCAAGCTCGCTCGAGATCGCCCCGGTGTTGATGCCGACCATGCCGTATTCGAGCGCTTCCGCAACCCGCCACACCCGGCCGAGGTCGCGGGCGTAGAAATAGGAGGCGAGTCCGAACTGGGTGTCGTTGGCCTGGGCGATCACGTCGGCTTCGTCCTTGAAGCGGAACACCGGCGCGATCGGGCCGAACGTCTCCTCCTTTGCAATCAGCATCGACCGATCAAGGCCCGAAAGCACCGTCGGCTCGAAGAAGGTGCGGCCGAGCTGGTGGCGTTTTCCCCCGATGGCGACCTTGGCTCCCTTGTTCAGTGCGTCGGCGACATGCGCCTCGACCTTCTCGACCGCCGCCGCGTTGATGAGCGGACCCTGGGTTACGCCGGCCTCGGTTCCGTCGCCGACCTTGAGCTTGCCGACTGCGGCGGTGAGCTTGGCGACGAACGCGTCGTAGATCCCTTCTTGGGCGTAGATGCGGTTGGCGCAGACGCAGGTCTGGCCCATGTTGCGGAATTTGGACACGATCGCGCCTTCGACCGCGGCGTCGAGGTGGGCGTCGTCGAACACGATGAACGGCGCGTTGCCGCCGAGCTCGAGCCCGACCTTTTTCACTGTCCCCGCCGCCTGCGCCATCAAGAGCTTGCCGATCTCGGTGGAGCCGGTGAAGCCGATGAAGCGGACCGCGTCGTGCTCGCACATCGCCTTGCCGATCTCGGACGCCTTGCCGGTAAGGATGTTGAGCACGCCGGGCGGCATTCCCGCCCTTAGCGCCAGTTCGCCGAGCGCGAACGCGGTGAGCGGCGTCTCGCCCGCCGGCTTGGCTACCACCGTGCAGCCGACCGCGAGCGCGGGCGCGACCTTGCGGGTGATCATGGCGGCGGGGAAATTCCAGGGCGTGATCGCCGCCACCACCCCGATCGGCTGCCGCACGACGACGATGCGCGAATCGGCGCGAAAAGTCGGGTTGACCTCGCCGTAGATGCGCTTGGCCTCCTCGCCGAAAAACTCGACGAATCCGGCGGCGTAGTCGACCTCGCCGCGCGCTTCCGCGAGGGGCTTGCCCTGTTCGCTGGTCATGATCAGGGCGATATCGTCGCGGTGTTGCACGATGAGGTCGAACCAGCGGCGCAGGATCTGCGCCCGCTCCTTCGGCAGCGCCCTGGCCCAGGGGCCGAAGGCGCGCTCGGCAGCCTCAATCGCGCCGACCGTCTCCTTGCCTCCGAAGCGCGGGACCTTGACAATGGTCTCGCCGGTCGCCGGATTCGTCACCGGCTCGGCGCCTTCGCCGACCCAATTGCCGCCGACGAGGCATTTGTCCTTGAGCAGGGTGGGATCGGCGAGTTTCATCGAGGCCTCCGGGATGGAGGGGTTATACGACGGCCGCAGGGCGCGTTCCTGGCTAATCGTCGGCCTGGCGAAAAAATCACGACCCTTCGACGCCCCAAATGTCGAAATTGGCTCGCCTCATTCGTCTCTAGCTGACTAGAGCTTGACCGGATGCCTTTGGAGGCCACGCCTGTCCGGTCGGGCGCAATCTCGGGCCCAATCGAACTGGAGGGAGCAGAACGCCATGACCACCGACCTTTTCTACCTCGCGCTGACCGCAATGCTGACCGCGGCGCTGTGGATTCCCTATATCGCCAGCCAGGTGATCACCAACGGTGCGCTGTCCGGAGAAAATTACGTAAACCCCGCGCCTCGCCCGGTGCCGCTCTGGGGTCAGCGCGCCAACCGGGCCCATCTCAACGCGGTCGAGAGCTTCGCCCCGTTCGCCGCCATGGTGATCGTCGCTCAGCTCGCCGGCAAGGCGGACGGAATGACCGCCTTTTGGGCGATGAGCTTCTTCTGGCTCAGGCTGGCCCACGCCGTCGTCTATTGGGCGGCGATCCCTTACCTGAGAACCATCCTCTTCACCCTCGGCTTCGTTTGCGTCGTCGGGCTGTTCTGGGAAGTGATCAAATAGCCCTCATCCCCTCCCCATAGGGCGTCCGGAAGGAACCCCGCCTCTCGACGGGCTATGGGAGAGGGGATTCACCTTTCCCGCATCGCCTTCGAG
>Ga0335076_10007945_pt1 | contig 10692 bp, 7 predicted proteins | sample Lox_Sample_25_FD_206717 | JGI IMG/M metagenome (GOLD analysis project Ga0335076, IMG submission 206717) | Soil microbial communities from Loxahatchee National Wildlife Refuge, Florida, United States - Lox_Sample_2.5 | ecosystem: Environmental > Terrestrial > Soil > Wetlands | place: USA: Florida...
CCGCGCACCTTGGCCTCGGCGAGGCGGGAGGTCAGCCAGGTATCCTCGCCGGCGCTTTCGCAGATGCGGCCCCAGCGCGGGTCGCGCGCGACGTCCAGCATGGGGGCGAAGGCCATGGTCAGCCCGTCGGCCGCCGCCTCGACCGCGGCGATCCGCGCCGTTTCCTCCCACAGGGCCGGATCGAAGGCCGCCGCTTCGGCCAGCGGGATCGGAAAGACGGTCCGGTGTCCGTGCACAACGTCGTAGCCGAAGAAGAGCGGGATCCCCAACCGGGTCTCCTCCAGCGCCACCCGCTGGACGGCGCGGACCCGCTCGGCGCCATGGAGATTGAGCATGCTGCCGAGCCGTCCGGCCCGCAGCGCCGCCATGTAGTCGGCCGGTCCGCCGGGGCCCGTGAGCTCCGAGTCGGCGCTCAGCATGTTGAGCTGGCCGATCTTCTCTTCCGGGGTCATCGCCCCCAGGAGCCGCTCGAGGCGGCCTGCATCCGGTTTCACCATGGCTCTCCAGCCTGACAGCGCCCTCATTCCGCCAAAATTCCCCGCTACATCTAGCTATTGTATTCGGGGCCCTTGGGGACTACCAAAGGAAGGTGGCGGTTCGACAACGCCGAACACGATTCGTTGTGACTGCCATCACGGACATGGGGACTTAACAGATCATAAATTTCTTTAACGTTAAATCCGACCGAAGGGACGGGTTCGGTGGTGTCTCGGCCTGAATATAGAGCGATTTGTTCCAGGGACGATGAGAGCGATCAAGCATCGCGACTTTCAAACTGAGACGCTACCTGGCTCCTACCGTGCGGCGACGCACCTCCGGAGCCTCACTGACGGCGAGGTACGATGGCGTTCGTAAGTGACATGCCGCAATCGGGGCCAGCCAAGCGAAAGCCTGACATGGCGGATCGCGGCGTTGCCGTCCAGCTCACCTGCCTCCTGCGCGCCCTCGGTGCTTCCCGCCATCGGCTGCGGCTCGGCGTTCTCGCCTTCGCCCTCGTCATCGTCGTCTGCGCGGTCGCCTACGGGCAGATCAAGCTGAACGCCTGGAACGGCGCCTTCTACGACACCCTCGAGCACCGGTCGTTCGCCGATCTGGGCGGCCAGCTCGCCATGTTCCTCCTCATCGTCGGCGGCCTGCTCGTCCTGGTAGTCGGCCAGACCTGGCTCCAGGAGATGATCAAGATCCAGCTGCGCGAGTGGCTGACCCACGACCTGCTGGACAAGTGGCTGGCCCCGAAGCGGCCCTACCTGCTGGCCCATGCCGGCGAGGCCGGGGTCAATCCGGACCAGTACATGCAGGCGGACGCCCGCCAACTCGCCGAGCTGTCGGCCTCGCTTGCCTTCGGTCTGCTGCAATCGACCCTGATCCTCTGCAGCTTCGCCGGTGTGCTCTGGATTCTGTCGAGCGGGATCCATTTCACGCTCGACCACAGCACGTTCTTCAGAATCCCGGGCTACATGCTCTGGTGCGCCCTGGCCTATGCCGCGGCCGGCTCCTGGTTGGCCTGGATGGTCGGCCGCCCGCTCATCCGCCTGAACGCCGAGCGCTATGCCCGCGAGGCCGATTTCCGCTTTGCCGTCGTCCGCGTCCACGAGAGCGCCGAGGCCATCGCCATCCACGGCGGCGAGACCGACGAGCGTCGGACCGCCGCCGCTTCCATGGGCCGGGTCATCAGCCTCTCGCGCCAGCTCGCCAACGGCCTCGCCCGCCTCACCTGGGTCACCTCCGGCTATGGCTGGCTCGCCCTGGTTGTGCCGGTCCTCGTCGCGCTGCCCGGCTACATCCGCGGCGACCTGTCGCTCGGCGGTCTCATGATGGTGGTCGGCGCCTTCAATCAGGTGCAGCAGGCCCTGCGCTGGTTCGTCGACAACTTCTCGAGCATCGCCGACTGGCGCGCCACGCTCTACCGCGTCGTCAGCTTCCGCGAAGGCCTCCTCAGCCTCAACATTCCCGCCGACGACGCCGGCCGCATCACGGTCGACTATCACCCGGACGGCGCGCTCGCCTTCGCCAACCTCAGCATCCAGCTGCCGGAGGGCGCCGCCGCCTTCGACCGGCCGCTCATCGAGGTGGAGCGCGGCGAGCACGTCCTGATCTCCGGCTGCTCGGATTCCGGCCGCAGCGAGCTGCTGCGCGCCGTGGCCGGCCTGTGGCCGTCGGGGAGCGGCACGATCCTGCTGCCGCCGCCGAACCAGGTCATGTTCATGCCGCCGCGGCCCTATCTGCCCTTCACGACGCTGCGCGCCGTCGTCACCTACCCGGAACAGGCCGACGGTTTCGAAGAGGATGCCGTGTGCGCCGCCCTCAAGCGCGTCGGCCTCGAGCGGCTCATCGCCAAGCTCGACGAGAAGGAGCGGTGGGACAAGCTTCTCTTGGCCGACGAGCAGCAACGGCTGGCGCTGGCGCGGCTGCTGGTGCATGCGCCGCTCTGGGTGTTCTTCGAGGACACCGCGCTCGGCATGAACGAAGACCATTGCCGCCTGATGCGATCGATCGTCGCGACCGAGCTGGCCGGCACGACCGTGATCGGCATCGGCAGCAGCCCGGCGCTCGAGGGCTTCTACACCCGCACCCTCCGGCTGCGTCCGCTGCAGCCGATCCCGCATCCGCGCGCCCGCACATCGTCGCACCGGCATCTGCAGCCGGTACCCGCCGGCGAAGTGAGCCTGCGCGCCATCCGAAGCCTCTCTTAGGGCCGATCAACCACCCGCCTCGGCAATCGCCGTGCGCACCGAGGCCACGCTGTCGTCGACGTCGCGTTCCGTCGTCGCCCAGTTGCAGACGGAGATGCGCATGACGCGCATCCCGCGCCAGGTGGCGCCGCCGAACCAGGCCACGCCTTGCGCCTGGATGCGCCTGATCACGTCGTCCGTCCGGCGGTCGTGGTTACCATCCGGCGCGAGAAACCGCACCAGCCCCTGGTTGATGATCGGCCGCGCAACGATCTCCGCCCCGGCCAGGCCGCCGATGCCCGTCACCAGCCGGTCGGCCAGCCCACAGCAGCGGTCGACGATCTCGGCGATGCCGGAACGGCCGAGCGCGCGGATCGCCGCATAGGCCGCAAAGCCGCGACCGCGCCGCGACCATTCGGGATTCCAGTCCTTCTGGTTGCGCAGGTCCGCGGTCGGCACCGAATAGCTGGCGCTCTGGGCAAAGGCGCCGCGATGCGCGGCCGCGTCGGCGACGAAGACGAGGCCGGAATCGAACGGCAGGTTCAGCCACTTGTGGCCGTCCGTCGCCCAGGAGTCGGCCTTGTCGACACCGTCCAGAAGGTGGCGGTATGTCGGGCTCGTGGCCGCCCACAGGCCGAAGGCGCCGTCGACGTGAACCCAGGCGCCGTGCGCGTGCGCGATACGGCAGGCTTCCGCGAAGGGGTCGAAGGTGCCTGTATTCAAGTCGCCGGCCTGCAGGCTGACGATCGTCGGCACGTCCGGCGCTTCCCGCAAAACGCGCTCCAGGTCGCGGGTATCCATGCGGCCGTGATTGTCGCCGCTCAGGCAGGTGATCGCCCTGGCCCCGATGCCGAGAAGACGCACGGCGCGGATGATCGATTCGTGCCGGTTCTCCGTGGTGAGGACGCGGAGCGGCGGCGCCCCGGAAAGCCCGTCCGCCTCGACGTCCCAGCCGCGGTCCCTAAGCAGCTTGTGCCGGGCCGCGGCAAAGGCGGTCGCGTGTCCCATCTGCGTGCCGGTCACGAACGCGAAGGATGCCGACGCCGGGATGCCCAGCAGCTGCTTGGCCCAGGCGCCGCACACCTCCTCGACGACCGCCTCGGCCGGCGCCGTCAGGTTGGAGGCCCCGTTCTGGTCCCAGGCGGAGGTGAGCCAGTCCGCCGCCAGGGCCGCCGGCAGCGTACCGCCGGTCACCCAGCCGAAGAAGCGACCGCTCGTCGACCCGAGGATGCCGCCGTCGGTGTCGCGCACGAGCTCCTCGATGACCTGTCGCGCCGGCGTGGACCCTTCGGGCAGTGGCTTGGCCAGCCGCGACCGCAGGGTGGCGAGCGAAGCCGTCGTCGCCACCGGGCGCGAATTCACCGTCTCGATATAGCGAGCGGCATGCGCGGCTGTGGCCGCGAGCAGGTTCCGGGCCGTCATGTCTCACGCCTCTTCGTTCTTGTCCGGAGACCCGATATTCGGCTCTGGCCCGGATACTCGGCAAGGCACCCGGCCCATGCTTCGTTGCGGAGCGAAGCATGGGAAGGGGGCGCGAAGGGAGCCTATTCCGGAACGCTCACGCCGGAGCCGCCGAGCTCGGCCGGGAAATCCTTCAGCTTGGGCAGGCCGTCCTTCATGGGCAGGACCGTTTCGGCATAGTTCACGTGCACGCCCGGCTTGAACGACACCGTCGGAAGGGTGGCGGCATAGACGTCGAGCAGGCCGAAGCCCGGATGGTTGGTCATCAGATGGCCGCCGCATTTCCGGCAGAACTGCCGCTCGCTGGCCGCCGTCTTGGCGTAGGTCGCCAGATGCTCGGCGCCCCGCGTGACCTTCACCGATGCCGGCGGCCACAGCGTGAATGCGTTGACCGGGCCCGCCGACCAGGCGCGGCAGGACTCGCAGTGGCAATAGCCCATGGCGGCCGGCTCCCCCGCTGCTTCGAGCTGCACTGCGCCGCAAAAACACGTCCCTTTATGCGTCGTCGCCATCGTCGTCTCTCTCCTTCATGCGGAATCGCATCGACAGGAATTGCCATATTTTCACCATTTAATGCAACTAGTTACAAATTACGCCTCGCCCACCTTTCGCGCCTCTTCTCTCTCGCTTGACACCGGCCCGCCTTGTCTTGCACTGACGCGGCTTCACCCGTAGCCGCCTGGGAGGGCGCATGATCGAACGGCCGCGTGATCTCAATGACGACGCGTTGCTCGACCTCGTGCAGCGGCAGACCTTCCGCTATTTCTGGGACTTCGCCCATCCCGCGAGCGGCCTCGCGCGCGAGCGCAGCAACATCAGCTTCGGCTACGGGCTCGAGGTCGCCACCAGCGGCGGCAGCGGCTTCGGCGTCATGGCCGTCGTCGTCGCCGTCGAGCGCGGCTGGATCAGCCGGCAGGACGGCCTCGAGTTCCTGCTGAAGATGACGCGCTTCCTCACCAAGGCGGCCAGCAGCTACCACGGCGTCTTCCCGCACTTCCTCGACGGCGCCAGCGGCCGCATGATCCCCTTCACCCGCAAGGACGACGGCGGCGACCTCGTCGAGACCTCCTACCTGCTCGCCGGCCTGCTCTGCGCGCGCCAGTATTTCCGCGGCGCCGACGCGTCGGAGTCGTTGCTGCGCGGGCGCGTCGACCAGCTCTGGCGCGAGGTCGAGTGGAACTGGCACACGCGCGACGGCCACAACGTCCTCTACTGGCACTGGAGCCCGAACAACGGCTGGAGCATGAACCACGAGGTGCGCGGCTGGAACGAGTGCCTCATCACCTACGTGCTCGCCGCCGGCTCGGAGCGCTATCCGATCAAGCCCGATGTCTATCACCGCGGCTTCTGCGAGGGCCGCGACTTCCGCAACGGCCGCAGCTACTACGGCATCGAGCTGCCGCTCGGTCCCGACTATGGCGGTCCCCTCTTCTTCTCGCACTACAGCTTCCTCGGCCTCGATCCGCGCGGGCTCAAGGACCGCTATGCCGACTACTGGGAGCAGAACCTGCGGCACACGCGGATCAACCGCGAGCACTGCGTGCGCAACCCGAACGGCTACAAGGGCTACGGCGCGGATTGCTGGGGCCTCACCTCGAGCGACAACGACGAGGGCTACAGCCCGCATTCGCCGAGCAACGACCGCGGCATCATCTCGCCGACCGCGGCGCTCTCCGCCTTCCCCTATGCGCCCGAGCACAGCATGCAGGCGCTGCGCCACTTCTATCACCGGCTCGGCGACCGGATCTGGGGCGAATACGGCTTCCGCGACGCCTTCAGCGAGCAGCGGGACTGGGTCGCCGAGTCCTATCTCGCCATCGACCAGGGCCCGATCATCGGCATGATCGAGAACCACCGCAGCGGCCTGCTGTGGGACCTCTTCATGAGCTGCCCGGAGGTGCAGGAGGGATTGCGCCGGCTCGGCTTCGAGAGTCCCCGTCTTTCGCCGGCGACCTGAGATGCGGGTAGCGAGCGACCTACGGGTCGTTCAGGCCTCCATGCGCTCCCGCACCAGGACCGAGATGCGCTCCTGCATCCGCGGCGAGTCGCGGAGCAGCCGCTGGAAATTCTGCCGGTCGAGCGTCAGCACGACCGAGGGGGTGACGGCGCGCAGGGTGGCGTTGCGCGGCCGGTCCATCACCAGGGCGATCTCGCCGAAGCAGTCGCCGTCCTCGAGCGTCGCCACCACCTGCTCGTCGCGGATCACGTGGAAGCGCCCGCGCACGATGATGTAGAAGAGGTTGCCGGACTCGCCCTGACGGAAGACGTCCTCGCCGGGCCGCCAGGAGGACTGCAGGCACAGCCGCGCCGTGGCCTCGAGCTGTTCCGGCCTCAGCTCCGACAGGATGGGAATGGCGCTTAGCCGCTCGGGCGTCACGGAAACGTGCAGCCCGTCGCTGTGGGTCGAGAAGCCGGATTGCTTGGCCCAGAGTTGCGCATAGGCGCCATCAATTCTCAGCAGCTCCGGGTGGGAGCCCGATTCGACCACCCGGCCGGCGGCGAAGACGAAGATCCGGTCGGCATCGGTGACGGAGGCCAGCCGGTGGGTGACGGCGACCACGGTGCGCCCGCGGCCCAGCCGGCGGAGCGTCTGGTTGATCAGCGCCTCCGTGGCGGGGTCGAGGGCGGAGGTCGCCTCGTCGAGCAGCAGGATGGGGGGATCCTTGATGATCGCCCGCGCGATCGCGATGCGCTGTCGCTGGCCGCCGGAGAGCTTGCCGCCGCGCTCGCCCACCACCGTGTCGTACTGCTGCGGCATGGCCATGATGGCGTCGTGGATCTCGGCCGCCTTGGCGGCGCGGACGATCTCCGCCTCGCCGGCGTCGCGCTTGCCCATTCGGATGTTCTCGCTCACGGATGTGTTGAGCAGGAAGCTCTCCTGGGACACCACGCCCATCTGCGCCCGCAGCGACGTCTGGAGGACGCTCGGCAGCGGCCGTCCATCGATCGAGATCGCGCCGCGGATCGGGTCGTAGAAACGCAAGAGCATCGCCAGCGCCGTACTCTTGCCCGAGCCGCTGCTGCCCACGAAGGCGACGTTGTGGCCCCGCGGAATCCTGAGATCGACGCCGGCCAAGCTCAGCTGCGGGCCCGCATAGCTGAAATCAACCCGATCGAACGCGATGGCGGATTTGAACGGGGCCAGGGCGACGGCGTCCGGCAGGTCGGTGACTCCGGGCTCCTCGCGAAGAAGCTCCTGAACGCGGCTGAGGGCGGCCCCGGCCTGCACCAGGTTCGGCGCATACTCCATCACGTAGAGCAGCGAATTGCTCATCATGAGCAGCAGTCCCTGGAACGACACCAGCGTTCCCAGGCTGATCTTTCCGTAGAACGCCATGTAGGCGCTGAGGCCAAGCACGCACACCTGGATGAGCAGGATCCCCGACGAGGTGGAGCGCGCCATGATGGAGTTGTAGAAACTCGCCCGCGTGCTGCTTTGGGCCAGGGCTTGGCTCGCTTCGCGGAACTGCGCAATGGCGAGCGATTGCAGATTGAAAGCCTTCACCAGCGGCTGGGCGCTGAGATTCTCGCCGAGGCCGCCGAGCAACTGCGACTGGCGGGCCTTGTATTCCAGCGATGCCGTGGCCGCCCGCGGCCCCGTGAGACGCGGCACGAAGATGGTCCAGGGCCACAGGATCAGGGCAACACAGGCCAGTCGCCAGTCGAGCATCAGCAGCAGGGCGGCGCTGATGACGGCCTCGAAGCCGGGCAGAAGACCCCAGGGGATGGCCATCCCCATGGCGTTCTCCAGCGACGTCAGGTCGCTGGAGAAGCGGGACAGGACCGCGCCCGGCTCCATGCGCGTGTGGGAGCCGATGGAGAGGCGTTGCAGATGCTCGAATATGAGCTGCCGGAGATCGGCCAGGACCGAGCTCTGCGTCACCGAATAGAGGCGGTCGCGACACAGACCGACGACGGAGACCGCAACCGCACCCGCAGCGAGCGCGGACACGATCAGCAGGATCGCCTGGTAATTGTGCGGCGTCAGGCCGTCGTCGATCAGGAAGCTGAGGCTGAGAGGCACCATGGCGTTGAAGGCCATCTCCACCATGACGGCCAGCAGGATCAGGGCAAGCGGGAATTTGTATCGCCGAAGGATCTCTATCATCGCGAAGCAATCGCCATGTGCAGGAGGGAGCCAAGACTCGCCGCCGCGAAATCGGTATCGACCGACGTCGACCTAATGATCTGCTTCCTATCCGAGAGTGTCGCTGAACGGTGGCATTTGCAATAGAGGGGGCCTCGACCAGGACCGCCAACACGCCCCAGGCTTGGCGCGGCCACGCAGGACGGATTCCACACTTTGGGCAAATGGCTCGGGGTCCAAGACGCGCCCGATCGCGCGGCGGCACCGAAGCGGGCGGGCCTTTAGACCCTGCAAGCGAACGCGCTACGTCGTCCGCTGCCCCAACGCCATCAGGTGCAGCGTCATCATCGCCACCTGCCCCGCCAGGTAGGCGCTCATGCCGCCGACGTCGTGCGGCGGGCTGATGGTGTTGATGTCGGCCGCGACGATGTCGAGGCCGCGCAGGCCCTCGATCAGGCGCAGGCCCTCGCGCGCGCTGGCGCCGCCCCAGGTCGGCGTCGCCACGCCCGGCGCCGCCGACGGATCGAAGTAGTCCATGTCGAAGCAGAGATAGACCGGGCGCCCGGCCATCGTCGCGTGGATGCGCTTCAGCACCGCCTCCAGGCCGGCGTCGGCCGCCTCGTCGCCGGTCATGAGCTGGTAGCCGAGCCCGCGGGTGTGGCCGTAGACGCCGGCCATGAGCACGGCGCCGCGCGCGCCCAGGTGCAGCGAGCGGCTGACGTCGATCAGCTGCTCCTCTGCCGCGCGCGTGAAGGTCGTCGCGGTGTTGAAGCCTGCCAGGTCGTAGGCATCGGTGTGGGCGTCGATGTGCAGGACCGCGAGCCGCAGATAGCTCCGGCTCACGCCGCGCAGCATGCCGAGCGAGACCAGGCCGTCGCCGCCGAACCCGATGGGCCGGGCGCCGGCCGCGGCGATGCCGGCGGCCGCGCGCGCGATGGCCGCCAGGGACGGCTCGACCTGCGACGCCGTCACCGCGACGTCGCCGAGATCGACGACGTCGAGCGTCTTCAGCGGGTTGGTGTCGCTCAGCGCCGGATAGAACGGCCGCACCAGCCCCGATTGCTCGCGGATCGCCGCCGGTCCCTGGCGGCAACCGATCCGCGTCGGATGCGTGCCGCAATCGAACGGCAACCCGAGGATCGCCGCCTGGCCCCGCTGCACCGCCGTCGCGTGCGGCACGCCCATGAAGCTGCCCGCCGGTCTCAGTCCCTCGATCTCGCCCAACGCCGCCGCCCTCTCGTCGCCTCCCGTGAAGCTACCACAAGAGTTGGAAAGGCCGCATGAGGCTGCTCGTCGGTGCCGCAGCGCAGTAACGAAGGCGTCGAACGGGGCGTGGGTTTCTGGTGCCGACTGCCATCGGCCCAATGCGATCAGAGCACCTCGAAGACGTCGTATCCTGGACCGGCGGGGGTCCTCCAGCCGCGGGCGACGACAACCAGCGTGTTGAGGCGAGCCAGCCTGTGCGATGCCGTCTCGAAGGAGCCCGAGACGCGGTAGTAGTAGCTGTCGGCATCGACGGTCTCTCCGCGTGAGACCTTCGCGAGCACTTCTGGCGGGCCGCTGCGAAAGCCTTGGTAAGCCATCGTCAGCAGGTCGCCGTCATGGGTGCGTAGTGGCACGCGCACGTCGATCCGGAACCAGGAGCCCGCGGCATCCTCCGTGATCCAGTCGGTGCCGCCGGGCAGCACGACTCCGGACAGCTGCGGTCCCTCAAACGTGCCGCCCGCAATGGGCGCGACGCGCCTGCTGCCAAAGGGCGTGGGCCCCACCACATGGTGGGCGCCGACATCCAGAGCAAGGCGGAACAGGAACTTTGTGTGGATCTCGGTCATTGCACGCGATGGCCGCCGGTAGCTGATTCGCGCCCACAGGAGGATCAGCGGCTGCTTTCCCCTCCGGGACGGCTAGCGAAGCGATGCGTTGAACTGCTTCAATGCCGCCGCGCCCGGGCACAGGTCCTTGTCGGTCAGCTGGTTCAGCGGCTGCTCGACGACGTTGAGGTAGTCGTGCAGGTCGGTGGGGGCGGGCTCGACGTAGAGCACGCCGGTGACGATCTCGCCCGCGGAGTGCCGCTCCTGCAGGTACTTCATGGCGGCGATGCGGTCGTGCGGATCGTAGTTCTCCGCCAGCTTGCGCAGGCGCAGGCGCGCGCCGTTGTGCTGCACGATCTCCTCGACCGTGCCGGGCGCATACTCGGCGGTGATCTCGTCGCGGCCGACGATCACGTCGAGATGGTTCACGGAGTCGTTGTGCTCGCGCACATAGTCGAAGCTCTTGGTCGAACCCTCGTGGTTGTTGAAGGCGACGCAGGGCGAGATGCAATCGATGAGCGCGGCACCGTGGTGCTGGATGGCGGCCTTGATCATCGGCACCAGCTGCCCCTTGTCGCCGGAGAAGCTGCGGGCGACGAAGCTGGCGCCGAGCTGCATCGACAGGCTGACGAGGTCGATCGGCTCGTCGAAATTGACGACG
>Ga0335076_10007946_pt1 | contig 10692 bp, 5 predicted proteins | sample Lox_Sample_25_FD_206717 | JGI IMG/M metagenome (GOLD analysis project Ga0335076, IMG submission 206717) | Soil microbial communities from Loxahatchee National Wildlife Refuge, Florida, United States - Lox_Sample_2.5 | ecosystem: Environmental > Terrestrial > Soil > Wetlands | place: USA: Florida...
ACGACGATGACCGCGATCATCTATGACAGCCGCGGCACGATCGACAAGTACGTCGGCGATTCCATCATGGCGTTCTGGGGTGCGCCGGAGCCGAATGCGGACCACGCACGCGGCGCGGTGGAGGCGGCGCTGGCGATGCAGGCGCGCATGCCGGCGCTGGCCAAGGATTTCGCCCGCCGCGGCTGGCCCGAGTTCAAGATCGGCATCGGTATCAATACCGGGACGATGAGCATCGGCGACATGGGCTCGAGGTTCCGCAAGGCGTATACCGTCCTGGGTGACGCCGTGAATCTCGCCTCGCGCCTCGAGGGACTCACGAAGGAGTACGGCGTCGGGATCATCGTGGGCGAGAACACGGCGCAGGCCCTGCCGCATTTCGCCTGGCGCGAGATCGATCGGGTGCGCGTCGTCGGCAAGGCGACGCCGGCCACGATCTTCGAGCCGCTCGGCGTCGTCGCCGATCCGGCGGTCACCGCCGAGCTGGCGTTGCATCGCCAGGCCCTAGCGAGCTACCGGCAGCGCGACTTCGCGGCGGCGGAAGCCGGTTTCGCCGCGCTCGCCGCCGCTCATCCGGCGACCGCGGTCTACGCGTATTTCCGCCGGCGCTGCGCAGCGTTTCGTGCGAGCCCGCCGCCGGCGGCGTGGGAAGGCGCGACGGTGTTCGCCACGAAGTAGTCGCGATCGAGGCTCACGAGCGCGTTCGCGCGCTGCGCGCCAACTTCGACGCGAATCTTCAGCACTTCCCGCCGGGACACTGCCTGTAACCGGCCACGCCTTCGATCACGCTGCCGGTGCGCGTGTTGAAGTAGTAGTCGAGGCCGATGCCGGCGCCGCCGGGGCCGGCGAAGAACCCGGTGAAGTTGCTGGCGATGAGCGGCTGACACCCTGCGCCCGCGCACGCGCCCGTGGCGCCGATGCCGCTGGTCGCGAAGGTGCCGTTGGCGATGTTCGCGCTGCCCGCCATGGAGTACGAGGCGTTGGGAAAACCGATCGCAAGCCCGGACAGGGCGAGCTGAGCGGTGGTGAAATTGACGCTGATCGTTCCGCCCGAGACGAGCGTACCCGCCTGCCCGGTACCCGAATCGGTGGGCCGCGTTCCGCCGATCGCCGCGTACTGGACCTGGCCCGAGGTCGGCAGCGCGCTCGCCGTGGTGCCGTAGATGTAGTGCAGATTGCCGCCGTCGTTGTGCACGATCTCGTCGCCGAGCCGCTGCGCGATGGTCGATCCGCTGCCCTGCCACCGTCCCCAGTTGAGCCCTGCCGGCGAATCGTCGCGGCCCGAGTCGACGATCGAGGCGGTCCCCAGCGACGCCGTGAGACTCGCATTCTCGAATCCGGTGAGCCGACCTGCCGGGTCGATGGTGAGCTGCAGCTTTGGGTCCGTGGTGCGGTCGAGCTCGAGGGTGTCGCGATCGGAGCCGACGAGCACGGTGCGGCCCTCGGCGAGCGCGAGACGATTCAGATCCTCGGTGACCACGTAAGTGAATCCCGGGTCCGGCACGGCAGGCTTGACCTCATTCTCGGGGACCTTCGTGAAATTGAGATCGCCCGTCTGCGCCTTGCCTGAGGTCCTCGGCTTCAGCTTGTCGGAGAGAAACAACGGGGGGGCGAGCCAGCGCAGCGGCGCTTCACCGTCGGCCACGTAGAAAAGCTCGTCGGCGCCGTACTCGTTCGCTCCGAAGCCGTTCGCGACCGCGATGCGGCCCTCGTAGACCGCACCGTACATGCCCGACCGCGCCGCCTGCGAGCCGTCCATGCATTGACCCGTGGCGCAAATCTGCACCTGGTAATGCGTGCCGCGGATGCCGATCGTCGCCTGAGTCGTGAGGAGCTGATAGCGGTCGCCGGAGAGCTTGCCGATCTGTCCCGTGAGCGTGCGAAACCCGCCCTTGACCAATCGAAACACCGCTACCTCGGTCCCGTCGTCCTGCCCGGCGAAGTTATAGCGCTCGATGCGGAACTCGGAGTCGGGCTTGAGCGCGACCAGCGCGTCGTCGCTGAAGCGCAGCTGCGCATGGCTTTGCGCCCCGGTGACGATGCTGTCTCCGACCTCGATCGGCGATCCGGCGGACAGCGGGACGCGCGACGCGCCGCGCACAGCCGCTACGTCGCCGACTGCGAAGACGACCTTGCCCGCCTGGCCGAGCGCCGCATCCATGGCGAGCGCGCAGGCGAGCGCGAAGAAGGCAAGCAGCAGCGAGCGCGGGCAGAGCTTCATGGGTCCGCTCCTTGCGGTTCGGAAGCCCGTCGGCTACTTGAAGTCATAGCGCAGCTTCAGCGCGCCGACGTGGCGGGTGTATTCGTAGAGCTCCAGGTTCGAGCCGTTGTGGGCGTACTCGTACTCCGCCCGCACGCTCCAGCGCGCGTCGATAAGATAGAGCGCGCTCAGGTTCAACGTGAAATTGCGGTCGCGCCGCGCCACGTCGATCAGCGGAATCGGCGCCTGATATCGGCTTTCGACATAGCCGGCGCCGGCGTTCAACGCCCAGAACGGCGTCGGCGACACGGTGACATCGGCCGCCGCACCGGACACGTGGCGTCCCAGGTCGTCGCGGTTTTCCCGGTTGTGCTCGTCGCCGTAGAAGACGAGCGCGTTCAACACCGGATGCCAGGGCTTGAGCCAGACGTGGCGATATGCCGCCGAAAGCGCCAGCAGATCGGAGTTGCGCGCCGCGTTGTCGCCGGAGTAGGCGAGACGCGCGTATTGGGGAATAAGCGCGAACGAGTTCGTCTCCGTGATCTGCCGGCGCCATTCGAAACCGACGCCGTCGGTCCATCGGTAGCGCGACCCGTCGAGGAGGATTTCGCCGTGCGCGTAGGAAACGCTGTAGAGATTGACGCCCGAGGTGCGCGTTGCGCCCAGCGATACGCCTCCGGAAGCGAGATTGAACTCGGAAGCGTCGCTGTAGAACATGCCGTTGGCGTAGCCGCTGGCATTCACGCTCCAGCCGGGAGCGACCGGGTGATTGACGCGTCCGGCCGCGGCGAGCCACCCGAAGGGCGAAGCCTTGCGCACGCCGACCTGCGCCACCGTGACCGGTCCGAGAACGGGCAGGCCGATGTCGGCTTGCGCCACACCGGCATTGGCATTGCTGTCGTAGCCGGCACCCGTTTCGACGTACGCAGAGGTGCGTGTGCTGTAGCGGCCTTCGCGTTCCTCGAGCGCCGCGAGATAGCGATCGATGCCGGCCTGCACGTCGGCGGGCGGCTTCTCCTTCGCGACCGCTTCGAATTCTTCCCGCGCGCGGACGTTGTCTCCCGCGTAGAAGTACGCTCGTGCCAGCTCCAGTCGTGCGCGGACGTCATCCGGGAACTGCAGGACATGACGCTCGAGCGCGAGCACGCCCTCGCCCGGACGGCCCAGATCGACGGCCGCCACGCCGCACCAGAGGTCGAAGCCTCTCGGGCGCGTACTGACATCAGGGTCCGCGCAGAATGCCGCGTACGCTTCTTCCGACCGACCCGATTCGACCAGAGCTTTCAGATCGTCGATCGGCGCGGCGCGGAGGTTCGACGGCGCGCACAGCGCGAGCGCGAGAGTGAGCCAGGCCAGCCTTTGCCTGCAGGCCTCGGTTGCTCGGGGCGTTGCGTCCGTAGACGGCATAGGGGCGCGGCGATCATAGCACGCGCCCCGCGTGCCTCGTGACGGCTACTGCACGACCTGGTCGATCGTTATGTTGACGCCGGACGCGCCGGGCTTGACGGCGGCGCTCTTGCCCGACAGATCGCCGGCCTGGGGGACGGCGTTGCCGCTCTTGGAAATGCGCGCTTCGACGATCACCGATGCCACGCCCGAAAGCTTCGGACCCATGCCCATGCCCATGCTGTCGTCGAGACGAAACTCCATCGGCAATTGCTTCGCGGGCACGCGCAGCGCGGCGAGCGGCATGCGCGGTCCGTCCGCGGCGCGGGCGAAGATGAACACGGTATCGGTGAGCGCCACCTTCGCCGCGAGCTCGGGCTTGATGTCGACGCGCCCCGCGATCGCGGGGCCTGACCCGGGTCCGGCCGAAGGAGCCGGGGCTGCCCCTTGCCGAGCCGGCGCCGTGGTCGCGGCTGCCGCACGCTGCGGCGCAGCCGGCGGCTTGGCAGCGACCGAAGGCGATGACTTGCGGTCGCCCTTCATCGTTTCGACTTCGGCGATGATGGCGTTCATCCTTCCCGCGTCCTCGGAACCCTGCGGGAACTGAGCGCGCAGCCGCTGCCAGAGCGCGATCGCGCCGTCGTAATCATGCGCTTCCATCGCGGCCGTCGCGGCGAGCGCAAGCGACTTCCTGTGATTCGGATCGATGCTGAGCGCCTTTTGCGCAAGCTCGGCCGGCTTGCCTGCGAGCTTCTTTCCCTGCGCCATGGCGAGCACATCGGCGTAGTCCGCGAGCAGCTGGGGATCATCCGGGATGAGCGCCACTGCGTGGCTGTACGCGTCGGCCGCCTCGGGGAAACGGCCGAGCGCATTGTACGACCGCGCCAGCAGAACCCACCCTTCCACGTCGTCGGGCTGGCTGCGGAGGCGTTGCGCCAGGGTGTCGACCAGCGCCGCGACCTGGCGATCGGAAATGTCGTGGCTTGCGCCTTCCGGGGCCGATGCGACGATGGCGTCGGGCTTGCCGAGCCGCGAATAGAGGACGATCGCCGCCGACGGAATCACGACGAGGAACGCGGCCGCGATTACCCACACGGACTTGCGAGCGAGTATGCGCGTCCCCGGCCGCGGCTCGTGACCGACTTCCTCGCCCAGCCGGTGCGACAGCTCGTTCACGGCCGCTTCGCGCTCCTGTGCCGAAATGATGCCGTCGGCGTACTCGGCTTCGAGCGCCTGCTTCTGATCGCGATAGACGGCAGTCGTCGCCGCATCGGGGTCGGGACCATCCGTCGCCGGGCGGCGTTTCAACAACGGAAGCAGCAGCACCGCGAGCGTTATCGCGATGAGAAGCGCAACGATCGACCAGAAGATGACCATGGCTCGAGTATTTGTCTTCGCCCGCCATCAGCGCAGCGAACTGCGATGGACGGAGCACGGAAGCTTGCCGGACCCCCATCGGCGCGGCCATGATCTGCATCAAGCTGCGGTCCACAGGGCGGGGCTCGATGGGCAAGCCATTATAGCGGCCGCCGGAGAAGTCCAGAGCGCAGAGGAGGCGAGACGGTGGATTCCAAAGAAGGGGTACCGCCGGATAAACTAGCTCGCCGCTCGGATCGAGGGCCAACGATTTTCATGACAAACGGGCTCCGCGGTGCTCGAAGCCCTGACGTCGCCACCTGACGCGAGACCCCTATGGCAACGCCCGACGACTCCTTAAGCCGAAGCTCGCTCGAATACCATCGCTTGCCCCGGCCCGGCAAGATCTCGATCCTGCCGACCAAGCAGCTCGAGACCCAGCGCGATCTCGCCCTGGCCTATTCGCCGGGCGTTGCCGCCGCCTGCAACGAGATCGTGCGCGATCCGGCGGAGGCCGGAAACCTCACCGCCCGCGGCAATCTGATCGGCGTCATCACAAACGGCACGGCCGTGCTCGGGCTCGGTGCCATCGGTCCTCTCGCGGGCAAGCCGGTGATGGAAGGCAAGGCGGTGCTGTTCAAGAAGTTCGCCGGCATCGACTGCTTCGACATCGAGGTCAACGAGCGCGACCCGCAAAAACTCGTGGACATCATCGTTTCGCTCGAGCCGACGTTCGGTGGCGTCAACCTGGAGGACATCAAGGCGCCCGAATGCTTCTATGTCGAGCGCAAATGTCGGGAGCGCATGAAGATCCCGGTATTCCACGACGACCAGCACGGCACCGCGATCATCGTCGGCGCGGCGGTCCGCAACGGGCTGAGAGTCGTCGGAAAGGACGTTGCGACCGTGAAGCTCGTCTGTTCCGGTGCCGGCGCCGCGGCGCTCGCCTGTCTCGACCTCCTGGTCAGCATGGGAATCCGTCGAGAGAACATCTGGGTATCCGACATCGTCGGCGTGGTGTACGCAGGACGCAAGGAGGAAATGGACGAAAACAAGGCTCGGTACGCGCAGGAAACTTCCGCGCGCAAGCTCGCCGAGATTATCGAGGGCGCCGACATCTTTCTCGGCCTGTCCGCAGGGCGCGTGCTCAAGCCGGAGATGGTAAAGCGCATGGCGAAAGCACCGTTGATCCTCGCGCTGGCCAACCCCGAGCCCGAGATCATGCCCGATGTCGCCAAGGCGGCGCGGCCCGATGCGATCATCGCGACGGGACGGTCCGACTTTCCCAATCAGGTGAACAACGTGCTGTGCTTTCCGTTCATCTTCCGCGGTGCGCTCGACGTCGGCGCGACCACGATCAACGAAGCGATGAAGCTCGCGACGGTCAATGCGATCGCCGATCTGGCGCTGGCGGAGCAGTCGGACATCGTCGCCGCTGCGTACGGCGTGGACGACATCACGTTCGGCGCCGACTACCTGATCCCGAAGCCGTTCGATCCTCGCCTCATCGTGAAGATCGCGCCGGCGGTGGCGAAGGCGGCGATGGATTCGGGTGTGGCCACCCGGCCGATTGCCGATCTGGACGCGTATCGCCAGCGTCTCACGCAGTTCGTCTATCACTCCGGCCTGCTGATGAAGCCGATCTTCCAGGCCGCGAAGCACTCGCCCAAGCGGATTGTATTCGCCGAAGGCGAGGACGAGCGCGTGCTGCGGGCGGTGCAGGTGATTGTCGACGAAGGCCTGGCACGGCCGATCCTCGTCGGACGCCCGGGAATCGTCGCCCAGCGCATTGAGCGCTACGGGTTGCGGCTCAAGCGCGGCGTGCATTTCGAGATGATCGATCCAGAGGACGATCCGCGCTATCGCGCATACTGGACCGAGTTCCTGCGCCTCACCGAGCGGCGAGGCGTCACCGAGCAGGTGGCAAGGATGGAGATACGGCGCGAGCCAACGCTCATCGGCGCGATGATGATCCACATGGGGGATGCGGACGGGCTCATTTGCGGCACCTACGGTGCGTATCAGTCGCACCGCAAATACATCGACCAGGTCCTGGGGTTGCGTCGCGGGGTGAAGACGATGGCCGCGATGAACGCGGTGCTGCTGCCCGACCGCACCGTGTTCATCGCCGACACCTACGTCAACGCCGATCCCACGCCGGAGCAGCTCGCTGAAATCACCCTGCTCGCCGCGGAGGAAATCCGGCGGTTCGGGATTACACCCAAGGTCGCGCTCCTTTCGCACTCGAGCTTCGGCTCGAGCGCGCATCCGCAGGCGCGCAAGATGCAGGCCGCGCTCGGCCTGGTCAATGCCTTCGAGCCCGACCTCGAGGTCGACGGCGAGATGCACGGCGACGCCGCCTTGTCGCTCGATGTGCGCAAGCGCGTTTTTCCTCGTTCCCGCCTCGAAGGCGAAGCGAATCTACTCATCATGCCCACGCTGGACGCCGCCAACATTTCGTTCAACCTGCTCAAGGCCGCCGCGGGCAACGGGGTCACCCTCGGACCGATCCTGCTGGGCGTGGCCAAGCCGGCGAACATCCTCACCCCGTCGGCGACGGTGCGCCGCATCGTCAACATGACCGCGCTCACCACCGTCGATGCCAACGTCGAGCGGCAGAGGGCGCTGCTCTAGGAGCCCAGCCAGAGCCTGACCGGTAGGAATTCGTCCGACGGATTCGTCGCCGCTTCCGACAGGAGAAACGGAGCGCTACCGATAGTGTCTGCCCGTCTCGTGGCGCAGACTCCCGCTCACACGGGAAGGGACCCTAGTTGAGGAGTGCAGCATGAACATGAAGCCAGCATTGCTCGTCGCCGCGCTGGCTGCGGCGGCCGCCGTGACTGTAGGCTGCGAACAACGTGGCGCGAGCGACACCGTAGGCAAGCGCGATACGTCGCCTGGCAGCATGCAGGCGCAGAACACCCCGCCAGGGGGGACAAGCACGTCGCCTTCGCCGTCCGGCGCCCCTGCGGACAAGAGCGCGAGCAGCACGACCAGCCCGAGCAACACTGCGGCGGACAAAATCGGCTCGACGGTCGATGACGCCAGCATCACCGCCAAGGTCAAGGCAGCGATTCTTGCCGAGCCCGGGCTGAAGTCGCTGTCGATCAACGTCGACACGAAAGACGCGACCGTGACGCTCTCGGGAAATGTCGCTTCCGATCAATTGCGCGATCGCGCCAAGCAGATTGCGATGTCGACCGAAGGCGTGAAGAACGTCGTCGACAATCTGACCGTCAAGGCCGGATAAATTCGCGCGCCGGAGCCGTGGCGATCGGCTCCGGCCCGGCACGCTTCGCTCGCGGGACCGAGATGAGGACGGTCGTCCCGCCCCCCGAGCTTCCCGATACCGACACGTCGCCTCCGAGCTGCTGAGCACGCTCGCGCATGCCGCGAATGCCGTGCGAGGTGGGCTTACGCAGGTCCTCTTCGGAGAGGCCGATGCCGTTGTCGCGGATCTGCAGCACCAGCGCGGAATCGCTCACGCTCAGGTTCACTGCGACCTCCGTCGCCCGCGCGTGACGTGCGACGTTGGTGAGCGTCTCCTGGAAGATACGGAATAGCGTCAGGGCTGCGTCCCGACTCACGCCCGAATCCGACGGTGGGGTCTCGACCAGAACCCGCGTGCCGGTGTGCTTGCGGAATTCCTGCGCCTGCCATCGCAGCGCGGCGGAGAGCCCGAGATCGTCCAGAATGCTCGGCCTCAAGTCGGTGACGATGCGCCGCGTGGCCGCGACCGCCGTTTCCAGAAGCTTGCCGATCTCGGCGCGCTTCTGTCCCACGGCCGGGGGCGCGCCGGCGAGATGCTCGGCGAGCCAGTCGAGGTCCATCTTGAGCGCGGTAAGCGTCGAGCCGAGCTCGTCGTGAACCTCGCGGGCGATGCGCGCCTTTTCTTCCTCGCGCACCGTCTGCAGGTGGTGCGAGAGCGAACGCAGCTCCTCACGCGAGCGCTCGATCTCGAGCTGCGCGAGGCGCGCCTGCGTGTCGTCGAAGACCAGACCGTCCCAGACCACCTCGCCGTCGAGCTTCCGCGGCCGCGCGCGGATGTTGATCCACTTCTCGTTGGTCTCGTGCGCCGGGATCAATCGTCCCGACCAGTACCAGTTGCCGAGCTGCGTGGCCGACGCGTCGAGCGTGGCCGCGAGATGGCTGCGCTCGCCAGCGGGAATCAGCTCGAAAAATGCCTCCGCATCGGCACGGACCGCCGCTTCGGATAGCCCGGAGAGCGGCTCGCCGCCCTGGCTCACGTACGTGAACGCAAGCTTGCTTTCGGCGTTGCGCACCAGCTCGAAAACCATTCCCGGCACGTTCGCAGCTATGCCCTCGTAGCGTGCTTCGCTTTCCTGGAGCGCGAGCTCCATCGCGCGCCGCGCGGTATTGTCGTAGCACGAACACAGATAGCCGGAGAAGCGTCCCTCCATGTCGTGATAAGGACGGCCGACGCAGATCATCGAGCCGAACTGCCCGTCCGCCCGGCGCAGCCTGAACTCGATCTCGAAGGGCTGCCGGGTGGCGAACGCGGGCTCGTAAGTCTCGCGCCAGCGGGCCCGGTCGTCCGGATGCACGCCGTCGAGCCATCCGTCGCCGAGTTGCGCCTCGCGGGGACGGCCGGTGTATTCGAGCCAAGCCTGATTCAGGTAGTCGCACGCGCCGTTGCCGTCGGCGCGCCAGACGAGCGTCGGAAAGCCCGAGAACAGAGTGAAGTAGAAGTCGCGCGAGCGCTCGGTCTGCTCGCGCAGCGCGATACGCGGCGTAGCGTCGCGGGTCACGACCGCGAAGCCCTGCAGCACTCCATCCTCATTGCGGATCGCGGAAATGATGTCGTCGCCGCAATAGCGTGTCCCGTCCTTGCGCAGATGCCAGCATTCCTCTTCGAACGAGCCGTAGCGCGCGGCGAGCGTGAGCTCTTCTTCAGGCGGCTCCTCGCGGTCGGGCGCGTAGAGGACCGAGAAGTGCCGGCCGATGATCTCCTCGCGCGTATAGCCGTTGAGCGCCTCGGCGCCGGGATTCCAGCTCGCGACGCGCCCTTGCGGATCGAGCATGTAGATGGCGCAGTCCTTGATCGCATCGATGATGAGCCGGGTGCGCTGCTCGCTCTCGCGCAGCGCCTGCTCGACCTGGCGCCGGGCCTGGATGTCCTCGAGCAGCCGCGCATTGGTCGAGGCGAGCGCACGGGCTCGGCGGCGTGCGGTCTGGAAGAGATAGGTGCACAGTCCGAGCAGCGTGGCGAGCGCCGTGCCGAGCGCGAGCGACGATTCGGGAAGGATGGAATCGGTACGGTGCAGATAGTCGAGCGTCGGCGCCACGCGCAACGTCCAGCGCACGCCGCCGATCTCCACCGTCTGTTCCTGCGTCCACTCTGACCCCGCCGCATTCTCGCTGTTGCCCACCACGTTGGTGAGCTCGCCATTGTCGAGCAGTGCCACCTGGAAGTCGGCGAACCGGTCACCCAGGATCGACGGCAGCCAGTTGCCGCCCACGCTGGCGGACACGATGCCGTTGACGGTACCGCCGGCCAGGGCCGGAACATAAATGACGAAACCGCGTCGCCCTGCGGAGCGCAGGTCGACGGTGCGCGAGACGATGACGTGCTGGGTACGCAGCGCTTCGTCGATGGCGCGCGAGCGCTCGGCATCGGCCCGCAGGCTCTGGCCGATGCGCGCGTTCGGGTTTTCCGGAACCGCCCAGCGCACGATCAGATTGGCATCCGACCAGGCGATGCCCTGGAACTCGGGAACATCGTTGAGCAGCGT
>Ga0335076_10007947_pt1 | contig 10691 bp, 7 predicted proteins | sample Lox_Sample_25_FD_206717 | JGI IMG/M metagenome (GOLD analysis project Ga0335076, IMG submission 206717) | Soil microbial communities from Loxahatchee National Wildlife Refuge, Florida, United States - Lox_Sample_2.5 | ecosystem: Environmental > Terrestrial > Soil > Wetlands | place: USA: Florida...
AGCAACTGAACACGGTGTATACGCCGCAGAAGGAGTTTGCAGATCTCACTGGCCTGAATTCCATGCCGCAGGTGAAGTTGGAGTGGGCTTCGTCTATGCACGAAGAAGGCGGGAAAGGAATCATCACTGTCAAGGTGAAGAACCCCAGTTCGACAATTGCGTTCCAGGTGCTGCTGCGTGCCATTGGGGGTAAAGGCGGCGACGACATCGTGCCGATCTTCTGGGACGACAATTATTTTTCGCTGCTGCCTGGGGAAGGAAAGTCGGTCACGGCGACCTACAACTTAGCGGATGCCGGCGGCCAAGAAGCGTTTCTGGAGTTGGGGGGCTACAACATTACCCCAGCCGGCGTCAGCCTCGGGCACTAGGGCGAGCGCGCGTTACCGAATCGCGGGCGGCTCACGGAGCGGGAGCGTCCTTCTGCCCTCTACACCACGTTGTCATCCTATGCGCGACTTTTACGCGAGTCGCAGACGGCGGACGGAAGTCGGCAAACTGACCACCGAAAACCTAACACTTCTTCCTTAGGGTTACCTTTACGAACCCTTCGATGGCCTTTCTCCCTTGCGGTTCCTGCTGTTAGCCACTAAGCTACTGTTTCCATCGGAGGAAACCGTGCCCAAAGAGAAACCACAAGTCAACATCGGCGAAGTGATCAAAACTTATCGCAGCCAGCGCGGGTTGTCCCAGGGCGACATCGAGCGCCGCACCGGTCTTCTCCGCTGCTACCTTTCCCGTGTGGAAAACGGCCACACTGTGCCGTCTCTGGAAACCCTGGCAAAGATAGCGGAAGCGATGGAAATTTCGCTGGCGGACTTTTTCCCGGGAACAGAGACTCCGCGGGATAAAGAGACGCAGAAGATGCTGGGGGAGCTTTCCCAGGACGAGATTCGCTTTCTGGCGGAGATCAAGAAGTACAGCACCACGCTTTCGGAAGGTGACAAGCGGCTGGTGCTGGCGATGATTCGCAAAATGGCTACGTTGCTCCCGGCGCAAGCGGCTCAAGCGAAGAAAGCCGTCGTCCGCCGCCCCACTCTCTAACCTCCTATTTCCGGCACCTTGAAGCTTCAAGGCTGAAGCCCTATTCGTGGGCGATGGTTTGCGCGGACCCTGAAGTCGTCATCTCCCTGAGGATGTCAGGAGCGTATGAATCGCATGGCGTTTGGCACTGTGCCACCGCCGGATGAGGAGCCGCCGTTCTCTCCGTTGTCGCTATCGGTTTTGTCACCTTCACCTGGCGCGAGAAACAAGTTGGTTTCCACGGCGTGTTGCTTGTTGTATAGCTCGAAGTAGCGGCCCTGCGCGGCGTACAGAGTTTCATGATTGCCGCGCTCCAGAATCCGCCCTTCCTGCACAACCAGGATTTGTTCGGCGCGGCGAATGGTGGAAAGCCGGTGCGCGATGACGAAGGTGGTGCGCCCGCGCATCAAATAGCGCAGACCCTCCTGAATCAGGGCTTCCGACTCCGAATCCAGGCTGGAGGTGGCCTCGTCCAGAATTAAGATGCGGGGATCAGCCAGAATCGCACGTGCGATGGAAACGCGCTGTTTCTGCCCGCCGGAGAGCTTCACGCCACGCTCGCCAACGACAGTGTCGTATTTCTTCTCGAAATTCTCGGCGAATTCATCCACACGCGCGATGCGGCAGGCCGCCATGATTTCTTCCTCGGTGGCGTCGGGCCGCGCATAGGCCACGTTTTCGCGGATGGTTCCGTCGAACAGAAACGTTTCCTGCAATACCACCCCCAGTTGCGTGCGGTACGAACTTAGCTTTACCGTGGCTATATCAATGCTGTCGACGAGCACACGCCCCTGCGTAGGAACATAAAACGCCGAAATCAGCCCAATGATGGTGGACTTGCCGGAGCCGGACGGGCCTACCAGAGCGGTGACGGTCCCTGGTTCAGAGGTAAAGCTGATGCCGTGGAGGACCTCTTTATTCGCCTCGTAAGAGAAGTGCACATCCTGAAATTCCACCAAACCGTTGATGCGCTGGAGCGTGACGGTGCGGTTCGGATCGGCGTCCTCTTTTCCTTCATTCAGGACTTCTCGCGTGCGCTCGAGCCCGGTGATCGCTTCGGTGATTTGCGTACCGATGTTCACAATCTGGAAGACGGGGGCGACCATCAGCACCAAATACGCAGAATAGGAAATCAATTCGCCCTTGGTCATGGTGCCTGCCAGCACTTGCCGCGCCCCCAGGTACATGATGATGGCGCTGACGATGCCCATGAGAGCGGCGCCGGAGAGGCTCATCAGAGAGGTGGTGGTCAGCGTTTTCAGGACGTTATCCAGCAAACGCTGCGCGCCGCCGGCGAATACCTGTTCTTCGCGGTCTTCCGCGTGATAACCCTTCACTACGCGAACGCCGCCCAGCGATTCCGTCAGGCGGCCGGTTACTTCGGCATTGATTTTGGGCCGTGCGCGAAAGATCGGACGGATGGACTTGAAGGCTTTGTTTAGAAATAGCGCGAACGCCAGCATCACGGCGAAGGCTACAAGCGTCATGAGTGTGCTGGTGCGCAGCAGAATGATGAGCGCGAGAATGGCGGTGAGCACGCCGCCGACAAACTCCACAAGTCCTGTGCCGATGAGGTTTCGTATGCCTTCCACGTCGCTCATGATGCGCGAGACGAGCACGCCGGTTTTGTTGGCGTCGTAATAGGCAACCGGCAAGCGCCCGACGTGCGCCTGCACCTGTTTGCGCATTTCGGTGATCATGCGCTGCGCGGATTTCGAGAGCAGTTGGGTCAAGGTGAACGAGGTAATGCCTTGCAGCAGCGTTGCGCCGACCACCGCCAGCACAATGGGTAGCAACAGTTGTACCTGGTGCTTGTCGATCACATTGTCGAACAGGTATTTGCTGGATCCCGGAAGGATCAAGCCGGATACACGGTTGACCGAAACCAACAGCAGGCCGAGCAACAACACGCCGCGCCGAGGACGAATCAACCCCCAAATCTCCGGCAGCGACTGCCAGTTAATCTTCTTCTTGTCCTTCTTCTCTGCTACCGGCGAGGTGCTCACCGTTGTGGCAGTCGTGGCCATAGAGGCAATCCTTTGTCTCTGGGAGGATACCCTGTTCGATGCGGCAATGGGGAATCTGAGTACGAGGGCGCGGGGTTGGCTCTGGAACAAGCTGGGTCCAGGAATTCTGCCGCTAGGAGTAATCGAACAGCGTCATGAAGCCAAAGTCCATATGCAATTGCTGGTGGCAGTGAAACAAGGTCATCCCGGGATTGTCGGCGACGAAGTCGACATGGGCTTCCTGATACCCTCCGACCATCAAGACATCCTTCAGGATCCCCGCCGTCGCCACTCCTGCAATGTTCGTAAGCTCGAAACTGTGGCGATGCAGGTGTACCGGATGTATATCGTCGCTGGCATTGCGCATTTTCAGCCGGTAGCGCTTGCCCTCTTTGAGATGGAAGGAAACTGGGCCAACACCCTCGACCATCGGATAGGCCTTGTCGTTGATGGTCCACAGGTTGAATCCTTCGTGGGCCGCATTCTGTTTCGCAAACACCATTTCGAATACGTCGTCGGGAGGCGGCAGCGTCGCTCCCACTCGGCCGAACTTCGTGTAGTTCCATTTGAACTTTGGAGGTGCTACCCATGCGGGGGTGCCTTTATGGTTCGCATATTCCACCACGATGCCCATGCCGTGACGGCGATCGTCGTCCGCAAGATCGCCGAGGATCCAGACCCCCGGGTGGTTCATTTCGACGATTGCGGAAACGCGTTCCGCGGTTCCCAGCCAGAGCACCGGCACTCTTGCGGGATTGGGCACTGGATTCCCGTCCAGTGCGACGACTTCGAACGTGTGACCGGGCAAAGCTAAGCTTCGGATCTCTGTGGCGCTGCCATTCAGCACGTGCAGCAGAATTCGTTGGCCTGCTTTTACGCGAAAGGGTTCGCCGTGACCCAACATTTTTCCGTTGATGGTGAATGACCCATAGCCGACCTCGAATCCGTGAGGCATCCCTTTGGCCAGCGACGATGTCATGGCCGATTCGCCGGTTTCTTGCAACGATTTGTCGGGCGCGGCGGGTGAGAGAAAATCCATGGCCATGTCCCCGCCGCGGCTGAGAGTGGGCTCAAATTCCTTAAGAACCAAGAACACTTCGCGATCGTAATTTGCCGGCGAGGATTTTGGTTCGATGTACACCGGGCCGACTTGGCCGCTGTATTGCCCGGCAGCAAGATTTGCAGCCGCGCGATTGTGGGTGTGATAGAAACGAAAGCCCGCGGGATTCGGCGTGAAGCGGATTCTGCGTTTTCCGTGAGCCGGAACGTAGGGCGTCCCTTCTTCGGCTGCGCCATCGACATCGACCGCGACCTTCTGGCCGTGCCAGTGCACTTGTTCGGGCGTATCGGTATCGTTGATCAGGTCGACGATCGCGGGCTGTCCTTCCTTAAAACGCAACAATGGACCCGGAAAATGTCCGTTGTAGGTGGTGACACCAAGGATTCGTTTGGGTGCAATTTCGATTGCCGAATTTTGAATGTGAATCGTGTAGTCCGGTGCGGGGGCTTCTTGTGCCAGTGCCGCTGGCAAGGATTGCGAGAGCAGGTACGCGCCGGTGGCCAGTCCGGTGTTCCGAAGGAAATTACGGCGAGAATCCGAGTAGTTCATGGGGTACGCCTCCTTCGGCAAATTGGGAACGAAAGCTCTTTAGAACCGATTCAGTCGTGTCTGCGGCGGGAATCGAGCGACAGCCGACCCGCACCAGAGAGAACCAGAAAAATCAGCGAACAGAGCATAGCAAAGTCTGTTCGGGCGTCGCTGACCATAAACCAGAAGCCTTGAGCCGGGCGCGTCAACTCCGGCAGTTTGGTGGTGACGATCGCGGTACTGATAATGATAAGCAAAGGCAAGGCCGCGGCCCGGGTCCACAGGCCGATGAGCAGCAACGCGCCGCATACGATTTCGAACACGCCCACAAAGTGCGCGGTGAAATAGGGATGAGGGAAACCGATTTTGGCAAAGCGGTTGATGCCCATGTTGGGGTCGGTGAATTTCAGGATGCCTTGGGTCAGGAAAATCAAACCTACGGAGAGGCGGATGAAGAACACTCCGAGCAGCCCTGTGGATGGCTCAGAGAGAAAACGTGCGAAAGGAGTCATGACGTGGTCACTGCAAGTTGGACGCGTGGAACGGGTGCGGTGATACAAACTTTCGATCGTCTCCCGGCTTGCGAGAGGTTGGCCCGCGCGGCAATGGCAACTCCGCCAAGTACGGGGTGGGGCCGTTGCTGTTGCGCTTTCCCGGGTCAAAATGTCATCATTTATAAAGTTCCTTCCGCGCCTGGGACGGTGGGTCCGCAGGCGCTGTGGTCACCTCGCTTTCACCTTCTGGAGCACCGAGCGAAAGCAACATTGGGTCGCGGTGCCAGTGGTCTATGCAGGGGATGGGAAGGGAAGGCGATTGAGAACATTATGGCTTCTACGGAAGAGCAACAGCTACTGGCCGCCAAGGATTTGATTGCCTTGGAGAACAAGTACGGCGCGCAGAACTATCACCCGCTGGACGTGGTGGTGGAGCGCGCGGAAGGGTGCTGGGTGTATGACGTCGACGGCAACCGTTACCTCGATTGTCTGGCGGCATACTCGGCGGTCAATCAGGGCCACTGCCATCCCCGCATTCTGGCTACGCTGGTGGAGCAAGCCGGGAAGTTGACACTCACGTCCCGGGCTTTCCGCAACGCGCAATTGCCGCTGCTCTATAAGGAGCTGCATGAGCTGACCGGCATGGACAAGGCGCTGCCCATGAATTCCGGGGCCGAAGCGGTGGAAACGGCGATCAAGGCGGCGCGCAAATGGGGTTACACGAAGAAAGGAATTGCGGACGGCAAGGCGGAAATTATCGTCTGCGCGGGAAATTTTCACGGACGCACAGTCACTATCGTCAGTTTTTCCACCGATGAGCAGTACAAGGCTGGTTTCGGTCCTCTGACGCCGGGCTTCCGCGTGATACCTTTTGGCGATGCTCAGGCGCTGCGCAGTGCCATCACGCCAAACACCTGTGCGTTTTTGTGCGAACCGATCCAGGGCGAATCCGGAGTGGTTCTTCCTGCAGACGGGTATTTAAAGGAGGTCGCGGCGATCTGCAAGCAGAACCGTGTTCTCTTGATGCTCGATGAAATTCAGTCTGGCCTGGGCCGAACCGGAAAGCTGTTCGCTTATCAGCATGAGGGCATCGAGCCTGATGTCCTGATCATTGGTAAAGCGCTTGGTGGCGGGTTCTATCCGATCTCCGCGGTGCTTGCTTCAAAGGAAATTCTGGGGGTATTTGGCCCGGGTGACCACGGCAGCACGTTCGGAGGGAATCCCTTGGGGTGTGCGGTAGCGCGCACCGCTTTGCGGGTGCTGATCGACGAGAGATTGACGGAGCGATCCGCGGAGCTTGGCGATTACTTGCTGGCGAGGCTCCAGGGTTTGCGCAGTCCGCTGGTCCGGGAAGTGCGTGGGAAGGGATTATGGATAGGCATCGTATTGAATGGACCCGCCCGACCTTATTGCGAAAAACTAAAGGATGAAGGCCTGCTGTGCAAAGAAACGCACGAACGCATTATTCGCATCGCACCGCCGCTTACGATAACGCGCGAAGAAATCGATTGGGCCTTCGAGCGCCTGCAAAAAGTGTTGGCACCGTAACTGTCGTTTCCGTGTGGCGAGCCAAACAGAAAAGTGATGAAAGGAAAGTCAGGGCTCGAACGGAAACCTGAAATCTTCCTCACCGCACCACCCAAAACGGCTGCTTCGCCGGGACAAACTCCACCGGCACGGTCTTCACGAATGCCTTCAACCACGTCGTACACTCCCGCATTCCTTCTTGCTCGCTGGGAATGTGGCCGATCACGATGAGCGCCTTCGGTTTTCCCTCGGTCACCGCGTCAGCGACGTATTCCACCGTCTCCCATTCTCTGGTCTCTCCCAACAACAGAACCTGTACGTCATCGCGTTCCAGTGCGTGGGTTTCGGCTTCGAACCCTGCTGCCCCGGGACTCAAGGCCAGCTTTGTCACTTTCATCTCCGGTTCGCCCACGACCCGGACTACCGGCGATGCCAGTTTCTGCGCCACTTCCTCTGCCAATTTTTTTACGGTGATTTCCGGCACGGTGAATAAATAGGGATTGTCGGTGCGCTGAAATTTCTCCCAGCCCAGCGCCTTCACCGTTCCTTCCTCGATCCCATCCGGCTTCCGCATGTGCCAGTGATCGTGGAAGCGCCACACCACCATATGGTGCTTCTCGATGAATTCCCGCTTTTCCTTCCACACCGGGTCGCTCTCGTTCATTCCTTCGGGCACGTCCAGATGTGCGTAGAACGTAGGCTCGTGGGTAATCACGAAATTCAGACCCTTCGCCGAGGCCCGCTCCAGCACATCCATCGTCGCCATCATGGTCACGGCGACGCCGGTTACAGTCGTGTCAGGGTTTCCCGCCTTGAATGTGTCCACCGTATCCTTCTGCCACGGTACGCCCACCTCTTTCTTAATTTCTTCCACTACCTCGCGAGCCGTAGGCTTGCTCTGGCCCGACGCATACGTTGCGCCAAAGAGCGCTGCGTACACCACGCCTACCAGCACGATCGTCGTTTTCATCCCAGTCCTCCTGAGGGCTTCGCTATCTACTGGCTACTCGTGATTCGCCACTTGTGTTACTTCTTCAGTTCAACCGTTTTTCCCGTTCGCGCCGACTCGCGCGCCGCGTCCATCACTTCGGCAACCACCACGTTCACGGCCAGGGAGGTCTGCCCCGACGGCTTTAGTCCTTCCAGCACCACCGCGCGCAAATATTTCAACTCATCGTCAGCGGGAGGCATCAACGCGGGAGCCTTTTCCAACTTCGCTTCCTTGTCTCCTTCTTTGCGCACTTCCAACTGATCGCCACCAACGGTTGTCACTTCGCCGGTCTTTCCGTAGATCTCCACGTCGCTGCGCCCGAACGGCCAATTCCATGACGCCTGCACCACGCCTACCGCCTTGGGGTACTTCAAAATGATGGTCGCGTCATCGTCCACCTTCGGGTAGACATCTGGTTTGATGTGCAGCGTTACGGCGGTGACGGATAGTGGCCTCTCGCCCTGCATGAGCCAAGTCATGAAATCCACGCCATAACATCCGAAATCATAGAGCGCGCCAGCGCCGTTGAGTTTCGGATCCGTCAGCCAGCCTAAGAACTCTGGTCCGACGCCAATTTCCTTGGGGCCGCCATGGCCGTCGTGGGCCACGATGCGGCGAACTTCACCGATCGATCCTTCCTTCACCACGTCGTATGCCCCGATGCGGCTTGGCTGCCAGGTTGTGAAGTAATTCACCATCACCGGAATCTTCGCTTCTTCCGCCATTTTTGCGATCGCGTGGGCGTCTTCTGCGCTGACCGCCAGCGGCTTTTCCATCATCACCGGGATATGATGTTTGGCGCACACTTCCACGACCTTCCGGTGGTCGTACGTGCTCGTATAAATCAAGACAGCTTGCGGCTTGGTCGCGGTGATCATCTCTTCCAGGTCGGCGTGGTACAACTTTGCATCTAAGCCGAATTTCTTGGCGTACTGGTCGAACAACGCGCGGTCCGGCTCCTCGATCCCCACAATCGCGATGTCCTTGCGTTTCACGGCGCTGTCGAAGAATCCCCAGGCGTGCCCATGCACCAACCCCGCCACGGCCACCCGCAGCGGCGCACTGTTATCTGCTGCAGTGACGACCTCGCCCGCGCTCGCAGGGCACCAACTCAAGAGGCATAACGCCAGAGCGATTACCACCGCCACCCACCTCGACTGTCTAGTCATCTTCATTCTCCTTGTCCCGTCCTAAAAGTCATATCCGGCGTGCCCTGACCGCACCTATTACTTCATTCTTCTGCTCCGTTTCGTTGACTTACTTTATTTCGCCGTATCTTCAAACTTCCACGTTCCCGACCCCACTTGCTCCACTTTGCCGGTCGGCATGGTCACCGTCGCTGTGGTGTTCGGGGGTATTGTCACTTGCAACTTCAGGTTTCCGTCTTTGATCTGCCACTCGCTCGCCACGCGGCCATACTGGCTCTCGACCGCGGCTTTCGCAAAGGTCAATCCACCGCCTGGCCGCGGTGCTATCAAAATGTGCTTGTAGCCTGGGTTAGTTTCATCGATCCGAATTCCCGCCACCACGCCATACATCCACGCGCCAATCGCGCCGTAGGCGTAATGGTTGAAGGAGTTCATGCCCGCATCCTGAAAAGTCCCATCCGGCTTGATGCCGTCCCAGCGCTCCCAGATTGTCGTTGCTCCCTTAGTGACGGGATACAGCCACGAGGGATATTCTTGCCGGTTCAACAGCAGATACGCCTCGTCCAGATGCCCTGAATCACTCAGAGCCCAAGTCAGCCCCGGCGTGCCGAGAAATCCTGTTGTCAAGTGTCCGAATCTCCTCACGTCTGCCGCCAGCCTTTCTGCGGCTTCCGCATGCATCGAGTCGGGAAGCAAGTTAAACGTCAACGCCAGCACGTATGCGGTTTGCGTGTTCGAACTCAGCCGTCCGTTCGGCGTCACAAACTCTCGCTGAAATGCAGCTTTGATCTTTCGCTGCAACTCCGCATATTCCGCTGCGTCCTGTGTCTTCCCCAATACCGCCGCCGTTTTCGCCAGCAATTCGGTCGAATGGGCAAAGTAGGCGGTCTGGATGAAGTCCTTGTCGGTTGTCGCTCCGGGATAGTCCGACGCGGTGGTGGAGAACGCCAACCAATCCCCAAACGTAAATCCGCTGTTGTACAAATAGCGGTCTCCCGCCTGCTTGCGCATGTACTCCACCCAGGCCTTCATGCTGGGGTACTGCTCCTCCAACACGCGTTTGTCCCCGAATGCCTGATACACATTCCAAGGCACCACCACCGACACGTCGGCCCATCCCGAAGACGCCGACCCCTCTTTCCTGGTCATGTGCGTCAGGATGTTCGGGATCACGTGCGGCACCGCACCATCGTCCTGCTGGTCCAGCGACAGATCCTTTAACCACTTCTCATAAAATGCCACGGTTTCGAAGTTAAACGACGCGGTCGGCGAAAATACTTGCGCATCCCCGGTCCATCCCAAGCGCTCATCTCGCTGCGGGCAATCCGTCGGCACATCGAGGAAGTTCCCCTTCTGGCCCCAGAGAATGTTGTGCTCGAGTTGGTTCAGCAACGAGCTGGAGGTTTCGAAACTTCCGGTCCGTTCCATCGCGGAATGCACCACTTCGCCCGTGAAGTCTTCCGGTTTCACTTCGCCGGGCCAGCCGTTGACTGCCACGTAGCGGAATCCCTGAAACGTGAAGTGCGGTTCGAACACTTCCTCGCCTTTCCCGCTAGTCGTATAGGTCACCGTTTGTTTTGCGCTTCGCAAGTTCTCCGTATAGAAATTGCCTTCCTTATCGAGCACTTCCGCATGGCGGAGGGCGATCGTTGTTCCCGCCGGAGCACTCACGCGGAACTTCACCCAGCCCACCATGTTCTGCCCCATGTCCACTACGGTGTCTCCTGCGGGAGTCCGCAGCACCTTCACGGCTTTCACTTCTTCTAGCTTCTGTACCGGTGGGCCCGCGGCTGCCACCAATTTCAGGGCGTCTCCTTGTCGCAGCAGCAGGGAAGAAGCCTCCACCTCTGTCACCCCTTTCCACGCCGCATCGTCGTAGCCCGCCGCGGCCCAGCCGGGCTTCTCCAGCCGAGCGTC
>Ga0335076_10007948_pt1 | contig 10690 bp, 5 predicted proteins | sample Lox_Sample_25_FD_206717 | JGI IMG/M metagenome (GOLD analysis project Ga0335076, IMG submission 206717) | Soil microbial communities from Loxahatchee National Wildlife Refuge, Florida, United States - Lox_Sample_2.5 | ecosystem: Environmental > Terrestrial > Soil > Wetlands | place: USA: Florida...
TCGCAGCGGGGGGCGCGGCTTGCGGCTTCTGCCCTTGCTGACCGCGCATTCCGCCACGCTGGCGCATCGTGCCGCCCGGGCCGCCGGGGCCGCCCTGGCGTCGCGTTCCCTTGCGTTCGTTGCGGAATTGCTCGGCGAGCTGCTTGAGTTTCTCCTTTTGCTCGGGAGTGAGGGCGTCGCGCATGGTCAAACGAAAATCAATGCGCGATTTATCTCCAACGAGTTGCGCGGCGCTGATTTCGTCGAGCTTCTTGTCAATGGCGGCGCGGTCGGGTTTATCCGCGGCGAGAAGATTATTGAGTTCCAGGCGCTTGATTTGGAGATCGGCGCGATTGCGAATCTGGGCAACGCGGAACGTCGTGGTTTCCTGGCGAATCTTGGCGGCCTGCTCGTCGGTGACTCCGATCTTCTGGCGCAGATCGGAATTGCGGAGCAGGCGATCGAGCATGAAGCCACGCTCGTCACCGCCGCGGCCCCACATTCCGTGGCCGCGCATTCCCTCGCCGCCGCGCATGCCGAAGCCGCGACGGCCCATTCCGTCCATCCGCATTTCGCCGCCGCCAGCCCAACCGCGAACGACGGGGCCGGCATCTCCCGGATCGCCGGGCCCAACGTTGATGGTCGCGTCAGGACCGCTGTCGGGGTCTGGCTGCTGGGCCACCGCAGGGTCCTGGGCCAAAGCCATCGAGGCGGAAAGGCCGAGGGTCAGGAGAGGCAGAAGAATTTTTATAGATGCGCGCATCGTTTCAGTCTCCAAAGTGTGCGAAGAGCAGTGTCCCCGGGCTGTCCAGGTTGGGGGTGCCGAATCCGGGCTGGGCAGGTTTGGGGTCCATGCTGATGTCTTCCCTGAATAGGGGAGAAGAGTTCCCAGGGATTCGGTGGGGTGGGGGTACCCCCGGTGTTTTTCTGCAAGTGTTGATTATAAAGGGGGTTATTTGGGGCGATTTTCGAAGTATTCATTCTAGAGGAGTTGCAGGCGAATTTTTCACAAGTGTTCATTTCAATGGGGTTAGGGGATAGGAAGGGATCCTTCGGCTCGCTGCGCTCGCTCCTCGTCAAAGACGGGGCAGGCAGGACTTCCATTGGTTCGGCTGCGCTCATCACAAGCTTTCCTGGAATGCCCGGGGTTGATTCTAAAAGCAGATAGGAAAATGGATGGTTGAAGCGCGGCTGATGGGTTTCGCTCGGAACAAGCGGGAAGGCGCGGCGAAGGACAGTCAAAAACAACATACACTATTATAACATGGATGTCAATAGAGATTATGGTAGCGTTCGAACGGGGATGGAGGGGAAGCGAAACTCTAAGTGGTTACTGATTATGGGTTTGGAGGATGTTGAGGAGGTCGCGGGGATTGCGAGAGACGTCCCAGGACCAGGTGCCGAAGCCGCCGTTTTGGTTGACGGCGCGGACCCATTCGGAGAGAAAGTCGCGCTTGGTTTTGTCCTGCTGGGTGTCTTGGCCCTTGACTTCGAGAACGAGCATTTTCCCCGATGAGAGGCGGATCAGGTAGTCGGGACGGAATTTCTGGATGATGCCGCGGTAGACGTAGAGAATCTCAAAGCTCAGGTGGTCGTTTTTTACCCAGGCCGAAACGTTGGAATTACGGTCAAGCTCGAATGCTTCGCTGGCTTCCCAGCGGGAGTCAAGCACGCAGAGATTGATGTGAGAGTGTGCTGTCGGCTCACACGGACGGCGCGTGAACCAGGGCTGCATATCCCCTGTTGACCGAATCGGGCGCTCCTTATCGAAAACGGGGACGACCGCAAGGGCGTTTTCGAAGCGGATCGCTTCCCAAAGGTGCTGGACGATCTTGGTCATATTCAGCGTGTAGAGAATTCGGCGGCGGACTTCATCTTCGCTGAAAAGCGGCGGCGACACCACGATCTGCCCGCTCGTCAGGTACGTTTCGGTGAGACGGATGACCTGCGCCAAAAGATATTCCCGATTCGCTTTCCAGTTGGGCTTCATCAAGTCATAGACTTCGGCGGCGGATTGAAAAATAACGCGCTGCATACGCTGCTCTCTGCCGAGCTTTTCCACGTCAATGCTGGTGAGTTTGGTGACGTCGGGCTTGCCGTCAATGACCGGAGCAAGGTCCGCAATGGTTGGGGTCTCATAGGCGTCAAGAGTTAGCGGTTTAGTCTTCGAAGGATCGAGCGAGAGCTCCGGGCGGTACTCGTGCTCGATGCGAATGATATTTGGCCAGGAAATTTCAAAATCCCTGCGCTCTGCAAGAGGCTGGACTCTTGAGGCAGGCTGAGGTGGGGGCGGGGGGAGAGCATCTTCGTCCCCTTCGTGGGGCATGAACGTGAAGGGGACGCCGAAGATGTTGACGTATTCGGCCATGAAGAGCCCGCTTGCGGGGTCCACGTCATAGGAAGTACGGCGCAAACCGCGGCCCACCACTTGTTCGCAGAGCAGCTGAGAGGTGAATGCACGCAATCCCATGATGTGGGTGACAGTCCTCGCGTCCCAACCTTCGGAGAGCATGCCAACGGAGACGACGGCCTGGATTTTTTCTCCGGGCTGGCCGATTTGGCCGACAGTGTCCACGGTCTTGCGGAGCTGCTCGGCGCGTTCCTGCTTGGTGAGCTTGCGTTCGGGCGGTTCCTCTTCGTCTTCGGAGGATGCCGGCTGGAAGCCAGCGCTACCGAGAGAGGAGGAGGAGTCGATTTCCGGGGCTTCTTCTTCCGCTTCCGCCTCTCCGAGAACCTTCGAATCAATATGGAGGATGCGTTCGGGATCGCTGAGTTTTTCGATGGGTATTTTCTTGTGGGAAAGGGCGTACTCGACTCGCGCGGCGGTGTGCGTGAGATTGGCCACGGTGATCATCACGGGAGGAGTGGGAGCGTGTTCCTGCTCCCATCGCTTGCGTGTTTCGTCCCAATCGTTGCCGAGGATGGTGTAGGCAGTGTTTACGAGGTCGGGCAGGGGGACATGCGGCTCCGCTTTGCGATTGATGTCCTCTTTCACTTCCGGGTCCGAATAGATGTGATAGAGGCGGGATTTGAAGTCCTTGCCAAGCCTGGCATCGTCGCGGACGACGACGCGGGGAGTTTTGACCAAGCCGGATTCGATGGCGTCATTCAGGCCAAAATCGCTGACGATCCAGCCAAAGAGCGTTTCCTCGCCGCTCCGTTTGCCGGTGGGCGCGAAGGGCGTGGCGGTGAGGTCGAAGCAGGCGAGAATGCCGCGGGTGCGATGGATGCGGTCGAGACCGCCAATCCATTTGGTGGCTTCTTCCAATTCCTCTTTGGTGAGGCCCTTGGCGGTGGATTTTGGGTCACGGCGCCAAGCGTGGTGGGCTTCGTCGTTGATGACGACAATGTTCTGCGCGGCAGCCATGTCTTCGAGGACTTCGCGGACGTAGGCTTCGTCGCTGAGTGCGCCGCGCTTATCCACGCTTTTGCGCTTGGCAATGCGCTCTTCAGATTCCCAATCGAGTTTGTGCCAGTTGACGATTTTGATTTTGCCCTGGCGAAGTTGATCGTGAAGGCCCTGGGGAATGAGGCTGAATTCGGCGTAGAAGTTTTTCTCGTTGGAGGGTTCGAGAACCTGCAGGCGGCTTTTCACCGTGAGGCCGGGAGCGACGATGAAGATGTTTTTCGAGAAGCGTTTGTCCTGCGGGTAGGCGGCTTTGTTGAGGACCTGCCACGCGATCAGCATGGCCATGACGATGGTCTTACCGGAGCCGGTAGCCATTTTCGAGCAGAGGCGGGTGAACGGACCACCGTCGCCGGGAATTTCGATGCCGGTGCGCTCGGAAGCGGGGCCTTCCGTGAGCCAGATGAGGGTTTCGATGGCTTCGAGCTGGCAGAAGAAGAGGCGGCGGTTTTCGCGTTGTTCGGGGTCGCGCCAGTGTTCGAGGAGGCGCTTGGTGATGCCAGAGACGCCGGGATAACCGGCGTCGCGCCAAGCATTAACGCGGGGGCGGATTTTGTTGGGCAAAGGCAGCTCGATGAAGACGCCGGGGTCGTCGAAAGCTTTTGAGGATTCGGAAGCGCGGACATAGCCTGCGGGGCGGCGGCCTGGGACGCGGGAAAAGAGGCGGGATTCGCGGTCGTATTTCCAATATTCGCGGGGCTCCTCGTAGGGAGAGTTGATGATGAGCTGATCAATCGTTTTCGGCATGTTGTAGTAGCGCTGCCATCCTGGCGGCGTTTTCGTCGCAGAGCCGGCTAGAAGCCGGCGCTACAAAAGAACCTGCACCCAGGGCCAATCGCGCATACCGGCCTTTTGTGGATTTTCCCGGACGTACCTAGAAACTTTGCGCAGGGACGACTCCGTACGAATCAAATGATCGAAATACTCGCGCTGCCAGAAAACGCCCTTGCGTCCGAGGAGTCTGTTCGCTTCAAGAGCGGAATAGGATTTCCAGGAGTGGAGGATAGCGTCCAATGAGTTATGTCCAAGGGGAGAAAATACCACATGGACGTGATTGGGCATCACGCACCAGGCGAGAAGATGGTAGCGCTGTTCGCGAAAGTGCCGGAGGGTGTCCGCCACAATCTGGGCGATGCGAGGGTCGCGCATATAGCATTGGCCAAGACCGCCATCGAGAAGGCGCTCGGCTTTCTGCAGGAGGGCACGCAACTTGATGGCGCGCTTCCGGTCAGCACTGACGCTGGTCTTCGCCTGGCATGACCGTTGAATGGCTTCCCGCTCCCTGCGCAGGCGGTCCAAAAGGTCGCGGGGGAGGGAGTCCGCGAGGCGGAAGGTGACAAAGTAGGTGGGGTGGTCACTTTCCCAGTGGGGAAGGTAGCCGCGAGAACGGATTGAGGCAGACAGACTCATTGGTACAAGCAGATGGTGATCGTCTTGCAATTCGCCAGCGAGAGACCGGCGCCACGCAAAAATCTCTGCCGGCTGGAAGCCGGCGTTACAACTGCACGACCTTAAGGCTTTCGATGCCGCGGTCGTCAATGACCTTGACAGCGACGCGTTTGTGCTCGCCGAGAGCGAAAGGCAGCGAGACGGTGCCGCGGTAGGCTTCGACGAGATCGAGGTCAATCTCGGCTTTGAGGTTGCGCGCCAGCTTGGCCCAGCCTTCGTCTTCGTCGGCAAGCGGAAAGAAGACCTGGCGGGGGTAGAGGCTGCGGCCATCGTAATCGGGATCGAGGAGCCACATGGCGATCTTGGAGGTGTCGCCGGATTCGATCGAGCCGGTGCGTGTATTGAAGTAGTCGAAGCCGCGGACCTCGGCGACGTAGAGAGGGGAAGAGGCCGGCTGGAAGCCGGCGCTACCGGAAGAAGCGCGAGAACTCGGCGGGGTGCCTGCGCTACGGGGAGCGGGGCGGATTTCGACATCGGGACGGCCGACGAGCCAGAAAGATTGGCTGCCGCGGCTCTTTTTCTTGAGGTCGTGGGTGAGAAGGTCGGCGTTCATCTGGGCGGTGAGGAAGGTCATGCCGGTTTTTTCTTTTGTGAGCTCGTCAATATCCTTGGCGGCTTCGGGATCGAATTGGAAAGAGGCGAAGACGATCATTTCGGGCTTGGGATTGAGCGTGCGGGCTTCTTCCCAGGCCATTTCGACCTGGCGCTGTTCGAGGGGAGCGTAATCGGGGCCGAAAGAGATGACGGCGCGCTCGGGCTTGGCGCCTTTGGTTTCGGCGTCGGCATGGAGCCAGCGCGTGCCGCCGAGAGGCTCGACGCGGGAAAAAGTGATCATTTGGCCGCCCTTGCCGCGGATGCCGGATTTGAGGAGTTCGTCGCGCCAATCGGATTGGCGGAGGGTGGGACCGGAGCGTGCAATGGAAGAGTCGGCTTGTAACTCTGGCATCTTGCCGACGGATGGTTCGGAGGAAGAGGCCGGCTGGAAGCCGGCGCTACGGGGAGGGGGACCAAGGTCGTCGAGGGATTTGACGTTGGGGGCGGGGACGGCTTCGACGGTGAAGGGACCGGTGACGCGGACGAGGGAATTGTCCACGAGAGGCTGGTCGTAGAGGGTTTCTTCGCCGGGAGGTTCGTTGTTGGCGATGGAACCAAGTGTGATGTGGGGAACTTTTTTGTACTGGAAGCCGCTGTCCACGCCTTCGTTTGGATGCGCGAGCCTGTAGTAGTCGAAGGTGGCGGACATGAGGCGCTGCTTGGCGAGGGTGGTGGCGACGCGGGAAGTGTCGCAGGTAATCCAGCGGCGGCCCCATTGTTCGGCGACGAAGGCGGTGGTGCCAGAGCCGCAGGTGGGGTCGAAGACGAGGTCGCCGGGGTCGGTGGTCAATAGCATGCACCGCTGTACGACCTTAGGATGTGTTTCTACGACGTATCTTTTCGCTTCGGAGTAGCCTCCGGCTGTGTCATCCCAGAAGTTTGTCAGCAGAGTTAGGGGATAGTCCTCAAAGTAAAATACAAAGTAAAGCTTGGTTCCCAGCTTCATCAGCCGCCTTTGTTTTTCTAGTACTGCCATTCCGTTTTTGGTCGTCTTCCAGCTCTTTCCTGTCTCAGGTTTGAATGTGGTCCCTTCAAATTGGTACTCGTAGATGCAGGTCGGCGTATATCCGCTCGAATAGAGGTCGAGCCGTGAGAATAGCCTGGTGTCGGGCGGGATGGTGCTGGAGTCTCGCTTCTCGTCATCCGTGAGCTTCCGTCTCGTCCCGTTCTGTTCCTCAATAAAGCTAAATTCGGCAGGGTCAGATTTCCTTGGCGAGAAGGCTCTTCGAAATTTCACTTTCTCTTTGTCTTTGGCGAACCACAGGATGTGGTCGTACATGTTTTCGAGGTGTTTTGCGCCAAATGGCATGTTCTTCACGCGAAAGGTGACAATCGACATGAAATTTTCAGCGCCGAGTGTTTCGTCGAGGAGATTCCTAGCGAGGTGCAGGTTGTCTTCCCCGATTTGGACGAAGAGGGATCCGGATTCGTGGAGGAGGTCGCGAGCGAGGAGGAGGCGGTCGCGGAGATAGGTGAGGTAGGAGTGGATGCCGAGTTCCCAAGTGTCGCGGAAGGCGCGAACCATTTCGGGTTCCTGGGTGAGGTCTTCGTCCTTGCCGTCCTTGACGTCGCGGCGATTGACGAAGGGCTGGAAATTGGAGCCGTAGCGGATGCCGTAGGGCGGGTCAATGTAAACCATCTGGACCTGGCCGGCCAGGCCTTCCTTTTCGAGGAGGGAGTTCATGACGAGGAGAGAATCCCCGGCGATGAGGCGATTGGTCCAGCCGTGGGAATGGCGATAGAAGTCCACGGCTTCGCGGAGAGGAGGATTTTCCTCGCGGGTTTCGAAGAGAGAAGGCTGGAAAGGCGCCGGCTGGAAGCCAGCGTTACCAGAAGAGGAGGAAGAGGCCGGCTGAAAGCCGGCGGTAAGGGATGCGGAAGCGCCATTGCCGTTGCGCTTGCGGACGGCTTCGATGATGGTGCGGGGATCAATGCGCTCGTGAACGTGGAGGGAGACGGTGGGGACTTCAAAGGAGGTGTGCTCGGCTTTGCCGGCCCAGACGAGCTGAGGATCGAGATGAGGATCGTAGGCGTACGTTTTGCGGGAGGTGACGGGGGGATCGGTTTTTTCGGTGACAAGGCCAACGGGAGGATTGTTGATGCGGGTTTTAGATTTGTGTTCGTACTGCTCGATGGGGCGTTTGTGGGCGGGCTTTGCGGGCTTTTCCTTTTTCGCCATGCGGCGTTACCCCAAGGTTAGTCAATGAGAAAGGTACGGGGGGATTTTAGACATTCCGAGGCGGAATGGCCAGAGGCGGTTTGCGGGAAGGGGCAATTTTCGAACCCGTGGAGGGCGCTATTCGTAGCGGAGGGCGGACATGGGGTCGGTGCGCATGGCGCGGCGGGCGGGAAGGTAGCAAGCGAGGAGAGCGACGAAGAGCAGGATGAAGGCGACGCCAAGGAAAGTGAGCGGATCTGTGGCGGAGACGCCAAAAAGCTGGCTGGAGAGAGCGCGAGTGAGGACGAAAGAGAGCGCCAGGCCGATGGAAAGACCGAGAAGAGCGAGGGTAAGACCCTCACGAAGAACGAGGCGGAGGACATCATCGGGAGCGGCGCCAAGAGCCATGCGAATGCCAAGCTCGTGGGTGCGCTGGCGGGTGGTGTAGGAAAGCATGCCGTAAATGCCGATGGCGGCGAGAACGAGAGAGACGACACCAAAGGCACCGACGAAGACGCCGCCCATGCGCTGCGTGACGGTGTTGAGCTGGATGCGGGAATCGAGCGTGGTGAGATCGAAGAGGGGAAGCTCGGGATCGAAGGAGTGGACGGCGTCCTGAACGGGCGCGGCAAAGGCGAGAGGATCGCCGGGGGTGCGGACGGCGATGGCGACGCGGCGAGAGTATTCCTGGTAAAGCGGCAAATAGAGGAAAGGCTGAGGCTTCTCGGCGATCTGGTCGTAATCGGAATTGCGGGCGACCCCAACCACAGTACGCCAGCGTCCGGTGGCGTGGAGTTTCTTGCCGATGGGATCTTGATTGGGCCAGAAGCGATCGGCGAAGGCGACGTTGACGACAGCGACAAGCTGGGAACCCTCGAGATCGGAATCGGTGAATTCGCGGCCGGAGATCAGAGGAATTTGCATGGTGCGCAGGTAATCGGGGCCTACGTCCGCATACTCGACGTCCATGGATTCGTGGGGCTGAGGGACATAGCCTTCCGCTTCGATCAGGTATTGGCCGAAGCCGAAACCGAGAGGGATGGAATCCATGAGGGTGGCGGACTGAACGCCGGGAATGGTGCGGAGTTTCTCGAGAGCCTGGCGGTGGAATCGTGTGCCGGAATTTTCGTCGTAGCCGAGGCCGCGAAGATCGTAATTATCGAGGAGAACGTCGCGCGGATTGAAGCCGGGATTGAACTGGTCGGCCAGGCGGACGCTGCGGATGAAGAGGCCGGCGCAGACGAGAAGGAGAAGCGACATGGCGATCTGGGCAACGACGAGAATGCCGGACAGACGGGCTTTGTGGACGCCGCCGGAAACGGTGCCGGATTCTTCCTTGAGAACGTTGACGGGTTGAAGGCTGGAAGAACGAAGGGCCGGGAGAATGCCGAAGATGACGCCAGTGAGGATGGAAATGAAGAAAGTAGCGAAGAGAACAGTGCGGTCGGCGTTGACGGCCATGGAAAGGGGAATTTCCGCGACGGGCGGGACAAAATCGCCGAGGGTGCCAGCCGTCCAGAGCGTGAGAAGCATGGCGATGACGCCGCCGCACACGGCGAGAATCAGGCTCTCGACCAGCAACTGGCGGATGAGGCACAAGCGGGAAGCTCCCATGGAGAGGCGAATGGCCATTTCGCGCCGGCGAGCGACGGAACGCACGAGGAGAAGATTGGCGACATTGGCGCAGGCGAGGAGGAGGACGACACCGGCGATGGCGAGAAGAAGAAAGAGAATGGTGTGGAGATAGAAATTGGCGCCGAACGGAGCGCGCCAGAGAGGGTAGCCGGTCATGCCAATGTCGCCCTGGTGGCTTGCGGGAAATTGCGTGGCGATGTGATGCATCAGGACGGTCATATCCGCCTGAGCCTGCGCAGCAGAGACGCCGGGCTTGAGATGACCAATGCACATGAGCCAGCGGGTGCCGCGATCCTGGAGGAGTTTTGCGCCGCCACCGTAAAAGTCGTCGGCCATGGCGAGTGGAACCCAGAGGTCGTAGTGCAAGCCGGTTTGCGTGCCGACAAATTCGCGCGGGGCGACGCCGACGACTTCGAAAGGATGGCGGTCAATCTCAATGGAAGTGCCAATGATGGAGGGATCGGAGCCGAAGCTGGTTTGCCAGAGATGATTGCTAATAACGACGACGGGAGCTCCGCCGGGCTTGGTGTCTTCGGCGGGAAGAAAGGCGCGGCCGAGAATGGGATGAATGCCGAGGGCGTCAAAATAATTGGCGGAGGTCAGGATGCCCCAAACGCGCTGGGGCTTGGCGTTTGCGGTGAGGCTCATGGCTGTGGGTGTAGCGGCGACGAAGCTGGAAAGGGTGCGATTGAGGTCGCGCAAATCCTGGTAATCGGGGTAGGAGAGGAGATTGTCGGCGCGGACGCTGCCGCCGGTGATTTCGACGTACTGGCTGGCGTGCTGGACGCCGGGAATGGGATTGAGGATGGTGGAGTTGACCCAACTGAAGATGGTGGAGTTGGCACCGATGCCGAGGGCGAGGGTGAGAATGGCAATGAAGCTGAAGCCAGGAGATTTGCGAAGCTGGCGCAGGCCGTAGCGCAGATCTTGCAGGAGAGTGTTCATGAGAGGCACCTCCGCGAAAGCGAAGCTAAGGGCAAGGTGACGTCCAAAAAGGGAGGAGGCAAGTGATTCAGGCGAAGAGAGTTAGCGGCGGTGGCGGGAGCAGAAGGAAGAGAAGGCGTCCGGTAATGGGACGAGGTGTCGCGTGAGCGGACAGGAGGCGAGCAGGAGCTAGCGGAGCGGTGCAGAAAATGGGCGAAAGCGGAGGAACAGGGCTGCCCCAAAGGGATGAGAGCCGTAAACAGGCTTTAGCGTCTCAGCGACGCCGTAGGCGGTGAACTGGGCGCCGAGCGCAGAGGCGAGATGGGGGACGAGGTCGAAGTCGCGATCATAGCCAAACGTGTAAGCCTGAACGCGGCCGATGGGATCCTCTTGAAATCCAGCCGGTAGCGGCACTTCGCCGAGGAGAAGTTCGTTGGAGCGGTCGACATTTTCCAGGCGCGTCCAGGCATAATTTCTGGTGAGGAAGCGCACGGTGGATTCGAAGAGATAGCTATTGAAGATGGAGCGATCCTGGAGGGAGTTCG
>Ga0335076_10007950_pt1 | contig 10690 bp, 7 predicted proteins | sample Lox_Sample_25_FD_206717 | JGI IMG/M metagenome (GOLD analysis project Ga0335076, IMG submission 206717) | Soil microbial communities from Loxahatchee National Wildlife Refuge, Florida, United States - Lox_Sample_2.5 | ecosystem: Environmental > Terrestrial > Soil > Wetlands | place: USA: Florida...
CTGGATGAACCAGCGATCCACGACATGCACTTCTTCCCGCTCGCGCCGGATGGCGGTGCGGAAATGTTGCGCCACGGTTTCGCGCGTGTCCTCCACTGTGGTTGGGCGGAACACCGCGTCGAAAATCACGCGCACCGGATTGGAGAAACCCGTCGCTGTGTAAGTCATTTCCGGCAGCAACCGCCGCACGCCGCCGTCCCACCGCGTTCGCCGTGACAGTTTCCGGCTGCGCGTCAGCCACAGGCGAACAACGACATAAGTGAGAACCAACAGGACGACCAGCGCCACCAGCATGTAAGAGGTGGACATGGCAAAAACGACCGGATTTTCCGTTCCGCCTCGATGGAGCACCACCAAACCGCGTCCGGGTAAAACATTCTGTCCAACCTGCGCGCCGATATTATGAAAGTCTTCCACGAACGCGGTTGGCAACGTGTTGTGCGCCGGGTTCGAGGCGAAGAAAGGCGGCACCAGCGCGTCGGCACTGGAATCTGTCCACGGTTGGAGTTGATGACTCAAGGCGGGAATCATGTAAGTCGGCAGCACGCCGAGCAGCAGACAAAGCGCAGCCAGAAAAATCATCGGCACAATGGTAGGAGCTTTCGCTTCGACCGCGTTCGCGGCTTCCTCCGAACGCGACATGCCAAGAAATCCCATTGCAAATGCTTTCACAAAACACGTCACGGCCAGTGCCGCCGTCAGCGCGAGTCCCACTCCGCACAGCGCAAACACAAGTTTTACGAGTGTCGAGGGCAATTCTGCCGAACGCAGCATGGTTTGCAGCGTGAGCCATTCGCTCACGAAACCGTTGAACGGCGGCAGCGCTGAAATCGCCAGCGTGCCGATCAGAAATGCGCCCGCCGTCCAGGGCATCGCGCGAATGAGTCCGCCAAGTTTATTCAAGTCGCGCGTGCCGGCGCAGTCGTCCACCGTTCCCGCGCCAAAAAACAGCAGCGACTTATACACCGAGTGATTGATCATGTGATAAAACGCTGCGATGAACGCGATGCCCGCCAGGGCGGGTTTGCCGTAGCTGGTAAAAATCATGCCCGCGCCGAGGCCGGCGGTCACGATGCCGATGTTTTCAATCGAACTGTGGGCGAGCATGGCCTTGAGGTCGTTCTCGGTGGTCGCGTAGAGAATTCCGACCAGCGCGGAAATTGTTCCAATGATGAGCACGACTATGCCCGCGCCGATCATCCCGCTTTGTGTGACAGGCAGGAGGTCGAGGTTCACGCGGACGATGCCGTAAAGTCCCAGGTTCAAAATCGTGCCGGACAAAATCGCCGAGACATTGGCGGGCGCGGCGGGATGAGCGCGCGGCAGCCAGGTATTGACAGGCACCAAGCCGGCTTTGACGCCGAAACCGAAGAATGTCAGCAGAAAAATTGCCCAGCGGGTGAACTCGCTGAAATTTATGCCCGCCGTCTTGAACGTAGAAAAATCGAGCGAGCCGGTTTTCACCGCGAGGAACAGGAACACCAGCGCGACTGCCACGAAGCCTGCTTCGCCCATCGCCAGCATGAGATAACCCGCGCGGCTGGTTTCGTCGCGCCGGTGCTCGAAATTGACGAGCAGATAACTCAAAATGGACATCGCTTCCCATGCGAGCAGGAATAGCAATATATCGTTCGCAATGAGAATGAGCACGATGGAGGCGAACAGAAGCAGATACCAGGCATTGAGCGCCTTTAGGTTGTATTGCCCTGCATACCGTTTCAAATAACCCGCCGAGAAGATTGAACTTGCCAGCACAACTACCGCCGCCACTGCGAGAAAAAGAGCCGAGAGGCGGTCGAGTGAAATCGTTAGTGTGCTCCAGCCGCGAATCGCCCAGAGGTCGGCTTGGAAGATTTGCCCAGAACACAGAACGTTGCCGCTGGCCCACAACGCCAGCAGCGCCGCCAGCGAGCCGGCCCAAGCCAGCAGCGCGGGATTGCGCCGGTCGGGGACAACAATTCCCGCCAGCGCGCCGGCGAAACACAGTGCGAAAACTAATTCCAGCAACAGACCAGTCGCGCCCATAAATTTGTTCGTTGAGGCGTTGAAGTGTTAAAGCGTTTTCAAAATCGTGCCCGCTTTAACGCTTTAACGGGTCTTTCACGTTTGAAACAAAAACACAAGCAGGACGACCAACAACGCCAGCAATGTGTAAGTGGCATAAGCATTGAATTTGCCGTGGTGCATCCGTGCCAGACAACTGGCAAACCACATCACCGCGATTCTGACCGGATGAAAAACCAGCTTGTCCACCAGATGCACGCGCTCTTTTTCGCGGATGATGGCCGTGCGGAAATGCTCGGCCACGGTTTCGCGCGTGTCTTCCACAGTAGTTGGCCGGAACACTGCGTCGAAAATCACGCGCACCGGATTGGAAAAGCCCGTCGCCGTGTAAGTCATCTCCGGCAGCAAGTTTCGCACGCCACCGTCCCAACGCAGCCGCCGCGACAGCTTGCGGTCTCGTGTCAGCCAAAGGCGGAGAACAACATAGGTCAGCAGCAGCAAAAAAATCAGCGCCACGAACGAATAGGAGGTGGACATGGCAAACACGACTGGATTTTCCTCCCCGCCGCGATGGAGCACGACAAGGCCGCGTCCGGGCAAAACACCTTGGCCAACTTGCGCACCCAAATTATGAAAATCGTCCACGAAAGCAGGCGGTAAGGTGTTGTGCGCCGCATTGGAGGCGAAGAATGGCGGCACGAGCGCATCGGCGGCACTCGCACCGACCAGCGGATTGGTTGCCGTGTCGAGCGTGGGAATGATGAATGTTGGCAGCACGCCAAATGCGAGGCATAGTGCGGCGAGTATGGCCATTGGCGCGAGCGCGCTGGACTTGACCTCACTGACCTTTTGCTCTTCATCCAGCCGTCGCATCCCCAAAAAGCTCATCGCAAAAACCTTCACAAAGCACGTCACCGCCAGCGCTGCCGTCAGCGCCAGTCCTGCGCCACACAGCGCGAAAACCAATTTTGCGCCGGTCGAGGAAAGTTCCGCCGAGCGCAGCATCGTTTGCAGCGTGAGCCATTCGCTGACAAAGCCGTTAAACGGCGGCAGCCCGGCGATGGAAAGCGCGCCGATGAGAAATCCGAGCGCGGTAAGCGGCATCCATTTGCTCAAACCGCCGAGCCGGTCCATGTCGCGCGTGCCGGTCTGCGTTTCCACTGTGCCGACGCCGAAAAACAACAGCGTTTTGTAAAGCGAATGATTGATCAAATGATACAGCGCCGCAACAAAGGCAATGGCCGCCAGCGCCGGATGATTGGTCGCCACAAAAACCATTCCCGCGCCGAAGCCGGCGACAATGATCCCGACATTTTCAATGGAACTGTGCGCCAGCATGATTTTGAGGTCGTTGTCCGTGGTGGCGTAAAGAATTCCAAGCAACGCCGAAAGCGTTCCCACTATCAACACGAGGAGACCCGGCCCGGCGTGCGTCGCCGGCATAAGGTCGGCGTTCACGCGCAAGATTCCGTAAAGGCCGAGGTTCAACGTCGCCCCCGCCAGCACCGGCACGAACGCGCGCGGCGCGGCGACATAGGCGCGGGGCAGCCAGAAATTCACCGGAACCAGCCCGGCCTTCACGCCGAAACCGAAAAACGAGAGCAGAAAAACCGCCCATTGCGCACCCTCGCCCAAGCCGGACGCTGCTGATTTGATGGCGCTGAAATCCAGCGAACCGGCGGCAACCGCGAGCAGGAGAAAACCGAGCGCCGCCGCGAGCATTCCCGCTTCGCCCATCGCCAGCAGGAGATAACCCGAACCGGCATGGCCATTTTCCTTATCCTGCGCGCAGACGATGAGCAGCCAGCAAAGGATAGACATGACTTCCCAAGCCAGCAGGAACAGCACGACATCACCCGCGACGAAAATGAGGGCGATGGACGCATAAAGTCCGAACATGAACACCGTGAACGCGCGCGCCGGTCCTTGCGGACGGCCACCAGCGCCACCCGCGAAAATGGAAGCCGGGAAAAGCACCAAGCCGGTGATGAAAATGAACACCGCCGAGAGTGAGTCCAGTTTCACTGTGAGCGTTGCCGCCAATCCCGGCAACGTCCAGAGCGGCTGAGTGAAAGTTTTTCCAGCCAGCAATGCGCTCGCGCCCGCCAAAACCAATGCAATTGAGGCGAGGCAACCCAGCCATGTCAACACGTTGCCCTGCCGCGACGGAGGCGCAGCCAGCGACAGCAAAATGCCCGCACCACAGAGCGCAAAGAAAATCGAAATGAGCGTTGGGGTATCCATTTAGGCTTTCACTGTGTTGCTTCCCACCCATGTCGCCGGAGCTTTGCGGCCGGTCGCTACCAGCAGGCCATGCAAAATGGCCAACGGTGGAGGCGGATTGCCGGGGACTTCGACGTCCACCGGCAACACATCCGCCACTCCCTTGGCACAGACAAAACTCCCGGCAAATACTCCGCCGGTCAAAGCGCACGCGCCAACGGCCATGACCCGCTTGGGCGTGGGCATGGCGTCATAAACTTTTTTCAGCGCGAACTTCATGTGGTCCGTCACCGGGCCGACAACCAGCAACACGTCCGCGTGGCGCGGCGTGGGCGTGATGAAAAAGCCCAGCCGGTGCATGTTGTAATATGGATTATTGAGCTGCTTGACCTCATTGAGGCACGCGCCGCAATCGCCCGCGTCCACGACGCAAATGTGGATCGAACGCTCGAATGGCTGTCCGAATTCATGCTGGCCGTCGCGGACAATGCCCCACTCGTAGGTTCGTTCCCAATTCACCGGATGTTCAATGTCGCGAACGCAGCGGTAGCAATGAATACAACGGCGAACGTCCGCAATGATTTGGCCGTCGCTGTCGCTGAACACTTTTGTTGGGCAGCGCGAAATCAGCGAATTAACTTCGTTTGCGGGATAATCGCCGCCAACCGGCAGGCCGGGCGACACGCCCGCCGCCGTTTCCGGCTTGGCCGGATAGGCAGTCGTTTTGATTCCCGCACGAATTCCGTTGATGACCCATTGGCTCATGACATTTACGATTTCAGGTTTTTAATTGCCAGTTTCATCGGTCGTTTTCGGCAACGGACAGGTCGAATGTTGAAAGCATGATGGGGAAATCCTGAAACGCGAATTTCTCCACGGACAAATGGAAGCCGTGCCAGTTGGCAAATGACGGCGCGATGATGCGATAGCGCGCCACTTTTCCTTTTTCATCGAGTCGCACCCAATGAAATGCGCCACCGCGCGGAGCTTCGACCCAGCCCAATGCCGCGCCCGCGCGGAACTGTAGCGGTTCGTGGACAATGCCGCTTCGCAGCGCGGCAACTGCTTGTTCCAGGATGCGAACGGATTGCCGGGCTTCGGCGAAAAGAATCCGCAGGCGCGCATAACCGTCGCCTTCTTCCTCGCGCGGCACGTCGAATTGGAAATTTTCGTATCCCAGATACGGCTGCGCACGCCGTAAGTCGCGGACGATGCCCGATGCGCGGGCAATCGGACCCAGCAATCCGTACGCCCATGCCGTTCGTTGCGGCACGATGCCGACTTCTTCCAGCCGATCCAGAAAACTGCTGGAGACACGCAAATGCTTTTCCAGCGCGTTCAGTTGCGACAGAACCCTTTGTGATTTTTCAAGCGCCATGCGGCAGGCGTCATCCGGCAAGTCGCAGAGCAACCCACCAAGCGCGAGCAGGCCGAACAAATAGCGATGGCCGGTCAGTTCACAGGAAATGCGAAGCAAATCCTCCTCCAGAATCCCGGCCTGACTGTTGGCGACCACCAGCGCGGTGGATTCGCAAATTTCCTGAATCGCGCCGGCGTGCTGGCGCAGGCGTTCCAGTTCAGCCAGAAACACTCGCAGGGTCCTTGCGCGCGGCGGGACATTCGCGCCGCAAATCGCTTCCACCGCCTGACAAAAAGCCAGTCCGTGAGCGAAGGCTGTTGTCGCGGCGAACCGTTCGGCCAGCAGCAAATCTTCATCCGCTGTTTTGCCTTCGGCGATTTTTTCAATCGCCCGCCATTTGTAAAACAGGCGTGGCGTGGAGCGGATGACATCCTCGCCGACCGTTTCGAGCAGGAAATGAACGGACTCGGTGATGCCGGAGTATTTCGGGCCGACGGGCATCACAAATGCGCCGGGTTCCTGAACGATGCGATGTGGACGCCAGTCTTCGTCCGGTTTGCGGTGCCGCATGGCTTCACGCGGATCGAACTTGTGGCGCATCGGCTCAACGCCCTCCTGCCAGGCATCATCGTGCAGGATGAAATCGCCGAGGCGCGGATGGCCTTCAAAGACCAACCCGTATAAATCCTCCGCTTCGCGCTCGTGCCAATCTGCGGCGTGAACAAACTTGACGATGCTTGGAAAAGTCTTTTCGGCCAGTGGCGCAGTAACCAGCACATGAACCCATCCGGCGTCGCTGTCGTCGTAAAAGGTGTAACGCAACAGCCATCCGCTCACGTTTTCCTCGACAATCAATCCGGCGAAACTGAAATTCCATTCGAGGAAAAGCCGCCCGCACAATTCCGGCAGCGTGGTGCGGGCGCAGGTCACTTCACAGGCGGAATCGGCGCCTAAGCGGCTTTGCGTCTGGCCGGGCCAGCGTTGGTCAATTTCCTGTTTTACTTGGGTCCGGTTCATGGCAGTTCGATTTCATTTCGTCAAACCGGAAGCAGCTTGGGTCAGCAGGTCGTGCAACGGCTGCGGAATGTAAAAGCCAAGGACGAGAACCGGTACGGCGGCGAAAAGCAGCGCCAGCCGACAACTGATTGGCAGTTGGAGTTTACTCGCCGGCTCGGAATGATTGTTTGGTAAACCGGCAGCCGCTTCATTTTCCCGCGTGCCGAAAACCATCCGGTTGATGTGCAGCATGATTCCGAAAAACGCGATGACGATGAAAACGGCGAGCAGCCCCGTCGCCAGATATTCCTTTTGTGTCAGCCCGGCTTTGAGAATGGAGAATTCACTCAAGAAAACTGCGAGTGGCGGCGCGCCGGTGATGGCCAGTCCGCCAAAGACCAGCGCGGTGCTGGCGATAGGGGATTGACGGATGAGTTGGCGGACGGAAGCGATTTGCCGCGTCTCGACCGTGAGCAAAACCGCGCCGGCGGCGAAGAAACAGAACGATTTGGTCACGCAATGGCTGACGATTTGTTGCATCGCGCCGTAACCGGCGACGGCCGTGCCGAGTCCTACCGCCGTCAAAATGATGCCCATGTGCTCGACGGTGGAGAAGGCGAACATGCGTTTGTAATCGCGCACTTGCAGCAGCAGAAACGCGGCGGTGCCGACGGAGATCAGGCCGAGCACGACGGCCCAAGTTTCGGCGTGGGAATTCGGCGCGGCCTGCATTACCGGAAACAGGCGCAGGATAACGTACAGGATGGAGGTGGTCTCAATGCCCGACAGCAATGCACACACTGGTGAGGGTGCCTGGCTGTGTGCGTCCGGCAACCAAGTGTGCATCGGGACAAGGCCGACTTTGGTTCCAAGGCCAATCAAAATCAGCAGGAACGCGGTTTGCAACAAGACGGGCGGCATCGTTGGCGCGGCGTCAATCAGCCCGCTCCACGTGTAAGCGCCGGTGCTGCCGGACGCCTGCATCGCGGCAAACAAAACCAGAAAGCCGAACAGCGCCATACCCGCACCCATGAGCGAGAGCACAACATATTTCCACGCGGCTTCCAGCGCCTCGCGTGTGTTGACAAATGAAACAAGCAACGCGGAACAGAGCGTTGTCAGTTCGACGACAATCCACACCAAAGTCGGTTCGGCCAAAACCGGAATGGCAAGCATCGAAAACACGAACAGGTTGTAATTGATGTAGTAGAGCCGGAGTTTTCCCGGTTTCGGATTTCCATGCGCCATGTAGCCGGCAGAAAAAATCGCCGCCGTGGTCGCGACGAACGCAATCAGCAAAATAATCAGCGCGCTCAAGCCGTCCACGGCAATCCATTTGAGCCAGCCGATGCTCAAATTGCCGGTGACAGAGTTGCCCTCTGATACAAGCCACGCAACGCGCGCGGACAAAATCAGCGTTGCCAGCGAGAACACGACGGTCACGCCGGCTGCCCAGGCCTTTCGGAAAGGCAGACAAACCAGCGCAGTTGCAATCAGCGGCAGCAGCAAAATGGTCAGCACGGTCATTTCGCATCCTCCTTTTCAAGCAATTCGGTCTGCGTTTCCTTCAACGTCGCCAGTTCGCCGACAGCCGTCGTGCCGATATGCTTTTGGACGGCGCGCGTCAGCACGCCCATGATGAAGACGATAATCAAGCCGTCCGTGGCGATGGCCAATTCGACCAACAGCGGCAGGTTGCGCGCGATGGCGATGCCGCACAGGAACGCGCCGTTTTCCATGGCCAGCAGTCCGATGAGCAGCGGTACGGCTTCGCGTCGCACGGTGAGCGTGAACGCGCCAAGCAGCAAACCTGCGATGCCAATCGGCACGTTGAGACTGCGAAAGTCCGGCGCGACGGCGTTCAATATCGGCAATCCCAGGAAATAAGCCAGAATCGCCAGCGCCAGCGCGATGAGTAGCGCGGTTGGAATGTTCAACACCTGGTCCACCTCGCGGCGCGTGTAAACTTCCGATGGCGAGGTCTTGCGCAGCAGCCATGGAACAATGATGGATTTGCTGATAACGTTCACCAGCGCCACGCCATAAAGATGTTCTGAAGTGAAACGCAATCCTAGCAGCACCGCGGACGCGGCCAGCAGCAGTGATTGCAGGATGAATAAATGCAATACGCCGCGCGCCTGCCGCATCGCCACGATGCCGAAACCGGTCAGCAGAAACAGGCCGACCGCCAGCGCGTTCAGGTTTTCCAGCAGTTGATTGGAGGAGTCGCTCATTTTCGTTAAGGCGTAAAGACCTGGGCAATCATCGCTGCGACCGACGTGATGAACGCCGCGCCCAAAAACTCCGCGATGCGGAACAGCCGCAGTTTGGACAGAGACGATTCGATGACGACCAGCACCAGCAGGAAGCAGAAAATTTTGAACAGGACGAGTGGTATGGCCAGCAGAACCGCGCCGAGCGTTTGCTCGTCCGCCAAACCCCACGGCGTGACCAGTACGTTGAGAAAAATGCACAGCAACACAAAGAATTTCATCTGGCCGCCCCATTTCATCAGCGCGAAGCCACGCCCGGAGTATTCGAGCGACTTGGATTCATCAATCATCGCGAGCTCAAAATGGCCGGTCGGGTTGTCCACCGGAATGCGCCCCCCTTCGGCCAAAATCAGCATAAGGAACGCCAGCACCAACAGGACGTGCGAGGGCAGAAAGAGATTTGCCATCGGCGTCACCCATTTTTCCTGAACGATATAAGGAATCGTTGAACCGGCCACGAACGAGACGGTGAAAAAAACAATCATGAAGACCGGCTCGGCCAGAAAGCCCACCATGCGCGTGCGGCTCGCGCCGACGGGCCCATAAGGATTTGCCGTATCAATCGCCGCGAGCGTGGCAAAAAATCCCCCCAATGCCAGAATGAATCCGCCGCCAATCATGTCGCCCATGAAGGCGAAGAACAGCGGGTAGTTCGTCAGCACGGGAATCAGCAACGCGACGAAAATCGGAGTTACAAAAACCATGTAAGGCGTGAACCGAAAAATCCATGAACTGTCTTCCGACACAATTTCGTCCTTGTGAAACAGTTTCCACAAATCCCGATACGGTTGGAGAATGCTCGGCCCGCGTTTGGACTGAATCATTTCCTTGAGCCGCGAAGTCACGCCGGACGCCAGCGGCGCGAAGGCCATGACTACCAGGACTTGAACCAGGTTGAACAGAATGTGGTTGAACATGATCAGTTTTTGGGCATCCACGAAGGAACGAAATTGCCAAACAGCGCACCGGAAAAGGGCGATTGACCGAAATAACCGAGGATTGGAACGGCAGCCCGGAAGAATGAGCTACTGCCCGTTACGCCGTCGTCACCGACCCGATTGCTATTGAGCATAAAAATACTCCCACCGATACCAGTCAGTTGGTTCAGTAGGAGTCATTAGCCCTGAAATCACGGGGCGGTTCACCCACTTGCGGGTCGGCAAACTCCATTGCCGGGACGACTGTATTGCACTCGCGGCGTTTTGGCAACCGCGAAATCATTGCCTAACCGGGCAAGGGTGAAGTGCCGGCCGCGGGCGGGGCGGCGGGTGGCGGGAACACATCGTATTGCGGTCCGTACTGCGCAAAATAATAGAGCGGATACGCCCGTTTGAAGATCAGCACCGGCAGCAGGACGACCGTGCCGATGAACGGGAGGAGCATTAAACAACAGAAACAGCATGTCACCAACATGAACATCAGAACCAGCACGCCAATGCCCATAGCCAGTACGATGGAAAACAGGATATACAACGTGAATTGTCCGGGATGGGCCGAAAGCAGGCCGTAAAATTCCTTCCACGCCGTCCAGCATTTTTCGCCGCGCAGAAACATGATGGGCACCACGAAATCCACGGTGAATTTGCGAATGATCGCGAACACGATCGCCACGCCGAAGAACACCAGCACCAGGACCCCCGTCGTCACGATGCCACCCACGTCCGGCTCACCACGAAAAACCATCCGCAAAATCAGGACGGCGGGGATGACCAAAAGCGGAATCGTCAAGACCGCCCCGATCAATCCCAGCACCAGGCGGAACCAGAACAGGCTGTTCCCTTCACGCGCAAATTTGTTCCAGGGCTCGACGACCTCCGCCTTGTTCAGCGCCACG
>Ga0335076_10007952_pt1 | contig 10688 bp, 9 predicted proteins | sample Lox_Sample_25_FD_206717 | JGI IMG/M metagenome (GOLD analysis project Ga0335076, IMG submission 206717) | Soil microbial communities from Loxahatchee National Wildlife Refuge, Florida, United States - Lox_Sample_2.5 | ecosystem: Environmental > Terrestrial > Soil > Wetlands | place: USA: Florida...
CGGCCGCCTGCATGCCCTGCCAGGAGGACTGGTTGAACGACTTGTCGTTGATCCCGCCGGTGTCAGTGACCATGCAGGCCAGGAAGTGGCTCTTCGTGCTGGTCGTGGTCGACGTGCTGGGCTTGGCACACCCAGCGGCGAGCAGGGCCACAGCTCCTAGTGCCGCTGCGGCCTGGAAAGCTTTCCTCACCTGTTACCTCCTCTAACGGGGCGCCGGTCACCGCTAGCCATAGGAGCGGTTGTCGACGTTGGCATCCTCGCCCCCCATCCGCCCGAATCCGGCAGAACGAAGTGACCCGGCCGCCCTGCCTCGGGATGTTCGCAGGCTAGACCCGCCCCGACGTCCGGGGAAGCTCGCGGGCAGTGATCTTCGCGGCCGTTGCAAAATCGCAACGCATGACGGCCGGATTTGGGCCGTCCGTAAACGGCTTCGCTGCCGATGTGACGGCGCTGTTATCGTTGCCGCCGGGAGGCTTGCGATGGCGATCGACTGGCCCGCGCTGCGGGCGGCCGCCGCCGAGGTGGCGCAGCGGGCCCACGCGCCGTATTCGCGGCTGCGGGTGGGGGCCGCGGGCCAGGCTGGCGACGGCCGGGTCGTGGTGGGCTGTAACGTGGAGAACGCCTCCTACGGCCTCACGCTCTGCGCCGAATGCGGGCTCGTCTCCGCCCTGCACGCGACCGGCGGCGGCGCCCTGGCCGCGGTGAGCGTGGTCTCCGGGGACGGCCAGCGCCTGCTGCCGTGCGGGCGCTGCCGCCAGCTTCTGCTCGAAGCGGGCGGCCCCGGGCTGCTGGTGGACACCGACGCCGGGCCCACCGAGCTCGGCCGCCTGCTGCCGTCGCCGTTCACCCAGGCCGACCTGGCCGACGCGGGCGGCGGGCATGGCTGAGATAGTCCGGCCCGCCCCGCCGGTATCCGGCCGGGCGGCCTACCATGCGGTGGACCTGATCCGCGCCAAGCGTGACGGCGTGCCGCTGACCGGCGACGAGATCCGCTGGCTCATCGGCGCCTACCTGTCCGGGGAGGTCGCGGACGAGCAGATGTCCGCGCTGCTCATGGCGGTGTACTTCCGCGGCCTCGACGACGCCGAGCTGCGCGCCTGGACCTCGGCGATGGTGGATTCCGGGGAACGGCTTGACCTGGCCGCCGTCGGCCGGCCGACCGTGGACAAGCACTCGACCGGGGGGGTGGGCGACAAGGTCTCGCTGGTGCTCGCCCCGCTGGTGGCCGCCTGCGGCGCGGCCGTGCCGCAGCTGTCCGGCCGCGGGCTCGCCCACACCGGCGGCACCCTGGACAAGCTGGAGTCCATCCCCGGCTGGCGGGCCGCGCTGCCGCCGGCCGAGATGGTGGACATCCTGCGCCACATCGGCTGCGTGATCGCCGCGGCCGGCCCGGGCCTGGCCCCGGCCGACCGGCACCTGTATGCGCTGCGCGACGTCACCGGGACGGTCGAGTCGATCCCGCTCATCGCCAGCTCGATCATGTCCAAGAAGATCGCCGAGGGCACCGGGGCGCTCGTGCTCGACGTCAAGGTGGGCAGCGGCGCCTTCATGCGTGACCCCGCAGATGCCCGGCTGCTGGCCCAGACCATGGTCACGCTGGGCGGGGAGGAGGGCGTACGCACCTCGGCGCTGCTCACCCGGATGGACACCCCGCTCGGGCGCGCGGTGGGCAACGCTGTGGAGGTCGAGGAGGCGGTCGCGACCCTGGCCGGGCAGGGGCCGGCCGACCTGGTCGAGGTGGTGCTCGCGCTGGCCACCGAGATGCTGCGGCTGGCGGGCCTGCCCGGTGACCCGGCGGCGGCACTGGCCGACGGGCGGGCCCTGGCCCGGTACCGCGACATGATCACGGCCCAGGGCGGCGACCCCGATGCCGCGCTGCCCGTGGCCACCCACACCAGGACGCTGGCCGCGCCCGCCAAGGGCTGGCTGATGCGGCTAGACGCCCGCGGCGTGGGGGAGGCCGCCTGGCGGCTCGGCGCGGGCCGCGCGCGCAAGGAGCACCCGGTGAGCGCGGCGGCGGGCGTGCTGTGCCTGGCGAAACCGGGGGACTGGGTGGAGGACGAGCAGCCGCTGCTGGAGCTGCACACCGACGACGAGTCCCGGTTCGACGCGGCCCTGGCCGTCCTGGGGAACGCGATCGAGGTCGGCCCGGACCGGCCGGACGAGCAGGCCCCGGTCATCGGCCGCGTCGGCGGGTGAGGCCGGCCGCCCGGCAGTGTGACAAGTGCCTGTGGGGTGTGAGAATAGGCGAATGCCGCCCAGCCTGAACGAGATCCGCGTCGCGCCCAAGGTGTTGCTGCACGACCACCTCGACGGCGGCCTGCGGGCGGCGACGGTGGTGGACCTGGCCCGGCAGATCGGCTACGACCGGCTGCCCTCCGAGGACCCGGACGAGGTCAAGGTGTGGCTGCAGCGCGGCGCGAACCGCGGGCACCTCAACCTTTATCTCGATGCCTTCCAGCACACGGTCGCGGTCATGCAGACCCGCGAGGCGCTGGTCCGGGTGGCGGCCGAGTGCGCGGAGGACCTCGCCGACGACGGGGTGGTCTATGCCGAGGTCCGGTTCGCTCCGGAACTGCACGTGGCGGGCGGGCTCAGCCTCGACGAGGTGGTCGAGGCGGTCCTGGAGGGCTTCCGGGCCGGCAGCGCCGGGCGCGGCATCACCGTCTACGCTCTGCTCACGGCGATGCGGACGGCGGCGCGGTCGCTGGAGATCGCCGAGCTCGCCGTGCGCTACCGCGACGCAGGGGTCGTGGGGTTCGACATCGCCGGTGCCGAGGCCGGCAGCCCGCCGAGCCGCCACCTCGACGCGTTCCAGTACGTGGCGCGGGAGAACTTTCACATCACGATCCACGCCGGCGAGGGGTTCGGGCTGCCCTCCATCTGGGAGGCGCTGCAGTGGTGCGGCGCGGAGCGCCTCGGTCACGGGGTACGGATCATGGACGACATCGAGATCACCCCGGAAGGGATGGCCACGCTGGGCCGGCTGGCCAGCTACGTCCGGGACCGGCGGATCCCGCTGGAGATGTGCCCGACGTCGAACGTGCAGACCGGGGCGGCCCCGTCGGTCGAGGCCCATCCGATCAGGCTGCTGCGCCAGCTCTCGTTCCGGGTCACGGTGAACACCGACAACCGGCTCATGAGCGGGGTGACCCTGTCCTCGGAGTTCCACCGCCTGGTCGGGGCGTTCGGTTACGGCTGGTCCGACATCGAGTGGCTCACGATCAACGCGATGAAGAGCGCGTTCGGGCACTTCGACGAGCGGCTGCGGATCATCAATACGATCATCAAGCCCGGGTTCGCCACCGCCCGGGCGGCCAGCGACTCGGTGGTGCGGATCCCCGGGCTGGGGAGGTAGCCGGACATGGACGCCGACACTGCGACCGGCCCGGCAGGCATCGTCACGCCGGGGCGCGTGGGGGACGTGGGGGTCACCGGCACCGGGGTGGCCGGGGCCGCGGTTACCGGCGCGGAGGTCGCCGGGGCGGCTGTGGTCGGCTCCGATGCCGCGCTCCGGCAGATTCTGCACGGCCTGCCCGGCGTCGACCAGGTGGGTGCGCAGGAGCGGGCGGCGTCGCTGGCGACCCGTTCGATCAAGCGCGAGTCCAAGCTGTGGGCGCTGGAGATGGCGGTCCGCATGGTGGACCTGACCACGCTGGAAGGCGCGGACACGCCGGGGAAGATCCGCGGCCTGTGCGCCAAGGCGCGCCACCCCGACCCCGACGACCCGGCCGTGCCGCCGGTCGCGGCCGTCTGCGTGTACCCAGACCTGGTCGGCCTGGCGCGCAGCGAGCTCGCGGGCAGCGGGGTGGCGGTCGCCTCGGTGGCGACGGCGTTCCCGTCCGGGCGCGCCTCGCTCGCGGTCAAACTCGCCGACGTGGCCGAGGCGGTGAACGCCGGCGCGGACGAGGTGGACATGGTGATCGACCGGGGCGCGTTCCTGGCCGGCCGGTACGCGCAGGTGTACGAAGAGGTGCGCGCGGTGCGCGAGGCGTGCGGCCCGGTGCATCTCAAGGTGATCCTGGAGACCGGCGAGCTCGCCACGCTGGACAACACCGTCCGCGCCGCCTGGCTGGCCATGCTGGCCGGCGCCGACTTCATCAAGACCTCGACCGGCAAGGTGGCGCCCGCCGCCACCCCGCCGGTGGCGCTGGTGATGCTGTCCGCCGTCCGGGATTTCGCCGAGGCGACCGGGCGGCGGGTCGGCGTCAAGGTCGCGGGCGGCGTCCGGACCGCCAAGGACGCCATCCGCTACCTGGTGCTCGTGCGCGAGATCGCCGGGCCGCAGTGGCTGACCCCCGACGCGTTCCGCATCGGCGCCTCCAGCCTCCTCAACGACCTGCTCATGCAGCGGAGCAAGCAGCTGACCGGCGCCTACGCCGGGCCGGATTACTTCACCCTGGACTGACGCAGACACCGGTCATGGCGCCTCCCGGATGTATCAGCCGGGTGCCCGCCCTCTCTAACAAGATATGAAGTCTCAACGGGGGGGAACCATGAACCGTATCCACATCCGCCATCTCATCGGCGTCCTGACCGGGCTGGCCGCTGCCCTGGCGGCAGTGGTCGCGGGCGCGACCGCTGCGTTTGCCACGACGGATCCGCCGCCTGGCCCGCTCTCACGCTACGAGCCCGTGGCCCCGGCGGTCCCGGCTCATGCCCACGCTGCCGCGGCCAGCGGCACGGCGGGCTGGCAGATCGCCCTGATCGCGGTGGGGGCCGCCATTCTGGGTGCCATCGTGGCGGTGCTGCTCGAGAGGGCAAGGACCACCCGGCGTCACCTGCCCGCACCAGCCGCATGAACGGAGCCGCACGAACTGACAGGCGTGAGGCCGCCAACTTACCGGAGATGACCTGGGCCCCGCCGCGGTGGAGACGCCACCCGGCGGGGCCGAGCCGTAACGGTGCGATGGGGAGTGGTGGGCCGTGAACACGCCGGTCCGGGGCAGCCTGAGAGGATCCAGATGGATCTAGGCTGTGCGGGTCAGGCCGATGCGGTGACGGCCGCGCTGGCACCATGTCCAACCAACCCGGACTGAGCGGAGGCCAGAGGCAGATGGTCGGCAACCCAGCTTCGACAGCGGCGGCCGGGGAGGCCAGCGCGGCCGAGGGCAGCGACTGGGACTACGCGCCCGCGCCCGAATCGCGAGACATCGTGACGATCCGCCCCGAGAACGGACTATTCATAGACGGCGAGTTCGTCCCGCCCGCGACCGGCGATTCCTTCGCCACGCTCAACCCGGCATCGGAGGAAAAGCTCGCCGACGTCGCGGCCGGCGGCGCCGCGGACGTCGACCGCGCCGTGACCGCCGCCCGCCACGCCTTTGACCAGACCTGGGGTCAGCTGCCCGGCCGGGAGCGCGCCAAGTACCTGTACCGGATTGCCCGCGCCATCCAGGAACGCGCCCGTGAGTTCGCGGTGCTGGAGAGCCTGGACAACGGCAAGCCGGTCAAGGAGTCTCGCGACGTCGACGTCCCGCTCGCCGCGGCGCACTTCTTCTACCACGCGGGCTGGGCGGACAAGCTCGGCTACGCGGGCTTCGGCCCGCAGCCGCGCCCGCTCGGTGTGGCCGGGCAGGTGATCCCGTGGAACTTCCCGCTGCTCATGGCCGCGTGGAAGCTGGCCCCGGCCCTCGCCACCGGCAACACGTGCGTGCTCAAGCCCGCCGAGACCACGCCTCTGACCGCGCTGTTGCTCGCCGAGGTCATCCAGGAGGCCGGGCTCCCGCCCGGCACGGTGAACGTCATCACCGGCGACGGCCGCACCGGGGCCGACATCGTCGGCCACCCCGGGATCAACAAGATCGCCTTCACCGGCTCGACCGAGGTGGGCAAGCAGATCCAGCGGGCCATCGCCGGTACCGGCAAGAAACTCACGCTGGAACTGGGCGGCAAGGCCGCGAACGTGGTCTTCGACGACGCCGCGATCGACCAGGCGGTCGAGGGCATCGTCAACGGCATCTTCTTCAACCAGGGCCACGTATGCTGCGCGGGCTCGCGGCTGCTGCTCGCCGAGCCCATCGCGGACACCGTGCTCGACCGGCTCAAGCAGCGGCTGTCGACGCTGCGGCTCGGCGACCCGCTGGACAAGAACACCGACATCGGCGCGATCAACTCGCGTCAGCAACTCGACAAGATCGAGGGACTGGTGGCGGCCGGCGAGGCCGAGGGCGCGCAGCGCTGGTCACCGCCGTGCCAGCTGCCGGCCAAGGGCTACTGGTTCCCCCCGACGGTGTTCTCCGGGGTGAGCCAGTCCCACCGGATCGCCCGGGAAGAGATCTTCGGGCCGGTCCTGTCGGTGCTCACGTTCCGCACCCCGGAGGAGGCGGTGGCGAAGGCGAACAACACCCCCTACGGGCTGTCGGCGGGGGTCTGGACCGAGAAGGGGAGCCGGATCCTGTGGATGGCGGGACGGCTGCGGGCCGGGGTGGTCTGGGCCAACACCTACAACAGGTTCGATCCGGCCAGCCCGTTCGGCGGCTACCAGGAGTCCGGGTTCGGACGGGAGGGCGGCCGGGCCGGGCTCGCCGCGTACCTCGGTGCCTGACCGCACTCGTCCCGGCGCGGCCGGGAACACGGCGGCGGGCGGGAAGGCAGCGGCCGGGAAGCCAGCAGCCGGGAAGGCAGCGGCCGGGAAGACGGCGGCAGGGAAGACGGCGGCGGGGAAGAGGGCGGAAACCGGGAGAACGGTGAAGGCCGGGAAGATGGCGGAAACAGGGAAGCCCGCGAAAGCCGGGAAGACCGCCCCCAGCGGTGGCCGGGGGAAGGTGCGCGCCGGCGGCACGCCCGGCGGCCACGGTCGCCCGCCCGCCCGCGCCGACGGTGTTCCCACCCGGGCCGGCGGTCGGCTGGACGTCCGCAAGACCTACAAGCTCTTCATCGGCGGCGCGTTCCCCCGCTCGGAGTCGGGCCGGTCGTACCCGGCGGCCGGGCCCGACGGCGCCCTGCTGGCGCATGTGGCCCTGGCTTCACGCAAGGACGCCCGCGACGCCGTGGTGGCGGCGCGCCAGGCCACGGTCGGCTGGGCCGGGGCGACCGCGTACAACCGGGGGCAGGTCCTCTACCGGGTCGCCGAGCTGCTCGAGGGGCGCGCCGCGCAGTTCACGGCGGAAACCGTGGCGAACGAGGGGGTATCCCGGGCCACGGCGGAGCGGGCCGTCACTGAGGCCATCGACCGGTGGGTCTGGTACGCCGGCTGGCCCGACAAGGTCGCCCAGGTGACGGGGGCCGCCAACCCGGTGGCGGGCCCGTACTTCAACTTCAGCGTGCCCGAGCCGACCGGGGTGGTGGCCGTGCTCGCCCCCGCCGCTTCCGGCTTGCTCGGGCTGGTCAGCGTGCTCGCCCCGGTGATCGCCACCGGTAACACCGCGGTGGTTGTGGCCAGCGAACCAGCGCCGCTGCCCGCGGTCACGCTGGCCGAGGTGCTCGCGACCTCGGACGTGCCGCCGGGAGTGGTGAACGTCTTGACCGGCCGCACCGCGGAGCTCGCGCCGGTGCTCGCCGCGCACATGGACGTGAACGCGATCGACCTGACCGGGGCGCCCGCGGACGGCCGGGCGGAGCTGGCGCGGCTCGCGGCCGGGAACGTCAAGCGTGTGTTCGCCGCCGACGACGACTGGGCCGCGGAGCCGGGGACGGCCCGGATGCTTGCGTTCCTGGAGATCAAGACGGTCTGGCACCCGATCGGCATCTAGGGCGGGGCCGCTGTCCCGCCCCTTCCTGCGCCGCCACCCGGTCCCTCCCCGCGCCGTCGCGGTCAGCCGACCACATCGAACGTGTCCGGGTCGGGCCCGGTGCGCTCGTTCCGGTTCAGCGCGCCGATCGCCTCGACGTCCTCCGCCGTCAGCCGGAAGTCGAAGATGTCGATGTTTTCCTTGATGCGGGCGGGAGTGACCGACTTGGGGAAGACGATGTCGCCGCGCTCGATGTGCCAGCGGAGCACCACCTGGGCCGGGCTCTTGCCCACCCGGCCGGCGATCGCGGCGATCACCGGCTCGGCCAGCAGCTCGCCGCCCCGCGCCAGCGGCGACCACGCCTCGACCGCGATCCCGTGCCCGGCGCAGAACGCGCGCACGCCGTCCTGGGTCAGGTAGGGATGGACCTCGATCTGGTTGACCGCCGGGACGACCTCGCACTCGTGGAGCAGCCGCCGCAGGTGGTGCGGCTGGAAGTTGGAGACGCCGATCGAGTGGGCCCGGCCGTCGCGGTAGAACTCCTCCAGCACCTGCCAGGTGGACACGAAGTCCCCGCCGTACCGGGTGGGCAGCGGCCAGTGGATCAGGAACAGGTCGACGTACTCGCAGCCGAGCGCGCTCACCGACCGGTAGAAGGCGTGGCGGGCGTCATCCGGGCGGTGGTTGGCGTTGTCCAGCTTGCTGGTGACGAATACGTCGGAACGGTCGAGGCCGGACCGGGCGATGGCGTCGCCGACCTGCTTCTCATTGCCGTACATCTGCGCGGTGTCGATGTGCCGGTAGCCGGCCCGCAGCGCGGCGGTCACCGCCTCGCCGGTGTCCCCCGGGTTGATCTTGAAAACGCCAAACCCGAACTGGGGGATCGTCTTCCCATCGTTCAGCGTGATGCCGGGTACCGCGGTCACGGGTGATTCTCCTCAGGCCCAAGGCGGGACCGCCTGGCTGCCCGCCGCCCACTCATCCTGCCCGGGCCGGGCGCCTTCATCCCGATTCCCCGCGTCACGCTGTGATAGCAAGGACTCGCGGGGGGGCTGCCGGCTTCTGCGACGACACGACAGGAGACCCGCCCGTGAAGATCGACGCCTTCTGCCACATCATGCCGCGCCCGTACTACGACCGGTTCTTCGCGCTCCCCGAGACGATCCACGCAGCCAACATCCGCAAGCGGGTGGCGAACATCCCGTGCCTGGTCGACATGGATGTGCGGTTCGCGCAGATGGATGAGTTCGGCGACTACCGCCAGCTCATCAACATCTGCGCACCGCCGGTGGAGGACCTCGGCACCCCGGAGATCTCGCGGCAGATGGCCCGGATCGGCAACGAGGCCCTGGCCGAGCTGGTCCGGTCCCACCCGGACCGTTTCGCCGGCTTTTGCGCCTGCATGCCCATGGACGACCCCGGCGCCGCCGTGGCCGAGCTGGAGTACGCGACGCGCGAGCTCGGCGCGGTCGGGGCGCAGATCTACACGCATGTGCACGGCGATGCCATGGACGCCGCCCGGTTCGACCCGTTCTACGCCACCGCGGCCCGGCTGGGCAGCCTGGTGCAGGTCCACCCGTGCCGCAGCTCGGCGTGGGCCGACTACCCCGCCGAGAAGCGGTCCCGCTACGAGATCTGGTGGACCTTCGGATGGGAGTACGACCTGTCGGCCTTCATGGCCCGGATCGTCTTCTCCGGGGTGCTGGAGCGCTACCCGGATCTCAAGTTGCTGATCCACCACGGCGGCAGCATGGTGCCCCATTTCGCGGGCCGGGTCGGGCCCGGCTGGGACCAGCTGGGCGCGCGCACGCCGCCGGAGCAGCAGGAGGACATCCAGGGCTACCCGCTGTCGCGCAGGCCCATCGAGTATTTCCGGCAGATGTACGGCGACACCGCAATGTTCGGGGCCGCGCACGCGCTGCGCTGCTGCATCGACTTCTACGGCACCGACCACATCCTGTTCGGCTCCGACAGCCCCTTCGACCCAGAGCGCGGCCCAGGCTACATCCGCGCCACGATCGCCAACCTGGAGGAGATCGGGCTCAGCCAGGCGGAGCGGGAGGCGATCTTCTACGGCAACGTCGTGCGCCTGACTGGGCTCACGGTCAAGGCCTGACCCGGCTCCGGCGTCATGCCCGGCCTTGAGGTCAGCCGCGCCGCCGGGGGTCCCCGCTGGGCGGGGAGGTCCTTAGAATGCGGGGTCCCCGCTGGGCGGGGAGGTCCTTAGAATTGAGGGCCCCGACCGGAACGGGAGCCATGTATCGCGTCCTGCCCGCCCTGATGCTGGCCGCCGCGCTGGCCGTAGCGGCCACCGGCTGCTCGACGTCCGGGCCCGCGCGTCCGCGTCACAGCCAGCCACCGGCCAGCTACTACCTGTCGCTGGGCGATTCCCTGGCCCAGGGCGTGCAGCCGAACTCGTCGGGGACCAGCGTCGAGACCGGGCTCGGCTACGCCAACCAGCTCTTCGCGGCGCTGCGTTCCCACCAGCCGGGCCTGCGCCTGGTCAAGCTCGGCTGCCCCGGCGAGACCACCGTCACCATGATCCACGGCGGCATCTGCCGCTATCGCGGCGGGTCCCAGCTGGCCGCCGCGATCAGCTTCCTGCGCGCCCACCGGGGCCGGGTGCCGCTGGTCACCATCGACATCGGGGCCAACGACGCCGATGGGTGCATCACCCGGCTCACGCTGGCCAAGTTCGCATCCTGCCTGACCAGGTCCGTCCCGCAGGTCACCTCCAACCTCGCGAAGATCCTGCCCGGGCTGCGGCAGGCCGACCCGCACGGCCGCATCATCGCGATGAGCTACTACCTTCCCGCGCTCGCCCAATGGCGCGACGGGCTGATCGGCGAGGCCGTGGCACGGCTGAGCGAGCTGACCATCGCCGGCTACAACGTACTGCTCAACCACGTCTACCAGTCCTTCGGCGTCCGGGTGGCCGACGTGTTCGGCGCCTTCCACACCTCCGACTTCAGCCAGCAGGTGACCGTGCCCGGGTTCGGCAGGCTGCCGCGCAAC
>Ga0335076_10007954_pt1 | contig 10686 bp, 10 predicted proteins | sample Lox_Sample_25_FD_206717 | JGI IMG/M metagenome (GOLD analysis project Ga0335076, IMG submission 206717) | Soil microbial communities from Loxahatchee National Wildlife Refuge, Florida, United States - Lox_Sample_2.5 | ecosystem: Environmental > Terrestrial > Soil > Wetlands | place: USA...
TTCGCAAGGGACCGCACTTCCACAAGCGTGGAAGCAGGAAAATCTCCGGTGAAGAATTCGCGGCGCGCTCGCCAGACCTCAGTGTTCTTCTTGATGTCGACGACGTAGATCGTCATCTTTACCAAGTTGTCCATTGTTCCGCCGGCCGCTTTGATGATGCGATCAATGCGTGAAAATATTTGCTTGGTCTGTTCATACTCATCTTTGCCGACTATGTGGGTACCACCCTCAAAGGGACGCGCTACCTGACCGGAGATGAATAGCATGTCGCCTGCGCGTATAGCGTTTGACCATAGATCGGGGCCGGCCTCAGCTACATCGGGGACGGACACTTTTGTCCTGGGCATGGCGTTCTCCTTGTGAAATTATCTTGGATGCGTTTCGCCGTTGGCCGTAGCCTCCCATCAGACGCTGGTGCCGGCCGCGTGCGCCGGCTCGGCCACATCAAGCGAACTCCGGGCGGATCGTCTGGGGAGAGAAGCCTGCTGACCTCCCGGTGCTGCAGCAGTCGACCAAATTCGAACTGGCTGTCAACCTTAAAGCGGCCAAGGCACTCGGCCTGGCGGTGTCGCCATCGCTACTCGCCCGCGCCGACCAATTGATCGATTGATGAACGATATCCGCGGTGCGCATGTCAGGATCTTGCCCGATGGAGACATGCCCCTCGACTGTCGGGTCTGCATCATCTGCAAACAACTTTGTGCTAGGATTCGAATGGTGTTCTCGCTGCCGATTGCCTATGGTGTGCCTATGGCGCGCTTCCTGCGTCTATCAATTGCCGTCGTTCTGTTGCTGCCATTGGTTGTCGCGCAGGCCGCTCCGCTCCACAAGCGGCCGCCGCCACGCTGGCATGGCTACGGTTTCCTGCCGGGCTATCATCAACCGCCGAGCAACAGCCGGCCGCTCTATGCCCAGAAGGATGCGTGGCGATATTTGGCGCGCCGCGATCGACGCCCCTGGTATATTGACCCCGTACCGAGTTATTTCGGGTATGACGGCGATTGGCACTATTTCGGCTGGCCCGGCTTTTACGGCGGCCGCTACAATGGGGGCACCTTTGGTCCGTGCTGGACGCGGACGCCGATCGGACCAATCTGGAATTGCGGCTGATCTGGCGCCAAACGCGACGAAATGATGCGCAAGGTCCGGCAGGCAAAAACGGCCTCTCATTTGAACAAGCGGCTGACATCCCCGGGACTTCGCCCGCAGAATGAACGTCATGAGGGAGATGGGGGCGCGCCTTGAGAAGCTGCGCGCCGACGCAGCCAAGTGCGCGCTAATCCGCAGAAGCGTGCGTTGTTCACGCTGCTTGGCGGTTCTCAACCCGGATGACTCGCTCTTTCAGTTGCATTTGTGTCGATGTCGCTGCGCTTGAGGAGATAATCGAGCCCCCCGACGCGATACCAGCGATAGCCATAGCCTTCCATCAGAAGCCGGTGCCGGCCGCGCGCGCCGGCTCGGCTATGGTCCTCCGTCAGGAGATTGACGAGGAGGTTGCCGGTTTCGCCGGGTAGTCCGACCGCGAACGAGACCTCGCGCGGCTTCTCGTCGAGATTATGCACGAACAGCACCGAGTTATTCCGCCAATCGTAGCGGGTGATGAAGATCGCTGGATCGCGCACCGAGATAACCTCAAAATCGCCCCAGCCGACCTCGGGCACCTTTTTCCGCATGCGAATGATGCGTTCGGTCCAGTTCAGCATCGATTGGGGATCGCGGCGCTGCTTGGCAGCGTTGACATGCTCGAATCCGTACGGGCCCTTGTCGATCACGGGCGCGCAGGGCTTGTCGCTCTTGGTGAAACCGGCATGCGTCTCGGTCGACCATTGCATCGGCGTGCGCGCGCAGCTGCGCTCGGCCAGGCCGAGATCATCGCCCATCGCGAGCTCGTCGCCATAGCGGATGACCGGCGTCCCCGGCAGCGTGCACATCAGGCTGTAGGCCAGCTCGAGCCGCCGCCGGTCGCCGCCCAGCATGGGCGCAAGCCGCCTTCGGATGCCGCGGTCGTAGAGCTGCATGTCCTTGTCGGGCCCGAACGCGTCGAACACCAGGTCGCGCTGTTCCTTGGTCAGCCGGCCGAGATCGAGTTCGTCATGATTGCGAAGGAACAGACCCCATTGCGCGGTGGCCGGCCGCGGTCTCGTGTCGGCCAGCGCTTTCGCAAGCGGCCGGCTGTCGGCCGAGGCCAGCGCATAGAACAGGTGCTGGTTGACGTGGAAATTGAACATCATGTGCATGCGGTCGCCGTCGCGGCCGAAATATTCCATGTCGGTCTTCGGCAGCACATTGGCTTCGGCCAGGATAATGGCGTCGCCCTCGCGCCATTGCAGGAACTCGCGGAACACGCGCAGCATGTCGTATTGCTCGACCGGCTTCTTCACATTCGCGCCCTTGGTCGCGATCACAAAAGGCACGGCGTCCATGCGGAAGCCGGACACGCCGAGCTGGATCCAGAAGCCCATGATCTTGAGGATCTCCGCCTGTACCAGCGGGTTCGAGGTGTTGAGGTCGGGCTGGAAATCGTAGAAGCGGTGGAAGTACCAGGCACCCGCTTGCTTGTCGTACGTCCAGGTCGATTTTTGCACGCCGGGAAATACCATGCCCTTGTTGGCCCTGGCCGGCTTCCTGTCGGCCCAGACATACCAGTCGCGATACGGCGACTCCTTCGAGCTGCGCGCCGACTTGAACCAGGTGTGCTCGTTCGAGGTGTGATTGACGACGAGGTCGATGATCACGCGGATGCCGCGCTGCTTGCAGCCATGCGTGAACTCGACGAAATCGCCGAGCGTGCCATAGCGCGGGTGGACGCCGTAATAGTCCGAGATGTCGTACCCGTCGTCCTTGCAGGGTGAAGGCTGAAACGGCATCAGCCAGATCGTGGTGATGCCGAGCCCGTGCAAATAATCGAGTCGCCGCAGCAGGCCCTTGAAATCGCCCACTCCGTCTCCGTTCGAGTCCATGTAAGTGCCGACGGAGAGACAGTAGATGACACCGTTTTTGTACCAGAGATCGTCGATCATCGAGCGTGCCGGCGGTGGTTTGCGTGCTGCGATAAGCGAGAGAGACGGCTAACGGTTCCGTGACGACATCCGCTGACGGCCCATCGCGACATGTTGCGCTGCCGCGCGATTTCGGTCGCTAACTGGGTGAGGCGGAAGTCGAGGGACGTATCGCAGGCCCTGGTCCCTTGGACCCAACTGACATCGCGGGAAGCAAAAGGCCGTACAAAGTACGGCATCTAGAAATCCACCAATCTGCCGAAACTGCATACCGTGCGGATGTCATTCAACTAGGCTGCGGTTGCAAGAAACTCACCATCGCCCCGGGGTTCGCCTCGACACGGGTGAAGCCCATTGGGGTCAAATGGTGCAGGCGATGGAGCGGTTGGATGAACGGTCACCCTGTCCTTGGCAACGTGAAATCGGCTCATCGAAAAGGCGGATTGAACAGGAGAAGCCTGCTCTCGGGCCTTGCGATACTTCCGGTGATGTCCCCACTTCTGGTGGGAAAGAACGCGGCGGCACAGCAGGCAGGCTCCGGCTTCTCTTTTGCGGTCTGCGGTGACTCGCGACCCATGATGTATCTGCCAGTCAAAGACGGCCGTCCCGACCTCGTCGGGTTATTCGTTGAAATGTTCGGCCTGGTGATGCCGGAGAAGGTGGCCGAAGAGGTGGTTAAACGCGATGTGAAAATGATCTTCGACCCCGCCACCAAGGACCTTAAGCAAATCGTCATGCCGTTCATGTCGCGCAGCGAGGTCATGACGTTGTCGGTGGACCAGGGCTGGGTGACCCGTGCGTCTGTCGAAGACGTGAAACTGCTTCCTGGAGTACACCGCGAAATTTTTCAACTCGAAGGCGGCGATTGGGTCTCTCGCGAGATCGTGCAGCACGTGCAGGCCGGGCGCGCCAAATTTGTGATCAATAGCGGCGACGTCGTCTGGTGGGGCAATCAGGGCCGCTCAGTCGGCGACAGTCCGTACTGGAAGCGCGTAAACGACACGATGCTCAAGCAGTTGCCTGCACCAGATGCCGAGATGAGGGCGGCCGGGCTCGAAGGGCGATGGTTCATGTCGGTCGGCAATCACGAGGTATGGGGCGATCCGAAGATTGAAGGAACGCTTGCGGCGGTGCCGTATCTGAAGAACTTCGGCATGACACCGGAGCGGCTGATCTACAAATTCGATTTTCGGGATTCAAGATTTATCTTCCTGTGGAGCGGGAAGTATGACTATCGCTCACCGTCGCTCTGGGATGCGGATCGACCAAAATACGCGGAGCAGATGGTGCAGTTGCAACAGTGGCTGGACGACGCCAAAGCCAGGGGAATTAAAAAGGCGTTCATCGTGTTTCATTACCCGGTCTTCTGCCGCGCCGGCCTTGGCCCCATTCCGGAGCCTGATAATCCCCACAAGACCATCGCGGCCTACGCCAGGGACCTGGAGTTGGTCGTGTTCAACGGACACGTGCATACGACTGAGTTGTATGACGTCGATGGCGTGAAATACCTGGTTCTCGGTGGCGGCGGGGCGGAACAAGATCCGATCCTTCCCGGCCGCACCAGCATCAAGGTGCCAAGCAACTATCCGCCGGATCTCTATTGGAAGGGCAAGCCGCCGCAGGAAGAATACAACTACGTCCTGGTCGATGTCGCACCGGGCGAGAAGACAAAATTCGCCCTGACGCGTTACCGGCCCGGATCGGCTGAGCCGTTCGCAACCGAGGCACTGTTCTCATAGCGCTCGCCGGTAACCGGCTCGAACCGTATGGCGACAACGCTTCTCATTCTGCACGGCCTGGTCGCGGTAGCCTTGCTTGGTGCGATTACGCATCAGACGTTGGCAGCTTGCGCGCCTCCGAGGGCAAAGCCGCTTTCTTTCTTCGGTCGGTTTCGCGCGGTGCCAGGCGCGGATTTCACCAACGCCATCGTCATTTTGTATTTGATCTCCTGGCTGCTCGGAGCGGTCGTGTACCTGTATTTCAAGGTCGATGTTCAGCCAAACTTTGAACGCGATCGCCATTGGCAGGGGTTGGGCTTTCTTGATCTCAAGGAGGATTTCGCGGCGATAGGCTTGGGTGTGCTGCCCGCATACTGGTTCTGCTGGCGTCGGCCCGTTGATGGCGAAAGCCGTCAGACACGTGTTGCCCTGACCCTGCTGCTTGCGTTCATCGTCTGGTGGGCCTTCCTCGTCGGTCACGTCATGAACAATATCGGAGGCTTCGGATCGTGATGGCCACTTTGGCGTGTCGTCGGTTCGTCTTCGCTTATGGAGCAGCTTTCGCGCTGTTCTATGCTGTTGCACATGCTCGCGGCCTCGCGTTGTTTACCATCTATCCCTCGCAAGCCATTGTCCTTCTGGGCACGCATCGTTCCCGGGATGTTGCCGATCCCGTCCTGGATTTCCTCGCGCCCGAGATGTATTGGTACGGGTGGATTGCTTCTGCTTCGGTCGGCGCTCTCGTTATCGGCCTTGTTGCCGCGCTTCTGCCAAGTCGCCTTTACGGGTTCTGGGCATGCTGTGCGTGGGTCGTTCCCGCACTGGCGATGATCGCCTGCGTTTATCTCACACTCCCCTGGTTTCGCCTCTAGAAACCATTCGCTTGCCGGGGCGCCCGGCAAAGATCGCTCACAACTTTCGCAAGAAATCGATCATCGCGGCGTTGACCTCCGACGCGCGCTCCTGCTGGGTCCAATGGCCGCAGCCGGGGAGTATGATCTTGCCGCGCAGTTGCGGCACGTTGTTTGCCAAATTGGCGACGTGCCGATCCATACCTTGAAACGCCAATGCCAAGTCGCGATCGCCGGCCATGTAAAGTGCCGGGACGGTGACCTTCGCGCCCTCAAACGGCGCCAACAACTCCCAATCTCTATCAATGTTGCGATACCAATTCAGACCGCCGCGAAACCCCGTGCGCTCAAATTCGCGGACGTAAAAATCAAGATCCGCTTCCGTTAGCCAGTTCGGAAGTGTCGCAAGGGTTGGCCTGTCGGTGAGATATCCACCGTCACGCCCTACCATGGCGACAGGGTCGCCGGCCAACCTCTCACGTGACCCGCCGGCTGGCGACCCGCCGCCAAACACCTTCAGGAAGGTTTGCCGAACATCGCGTTCAAGTTCGGCCTCCGCTTTGCCCGGCTCTTGGAAATAGAGTATGTAGAACATTGCATCCCTGCGCCGCGGCATGACCAGGGTTGGTGCTACCGTTGACCGCGGCAAGTATGGTTGGCAGAGGCCGATTACGGCACGGAAACGGTCGGGGCGCAGCAGAGCTGCGTGCCACGCGACCACCGCACCCCAATCGTGTCCAGCGATGACAGCCTGTTGAACACCGAGCGCATCCAGCAGCCCTACCATATCGCCGACGAGATGCAGCAGGGTGTATTGATCGATCGCCTCCGGCCGGTCGGACTGACCGTAACCGCGCATGTCGACCGCGACAGCATGAAATCCAGCCGATGCCAGCGCGGGAAGTTGATATCGCCACGAGTACCACAACTCTGGGAAGCCGTGGCACAGGACGATCAGCGGTCCCTCTCCCTGTTCGACGAAATGGAGATGAATGCCATTTGCCTGGATCGTGCGATGCGCAATGCTGTTGGTGGCCTGCGCGTAGCTCAGACTCGATTGGCAGACAGCGCCAACCGCTGCCGCGCCAAGTCGACCAATGAATTCACGTCGCTGCACCGGTAATTCTCCCGTTGAGCGGCCCCCGCCATCTGAAGCGCCGCGTTGAGGCGATGCCGCTTTCCAGTGGCTCAAGCGTCGCCAGATTCAGCCGTTAAGGCAACATTTACCGTAATCGGCGAGGCTATAGCGAATATTTGCTGACGGCTTATTTTGAGGTTCCTGTCCATGCGCGTTGCAGTTCTTTCGTTGCTCCTGATTGGCGCGGGGATGATTTCAACGAACGCGTGGGCGGCCGATCTTCCTGTCCCCATGAAGCCTGCCGTGCAGCGCGAGCCGCTGTCGCCGGAGGCCCAACGCAAGCAGCTTTTCGAAGAATTCCTGCAGTTCCTGAAAGAAAAAGGTCCTCGCTAGCGCATTTTCCGGCCGGATCATTCGATCCTGAGATTGGCATCGCGCACGACCTTGCCCCATTTCTCCATCTCCAGCTTGATGCGCGCGGCAAACTCGTCGGGCGTATTGGCGACCGGCTTGAAGCCCAGCGCCGCCAGCCGCTCCCTGACGTCCGGCCGTGCGACGCTTGTTGCGATCTCGCGGGCCAGCAACTCGACAATCTCTTTCGGCGTGGCTGCGGGGGCAACGATACCGGTCAGCGTATCGGCTTCCTGATCCTTCACGCCCTGCTCGGCGAAGGTTGGCACGTCGGGTATCTGCTCCGCCCGCTCCGTCGCCGCAAGACCGATCGCGCGCACCTGACCGGCCTTGATCGCGGAAAGAGACGACGGCAAGGCGGTGAAGGCGATCGGCGTGTGCCCGCCGATGGTCGCCTGGACCGCCGGCGCTGCGCCGGTGAAGGGGACATGGACCAGGTCGAGCTTGTAGGTGAGGCGAAACAACTCGCCGCCAAGATGCGGCGTCGAACCCACGCCGGGACCGGCATAGCTGTATTTGCCGGGGTTATCCCGGATCAGCTGCACAAGCTCGGGCAGCGTCTTGGCGGGAACCGAAGGGCTGACCACCACGACATTGGGGGAAGCTGCAACCAGCGTCACGGCAGCGAAGTCCTTGATCGGATCGTACGGCACCTTCGCATAGAGGCTCGGATTGACCAGAAAGCCCGTGCTGATCGCCATGATGGTGTAGCCGTCGGGAGTAGCGCGTGCGACCTGGCCGGCCGCGGTGTTGCCGCCCGCCCCGGGGATGTTCTCGACAAAGAACTGCTGGCCCAGACTGTCGGAAAGATGTTGCGCCACGAGCCGCGCGATGACGTCGGTCGGTCCCCCGGCCGGAAACCCGACGACCACGCGCACCGGGTGGCTCGGATATCCCTGCGCCGGCGATGGCGCTGCGCCGCTCACCAGCAACACGGCTGCGAGAATCCATTGCAGAATGGACATCGTGGCGCTCTCCCTGGGCAAGTGCCTGTTGGTCTTGTCGGCGGATCATCGGTGAGGTGCAGCTTTGGAACAAGAGTAAAACGTCGCTTGGTCCTTCTTCGGCACCGAGAGCGCGGCTTTGCGAACGATTCCTCGATCTATTCGGTCACTTCGACGGAGCAGGACCGGCTGCGGGGATCGCAGGCCCAAATCGAGCAAAAACTCGAAACTCGTTGTCCGATTCAGTCTTGCGTCGGCTGTCCGTTCGCTGTCGTCGGCACCTTTGGTCGCCGCCGTTGCGAGCCGTCTTTCGGAGGCGCCGCGTCCGAACGCAGGCTGAACCCGGAGATCGGAATGTGGGCGTAGCGCTCTTCCGGCACGCCGTCGTGCTGGAAGCCGAGCTTGGACATCCGGAGTTCTTCTTCCAGGGTGATCAGGACGGGCGGGTATTCGCTGATGATGATGGCAGCCCGCTCGAGGGTCAGCGTGGCCCTCTCATCCAGGAACATCCGATACATCACGTTGATCGGGCGCGCGTGCTCGAACGTGAGGTGCCTCTTCCAGTCCTTGTCGCCGGAGTCCCGGATCAGTTTGGCGGCGTCGCTGACGCGGTGCCACGTCCGCCAGTTCTCCCGCGTAAATTTCCCGCATTCCATGTAAAGCTGGACCCCGCAAATCATCTCCTTGACGGAGAAGCTCGACCTGACGCCCGCCTTCGCGCAGTCGACCAGCGCATTGATCAGGATGCGCGCTTTCTTCGCATCGAGGGAGATGTGGTGAATCGAGTGCCGCATTTGCGCAAAGAGGAGGTTCCAATGGCACAGTTGATGCCGCGAACATCTGACTCGCGCAACAGGAATTTGGCGCCTTCAGCTCAACGCCGATCTGGGCGCCCCCAGGTCCAGTGAACGGGCGTCCACAATCCATCGCGACATCTTTAGTAGACGTTAATAAATGCTGACAATAGTTGTCGATCGATGAAGTAACAACCTATGGTAAAATATGAACAGTAGTGAGGCAAGCTTTGCTTGGCGAATATTCAACCTGAACTGGCTTCCCGTCGCCCTGCTGGGCGCCGTGTTGTGTTGCGTGACTGCCTGCACGGACTTTTCGCTAGAGCCGATCGCATTTGGCGCTACCATTGCGATGGGGCTTTTGTTGGCTCTGATCGCTTATGGCTCCGCACTCATACAGTCGGAATTTGCGGATCCCAAGCTCGTTTTCTGGTTCGGCACCACCGCTCAGGTAATTGTGGTCACGGCGATTGCTGGGCCTCTCAGCTATGTCGCTAATGCGTTGAACTGGCCACTGCAGGATCAGGCACTGTTGCTGATCGACCGCGCCATTGGGCTGGACCCTCAATCGATTGCGGCATTTGTAAACGATCACAGTTGGCTCGTGAAACTCCTGAATATCGGCTATGGATTCATCAAGTGGCCATTGGTCGGCGTCCCCATCGTTCTAGCAATGACATTGCGGTTGATCAGGCTGCAGCAATTCGTGCTGTCGTTGAATATTGCGCTAGCGGTGACGATCATGATTTCAGTGTTCGTTCCGGCCGTCGGAACCTACTACGGTCTGAACCTGTCACCAGCAGAGACATTTCCGCTGCTTGATTCATCGAATTATGCAGCACAGCTCCGCGATATTGTGGCGTTGCGCGAAGGGTCGCTGCGCCACCTTGAGCTGTTTAGGTTGGCGGGTATCGTCTCGTTTCCAAGCTTCCACGCGGCGTCGGCGGTTCTGTATGTTTGGGCGCTGTGGCCGGTTCGAGGCTTTCGGTGGGTCGCGATCGGCGCCAACGCTTGGATGATGGCAGCAACTCCCGTGATTGGAGCGCACTACGTCATCGATATCGTTGCAGGGGCCGGGGTAGCCGCCGGGTCCGTTTTTTTGGCCAAGCAACTTTTCCAGAGTCTTGCTTCCAAAGGGATCTCCAGTGTTGAGGGACGTTTGTCAGGCGCAACTATGCTTCAGTATGGAAGCAGCCGCTAAGAATCCGCTGGATCGTTTCCGTTGGGTTCCTGCCATTGCCGCGCTGTAGAGCTCGCAGATGAGCCGTTAACACCATCGCGCAGGGAAGGCCGGATTGTTTCGGTGTACCTGTCGTGACTAACTCGGATGCTTCTCTTCGTGCATGCGAGGCTGCAGGTGCACAAAACACCCGGTCTTCCCTGCGCCCTCTGATTTTTCGAGGGACAATGTCGATGCAAGACTCGAACGGATTCCTGCGGCGAGAATAAGGGCATATGCCTCGCATCGTCATTGCGAGCCACCCGGTCCGCGCGACGCGCGGCCGGATCACAGGCTCCGCGAAGCAATCCGGAAAATCGTGCGATGGAGAGATTCTGGATTGCTTCCGCCTTCGCGCAAGAGCGATCCGGCGGACTCCTGCCCGGTGGAACTCGCGCGGCGAGCGTAGACGGGTCGTCGCTAACGCTCCTCGCAATGACGGGGAATTACGCTAGCGCGGCGCCTCGACCGCGATGCTGTCGCCGACGGCGATCTCTCCGGGTGCAATCACCTCGGCATAGATGCCGCATTCGTTGTGTCCGAAACGGCGCGTCAGCGCCTCGGGGATTTCAAGGTCGCGCGCGGCGGTGTCGGGATCGACATTGGTCGCTGCGCAGCGGGTGATCCGCTTGACCACTCTGAGCCGAGCGTCGCCGACGGAAAGTGTCCGGC
>Ga0335076_10007955_pt1 | contig 10686 bp, 9 predicted proteins | sample Lox_Sample_25_FD_206717 | JGI IMG/M metagenome (GOLD analysis project Ga0335076, IMG submission 206717) | Soil microbial communities from Loxahatchee National Wildlife Refuge, Florida, United States - Lox_Sample_2.5 | ecosystem: Environmental > Terrestrial > Soil > Wetlands | place: USA: Florida...
CCCCTTCATGATGACCCCCTTCGTAGTGGGCCGCGAGTCGAGTGTTCGCGCCCTGGAAGAAGCTCTCGCGTCCGACAAGAAGATTTTCCTCACCACCCAGCACGACGCCAGCGTTGACGAGCCCAAGCCCAACGAGCTCTACCAGGTCGGCACCATCGTCAACATCGTCCAGAGCCTCAAGCTCCCCGACGGCAACATCAAGGTACTGGTCGAAGGACTGGAGCGCGGCAAGATCCTCCAGGTCACCGACACCGAGGGCTATTTCCAGGCGAACATCCGCACCGCCAAGTACAACACTGAGACCACGCCGCAGCTTGAAGCCGGTATGCAGCGTGTGACCTCGCTCTTCGAGCAGTACGTCAAGCTGTGCCAGTCGCTGAACTACGAGACCATGATCGCCGCGGTCCGCATGGAAGACCCGGCCAAGCTCACCGACACCATCGCCGCCAACCTGCAGCTCTCGATCGAAGAGAAGCAGGAGCTGTTGGAGATCTTCGATCCCGCCGAGCGCCTCAACCGCGTCGCCGACGTACTTGAGATCGAGATCGAAAAGCTCAACATGGACCGCACCATCCAGTCGCGCGTAAAGCGGCAGATGGAACGGGCGCAAAAAGAGTACTACCTCAACGAGAAGATCAAGGCCATCCAGAAGGAACTGGGCCGCGGTGAGAAGAGCGAATTCGACGAGCTGAAGAAGAAAGTCGACGCCGCCGGCATGCCCAAGGAAGTCCACGAGAAGGCGCTCCAGGAACTCAAGAAACTGGAAGCCATGCCGCCCATGTCGGCCGAGTCCACCGTCTCGCGCAATTACCTGGACTGGCTGCTGGCGGTTCCGTGGAAGAAGCGCTCCAAGGAAATCCGCAGCATCGACCGCGCCGAGAAAGTCCTCAACGAAGATCACTATGGGCTGGAGAAGATCAAGGAACGCATCCTTGAGTTTCTCGCCGTCCGGCAACTGGTCAAGAATCCCAAGGGCTCGATTCTCTGCTTCGTCGGACCTCCGGGCGTAGGCAAGACCTCGCTGGGCATGTCCATCGCCAAGGCCACCGGCCGCAAGTTTGTCCGCATGTCGTTGGGCGGCGTGCGCGATGAAGCCGAAGTTCGCGGCCATCGCCGCACCTACATCGGCGCTCTCCCCGGCCAGATCATTCAGATGATGAAAAAGGCCGGCACCAAGAACCCGGTGTTCATGCTCGACGAAGTGGACAAGATGTCCATGGACTTCCGCGGCGACCCCTCGGCCGCTCTGCTCGAAGTCCTCGATCCCGAACAGAATTTCATGTTCGTCGACCACTACCTCGACGTCGAGTACGACCTCTCGCAGGTCTTCTTCATCGCCACCGCCAACGTGATGCACACCATCCCGGCGGCCCTGCAAGACCGCATGGAAGTGCTCCGCCTGCACGGCTACACCGAACTGGAGAAGGTCGAGATCGCCAAGCAGTTCCTGGTCCGCAAGCAGCGCCTGCAGGCCGGTCTCACCGACAAGAACTGCACTATCACCGACGACGCCATTACCCAGATCATCCGCAACTACACCCGCGAAGCCGGTGTCCGCAACCTGGAGCGCGAAATCGGCAACGTCTGCCGCAAGGTGGCGCGCCGCGTGGTTCGTGACAAGAACTTCACCATCGCCATCAATGGTGAAAACGTGGCTGAGTTCCTCGGCGTACCAAAGTTCCGTGACACCCTGGCACACGAAAAGAGCGAAGTCGGCCTGGTCACCGGCTTAGCTTGGACCGAGGTCGGCGGCTCCATCCTCAGCACCGAAGTCGCAGTCGTGGACGGCAAAGGCAAGCTCACGCCCACCGGCAAGCTCGGCGAGGTGATGCAGGAATCCGCCCAAGCGGCGCTCACCTACGTTCGCTCGCGCGCCGGACGCCTCGGCCTGGCCCGCGACTTCTATCGCAACCTCGACATTCACGTGCACGTGCCCGAAGGCGCCATCCCCAAGGACGGCCCCTCGGCCGGCATCACCATCGCGACCGCGATCGCCAGCGCGCTCACCCGCATTCCGGTGCGCCGCGACATCGCCATGACCGGCGAAATCACGCTTCGCGGCAAGGTCCTGCCCATCGGTGGCTTGAAGGAAAAGCTGCTCGCCGCCCATCGCGCCGGCATCCTCGAGGTCATCATGCCCAAAGAGAACGAAAAGGACTTGGCGGATGTCCCCGAGAACCTGCGCAACGCCATGAAGCTCAATTTCGTCGATACCATGGATGAGGTGCTGCAGATGGCGCTGGAGCGTCCGCTGCCTAAGCCGGTCACGGAAGCAGCCGAGGTGGTGGAGGAGCATCCGCTAGCGCCCATTCCGCAGCCGCAGCCCGAAGGCCCGACTGCGCACCAGTAGGAGCGGTTTCGGTGATGCGAAAGGCCCGCAGGCATGCGGGCCTTTTGCTATTCCGAAAAAATCTAGCGCAGAGGACGCCAAGGACGCGGAGGCAATTTCTCTCACATCCTCCGTGTCCTCGGTGTTGGGGTGTTCGGCTGCTTCAATCCCCCGACTTCTTAGGGGCATCGCACTTCTTCGTAGCCTCGCGAACGTGATTATCGAGGCCGTTTTCCACCTTCGCGGCTTCGACCAAGTCATCGAGCGTCTTGAGGCGGGCCTTGGGGTCGGACTTCAAAATCACCTGGTATGCGTTGAGTACACTCATCAGCGCCGCTTGATTTGCTGCAAAGTGGTTGGATTCCTGGTCGGGGTTTTTTACTACAAATGCCCCCGCGCCCAGCACATTCTGCAACGTTAGTTCTGGCCCATATTTATATTTCTTCCCAAACAGTGGCGTAATCAGATCCGCGCAAAGCTCCACGTGGACGTCAGGTACCTGCACCAGCCACTTGAACGCCCATTCGCGCTCCGGCTTGAGGCTGGGACTTATGGGATCGGCCTCAACCTTCTGAGCGATCTCGACAAACCGCGCTCTCTGTTCTGGTGTGGAAGGGCTTTGTGAGTGCACGAAGAGAGAGCCGCAAGTCGCTAGAACCAGAAGACTCAGTACGAAGCGCAGACGCATGGTTCCTCCTGTGGCAGAGAAGTACCCATATACCTCGGTCCGAGCCGGCGCCCAGGGCAAAAGTGTCTTAGCCAGGAATCGCGGAACTTGGATGGGCGGCGCTAACGACCAACGGTTGAAGACGAACGACCGTTCTCACGCCACCGGCGCGTTCGGATCCACCGTGCAGCTCTCGGTCGCGTGGCGCACGAAATTATCCAGCGAGCCTGCCAGGCGGCGGCGCTCGAGATCATCCATGCCCGAAGACTTGGCGCCCGGCTGGGTTCTCAGGATCGCCCGGTAGGCGTCGAGCGTCATCTCCAGCGAGCCTTTGTTCACTTCGAAGGTGTTGGCGGCCTTGTCGGGGTTTTGGATGATGAACGACGCTGCCGCCAGCATGCTGAAGAGCGCCAGGTCGCGCTTGTAGCGATACGAGGACGCCAGCACCGGCGACAGCAACTCGGGGCAAACGGTGACCGTAATGTCGGGAACGTCTTCCACCCACTTGAGCGCCCACTGCTCATCACCGTGCAGCCGCGGATTCAGCGGATCGGCCTGGAGCTTGTGGACTACGTCCACCATGCGCTTGCGCTCTTCCGGCGTGGAGGGTCCGCGCTGAGCCTGGACCGCCGGCAGCAGCACTAAACTCAGCAATATCAACGTCGCCCCGGTCATTCTTCGGCCCATCGCTCGCTCCTAACCTTATAGAGTGATACCACATCCGGGGGCATAAGTTGCAAGCCGAACCCGCTCGCGGGGCGATTCGCGCCAGGTTCCGCGTCCACGCGCGGGCCATTATTTCGCGCAAAGATGGTCGTGAGGCGATAAAATCTGCCGGTTCCGCATGGAGCTGTCCGATGAAACCAGTAAGGGTGTTCTCCGTTCTGGTCTTGTGCTGGTCGCTGGTGAGCAACGCCTGGGCCGAGGATTTTTGGGTCAAAAAGCCCTACGCCAAATGGAGCTCGGATGAAACGCGACGCATGCTCGAGTCCTCACCCTGGTCCACGACGGTGAAGATGGGTGGTGCCGTCGGCGGCGGTGGCGCGGCCTCCCGAGCAGGCATCGCCAGGGGTGGCACCGGCACGGCCGACCCGCTGAGTGGTGGCAACTCGCAGCCAGGCGGAATCGGGATCGTGGCAAGCGGTGCCGGCGCGGTGGACAGCGAGGGCGACATCGGGGCCGACATTACCTACACCGTGCAGTTTCGCTCGGCCGCGCCCGTGCGCCAGGCGCTCATTCGCTCCGCCCAATTGCAATTGAAGTACGACGGAATGGCGGAAGCTCAGAAGAGCAGCTTTGACGCCAACGCATCCAAGTTTCTGACCGCCTCATTCCCCGATCGCATCCTGGTTTGCATTACCTTCAAGGCCAGCAACAACACCTACCAGAGTTCCTTGCGCGAATACTGGAGGAACCAATCCATCGCCAAGCTCAATCAGATGACCTTCCTCAACGTCGGCAGCGAGAAGCTCACGTTGCTGGACTACGGCTTCAAGGACGACACCATCCAGATGGCATTCCCCCGGCCGAAAGAGATCACTGCGGAAACCGAGGTGAGCCTTGAGTTTCATCATCCCAATGTCGGCCCGGTGCGGGAGCAGCGCTTGCAGGTGAACTTCAAGGCAAAAAAGATGGTCGTCGACGGAGCGGTGTTGTTGTGAGGCGGCTGCAAAGTTGCGTTCTCGCCCTTGTACTCTGCTATCAATCGGTAGCCGTAGCATATGCGGGAGATTTCTGGGTAAAGAAGCCGTATACAGAGTGGAGCGCGGAGGAAACCCGCCGCATGTTGGAGGATTCGCCCTGGGCGGCCGTGGTAACGGTTAACACCTACCTCAATGAGATTCCCGCGATCCGGTCGGGAAACACCGCCGCCATCGCTCCCCGGAGCCGTGATACAGAGGGCGACATCTCAGCTTCCCTCACCTACATCGTACAATTTCGCTCCGCCGTCACCATTCGAAAAGCGATTATTCGCTCGGCGCAATTGCGTGATCACTATGACGCCATGCCCGAGCTTCAGAAAAGGGCGTTCGACGCCGGCGCCGACAAGTTTCTCCAAGCCAAGTTCCCTGAAGAAATCATCATCTCCATTACTGCTCAGGCCAACAACAGCAGTTATGCGGCTCTCCTGCAGCGATACTGGTCGGATCAATCTGTTCCCAAGCTCAGCATGAAGACTTTCCTGAACGTCGGCAGCGAGAAGCTCCCATTGATTGGGTACGCCTACGAGGGAAACACCATCCAGTTGACATTTGCCCGTCCGAAGCAATTCGCCCCTGAGACGGATCTCAGCGTTGAATTCGTAATCCCGCACCCTGAGACCATCCAGGAATTCGCATCTCCGCAGACCAATACCATCGAAGAACAGCGGGAGCGCCTGAAGTTCAAGCCGAAAAAGATGATGATTGATGGTGAGATCGTGATCTAGAGATGAAAGAGAGCACAGCGGGAAAACCTCTGAGCCGCCTTACCCCTTCTTCAGCTCCACCAGCACTTGCCGCGCCACTTCCTTAAGCGTCTCGAAGACGCCGGTGCCCTGGAAGGCCACTGCCTCGAACACCGGCTCATTACGCCGAACTAATTCCTTCTTCAACGTATCGACGTTGAGAATGTTCGGCAGGTCGCGCTTGTTGAGCTGGAGCACGTAGGGAATCTTGTAGAAGTCGTACCCGTGCTCCTTCATGTTCTCTTGCAAGTTCTCCAGTGCCTCGACGTTGGCGTCCATGCGCTCGTCCTGTGAATCGGCCACGAAGACGACGCCATCCACGCCGCGAAGAATCAGCTTGCGGCTGGCGTCGTAGAACACCTGCCCGGGGACCGTGTAGAGGTGGAAACGCGTCTTGAAGCCGCGCACCGTGCCCAGGTCCAGCGGCAGGAAGTCGAAAAACAGGGTACGGTCGGTTTCCGTGGCCAGCGAGATCATCTTGCCCTTTTGCTTCTCGCCGGTCTTGTCGAAGATATATTGCAGGTTCGTCGTCTTGCCGCCGAGACCGGCACCGTAGTACACGATCTTGCAGTTAATCTCTCGGGCTGCGAAGTTGATAAAACTCAAGACGTTCCTCGACGGCGCGCCCTGCCTGCGCTGGCGTTTTCCCTTACTACGGGTGAGCAGTGTTTTATATCACACCACGGGGTTTCCGGGTCAGCAGCCCGGACGATAGGGCAGGGCCGATTGCCTTACGAAAGTTCAACGGGCCGGGGGCAGCGGATAATAGCCGTCTCTGGCCACCACCCGCAGGCCCGGCTGATCGACTCGCACCTCAATGCTCCGATAGGCACTCGATGGCGTTGCCGGAGTGGTATAGCCCAGAGTGTACTGGTTACGGGCTTCGGACGTGAGTCGGCTATACGCCTGTTCGATGGCGTCGGAGGAAAGCTCGGCGTAGAGCTGCCCGCCGGTGGCATTCACATACTTGGGCAGGATATCGGCGTAGCCGAAGCCGGGAATGCGAATCTTGTTCGCCGTCTTGTAGGCCGGCATGGCGGCGGCGCCCACGCCAACCGCGAAAACCTGGATCTGGTTGGTAAGCAGCACCTTCTTGACTTCCTCGAAATTGGCGTCGCTGCGGTACTCGCGGCCATCGCTGATCACGAAGATGATGCGCCGCCGGTCGCGCGGGCGTTGCGCCAGGTCAAGCGCCGCCGCCAGGATTGCGTCATTCATCACCCTGGCCTCGTTGTGGTACATCTCCATGTCGGAACGCGGCGCACCCGGATCGATCGGGTGGCCGTTCACGCTGGGCCCCGACGATGCCAGCGGACCATTCACCACCGGAACCGGCGCCGCCACATTCTTTCTGCGCTTCACCCGTGCAATCGAGCGCGCCAACTGATCGCTGGCCGCTGCCGTGAAGTCCTGAGTCTTGGTCACCGTCGTGCCGTAGATATAAACTCCAACCTCGTCGAACTGCCCGAAGGCCCCTACAAGCGCCGAAAGCGTGCTGTCGAGCTTGCGCAGCGCCGTCTCCGGCATGCCCATGTCGATCACCACCGCCGCCGAGAGCGGAAACGGGTCGCTGGTGAAGTACTTGAGCCTCTGTTGCACACCGTCTTCGTAAACGCTGAAATCCTTGACCGAAAGCCCTTCCACCAGGTGCCCTTGGGTGTCTTTTACTGTCACCGGCACCTGCACAAAGCTGACGTTCTTCTGCAAAGTAAACAGCTGATCGCGCGCGCTGCCGGGGACGTCCGGAGCTCCGCCCGGCGGCACGGTGGTGATCTCCGGCGACGGTGCCGGACCCGGCTGCTCTGTCGATTGTACGGTCCCCGGTGACGGCGGCGTGGGCGGGACAGTGGCCGAGGGGAATTGCGGTGGCCGGGTCGCGGAGGGAGCGTCCGGCACCTCCTGTTGCGGCTGCGCCGGGGTCGGCGGCTTTTGCTCCGAGGACTGGCCGGGCATAAACGGAGCGGATAGCGCCAAAAAGATGAAAAACACCACAAATCGAGCGGCTGAACTATTCCTAGTCGGCGTCATGTTTTTCGTTGCACCGCAACTACTGCAGCAAAAACTGCTTTATAAATACCAGTCCCAATGTGCAACTGGCATTTAGCACAGATGCGTTTCCCGGACCCTGGATTTAGAATAAACCTTAACTGTGCTCCGGGGGTTCTAAAAAGAAGCCTTATGCCGCACGCACCGGTGGTTCAGCTTCGGCACACAACTCTCCTGCTTCTTCTGACTGCTCTGCTCGTTCCCTTCTACGCCTTGGCTCAGGAGACCCCACCGATCCAGACCAGTCCTCAGCAATCCCAGGGAAAAGCGCAGGATGAGCCTCTCGAAACCCTCAAGGTTGACGTCAATGTGGTCAACGTCTTCTTCAACGTAAAGGACAAGCACGGCCTGCTGGTCCCCAATCTGGCCAAAGACCAGTTCGAGATCGTCGAAGACGGAAAGCCGCAAAACATCAAGTACTTTTCCGCCGAGTCGAACCAGCCGCTCACGCTGGGAATCCTGATCGACACCAGCGCCAGCCAGGAGCGCGTCTTGCCGGCGGAACAGAATGCCGGCGCGGCCTTTCTGCGGCAGGTTTTGCGCGAAAAAGACCTGGCGTTCGTCATCAGCTTCGATGTGAACGTCGACGAGTTGCACGACTTCACCAACGATGCGCACGAACTGCGGGCCGCGCTCAACCGTACCCGCATTAACGCCGGAGGCGGCAACGTCGCGATTCCCGGCAATATGGGCGGCGGTCCCATCCCGAATAACAATCCGCGCGGCACCTTGCTCTACGATGCTGTCTACCTCGCGGCCAATGAGAAACTGGCGAAGGAAGTCGGCCGCAAGGCCATGATCATCCTTACCGACGGCCAGGACCAGGGCAGCCAGATGCGAATTCAGGACGCGGTCGAGGCGGCGCAAAAGGCCGACGCCATGGTGTACGTCATCCTGATCGCCGACCGCGGTTTCTATGGCGGCTGGGGCTCGTATTCCGGCGACCGCGAGATGGAGAAGCTCTCCAAAGAGTGTGGCGGGCGAGTCATCAATGTCGGGAATAAAGAAGACAAGCTCAAAGAAGCCTTTGATCAGATCGCCCAGGAATTGCGCAGCCAGTACAGCATCGGCTACACCCCCACCAACAACAAACGCGACGGCTCCTTCCGCCACGTGGACGTGAAGACCAAAAACGGCAGCTATCGGGTGCAGGCCAGAACCGGCTATTACGCGCCAAGAGCCAGTTCGGGGGATTAGCCGCCGACTTGGGCCCGGCGTTTTCGTAGTGCTTCGGTCGCGCCTGCACGTTTCGAGGCGCTGAACACGGTCCCCGGCACGTCCGGTTTCGGAAGGAGACCGGGGTGCGTTAAGCCCCGGGGAATCTGCTTTGCTTCCATACACACTAGCTTTTTCACAGCCGTTTGAGCCGTGCCCCAAAAAGCTCAAAATATATCGTGTCGGGCCAAATATATCGTATCCGGAGAGATTACCTAAGTATCGTCCCAAGAGGGCATTCCATAAGTATCGCCCCAAGACATATTTTTCTTGTAATCCTCTGGAAATTCGCTAGACTCTACTCAATTGCGAAGCCGGGCACTCTCCCGACGAAAGCCCTCTACTGGCCGTCCTCCAAGCGACCGGGGTCCTTTTGGGAAGAGCAGCCCGGCATAATTGTTTCTGGATTATGAGTCAAGCCACGCGCTGCCGCGGAAATGAGCGCGCCGTGCGGGCTATTGCGGTTCTTCTTCCAGGGCGGTCAGAACTTCCTCATCCACATCCCACCGCTTTAAGATGGTGACGATCACCCGCGCCGCAAACCCCGCCCGCGCCAGCGACCGGAAAATTCTCGCCGCTTCTTTTTCGTTCGCCGGCTTTTTCAGTCGCTTGCGCTTCAGATAGGCGCGCGCCAGCGCTTCTTCGTTGGTGCCGTCATACGCTTCGGCCACGGCCTTGTCGATCACCTCGCCGTGAACGCCTCGCGCCTTCAGGTCCGTAATCACGCGCCGCTTGCCAAACTTCTCGTTTTCGCGGCGGAACTGCGAGTAGGAAGCCGCATAGTTCGCGTCGTTGAGATACTTCTCCTGCTTCAGTCGCGCGACCACCAGTTCTACCAGCGCCTGTTCGTACTCCCCCGGCCCCACGCGTTGCCGCATCAACCGCTTCAGTTCCGCGACCGAGCGCATGCGCCGCCCGAGAGCGCCAATGGCGTACTCGTAGAGCGACGCTTCGTCCCAATGCTTTTTAGACCGTTGAAATCCCATTCGTTCAGAACTCTAACCCAATCCCAAAACAAATGGCGCGGACATCGCTGTCCGCGCCAAGCCTTTATCCGAAACGAAACTTCTAGCGTCCGTAACCGGCCGACATCTCGTCGCGCGTGGCGTCCGCCGTGCCCTGAATGCCCTGCACCCGCAGCTTGAAGTCGTCGGGATTGGAGGCGTTTTCCAGTGCCACTTCGTAGCTGATCAGCCCCTGGCTGTACAGATCGTAGAGCGACTGGTCGAAGGTCTGCATGCCGTACTGCGACGTGCCCGCAGCGATTGCTTCCTTGATGGTGCGTGTCTTTTCGGGAGTGACGACGCACTCGCGCACGTACGCGGTAGAGACCAGGACCTCGACCGCGGGAACGCGGCCAGCGGTGTCGCAGCGCTTCACCAGCCGCTGGCTGATGACGGCTTTCATCGTCGCTGCCAGTTGCAGCCGTATTTGCTTCTGCTCCGGTGGCGGGAACACCGAAATAATACGGTTGATGGTCTCCACTGCGTCCAACGTGTGTAACGTGGAGAACACCATGTGGCCGGTTTCGGCGGCGTGCAGCGCGGTCTGGATGGTTTCCAGGTCGCGCATTTCGCCCACCAGGATCACGTCCGGATCCTGACGCAAGCTGGCGCGCAGCGCCGAGCCGAATGACGGCGTGTCCACTTCGACTTCGCGCTGGTTGACGAATCCCTTCTTGTCACGGTGCAGAAATTCGATCGGGTCCTCGATGGTGATGATGTGCTCTGCACGGCTCGAATTGATGCGGTCGATCATCGCCGCCAGCGTCGTCGATTTGCCCGAGCCGGTCACCCCCGTCACCAGCACCAGTCCGCGCGCCTCCTCGCAAATCTGCTCCACGATCTTCGGCATGTACAGCTCGTCCAGCGGACGAATCTTGGTCGGAATAACGCGCAGTACCACTCCCACGTTGCCGCGCTGCTGGAACACGTTGACGCGGAAGCGTCCCAGTCCGGCCACGCCATACGCCATGTCGAGTTC
>Ga0335076_10007956_pt1 | contig 10685 bp, 9 predicted proteins | sample Lox_Sample_25_FD_206717 | JGI IMG/M metagenome (GOLD analysis project Ga0335076, IMG submission 206717) | Soil microbial communities from Loxahatchee National Wildlife Refuge, Florida, United States - Lox_Sample_2.5 | ecosystem: Environmental > Terrestrial > Soil > Wetlands | place: USA: Florida...
AGCGGCGCAGGCCCTCGAGGACCGCCGGCGGAGCGCGGTCGAGGCGGAGCTCCACCTCGAGGCCGCGCTCGGTCGCGCCAAGCGTCATCTCGCGCACCACCCGGCCGTCCCGGACGAACGCCACGCGGTCGCAGGTCACCTCGACCTCGCTCAGGAGGTGCGAGTTCAGGAAGACGCTGGTCCCTCGCGCCTTCAGGTCGCGGATGACGTCGCGGACGAGGAGCCGGCCGAGGGGGTCGAGGCCGGACGTGGGCTCGTCGAGGAAGACGAGCTCCGGCTCGCCGAGGAGGGCCTGGGCGAGGCCCAGGCGCTGCTTCATTCCCTTGCTGTACTCCTGCAGGCAGCGGTCGGCGGCCTCGGAGAGCTCCACCCGGTGGAGCAGGGCTTCGATGCCCGCCTCGAGGGAGCTCCCCCGGAGGCCGAGGAGGCGCCCGTGGAACCGCAGCAGCTCGCGGCCGCGCAGCCACTCGTGGAAGGCGAAGTGCTCGGGGAGGTAGCCCACGCGGGCCCGGGCGCGGGCCTCGCCGACCGGCCGCCCCAGGAGCCGTCCCCGGCCCGTGCTCGGGTGGACGAGGCCGAGGAGCATCTTGACCGAGGTCGTCTTGCCGGCGCCGTTCGGACCCAGGAAGCCGAACACCTCGCCTCGAGGCACGGACAGGGTGAGGTCCCGGACCGCGGTCTTCGGGCCGAAGTCCTTGCGGAGCGAAAGCGCCTCGAGGGCGGCCTCGGCCACGGTCAGCGGACGGACTCCGCCATCTCGAGGACGTTCGCCCCGGCGTTCGTGGCCGGGCCCTGCAGGGCGAACACCTCGTCGTCGGTCGACCACAGGAGGATCGCCCGGGGCCGGGGCCTCGGACCGGCCGCCTCTGCCAGCGTGACCTTCGTCGGCTGGGCGATCACCATCAGGCCCTTGCGCCCGCCGACCTCGACCTCTCGGAACGTGCCTCCCTGGACGGGCACCGGCACGAGGAGGGTCGTGCGCCAGTCGATGGCCCGAGAGAAGGAAAGCGCCTCCTCGGCGCTCATGCCGGCGAGGCGCAGCCCGAGCCGGCCGAGTGTCGCGAGGTCGAAGCCTGAAGGCAGCTCCACCTGCGGGACCGCCGCCTGCAGGAGGAGGTAGCCGTCGTCGCGCCGCCCGCCGCCGGCCTCGCCCGCTCGCGCGTAGCGCACCGCGACGACTGCAGGCACGTCGACGTCGATCGTCGCCCCGTTCCAGAAGGCGGGGATCTCGATCTCGTCCGCTCCCGCCGCCTCGGCGAGGGCCCCGAGCTTCGCGGTGTCGATCCGGACGCGGAACTCGGCGGCGCGGCTCAGCTTCGTCTCGGCCATCTCGAAGCCCGGCGGGACGACGGCGGGGAGCCGGGCCGTGATGCCTGCGTCGACCGCGGCCGCCTCCGGGCTCGCCACCTCGACGGGCGGCTGGGGCGCCACCACGACCTGGACCTGCTCGCCGACCAAAGTCTTGAGGTCGAGCCCGCTCTGGGCGAGGCGGGCCAGCCGCTGCGGGTCGACGGGGACCGCGGCGAAGCGCTTCACCCGGAAGAGGTCGAGGAACTCGCGGGCCGCCGCGCGCACCGGCTCGAGCGTGAAGGCGAAGCCGAGGGCGCCGACGAGCAGCGCCCCGGCGAAAGCCGGGGCCCCTCGTCGGAGCGAGGCGGGGACAAGGCGGCGGTCGTGCCCCCGGGCGCCGATCTGGCGCAGGCGCTCGTCGAGCCGCCCGGCGAACTCGGGGCGGGGCTCCTCGTGCAGGCGGGAAAGAAAGTCGTCGCTCACGTTCGTCCTCCTTCGTCCCACCGGCCCCGGAGGGCGCCGACCGTGCGGTGCAGGATCGTCCCCACGTTCGACTCGCTGAGGCCGGTGAGCGTCGCGATGGCACGGTTGGTGGCGCCCGCCCCGTACTTGAGGGCCAGGAGCTCCCGCTCGCGATCAGGCAGCGCGGCAACGAGCCCCCGGAGCCTCCGGACCTGCGACTCGCCGAGGGCCAGGGTCTCCGGCGTGGCGTCGTCGCGGGCCTGCGCGTCGTCGAGGGGCACCTCCCGCCGCCGGCGCCGGAGGTGGTCGACCGCGACGTTGCGGGCGATCGCCAGGAGCCAGGTCGAGACGGCCGCCCGGTCCTTGCGGTAGCGATCGCGAGCCCGCCAGGCCTTCTCGAACGTGGCCGAAGTCAGGTCCTCGGCCGTGGCCCGCTCGAACCCGCGGTAGCGGAAGTAGTTGAAGACGCGCGCCAACTCCTCGCGGTAGACCGCGTCCCAGTCCACGGCCTCGGCGGGAACCGAGGGGACCAGCCACTCGAGGAGGCGCACACCACCCATGCCAGCGCTATATACGAAGGCACGGGCAAGGTATCACGCGCGGCGGCGATCAGGAGCCGATCAGCCAGCCGATCCAGGATCGCTGCGGCCCGTGATGCGTCCAGCGCACGCCGTAGCGGGGCCGCCCCCAGCCGCCGCCCGCCCAGACGATCCGCCCGGTGGCGGGGACCGGCTGCCCGGGGCGCGCGAAGCGGAGCCAGACGATCACGTCGTCGCCCACCGCGAGGTCCTCGGTCTGCAGGGCGAGGCAGGCCCCCCCGCCGGAGAGGTTCAGGGCCTCGCCGGCGACGCTGCCGGCCCCCTCGGTCTCGGCGGCGACCCGCACCGTGTGGTGGGGCGCCCGGCGCTCCCACTGTCGCCTTCCGCTCTCGGCCATGGCGCGGCCTCCTCGAACCGACACCAGTATCCCACGCGGGACGGCGATCCCGGCGCCACTCCCCCGAGGCGGGTAACATGTCCCCGCGGCGCGTCGTGAGCCCGGGGGTGACGAGCGCCTCCGGGACGAGGAGGGCCTGATGGAGTACCGGGTGCGAGCGGCCCGCTCCCGACCCTCCCTCCGGGACGGGTGGGACGACTCGCCGTGGTCGGCGACCGAGGCGCTCGAGATCGGCCACTTCCGGCCGGAAGGGAGCGACCACCGGCCGCGCGCCCGGGCTCGGCTCCTCTACACGGAGGAGGGCCTCTGCGGCCTCTTCCACGTCGAGGACCGCTACGTGCGCTCGGTGCACACGCGCCTCGGCGACCCGGTCTATGAGGACAGCTGCGTCGAGATCTTCGTCCAGCCCTGGCCGGGGCGCGGCTACCTGAACTTCGAGATGAACGCCGGGGGAGCCCTCCTGGCCGGCCACGTCACCGACCACCGCCGCACCCCCGGCGGGCTCGCCGGCTTCGCGACCCTCGCCGACGAGGACGCCCGGCAGGTCGAGGTCCGCTCGTCGCTGCCCTCCGTCGTCGAGCCCGAGGTCGAGGGTCCGCTGGCATGGCAGCTCGCCTTCTTCATCCCGATTGGGCTGGTGGAGAAGCAGGTGGGGGCGCTCGGCCCGATGGCCGGCCAGGCGTGGCGGGCCAACCTCTACAAGTGCGGCGACGGGACGTCGCATCCGCATTGGGCGTCCTGGTCGAAGGTGGACGAGCGCAACTTCCACCTGCCCCACTGCTTCGGCACCCTGAGATTCGAGCGGTAGGGCGCCGCCCGCCTCTCGACGGGGCGAGCTTAGAATCCACCTATGAACCGAGACGCGCTCGCCCTCGGCGCGCCCGCCCTTCTCTGCGCCGCGGGCCTCCTCGCCGCCCCTTCGGCCGCCGACCCGAAGGCCGAGTCGTGGGTCCGGAGGACCCTGAAGGGGATGAGCCTCGAGGAGAAGGCGGGACAGGTCGTGTTCCCGGGCCTGAACGGCGTCTACACGCCCAAAGACAGCGAGGCGGCGGAGAGGCTCGACCGCCTCGTCCGCGAAGGACGGGTCGGCGGCTTCCACGTCTTCGGAGGCGCCGAGGCTCTTCCGCCGGTCCTCCTGAACCCGGCCTACGGGACCTCGGGCGGGCGGGCCACGAGGGGCGACGCAATCGCGATCGCCGTCCTCCTCAACCGCCTGCAGCGCGCGTCCGCCCTGCCCCTCCTCTTCACGGCCGACTTCGAGGGCGGCACGGGCTACATCGTGGCAGGGGGGACGCGCCTGCCCCGCGCGATGGCTCTCGGCGCGACGCGGGACGAGCGGCTCGCCGAGCGGGCCGGCCGGCTCGCGGCCGGCGAGGGCCGGGCCCTCGGCGTGCACGTCGACTTCTATCCGGTGGTGGACGTCAACAACAACCCGCAGAACCCGGTCATCAACGTCCGCTCCTTCGGCGAGGATCCGGCGCTCGTCGCCCGCATGGCCGCCGCGTACCTCCGGGGGGTCCAGGCCGGGGGCATGCTGGCCACGGCCAAGCACTTCCCCGGCCACGGCGACACGACCACGGACACCCATCTCGATCTGGCCGTGATCGAGCACCCCCGGGAGCGGCTCGACGCGGTGGAGCTCGTGCCCTTCCGGGCCGCGATCGCGGCCGGCGTCGACGCCGTGATGTCCACCCACATCCGCCTCCCCGCCCTCGACCCCACGGAGGGCCTGCCCGCGACCCTCAGCCGCCCCATCCTCACCGGCCTCCTCCGGCAGGAGCTCGGCTTCGGCGGGCTCGTCTTCACCGACTCCATGTCCATGCAGGCGATCAGCCGGCGCTTCCCCCCGGACCGCGCGGCCGCGATGGCGGTGGCGGCGGGAGCGGACGTCGTCCTCGACACGCCCGACCCCGGGGCGGCGCGGCGCGGCATCCGCGATGCGGTGGAGAGGGGCGAAATCCCCCGGGAGCAGCTGGACCGCTCGGTGGAGCGGCTCCTCCGGGCCAAGGCGCGCCTCGGCCTGCACCGCGCCCGCACGGTGGACGTCGAGGCAGTGCCCGCCGGCGTCGGCGGCCGGACCCGTGAGGCTCTGGCGGCGGAGATCGCCTCGAAGGCGATCACGCTTCTCGAGGACGAGCACGGCCAGGTGCCTCTTCGCCTGCGAGCCGGCGCTCGTGTGCTCCTGCTCTCGCTCGTCGACAGCGCGCGCGGCTGGCGCGAGGGCGCCCCGGGCCGGGTGTTCGTCCCCGAGCTCAGGAAACGCTGGGCCGACGTGACGGCGGCCGAGGTGTCCGATCGCACGCCGGCGGCCGAGATCGACCTGCTCGAGGCGATCGCACGGAGGTCGGACGCGGTGGTGGCGGCGACCTACGTCCGGATCGGAGGCGGGAAGGGGCGCCTGGGACTCGCCCCGGCCCAGCAAGAGCTCCTCGAGCACCTCGGCGCCGACCCGGCGAGGCCCCTCGTCGTGGTGGCCTTCGGCAGCCCCTACGTGGGCGACGTCGCGCCGAGGGTCCCGGCGGTGCTCGTCACCTACGAGCTCGGGGACGCGCCGGAGGCGGCGGCGGCGCGCGCCCTCTGCGGAGAGGCGCCCATCGGGGGGAAGCTGCCGGTCACGATCCCCGGCCTCTTCCCGCTCGGCCACGGCCTCGAGCGCGCGGCGGCCATCGCCTCTTCCGGCGCTCGGTGAAGCGTCAGCCCCGGCGCGGCCCGCCGCCGTCGCCGGGCTGGCGGTTCAGGCTCAGCCAGTACGAGTCGATGTGCCGGATCAGGTCCTCGAAGCTGGCGAAGTCGACCGGCTTCACGAGGTAGCTGTTCGCGTGCTCGGCGCAGGCCCGCGCCACGTCGTGCTCGGACTCGGAGGTGGTGAGCACGACGGTCGGGATCGCCTGCAGTTCGGCCGACGACTTGATGCGGCTCAGGACCTCGAGGCCGTCCACCCTCGGCAGGCGCAGGTCGAGCAGGATCAGCCGGGGCCGCGGGCTGCGGCGGGCGTCCTCGTAGGCGCCGCGGCGGAAGAGGAAGTCGAGCGCCTCCTCGCCGTGGCGGGCCACGCTGATCGTGGCCCGGACGCCGCGGTCGGCGAACGCCCGCCGGATCAGCTCCTCGTGGTCGGGGTTGTCTTCGACGAGGAGGATGGGCAGGCTCTCTGGCGCGCTCATGGCCCTCCCGCTGCCAGGCCATTTTGTAGCACCTCCGCCGCGCCCCGCCAACCGCTCACCGCGCTTCGGGCAGGGTGAAGCAGAACGCCGATCCCCGGCCCGCCCCCTCCGACTCGACCCACACCCGCCCCCCGTGCACCTCGACGATCCTCTTCACCAGGGCGAGGCCGACGCCGGTTCCCTCGACGCGCGGGTCGAGGCGCTCGAAGAGGCCGAACACCCGCTCGTGGTAGCGGGGGTCGATGCCCACGCCGTTGTCCCGCACGTAGACGACCGGCCCGCCCGGCCCCTCCCGGCGGCCGACCTCGATCACGGGCTCGGCCTGGCCGCTCCGGAACTTCACCGCGTTCTCGATCAGGTTCTGCAGCACCTCGAGGAGGCGGGTGCGGTCGCCGTGCACGACGGGGAGGCCCGGTCGGATCTCCACCCGTACCGCGGCCGCCCGCAGCCGCTCGGCGAGGAGGGCCACGGCCTGGCGCGCCAGCTCGTCGAGGGAGACTCGCTCCGGGGGGTTCATCACGCGCCCCACCCGCGACAGCTCCAGCAGCTCGCGCAGCAGGGCCTCCATGGTGGAGGTGGCGGCCCGGATGCGGTCGAGGTCGGCGGAGACGCGCCCCGGCTCGTCGGAGGCGACGTCCTTCTCGAGGAGGTCCACGAAGCCGCGCACGGTCACGAGCGGGCTTCGGAGGTCGTGGGACACGGTGTAGGTGAACCGCTCCAGCTCGGCGTTGCGGCGCTCCAGCTCCCCGATGAGCCGCTCGCGCTCGGCCCGGTTCGCCTCCAGCCGCTCGGCCATCTCGTTGAATGCCTCGGCCACGGTCTGCAGCTCGTCTCCCGTGCGCACGTCGAGCCGGTGCCCGAACCTCCCCTCGGCGATCTCGCGGGCGCCCGCGGTGAGGCCGGCGAGGGGCCGGGTGAGGCGGCTCGCGAGGCCGAGCCCGACGAGGGCGGCGACGAGGATCGAGACGGCGGTGAGGGCGAGGGTGGTGCGCGCGTAGCGGCGGTATTCGGCGTTGAGCTTCGCGTAGCTGACGTGGTACGCGACCGAGAGGCGGTGGCGACCCCAGTCCTCGACCCAGGGGCTCACGATCTCGAGGGAGTCGTGGCCTCCCTCGGCGCTCCGCCGGGTCGTGGGCTCGAGCCGTCGCGCCGCCTCGAGGCGCGCGGGGTCGAGGCGGCCGGCCGGCCTCGCCGGGGTGGCGCTCTCGTCGAGCTGGTCGGAGTCGAAGAGGACGCGGCCCTCCACGTCCACGATCTCGACCCGGGTCACGTCGGGGGCGGCGGCCAGGAGGTCGCGGACGACCTGCCGGAACTTGAAGTACCCGGACTCGAAGTAGGCGTCGTACGCCGAGCAGAGGGGACCGGTGGAGAGCGACGCGAAGAGGGAGGCTCCGGTCTCCAGGCGCTCCCGCAGACGCTGGCGGGCGCTCAGCACGAGCCACGCCGCGTTCGCGAGGAGCACGAGGGCCACGAGGGCGGAGAGGACCGCGGCGAGGCGGGCGCGGAGGCTCCTGGCCGCCGGCGTCACGACAGCACCGCGCCCGGGACAGGCGACGCCCACCGCTGGTCCCGGGCCCGGATCCCCCGGCCCGGGCGCTCCGGAGGGACGAAGTCCTCGACAGGGTCCACGAGGCCCCTCAGCACGTCGGTGATGATCGCACGGCGGTCGGCGGCCCGGCGACGGCGAGCCACAGCGGCCTCTCCCTCACCGGATGGGGCCCCGTATGCCTCAGTGGACCTTCTTCACCTTCTTGTTCAGGTAGTCCATGAGCACGTACTGGCCGAGGCTGTACGGGCTCGTGAAGTACGCCTTGCCGCGGCACATCTCGGTGACCTTCTTGACGAAGGCCACGAGCTCACGGTCGCGGGCCAGCATGAACGTGTTGATCAGGATCCCCTGCCGGCGGCAGTCGGCCACCTCCTTGAGGGTGAGGGCCACCACGCGCGCGTCGAGGCCGAAGGGGTTGCGGTAGACGCGGCCGTCGGGCTCGGTGAGGGCGGAGGGCTTGCCGTCCGTGATCATCACGATCTGCTTCATGTCCTTGCGCTGGCGGGAGAGGATCCGGCGCGAGAGGCGGAGGCCCTCGCGGGTGTTCGTGTAGTGCGGTCCCACGCGCACCCGCGCGAGCTGCGACACGGGGACCTCCTCCGCAGAGTCGTGGAAGAGGACGAGGCTCAGGCTGTCCCCGGGGTACTGCGTGCGCAGCAGGTGCGAGAGGGCGAGGGCGACCTTCTTGGCCGGGGTGAAGCGGTCCTCCCCGTAGAGGATCATGCTATGCGAGCAGTCGAGCATGACCACGGTCGCGCACGAGGACTGGTACTCGGCCTGGCGGACCTGGAGGTCCTTGTAGTCGACGTCGAGAGGAACGTGGAGCCCCTCGCGGGCGATCGCGCTCAGGAGGGTGCCGGAGACGTCGAGGTTCATGGTGTCGCCGAACTCCCAGTCCTTCGAGGGGCCGGAGGCCTCGACGCCGGTCGCGAGGTCGCGGGTGTCGTGGCGGCCGAAGGAGGACTTGCCGACCGAGCCCAGGAGGTCGCGCAGGGCCCGGTAGCCCAGGAAGTCCACGGTCTTCTCGGTGAGCTCGAACTTGATCGGAGGGCCGGCCGGGCCCTCGCCCCCGCCGGTCGGGTCGTGGAAGGGCTGGCCTTCGCTCGTGCGCAGGTAACCCTCGCGCAGGAGACGCTCGACGGTCTTGTCCAGGAACCGGTCGAGGGCCTCCCGGTCCGACATCAGCCTCTCGATCTCGTCCGGCGAGAGCAGCCCTCGGCGCAGGAGCGCCTCCAGGATGGCGTCGTGGAGGGCCTGGAGGTCGTCCCCGCCCCATTCCTCCATCTCCCGGCCGAAGCCGCTCTCCAGGAAGAAGTCGGAGAGCTCGTCGACCAGCTCCTCCATGTTCAGCTCGTCCCAGAGCTCGCCGACGTAGCGGTGGTAGCGGACCACGGCCATCAGTTGACCTGCTTCTTCAGCTTGCGCAGCCGCTCGAGGCGCTCCATGTCCAGGTCCGTGTCGGTGCGGCGCTCGGGGGCCACGAAGCCGCGGTCGTCGCTGCGGCCGATCTTCTTCTGCGCCCAGAGCCCCTCGAGCACGAACTCCCCGGCCGCGGCCAGGAAGGGAGCCGGGTCGCCCGGCTTCACCCCCAGGGCCTCCCCGTGCTCGAGCGCCTCCGGCACCCGCTGGAGCTGGCCCAGCACCTCGTCCGAGGACGAGCCCTCACGGATCCGCAGGGTGCCGCCCTCCTCGAAGAAGCGGACCACTTGACGGAAGGGCACCGCCCCCAGGTACGTGGAGAACACCTCGCCCACCGCCTCGCGGATCAGCTCGCGGGCCACGTTCTCCGCGCCCAGGAGCTCTCCCTCGTACTCCAGCTCGAACTTCCCGGTGAGGGACGGCAGCGCCGCGTACACGTCGGAGATCCGGGGGACGACCGGCGACTCGCCGGCGTTCAGCGCCCGCCGCTCGGCGTTGCTGACCGCGTTCTCGAGGGCGGAGATGGGCAGGCGCTGCGAGACCCCGCTCCGCCGGTCGATCTTCTTGTCCCGGCGCGCGGCGAACGCGATGCCCTCCACGACCTCCCGCACATAGCGGGGGACGACGAGGTCCTTCCTTCTCTCCGTCCACGCCTCCTGGGCGGTGATCGCGACGCCGTGCTCGATCGTCGTCGGATAGTGGGTCCGGATCTCGCTGCCGATCCGGTCCTTGAGCGGGGTGATGATCTTGCCGCGGGCGGTGTAGTCCTCCGGGTTGGCCGTGAAGACCATGCAGACGTCGATGGGCAGCCGCACCGGGTAGCCCTTGATCTGCACGTCCCCCTCCTGGAGGATGTTGAAGAGGCCGACCTGGATGCGCCCGGCGAGGTCGGGCAGCTCGTTGAGCGCGAAGATCCCTCGGTGGGCGCGCGGCAGCAGGCCGTAGTGCATGGTCAGCTCGCTCGCGAGGTCGAAGCCGCCGCGGGCGGCCCGGATCGGGTCCACGTCGCCGATGATGTCGGCGATCGTGACGTCGGGGGTGGCCAGCTTCTCGACGTAGCGCTGGTCGGGGGAGAGCCAGGCCACGGGTGTCGTGTCGCCCTTCTCCGCGACGAGGTCGCGGCAGCGCTTGCAGAGCGGCCGGAAGGGGTCGTCGCTGATCTCGCAGCCCGCGATCACCGGCGAGGCCGCGTCGAGGAGGCTCGTCAGGCTGCGCAGGATCCGGCTCTTCGCCTGGCCGCGGAGGCCGAGCAGGATCATGTTGTGCTTCGAGAGGACGGCGTTGACGATCTGGGGGATCACCGAGTCGTCGTAGCCGACGATGCCGGGGAAGATCGGCTCGCGGGCCTGGAGCTTGCGCAGCAGGTTGCGGCGCATCTCCTCCCTCACGGAGACGCGCCCGCCCGGGCCGGAGGGCCCGGGCTCTGCGGGACGGGACACCTTCAGCTCGCCCAGCGTCCGGGGTCGGGACATGCGGTGGGACCTCCTCTTCGATTATAGGGTCCCCCGTCTTTCCGAGGGACTCCGTCGCTCCCCTCACGAGGGATCCGCCTCAGCAGAGGCGTTCAGCGCCGCGCAAGAGCCGGCGTCGGCGGTGTGAGGTTCCGCCAGCCGTGATCGGGCGTCCACTCGCGGACCGGGGGCGGCGTGCGGTACATGGGGCAGTCGGCCACGGAATGATCCAGCCTCCCCGCCCGCTCCAACGCTTCGTGTGCGGCCCAGCTGTCTGCGGCCCGAGCCTCCAGGAGGCGAAAGTCCCGGGAGAAGCGGAACACCAGCTCCGCCACCGGCGCGCCGGGGAGAGACTCTCGCGTGAGGACCTCGATCTCGTCCCCCACCGTGCGCGCCGAGCGGGTGTGGTTGTACGGG
>Ga0335076_10007957_pt1 | contig 10685 bp, 9 predicted proteins | sample Lox_Sample_25_FD_206717 | JGI IMG/M metagenome (GOLD analysis project Ga0335076, IMG submission 206717) | Soil microbial communities from Loxahatchee National Wildlife Refuge, Florida, United States - Lox_Sample_2.5 | ecosystem: Environmental > Terrestrial > Soil > Wetlands | place: USA: Florida...
ACGACGCTGACCAGTACGAGCCCGACCAGTACGAGCCCCAGGTGCCCTACGGAGCTCAGCCGCCCTACGAGCCCCAGGCCTCCTACGGCCCCCAGTCGCCGTACGACCCCCGGGTCCCCCGCGACTATGGCTACGATCCGCAGCCGCCCACCCGCCCCGGCTCGGGCCAGCCCACCCGCCCCGGCTCGGGCCAGCCCACCCGCCCCGGCTCGGGCCAGCCCACCCGCCCCGGCTCGGGCCAGCCCACCCGCCCCGGCTCCGGCCGGCCCGGCGGCCCGCCCGCGGCCGGACGGCGCAAGCGCGGCCGCCGGCGGATCCGCAGGTTCTTCCGGCTGCGCACGGTCCGCGTCATCCTGGCGATCATCGCCGTGTTCTGTGTCTGGGTCGCCTTCTCCATCGGGCAGGCGCTGACCGCGCCCGGCGGCGGGTCGATGTCCTCCAAGCTGGCCGAATGGGCCAGGGACCATTATCTCGGCCCGGTGGTGACCTTCGGTGAGTGGCTCACCTACCAGCCCCCGAAGGTGGGCGGCAAGCCGGGCTTCTCGCTGGCCGCGCCGTCCGCCCCCGCCAAGAAGTACAAGACCGTGCACGGCTTCGTGCCGGACGTCCCGAAGAAGCTCAGCTCGCCGGCCGGCACCCCGCTGCCGGGGGAGGGCGTGTGGCGCGTGCTCGAGACCGTCCACGGCGAGCCGGCCGTCTTCGGCACGTTCCTGCGCCCGGACGCGATCCACACCTCGTATGTGTCCGGCATCGTCTCGATGGACCAGCGGCTGGTCACGTTCCAGCTGCGGCCTGGCGCCGAGGACCCGGGCGCGGGCAACTGGAAGGCCCAGCCGTGGATCCCGCCGGGCACCCGCACCGGCCTGCTGGCCACCTTCAACAGCGGGTTCAAGCTGGACTCCTCGGGCGGCGGCTTCTACCTCAACGGCTCCTACCGGGGCGCCCTGGTCGACGGGGCGGCGACGGCGGTCTACTATCGCAACGGCACGATCAAGATCGGCGAGTGGGGCCGCGACTTCCACATGAAGCCGGACGTGGCCGGCGTCCGGCAGAACCTCAGGCTCATCGTCGACCACGGGAAGATCCCGGCCAACGTGAACCAGGACGTGCTGGGCAGCTGGGGGGCCACCCTGGGCGGCGGCTACTACGTGTGGCGCTCGGGCATCGGCATCACCAAGAACGGCCGGATCATCTTCGTGTACGGGAACGGGCTCATCGTGCAGACGCTGGCGGGCCTGCTCAAGCGGGCCGGCGCGGTCGAGGCCATGCAGTTGGACATCAATCCGGAGTGGATGTCCTACGACTACTACAAGGCGAACGGGAACCCGGCGGACCCGACCCCGCACGCCCTGCTGCCGGACCAGCAGGGATCCCCGTACCGGTACTACTCGGTCTACAGCCGCGACTTCACGGTAGTCTACGCACGGTGACCGCCCAGACGAGCGCCACCGGCACGGCGGCGGGGGCCAGGCATGCTCGCCGGAGCTGGCCGATCGCGGTGCTGCGCACCGCCCGGCCCCGCCAGTGGCCGAAGAACCTGCTGGTCTTCGCCGCGCCGCTGGCCGGCGCGACGCTCGGTCGGCGGGACGGGTTCGGCTACGCGCTGGTGGCCGCGGTCGCCTTCGGCTGCGCCTCGGTCGCGGTGTACTTCATCAACGACGTGGCCGACGCCGAGCGCGACCGCCGCCACCCGCGTAAGCGGCACCGGCCGGTAGCGGCCGGCGACCTGCCCAAGCGGCACGCGGTGGTGCTCGGCGCGGGGAGCGCCGCGGCCGGCCTGGCCGCCGGAGTGCTGATCTCCGAGCCGCTGCTTGTCGCGTGCGTGGGCGGCTACCTGACCCTTTCGTTCCTGTACTCCTGGGTGCTCAAGCACATCCCGGTGGTCGAGGTGCTGTTCGTGGCGTCCGGCTTCCTGCTCCGCGTGCTCGGCGGGGCCGCGGCCACCCACGTGCCGCCGTCCGGCTGGTTCCTGCTTGTGTGCAGCCTGGGCGCGTTCGGCGTGGCCATCGCCAAGCGCTACGCCGAGCTGACCGGCCTCGGCGCCGAGGCCATCACGCACCGGCCGGTCATGCGCTGGTACCGGCCCGCGGCCCTGCGGGTCAGCCAGGTCGTCGTGGGTGCCCTGATGATCGCGGCCTACCTGGCGTGGGCGGCCGGGGAGCACTCCGGAGCCAGGATGTGGCACCTGCTCAGCGTGGTGCCGCTGGCCGCGGCCCTGATCCGGTTCGGCTACCTCACCGGTCGGCGCACGGAAAACGGGTCCACCCCGGTGGAGGACCTGCTGATGCGGGACGTTCCCATGCTGGCCTGTGAGCTGAGCTGGCTCGCGCTGTTCGTCACGGGCCTGTACCAGACGGGCGGATAGATGATTTTTTCCCCGAACGAACCGGGCTCTGCGCCCCGGATTCTCCTGCTCGGCGGCACCAGCGAGATCGGCCTGGCCGTCCTGGCGGCGCTCGGCGCGCCGGCCGCCGCCGAGGTCATCCTGGCCGGGCGGGACGAGCAGCGGCTCGCCGCCGCGGGCAAGGAGCTGCCCTGCCAGGTCCGTACGATGGCCTACGACGCCATCGAGACCGGCCGCCACCAGGCGTTCGCGGACGCCGTCTTCGCCGCGGGGCCGCTGGACATGGTCGTCTCGGCGGCCGGCGTGCTGATCCCGCAGGAGGAGGCGGAACGCGACGTCCGGCGCGCCGCCGAGATGATCGAGACCAACTTCACCGGCCACGTCACCAGCCTGCTCGCCATCGCGGCGCGGATGCGCGCCCAGGGCCGCGGCACCATCGTGGTGCTGTCCTCGGTCGCCGCGGTCCGCCCGCGCAAGGCCAACTTCGTCTACGGGGCGGCCAAGGCCGGCCTGGACGCCTTCGCCCGCGGGCTGACGGACTCGCTGCACGGCACCGGGGTCCGCGTGCTGCTGGTCCGGCCCGGGTTCGTCACCGGCCGGATGACGGCGGGCATGTCCCCGGCGCCGCTGGCCAGCACCCCGGAGCAGGTCGGCGCGGCCACCGCGGCCGCGCTGCGCGGCCGCAAGGCGGCCGTGTGGATCCCGGCCCCGCTGGCCGGGCTCGCCCTTTCCCTGCGGCTCCTCCCGCGCCCGCTGTGGCGTCGCCTGTCACGCTGAAACGCTCTCATGACAGTGCCAGCCACGGCGGATGCCCCCCTGGCACCCCCCCGAGGGTAGATTCGGCAGATGTGAGGGTGCTGGTCGCGGAAGACGACGAAGGCCTGGGCGAGGTGCTGGCCCGCGGGCTGCGCGAGCAGGGCTACGTCGTGGACCTGGTGCCCGACGGCGAGACCGCGGCCAGCTACCTGCGCTTCTACCAGTACGAGGTGGCCGTGCTCGACTGGCGGATGCCCCGGCTGTCCGGCCTGGACCTGGTGCAGCGGCTGCGCCGCGGCGGCACCGGCACGCCGGTGCTGATGCTCACCGCCCGGGACACCCCGGCGGACCGGATCGCCGGCCTGGACGCGGGCGCGGACGACTACCTGGTCAAGCCGTTCGACTTCGGCGAGCTGCTGGCCCGGCTGCGGGCGCTGCAGCGCAGGCCGGCGGTCAGCCAGTCGTCCCGGATGAAGATCGGCGACATCGAGTTCGACCCGGCCGCCCGGGAGGTGCTGATCCGCGGCGAACGGCCCGCGCTGACCGGGACCGAACTCGGCATCCTGGAGATCCTCATCCGCCGCTCCCCGGGGGTCGCCGACCGCCGCTCGATCGCCCAGCACGTCTGGGACAACGAGGCCGACGCGTTCGGCTCCAACACCATCGACGTCCACCTGGCCCGGCTGCGGTCCAAGCTGGTCGGCGGCGGGGTGCGGATCGAGACGATCCGCGGCGTCGGCTACCGGATAACCCCCGCCTGAGATGAGAGCGAGCCCCGCCGCCAAGGTTGCCGCGGTCGCGACGGCGGCCATCGCGGCCGTCTACGTGATCGGGGCGGTCGCGTTCAACCTGGTCCTGGCCCGGCACATGACCGATCAGACCGACGCGCGGCTGGCCACGCGCCTGGCCGCGGCCCGCAGCGACCCGGCCGCGCTCAGCCAGCCGGTGACCGGGTCCGGCGCCTTCCCGAGGATAGATCTCGGCGACATCGACGCCGACTCCGCGCCGGTGTTCCTGTGGTCGGCGAACGCCGGGGGGACGGTGACCGGGCACAGCCCCGGCGCGCCCGCGCTGCCCGCGGCGCTGCTCGCCGCGCAGCACCCGCGCGACGGGCTCGCGTTCACCGCCAGTCTCGCCTCGGTGGGCTCGTTCCGGCTGAGGCCGGCGCGTGACGGCGGCGGCTGGCTGATCGCCGGGCAGAGCGTGGCCGGCGACGCGCACACCCGGCGGCTGCTGCTGTACGGCGAGATCGCCGCGGGGCCGTTCCTGCTGCTGGCGATGTTCTTCGGCCTGCTGTTCGTGGGCCTGCGCGCGCTCGCCCCTGTGGAGCAGTCCCGGCGCCGCCAGCTCGAGTTCACCGCCGACGCCTCGCACGAGCTGCGCACCCCGCTCAGCGTGATCCGGGCCGAAGCGGACGTAGCCCTGTCCGCCCCGCGGGAGGCCGCCGATTACCGGGACGCGCTGACCCGCATCCAGGGCGAGAGCCGGCGGCTGCGCCGGCTGGTGGACGACATGCTCTGGCTGGCCAGGTTCGACTCCAGGCCGCCGCCCCCCGGTGACGAGCCGGTCGACCTGGCCACGCTGGCGCAGGCCTGCGCCGACCGGTTCCGCGCCGTCGGCGCGGCCGTCAGCGCCCAGACGCCGGACATGCCTATGCTGATAAGCGCGCCGCCGGAGTGGATCGACCGGCTGGTCGGCGTCCTGGTGGACAACGCCTGCCGGCACGCCGGCCCGGACGGGCAGGTGCGGATCGGTGTCCGCGCCCACGGCAGCCGGGTCAGCCTTACCGTGGAGGACAGCGGCCCCGGGATTCCCGAGGAGGACCGTCCGCGCCTGTTCGACCGCTTCCACCGGGCGACCGAGCAGGGCACGGGGGCCGGTCTCGGACTGGCCATCGGCGACTCGATCGTCCGCTCCACCGGCGGCCGCTGGCACGTCGGCGACTCCCCGCTGGGCGGCGCGCTCATGTCAGTGTCCTGGCGCCACTCCCAGCCGCACCGCCCTCCCGCCTCCCGCCTGACCCCGACCACCGCCCCCGCCGACAGCGCCTAGGCGAAGCGCTCGTCCAGCGGGAGGCGGACCAGGGCGCGCAGGCCCGGTCCGGCGTCGCCGAGGGAGACCGAACCCCCGTGGGCTTCCGCGCTGGACCGCACGATGGCCGGGCCCAGACCGGACCCCGCAGAGCCGCCCTCCCCGGTCCGGTTCCGCGCGTCGTCCAGCCGCGCGAACCGGCCGAAGGCCCGCTCGGCGTCCGCGGCCGGGATGCCGGGCCCGTCGTCGGACACGGTGAGCACGGCCCAGCCGTCCTCGGCGCGGACCGACACGCACACCTGGCCGGCCGCGTGCCGGACGGCGTTGTCCAGCAGGTTCACCAGCAGCCGGCTCATCGCGTCCGGGTCGCCCGCGACCACGCACGGTTCCGCCGCCTTGACGAGGACCGGGACCCGGGCCGTGCCGTAGCGCGCCACCACCGAGCCGCACACCGCGTCCAGGTCGGTGGGCCTGCGCCGCAGGTGCTGTCCGTCGAGCCGGGCGAGCAGCAGCAGGTCCTCGGTCAGCCGGGCCAGCCGCAGCGTGTCGGCGTGCACGTCACGCGCCGTCGCCGGCCAGTCCAGGCCGTCCGGGTGATCGAGCGCGACCTCGAGCTGGGCCCGGATGCTGGCGATCGGGCTGCGCAGTTCGTGCGCGGTGTCCGAGACCAGGTCCCGCTGGCGCTGCTGGGCGTCGGCCAGCCGGGAGAGCATGTCGTTCAGCGTGACGGCGAGCGAGCGCACCTCGTCGCGGGCCGGCGGGACCGGCAGGTCGCGCGGCACACCGGTCTGGGTCACCTCGGCGGCGCAACGCCGCGATCGGCCGCAGCGTGTACCCGGTGACCAGCCAGGCCGGGGAGCATCAGGTCCAGTACCACCGCGTCGTACTGGCCTTCCCTGGCCAGGTGCAGTCCGTCCACGCCGTCGCGGGCGACGTCGACGGCGAACCCCTCGGCGGTCAGGCCCCGCCGCACGGCCGAGGCCAGCCGCTGCTCGTCTTCCACCACCAGCACCCGCACCGTCTTAGTGTGACCTACCGGCCCGCGTCCGGCGGCCGGCCTCTCAGGATGCTCACAGCGGCGGCGCGGCACTCTGGAGGAGCACGGTCAGGGCGGCGCTACGGGGGCGGCCCTGAGAACGGCGGCCCGGTCAGCGGGTACGCTCCGATACGGGTGAGGTGTCATGGTTCAGGTACCGCGAGGGGCCAGGTGGGCCGTGCCGGCCGGCGTGCTGGTCGTCACCGGCGGAATCATGGCCGGAACGCTGATATCCGCGGCCCAGGCCGCGCCCGGGCTGCCCGCCCGCAGCCCGGCCCAGCTGCTGGCCCAGGTGGCCGATTCCACCCCGCCGCCGCTGACCGGGACGGTGGTGGAGACCGCGGCGTTCGGCCTGCCCGCGCTGCCCGCCACCGGGAACCCCACCTCGCTGTCGTCGCTGCTCACCGGGTCGCACACGGTCCGGGTGTGGTACTCCAGCCCGGAGCACTTCCGGCTTGCCGTGCCGGGGTCGCTGAGCGAGAGCGACGTGATCAGGAACGGCGGCACCGCGTGGCTATGGCAGAGCACGCTGAACAAGGTCACCACGTTCACCCTCCCGGCGCACTCGGCGCAGGCCCAACCCGGGCAGACACTGCCGAAGCAGCCGCTGACGCCGCAGCAGGCGGCCCAGCAGGTGCTGGCCGCGGTCGGGCCGACCACCACGGTCAGCGTGGCCAGCAACGTCACGGTGGCCGGCCAGCCGGCCTACGCGCTGGTCCTCGCGCCCAAGGACGCCAGGTCGCTGATCGGCCAGGTGCAGATCGCCGTCGACGGCCGTAACGGCGTGCCGCTGCGGCTGCAGGTCTTCGCCCGCGGTGCCAGCATCCCGGCGTTCCAGGTGGGCTACACCGCCATCCAGTTCGTGACCCCGGCGCCAGCCGACCTCAGCTTCACCCCGCCGCCGGGCGCGACCGTCACCCAGGTCAACCTGTCCGGGGCCAGCGGAAGCACGCACCGCGCCACGTCAGGTCCGGCGGACACGATCGGGTCCGGCTGGCTGACCGTGGTCAAGGTGCCGTCGTCGACGCTCACCCCGGCAAGCCCCGGCGGACCCGGCAGCAGTGCCGATGACAGCGCGGCGGTGCTGCGTGCCCTGCTCGCCGCGGCCACCCCGGTGCACGGTGCCTGGGGCACCGGCCGGCTGCTGCGGACCAGCCTGGTCTCGGTGCTGATCACCGACACCGGCAGCAGCTACGTCGGGGCCGTCCAGCCGAGCGTGCTGTACGCCGCGGCCGTCCAGGGCCGCTAGCACGTGACCGCGATCTCGACCAGCGGGCTGACCAAGCGGTTCCGCGGCGGCCAGCTCGCCGTCGACCACATCGACCTGGCCGTCCCGCACGGCAGCGTCTACGGCTTCCTCGGGCCGAACGGCTCCGGCAAGACCACCACGATCCGGATGCTGCTCGGCCTGGCCTACGCCACCAGCGGGACCGCGTCGCTGCTGGGCGTGCCGATGCCGGCCGGCGCCACCCGGGTGCTGCACCGGGTCGGGTCGCTGGTGGAGGGGCCGGCTTTCTACCCGTTCCTGGCCGGCGCCGGCAACCTGGCCCGCTACGACGCCGCGGACGCCACCGCCGACCCGGCCACGGCGCGCGCCAGGATCGAGGCGGCCCTGGACCGGGTGGGCCTGCTCGCGGCGGCGAAGAAGCGGTACCGGAACTACTCGCTCGGCATGAAGCAGCGCCTGGCCATCGCCGCCGGCCTGCTGCGCCCCCGCGAGCTGATCATCCTGGACGAGCCGACCAACGGGCTCGACCCGCAGGGGACCCGCGAGGTCCGCGCGCTGATCAGGCAGATCGCCGCCGACGGCACCACCGTGTTCGTCTCCTCGCACCTGCTGGCCGAGGTGGAGCAGATCTGCACGCACGTGGGCGTGATGCGGACCGGGCGGCTGGTGTTCCAGGGGTCGCTGCCCGAGCTGCGCCGGACCGGGGCGGCCCGGGTCACGGTGCAGACCGCCGACCCGGAGGCGGCCGCGAAGGTGCTGGGCGGCCTGGGCCTGGCCGACGTGCAGGCGACCGCGGCCGGCGCCTGCCCGGAGGCCTCGGCCATCCTGGGCGACGCCTCCCCGGAGCAGGTCTGCGCCGAGCTCGTCCAGTCCGGGATCGGCGTCCGCGGCTTCGCGGTCACCGCGCCAAGCCTGGAAGACCTGTTCGTCGGCCTCACCGGTGAGGGCTTCGATGTCGGCGGCTAGCGCGCCCGCCGAGCGGGGCGTGAGCGTTCAGGACGTGCGGGCACCGAGCCCCGTTCGGTCCTTCCTGAGATTGTTCGCCGCCGAGCTGCGGCTGGTCCTTTTCCGCCGGCGGAACCTGCTGCTGCTCGCGGTAACCGCGATGTTCCCGCTGATCATCGGCATCGCCCTGCGCCTGGCGGCGCCGCACCCGCAGGGCGGGAACGGCGCCGGGGTGGCGTTCTTCAACCAGCTGGCCGGCAATGGCGTGTTCCTCACCTTCATCGCGCTGAGCACGCTGCTCGTGCTGGTGCTGCCGGTGGTTGTCGCGGTGGTGGCGGGCGACTCGGTGGCCGGCGAGGCGGGCTACGGCACGCTGCGCTACCTGCTCGCGGTGCCGGCCGGGCGCACCCGGCTGCTCGCGGTCAAGTATGGCGTGATCGTGACGTTCGGCCTGTGCGCGACGTTCATCGTCTCGGCGGTGGCCCTGGTGGCCGGCGCCGCGCTGTTCCCGGTCGGGCCGGTGACGCTGCTGTCCGGGACCACGGTGTCACTGCCGGCCGGGTTGCTCCGGCTGCTGCTCGTCACGTTGTACGTCGCCGCCGCGATGGCCGCGCTCGGCGCGATCGGGCTGGCCATCTCGACGCTGACCGAACATGCCATCGGGGCCATCGCCGCGGTCATGATCATCGTGGTGACCAGCGAGGTGGTCGACAACGTGCCGCAGCTCGCGGCGGTCGGGCCGTACCTGCCCACGCACTGGTGGCTGTCCTTCGACGCGCTGCTGCGCGTGCCCGTCGACACCTCGACCCTGCTCCGCGGGCTGCTGTCGTTCGCGGTCTACGCGCTGTTCTTCGGCTCCTTCGCGTGGGCCCGCTTCACCTCATCCGACGTCACCAGCTGACCCGCCGTGCCCCGCGTGCCCCCGCCGTGCCCCGCGTGCCCCCGCCGTGCCCCGCGTGCCCCCGCCGTGCCCCGCGTGCCCCCGCCGTGCCCCGCGCGCCCCCGCCGTGCCCCGCGTGCCCCCGCCGTGCCCCGCGCGCCCCGCATGCCCCGGCCGTGCCCCGGGTGCCCCGGGTGCCCCGCGGGCCCGCACGTTAGGTCGATGGCACATTGGTCCGGTTAGACGGGAACGTGCTGACTCTGCCACCATCCGGCCTGCCCGCCGCCTGATCATCGAGGTGACGATGCAGCTGTGAACCGTCCCGTGCCAGGCTGTTTCATGATCGTGGGTCAAAAGTGGGCGCTATTTGCCCAAAACAACCCACGATCATGATCGGCGCCTGGAATGTCTCAATGTTAAGTTGCGACATTACCGGCAAAGCGGACACATCGCGCTCCTAAGTTCCCGCCATTGCAGGTAGAGTAGGCTAAACGGCACATCGACCTGTTCCACGCGTCGCATGGTTACCAGCTGAAGTCTTCCTCCCAGAACTCGGTGACGCCGCGCGGCGACGACGGTCGGCCGGTCTCCTGCGAGCGCAGCTCGACCCGGCGGATCTTGCCGGAGATCGTCTTCGGCAGGTCGCCGAACTCCAGTCGGCGGATCCGCTTGTACGGCGCGACCCGCCCCCGGCAGAACGCCATGATCGACTGCGCCAGCTCATCCGAGGGCGAGTACCCGGACGCCAGCAGCACGTAAGCCTTCGGCACGGCCAGCCGGACCGGGTCCGGGGCCGGCACCACCGCGGCCTCGGCCACCGCCTCGTGCTCGATCAGGATGGACTCCAGCTCGAACGGCGAGATGCGGTAGTCCGACGCCTTGAACACGTCGTCGGTGCGGCCCACGTAGGTGATGTAGCCGTTCTCGTCGGCGGTGGCCACGTCGCCGGTGTGGTAGTAGCCGTCCCGCATCGCCTCCGCGTTCAGCGCCGGATCGTCCAGGTACCCGGTCATCAGCGCGAGCGGCTGTTGGGACAGGTCCAGGCAGATCTCGCCGTCCCGGCCCGGCTCCCCGGTCAGCGTGTCGACCAGGGCGACCGGGCAACCGGGCAGCGGCCGGCCCATCGAGCCGGCCCGGACCGGCTGGCCGGGCGTGTTGCCGACTTGCGCGGTGGTCTCGGTCTGGCCGAACCCGTCCCGGACCGTGATCCCCCAGGCCTTGCGCACCTGCTCGATCACCTCGGGGTTCAGCGGCTCGCCCGCGGCCGCGCAGTCCCGCAGCGACGATACGTCCGCGGCGGACAGGTCGGCCTGGATGAGCATCCGCCAGACCGTGGGCGGTGCGCAGAACGTGGTCACCCGGCAGTCCCCGAACGCGGCCAGCAGCGAGGCCGCCGAGAACCGCTGGTAGTTCAGCACCAGCACGGTCGCCGCCGCGTTCCACGGGGCGAACAGGTTGCTCCAGG
>Ga0335076_10007958_pt1 | contig 10685 bp, 5 predicted proteins | sample Lox_Sample_25_FD_206717 | JGI IMG/M metagenome (GOLD analysis project Ga0335076, IMG submission 206717) | Soil microbial communities from Loxahatchee National Wildlife Refuge, Florida, United States - Lox_Sample_2.5 | ecosystem: Environmental > Terrestrial > Soil > Wetlands | place: USA: Florida...
CCACCCGTTCGTGCTCGACGAGACGATCGACGGCGTCGACGTGCTGCTGCGCGCGCACGCGCTCTCTGCGATGGACGTCGTCAACCTCAAGATCTCGAAGGTCGGCGGGCTCAGCAAGGCGCGCCAGATCCGCGACCTCTGCGTCTCGCTCGGGATCGCGATGACGATCGAGGACTCCTGGGGCGGCGACGTCACGACCGCCGCGATCGCGCACCTCGCGCACTCGACGCCCGAGGCGCTGCGCTTCTCCGCGACCGACTTCAACAGCTACGTGACCGTGAGCACCGCCGAGGGCGCCCCGAAGCGCAAGCAGGGCCGGATGGCCGCCTCCAGCGAGCCGGGGCTCGGCGTGCGGCCGCGGCCCAAGGTGCTCGGCCGGCCGCTCGTCGAGGTCACGGCGCGCAAGAAGCGCTAGTCAGGCCGGACGGCGCGATTCGATCATGGCCGAGCGCAGCATCGAGGCCGCCGCGTAGAGCACGACCGCCACCACGAGCCAGCGCACGTAGACGAGCGACATCGACTCGACGATGTAGAACGCGACGAGCACCGCTGGAACGCCGCCGAGGCCGAGGCCCAGGCTCGCGCGCAGGCTCTGCCGGCCGCTGCGGATGAACTTCAGGCTTCCGATCGGCATGAGATAGGCGCAGGAGCCCATCATGATCGGGAACGCCGCCTTCGGGTTCATGCCGAGGAGCGCCACCAGGATCAGGCAGGGGCCGTAGAGGCCGACGCCCACCTCCATGAGCGCTCCGAGCACGAAGTTGATCGCGACGCCGACGCCGAGACGAACGCCGGCGAGCGACAGCGCATCGCCCCCGCCGGGCGCGATGCCGAAGATCGTGAAGAGGAAGAGCGTCGCCGCCACCAGCAGCGCGCAGCCCATGCCGATCTGGATCTTCCGGCGCGGCCAGCCCGAGACCCTGCCGGCTCCGAACCAGGATCCGGCCACCGCCGCCAGGATCATGAGCGTCAGCGTCCAGATCTCGACGTCGACGGTCGCGACGTAGATGAAGAGGAAGGCCTCGACCAACGTCGGCGCCGTGTGTCCGACGTTGAGGGTGCCGGGGATCCGCTCGTCGCGCACCATCCCCGTGAACTTGAAGATCGCCGTCGTCGGCGCGAACGAGCCGATCCCCAGCGTGTCGAAGAAGTTCGTGACGAACCCCGTCGCCAGGCCGAGGAGCGTCGGCGCGGGCGCGTCCTCCCCGGTCGCGTTCGCGGCGCGGCTCCGGGCGACGGCACGCCCGAGCGCGATGAAGTAGGGAATCGCGATCAGGAAGAGGCCGGCGACGAGGGCGGTCTTCATGGGGGCCGAGTATACTCGCGGCCAAAGCCGCGATGAGCCAGGACGAGCCCAGGGACCGCACGCCCCATCTCCCGTCGGAGGGAGAGAGCCGAAAGGCGGGTCTCTTCCGGCGCCTGGTGGAGGGGCTGCGCGGTACGGCCGCGACGGCCGCGAACGGCGACCCGTCGAGGCTCGGCCGCTATCGCATCCTGCACCGGCTCGGGCAGGGCGGCATGGGCATCGTGTTCGCCGCCGAGGACGAGAGCCTCGGCCGCAAGGTCGCCGTGAAGACGATCGCGGAGCCCGACGAGTCGGCCCGCAAGCGCTTCCGGCGCGAGGCGCGCGCGGCCGCCGGCGTGAACCACCCGAACGTGTGCCAGGTCTACGACGTCGGCGAGGACTCAGGCCAGCTCTTCATCGCGATGGAGCTGCTCGAGGGCGAGCCCTTGTCCGAACGCCTCAAGCGCGGCCCGATGGCGCTCGTCGAGGCGCTGCCGCTCGGCCAGGGGATGCTCAAGGCGCTGCAGGCGCTGCACGACGCCGGCACGCTGCACCGCGACCTCAAGCCCTCCAACACGTTCCTGACCGAGCACGGCGTGAAGCTTCTCGACTTCGGCCTGGCGCGCCCGCTGCCGAAGGAGCTGACCCAGTCGATCGAGACCGGCACCGAGCTGACGCGGCCCGGGCTCCTGGTGGGCACGCCCCGCTACATGGCGCCCGAGCAGGTGCTCGGACACGAAACGGACGCGCGCACCGACCTCTTCGCGACGGGCGCGATCCTCTACGAGGCGCTCGCCGGCCGGCCCGCGTTCCTGGGCACGTCCGCCGTCGAGGTGCTCTCGGCGACGCTGCACGAGGAGCCGCCAGCGCTCACGGGCGACGCCGCCGTGGTCGCGCTCGACCGCCTGATGCGGCGCGCGCTCGCCAAGCGCCCCGACGCGCGGCCGGCCTCCGCCGCGGAGATGCTGCACGAGCTCGGCGCGATCGCGCTCGACGAGGGCAGCGGAGCCGGGCGCGCGATCGCCCGCCCGCTGACGCGCCTCGCCGTGCTCCCGTTCCGCGTGCTGCGGCCCGACCCGGAGATCGACTTCCTGGGCTTCGCGCTCGCCGACGCCGTGTCGGCCTCGCTCGCCGGGCTGCCCGGCGTCGTGCTGCGCTCGAGCGCGTCGGTCGCGCGCTTCGCCACCGAGTCGCCGGACCTGAAGGCGCTGGCCAGCCAGGCGGACGTGGACCGCGCCCTCACCGGCACGCTGCTGCGCTCGGGCGACCAGATCCGCGTCACCACGCAGCTCGTGGAGGCGCCGGCCGGGACGCTGGTGGCGGCGCAGACGCTGCAGTCGGCGATCGGCGACGTGTTCCAGCTGCAGGACGAGCTCAGCCAGAAGATCGTGCAGGCGCTTTCGCCCTCGCTCGCCGGGCCTGAGCCGCGCGTGGCGCGCCGCGGCGCACCCGCGAGCGCGCGCGCCTACGAGTTCTACCTGCGTGCGAACGAGGTGGTGCGCGACTGGGCGCAGGTCTCGGTCGCGCGCGACCTCTACCGGCAATGCGTCGACGAGGACCCCGGCTTCGCCCCGGCCTGGGCCAAGCTCGGCCGCTGCCACCGGCTGCTCGCGAAGTACCACCTCGAACGGCCCGAGGAGAACCTGCCGCGCGCCGACGCCTGCTTCCGGCGCGCGCTCGAGCTCGACCCGGAGCTGCCGGTCGCGCACAAGCTCTACGCCCACCACCAGGCCGAGATGGGCCGCGCCCGCGACGCCATGGTCGGGCTGATCGAGCTCGCGCGTCGCCAGCCGAACGACCCCGAGACCTTCGCCGGCCTCGTCCACGCCTGCCGCTACAGCGGGCTCATCGAGGCCTCGAAGGCCGCGCACCGCGAGGCACGGCGGCTCGACCCGCACATCTGGACCAGCATCGTCTACACCTGGTGGGCGCGCGGCGAGTTCGAGCCGATCGTGGCGGAGACCTCGGACGCGGGAGACTTTCAGCTCCGCTCGATGGCGCTCGAGGGCCTGGGACGGAGGGACGAGGCGCTCCGCAGCATCGAGGCGTCTCCCGGCGGCCTGACTCCGGTGTTCGCGGCGATCCGGAACGGCCTGCTCGCGCTCTACCGCGAGGCCCCGGGTGCGAACGCGGACTTCCTCGACATCGTCGCGGTCCACACCGACCCCGAGGCCCTCTTCATGTACGCGACGGTCCAGGCCCACTTCGGCGACCTGGAGCGCGCGCTTCCCCGGCTCGCGGCCGCGGTCGAGGGCGGCTTCAACGTCCCGGCGGGCCTGCGCCTCCACCCGTGGCTCGAGCCGCTGCGCGCGCGGCCGGTCTTCGGGGCGCTCGTGGAGCGCGCGGAAGGCGAGCGCCGGCTCGCGCTCGCGGCCTACCGCGAGGTGGGAGGCGAAGCGCTCCTCGGAGCGGAGGCCTAGAGCCAGCCGTTCAACGCCGCCGCGATAGAATGACCGCCAGATGGCGATCTCGAGGCTGCCGGGCGGCACCGCGCTCAGCGGCTTCCGCCTCGAGAAGCTGAACGGCCTGCTCGCAGCGCACGCACCCGGGCTCCGCGTGGCCTCGACCCAGCACTGGCACTTCGTCGAGACCGAAGGCGCTCCGAGCGACAAGGACCGCGCGGTGCTGGAGCGGCTGCTGCGCTACGGCCCCGAGCCGCCGCTCGCCTCGCGCGAGGACCGGCTGGTGCTGGTGGTTCCGCGCCTCGGCACGCTCTCGCCCTGGTCGTCGAAGGCGACCGACATCGCGCGCCAGTGCGGCCTCGGGTTCGTCCGCCGCATCGAGCGCGGCACCGCCTTTCACTTGCGCGGCGCGGGCGACGCCGCCCCGGCGCTCGCCTGGCTGCACGACCGCATGACCGAGACCGTGCTCGGCTCGCTCGACGAAGCGAACGCGCTGTTCCGGCACGTCGCGCCGCGGCCGCTCGCGGAGATCGACGTGCGCGCCGGCGGCCGGGCTGCGCTCGAGGCCGCGAACGTGGCGCTCGGCCTGGCGCTGGCGCCGGACGAGCTCGACTACCTCGTCGAGTGGGCGCGCGCTGCGGGCCGCAACCCGACCGACGTCGAGCTCACGATGTTCGCGCAGGCGAACTCCGAGCACTGCCGCCACAAGATCTTCAACGCCGCCTTCGTCGTCGACGGCCAGCCGATGCCGCTCTCGCTCTTCCAGATGATCCGCGAGACCGAGCGCCTGAGCCCGACCGGCACCGTGAGCGCCTATTCCGACAACGCGGCGGTGATGGAGGGCGCGGTCGTGCAGCGCTTCTTCGTGGACCCGGTGAGCGGGGTCTACGGCTACGCCGGCGAGCTCACCCACACCTTGATGAAGGTCGAGACCCACAACCACCCCACCGCGATCTCGCCCTTTCCCGGCGCGGCCACGGGCTCAGGCGGCGAGATCCGCGACGAGACCGCGACCGGGCGCGGCGCGAAGCCGAAGGCCGGCCTCGTCGGCTACTCGGTCTCGAATCTGCGGCTGCCTGGGGCGGAGCGGCCCTGGGAGGGTCCGGAGTCGAAGCCCGACCGGATCGCCTCACCGCTCTCGATCATGCTCGAGGGGCCGATCGGGGCGGCTTCCTTCAACAACGAGTTCGGCCGGCCCAACCTCGCCGGCTACTTCCGGACCTACGAGCAGGCCGCTGACGGCGTCGTGCGCGGTTACCACAAGCCGATCATGCTGGCGGGCGGCGTCGGCAACGTGCGCGCCCCGCACGCGCGCAAGGACGGCGTGCCGCCCGGCTCGCTCCTCGTCCACCTCGGCGGGCCCGGCCTGCTGATCGGGATGGGCGGCGGCTCCGCGTCCTCGCTCAGCGCCGGGGCCAACACGGCGGCGCTCGACTTCGACTCGGTGCAGCGCGGCAACGCCGAGATCCAGCGCCGCGCGCAGGAGGTGATCGACCGCTGCTGGGCGCTCGGAGCCGACAACCCGATCCTCTCGATCCACGACGTCGGCGCCGGCGGGCTCTCGAACGCGCTGCCCGAGCTCGCGCACGGCGCCGGCCGCGGCGCGCGCGTCGACCTGCGCAGCGTGCCGAACGAGGAGGCCGGCATGACGCCGCGCGAGCTGTGGTCGAACGAGGCGCAGGAGCGCTACGTGCTCGCGATCGCCCCCGCGCGGCTCCAGGGCTTCCAGAGGCTCGCCGAGCGCGAGCGCTGCCCGTTCGCCGTGCTCGGCATCGCGACGGACGACGGCCGGCTCGAGGTCCGCGACCCGCTCTTCGGCACCACTCCCGTCGACATGGAGCTGCGGACGCTCCTCGGCAAGCCGCCGCGGCTCACGCGCGAGGCCGCGCGCGCGCGCCCGAAGCTGCGCGCCTTCCACGCGCAGGGCGTCGAGCTCGCCGAGGCGGTGCGCCGCGTGCTCCTGCACCCGGCCGTCGCCGACAAGACGTTCCTGGTCACGATCGCAGACCGCACGGTGGGCGGTCTCTGCGCCCGCGACCCGATGGTCGGTCCCTGGCAGGTGCCGGTCGCCGACTGCGCCACGACGCTCTTGTCGTTCGAGGGCTACGCCGGCGAGGCGTTCGCGATCGGCGAGCGCGCGCCGATCGCCGTGCTCGACGGGCCGGCGTCGGGACGCATGGCCGTCGGCGAGGCGCTCACCAACCTGGCCGCGGCCCCCGTCCGCTCGCTCGAGCGCGTCAAGCTCTCGGCCAACTGGATGGCAGCCGCCGGCTCGCCCGGGGAGGACGCGGCGCTCTTCGACACGGTGAAGGCGGTGGCGCTCGAGCTGTGCCCGAAGCTCGGGGTGGGGATCCCGGTCGGCAAGGACTCGCTGTCGATGCGGACGGCCTGGCAGGACGCCGGTCAAGCGCTCGAGGTGCGCGCGCCGCTCTCGCTCGTCGTCTCGGCCTTCGCCCCGTGCGAGGACGTGCGTCCGACCTGGACGCCGCAGCTGCGGACCGACCAGGGCGAGACCGAGCTCCTGCTCGTCGACCTCTCCGCCGGGCGCACGCGGCTCGGCGGCTCGATTCTCGCGCAGGTCTTCGGCGAGACCGGCGACGAGCCGCCCGATCTCGACGACCCCGCGCGGCTGCGATCGCTCTTCGAGGCGCTCGCCGAGCTGCGCGAGGACGGCCTGGTGCTCGCCTACCACGACCGCTCCGACGGCGGCCTGTTCGCGACGCTCGCCGAGATGGCCTTCGCCGCGCGCACGGGCCTTCGCGTCGACCTCGCGGCGCTCGCCGGCGCGCAGGCCGCCCTGCCGCGCCTCGTCGCGGCGCTCTTCGCCGAGGAGCTGGGTGTCGTCCTGCAGACGCGAGCCGCCGATCGCGAGCGCGTCGGCGAGATCCTGGCGGGCCACGCCCTCGCCGCGCTGCCGCTCGGCTCGCCGGCCAGAGACGACGTGGTGCGGATCGCCTGCGGCGGGCGCGAGCTCCTCGCCGAGCCGCGCGCCGCGCTCCAGCGCCTGTGGTCGGAGACGACCTGGCGTCTGCAGACGCTGCGCGACAACCCCGAGACCGCGCTCGAGGAGTACGACCGGATCCTGGACGCGGCCGATCCGGGGCTCGCGCCGCGGATCGGCTTCGACCCGGCCCTCGACGTCGGGGCGCCTTTCGTCGCGCGCGGCGCGCGCCCGCGCCTCGCCGTGCTGCGCGAGCAGGGCGTGAACGGCCAGGTGGAGATGGCCGCGGCCTTCGACCGCGCCGGTTTCGAGGCCGTGGACGTCCACATGAGCGACGTGATCGCGGGCCGCACCTCGCTCGCGGCCTTCGCGGGCTTCGCCGCCTGCGGCGGCTTCTCGTACGGCGACGTGCTCGGCGGCGGCGAGGGCTGGGCGAAGTCGATCCTCTTCAATCCGCGCGCGCGCGACGAGTTCCAGGCCTTCTTCGCGCGCAAGGACAGCTTCGCGCTCGGCGTGTGCAACGGCTGCCAGATGATGGGCGCTCTCAGCGAGCTCGTGCCGGGCGCCTCCGACTGGCCGCGCTTCGCGAAGAACCGCTCCGAGCAGTTCGAGGCGCGGCTCGTGCTCGTGGAGATCCCGAAGAGCCCCTCGCTCTTCTTCACGGGCATGGAGGGCAGCCGGATCCCCGTGGTCACGGCCCACGGCGAGGGCCGCGCGCTCTTCGGCGAGCGCGCACGCCCCGAGCGTGCGATCGTGGCGATGCGCTTCGTCGACGATCGCGGCGCGACGGCGGACCGCTATCCCGCGAACCCGAACGGCTCGCCGCTCGGCATCGCCGGGCTGACGACGGCCGACGGCCGCTTCACGATCGTGATGCCGCATCCCGAGCGCGTCTTCCGCAGCGTCCAGATGTCCTGGCACCCCGACGGCTGGGGCGAGGACAGCCCCTGGATGCGCGTCTTCCGCAACGCGCGCGCCTGGCTGGGCTGAACCGCAGCCGACGGACTAGCGGTGGCTCATGGCCACAGCGTCGGTCGTGACCTTGTACTTCGCGAGCATGTTGGGGGTCTCCCACCTCGGCATCGAGGCGGGGTCCTTCAGGTAGCTCAGGAAGCGGCCCGTCACTTCGGCGAAGTGGGCCTCGTGGCCGACGCGGTAGCGGTCCGGGATCGCGACCCGGAGCCGCGCCCCCTCGTCGACGACGCTGAGGCCGGGACGGACGACGGCCAACGCGGCCACGCGCCGCTCCAGGGCTGCTTTCACGCTCGCGGTCTCCGCCGGGCGGTTCGCGGTCACATAGAGCTCGGGCTGCCACCTCTGCTCGGCGCCCTGCAGGATCTCGACGCGCGACCGGCTGCCGCGCACGACGGCCCGATGCGTGTCGCCGGCCCCGGCCGGCGCCTCGTAGTTCCAGAGCGCCTTCACGCGCACGTGGACCCCGCGCAGCGCATAGCCCGCCTCGCCGTTCGCGTAGTAGTCGAGCTCGCCGCCCCGCATCGGCGCCGTGAGCTCCGCCGGAAGCTGCTTGAGGCCCGTCACGCGGCGCAGCTCCTCGGCCGAGAGCGACGTCGGCCAGCGCCGGGCCGCGACCAGCGCCAGCTCCGAGCGGTAGTCGATCGCCTGGTCCGGGAACAGCAGCCACGCCGCGAGGTCGACGAGATGCGTGCCGACGTCCGCGAGCGCCTCGCCCTGCTCGGCCGTGTCGAAGAACCAGGCGGGCCGCAGGTTGGGCGCGCCCGCGACCACCTTCAGGATGTTGTGGACGCTCTCCATCTCGAGCGCGGGCTCGGCCTCGCTCCCGGGGCCGACCGCCCCGGCCAGCTCCGGGTCGCGCACGAGCTCGCGCTGCAGGATCGACGTGATCTCGGAGCGCTCGGTCATCACGTCGTACGCCACCAGGCGCTTCTCCGCCGCGAGCGTCAGCACCTTCTCGAGCTTCGGAAAGTCGGCCGCGGAGACGAGCCACGGCTTGTCGGCGAGCACGTTCAGCCCGGCCTCGACCGAGGCCAGGATGCGGTCGATCTTGCCGCGGTTGCGGCCCGAGATCACGACCACGTTGCCGGGCCGCTCGCGCAGCATGCGCTCGAGGAAGTCAGGGCCGGCGTGGACCTCGAGCCGCCAGCTCGTCGGCCGCTCGGCACGTTCGTTGAAGGCGGTGACGCGCCCCAGGTGCTGCAACAAGTCGGATCCGACGGGCGCGTAGACGTGAACCGTCGGATCGACGCCCGGGTACATCTCCTTCTGGATGAGAGCGGCGTGGAAGTGCCCCGGGTCGAGCGTCATGAGCCGCACGGGCTCGGCCGCGCCCGCGTTCACCGAGAGCCCCAGCGCCAGCACCAGCAAGCCTCGTCGCACCGTCGCACCTCGCTTCCCCGCGCCCCGCGTCAGGGCCGCGTCAGCCCGGGACGATCCATGGGATCCCATAGGCATACAGCATCACCACGAGCCCGGTCAGGGCGGCGAGCGCCAGGCTGTGCCAGAACACCGCCCGGAACACGTCGGCCTCGCGGCCCGCGAGCCCGCAGGCGCTCGAGGCCACCACGATGCTCTGCGCGTCGATCATCTTGCCCATCACGCCGCCCGCGGAGTTGGCCGAGGCCATCAGCACCGGCGAGATCCCGATCTGCTCGGCGGTCACCTTCTGGAGGTTGCCGAAGAGCGCGTTCGAGCCGGCGTCGGTGCCGGTGAGGGCCACGCCCATCCATCCGAGCAGCGTCCCGAAGAAAGGGTAGATCCAGCCGGTGCGCGTGAGCGAGAGCCCGAGCACCGTGTCCATCCCGGCGTACCTCGTGACGTAGGCGAGCCCGACCATGAAGCTGATCGCCAGCATCGAGGGCACCAGTTGGCGCAGGCAGTCGCCGAGCAGCGCGACCGTTCGCTTGAGCGGCATCCCGAGCAGCAGGGCGGCGAGAAACGCCCCCAGGAAGACCGAGGTCCCCGGCAGCGCGAGGAAGTTGAAGTCGATCGACGCCGTCTCGGGCGTCGGCCCGGGCACGACCGGCGGCATCCGGATCACGCGGCCGTCGAGCCCGGGCGTCGGGAACGTGAGGCCCGGCAGCTTCAGGTAGGGGGCGAAGCTCGGCAGCGCCCAGAGGAAGATCAGGAGCGACGCGAGCGCGAACGGCGACCACGCCTTGAGCACGGCGACGAGCGGCGGCGACTCGACCTGCATCCTGCGTTCGCCCGGGCTCACTTCCATCACCTCGCGCGGCCGCCAGACCCGCAGGAATGCCACCATCACCAGCAGCGACACGATCGCCGCCACGATGTCCACGAGACCCGTCTCCTGGTGGTTCGACCAGTAGTACTGGACCGCCGCGAACGAACCCCCGCTCACCGCGAGCGCCGGCAGCACCGCGCCGGCCTCGCGCCACCCCACCATCGTCACCACCAGCCAGCTCGGCAGGATCAGGGAGAAGGGCGGCAGGATCCGCCCCACCATGGCGTTGAGCTCGTGTATCGGCAGGCCGGTCACGCCGTTCAGCACGCGGATCGGGTTGCCGACCCCCCCCCAGGCGACGGGCGCGGTGTTCGCGAGCAGGCACAAGGTCGCCGCCTCGAAGTGCTGGAAGCCGAGCCCGATCAGGAAGGCGCCCGCGATCGCGACCGGCGCGCCGCCGCCGCCCGTGCCTTCGAGGAAGGCGCCGAAGCAGAAGGCGATCAGGATCGCCTGGATGCGCTTGTCCGACGACAGCGAGGCGATCGACTGCTTCATGACCTCGAACTGGCCGGTCTCGACCGCCACGTTGTAGAGGTAGATCGACGCGATGACGATCCAGGCGATCCGGAAGAAGCCGAACACGAAGCCGTTGAGGCTCGCGGCGGCGATCAGGCCCGCGGGCATGCCGAACACGAGGGCGGCCAGCGCCACCGCCATCGTCATGCCAGAGAGCGCCGAGACCCACACGCGCCGCCGCAGCACCAGCAGCACGAAGAAGAGCGTCAGCACCGGCAGCGCCGCGACCAGCGTCGACAGCGGCCAGAAGCCGAGCGGGTCGTACACCTGGTTCCAGGTCAATCGTGCTCCTCGGGACGCGGCACGTTATCCGCGCGTCGG
>Ga0335076_10007961_pt1 | contig 10683 bp, 7 predicted proteins | sample Lox_Sample_25_FD_206717 | JGI IMG/M metagenome (GOLD analysis project Ga0335076, IMG submission 206717) | Soil microbial communities from Loxahatchee National Wildlife Refuge, Florida, United States - Lox_Sample_2.5 | ecosystem: Environmental > Terrestrial > Soil > Wetlands | place: USA: Florida...
GGCCGCAAGGCGGCCGAGGCGGCCGTTGCGAATAAAAGTGCGGCCGGCAAGAACGCCTAAGCTTACGCGCTGCGCCCGCGAAAGCCCTTCGCCAACAGATAAAGCTCGGCGGAATCAGCGCGGCTGGCCGGCGGCTTGACGTGCTTGACGGTCTCGAAATCGCGCTTGAGTTCGGCAAGCAGCTTCGCCTCCGTGCCGCCTTGCAGCACCTTGCAGAGAAACGCGCCGCCCTTGGCCAGCACCTCGCAAGCGAACTGCGCTGCGGCTTCGGCAAGCGCCATGATGCGCAGGTGGTCGGTCTGGCGATGGCCGGTAGTATTGGCCGCCATGTCCGACAGCACCACATCGGCCTTGCCGCCGAGCATCTCTTTCAAGCGGTCCGGCGCGCTGTCGTCGAGAAAGTCGAGTTTCAGAAATTCGACGCCCACCATCGGCTTGAAGTCGAGAATGTCGAGCGCGATGACGCGGCCGGACGGCCCGACGCGCTTTAAGGCAATCTCGCTCCAGCCGCCGGGCGCCGCGCCGAGATCGACCACGCGCCCGCCATGCTTGAACAGCCGATACTTGTCGTCGACCTCGATCAGCTTATAGGCCGCCCGCGAGCGGTAGCCCTCGCGCTTGGCGCGCGCGACGTACGGATCGGCCAGCTGGCGCTCGAGCCACGTGCGCGACGACAAGGTCCGCGTTTTTTGGTCCTTGAGCCGCGCCATGATCAGGCTTCTCCCCACACGCCGTCTTCGCGCATCATCTCGACCAGCATGCCCTCGCGCAGGCCGCGATCCGCAACGCGCAGGCGCGAACATGGAAAGGCGCGGCGGATGGCGTCGAGGATGGCGCAGCCGGCAAGCACAAGATCGGCACGCTCGGCGCCGATGCAAGGGTTCGCCGCGCGCTCATCGAAGCTCATCGCCATGAGCTCATCGACGACGCGGGAAATCTCGGTGTCCGACAGCCAGCAGCCGTCGACGCGCCGGCGATCATAACGGCGCAGCCGCAGAAACACTCCGGCGATGGTCGTCACCGTTCCCGAGGTGCCGAGCATGTGGAAACCGTTGAGATCGCTGCGGTGATGATTGGCGAAGTTTTCGACGAAGCCCGCAACCTCATCGATCATGGCGTCATAGACGTCGCGCGACACGACCTTGCCGCCGTAGCGCTCGGCGAGCGTCACGACGCCGACCGGCAGCGAGGCCCAGCCGACAATATCCGGCGCAGGCGGGCCGCGGCGGCCATGACCCGGGCCGTGCCCGGAGCGGTTGAGCCGCACCAATTCCGAGGAGCCGCCGCCGATATCGAACAAGATCACGCCGGACGCCGCCGGATCGAACAGTTCGGTGCAGCCGGTCGCAGCAAGCCGCGCCTCGGTCGCTGAGTTGATAATCTCGAGTTCGAGCCCTGCCTCCTTGGCGACGCGGGCGCGAAACTCCTCGCCGTTCTCGGCGGCGCGGCAGGCCTCCGTGGCGATGAGCCGCGCCCGCATCACGCCGCGCGCCTGCATTTTGTCCCGGCAGATCTTCAGCGCCTCGACGGCCCGCCCGATCGCCGCCTCGCTGATGCGCCGCGTTGCGGCAATACCCTCGCCGAGACGGATGATGCGCGAGAACGCGTCGACGACGCGGAAGCCGTCGCTGGTCGGCCGCGCGATGAGCAGGCGGCAATTATTGGTGCCGAGATCGAGCGCTGCATAAGTCGCCGGGCTGCGCTCCGCGGCCGCGTGCCCGTCGTTGCGCGTAGCATCGCGCCGCAGCCCGTAAGGCGTGCGGCGACTCCAGCGAGGCCTGTTCGAAGCCGGGTCGGAAGACGGCTTCGAAACCAGCCGGGCGTCGAGGCCGCCCGGCGGCGGAACCTCGTCGTTCATGCATGCCTTCCCGCCGCGCCGGAGCCGGTTTTGTCAAAACGGCTTCAACTGCGCGGTCCATAAACGGAGCCAAAATCGGTTGAACTGTAACAGGGGCGGCAGCGAGGGCAATATAGCGGGGTTCCTCGCCGACACTGGAGGCAAACCGGGGACGGAAAATCCGGCCCAAAACCCGCGAATGGCTGAGATTTGGGCTTAGGTGCCATGTTCGCCGCCTAGTTGCCGGGGGTCGCCAAGTCGACTATTTGACGGAGATCAGCCTCACCGGGATTGAATCGTCATGACTTTTCAGCAGCCCGCCGGGACACCGGCGCAGGACGCCGCGGATCAATTGACCGCCGACAGGTTGGCCGTCGAGAAATATGCGGTTGGACAGTCGGTGCCCCGCAAAGAGGACCCCATGCTGCTGCGGGGGCTCGGACATTATACCGACGATGTCAGCCTGCCCGGCCAGGCCTATGCTGTGATGGTGCGCAGCCAAGTGGCGCACGGCCTGATCCGCGGCATCGACACGGATGCGGCGCTGAAAATGCCGGGCGTGCTCGCCGTCTACACCGCCGCCGAGCTGCAGGCCTATGGCCCGCTGAAATGCGTGGTGCCGTTCAACAACCGCGACGGCTCGCCGATGAAGAAGCCGCTGCGGCAGGCGCTCGCCAAGGACAAGGTGCGCTATGTCGGCGATCCGGTCGCCTATGTCGTCGCCGAAACCGTGCTGCAGGCCAAGGACGCGGCGGAAGCTGTCGCCGTCGATATCGAAGCGTTGCCGTCGGTGACGACGGCGGAAAAAGCCGCGAAGAACGGCGCGCCGCAGCTCTATGATGACGTGCCGAACAATATTTCGCTCGACTATCACTATGGCGATGCCGACGCTGTGAAAGCGGCCTTTGCCGCCGCGGCGCATGTGACGAAGCTTCGCCTGGTCAACAGCCGCCTTGTCGTTGCGGCGATGGAACCGCGCGCCGCGGTCGCAGCCTATGACGGCAGCCGCTTCACGCTCCACGTCGGCACCCAAGGCGTGTTCGGCATGCGCGCCAATCTCGCCGAAGCCATGGGTGTGACGCCGAAGGAGATGCACATCCTCACCGGCCAGGTCGGCGGCTCGTTCGGCATGAAGGCCGCGGTGTTTCCGGAATACATTTGTCTTCTGCACGCCGCGCGCGCACTCGGCCGTCCGGTGAAATGGACCGACGAGCGCTCCGGCAGCTTCGTCTCCGACAGCCACGGCCGCAACCACGATGTCGATGCCGAGCTGGCGCTCGACAAGGACGGCAACTTCCTCGCGGTGCGCCTGACGAGCTTTGCCAATGTCGGTGCCTTCCTGTCGCCGGTCGCGCCGATGCCGGGCACGATCAATGCCGTGAAGAACGTGCAAGGCATGTACCGCACGCCGTTGATCGAGGTTTCGACCAAGGTCGTGTTCACCAACACTTCGCACGTCTCGGCCTATCGCGGCGCCGGACGGCCCGAGGGCAATTACTACATGGAGCGGCTGATCGACGCCGCCGCGGCTGAGCTCGGCGTCGACCGCATGGCGCTGCGCAAGCGCAACCAGATCCGCCCGGCCGAATTGCCGCGCAAGACCGCGGCCGCGACCACCTACGACAGCGGCGACTTTGTCGCGCTGAGCAAACAGGCCTTCGATCTCGCCGACGCCAAGGGCTTCGTCAAGCGCAAGCGCGACAGCAAGAAGCGTGGCAAGCTGCGCGGGCTCGGCATTGGCAATTTCCTCGAAGTCACCGCCCCGCCATCGAAAGAATCCGCCGGCATCATCTTCAACGCCGATGGCTCGGTGACCCTCACCACCGGCACGCTCGATTTCGGTATGGGCCATGCCACGCCGTTCGCGCAGGTATTGAGCCAGCAGCTCGGCATTCCGTTCGAGAAGATTTCGCTCTTGCAGGGCGACAGCGATCGCCTCAGCTTCGGCGGCGGCTCCGGCGGCTCGAAATCGCTGATGCATTCCGGCACCGCAATTGTCGAAGCTTCGGCCAAAGTCATCGAGAAGGGCAAGGAAGCCGCAAGCCACGTTCTGGAAACCGCCGCCGCCGACATCACCTTCGCGCGCGGAAATTTCACCGTGGTCGGCACTGATCGCAGCATTTCAATCATGGATCTGGCGCAGAAGCTGCGCAACGGCGCCGACCTGCCGCCCGATGCGCCGAAATCGCTCGACGTCGATCACATCAGCGACGGGCCGTCCGCCTCGACCTATCCGAACGGCTGCCACATCGCCGAGGTCGAGGTCGATCCGGACACCGGCGCGGTGGAAGTCGTCGGCTATTCCTGCGTCAACGACTTCGGCGTCGTGGTCAATCCGATGATCGTCGCCGGCCAGCTGCACGGCGGCGTGGTGCAAGGTATCGGCCAGGCGCTGATGGAGAAGACCGTCTATGACAGCGACGGCCAGCTCCTCACCGGCTCGTTCATGGATTACGCCATGCCGCGCGCCGCCGACGTCCCCTCCTTCGTGCTGGAAGATCACCCGGCGCCGGCCAAGACCAATCCGCTCGGCGTCAAAGGCTGCGGCGAAGCCGGCTGCGCCGGCGCGCTGACTTCGATCATGAACGCCGTCATGGATGCGCTCGCCGAGCGCGGCATCCGCCATGTCGACATGCCGCTGACGCCGGCGAACATCTGGCAGGCGCTGCGCGACGCCGACTCCGAAGGCAAGGTCAAGGCCGCTCCGGCGCCGCGGCAATGACGGAAGCAGCGGAAGCCTTATCGGGCCGCGCCATCAGGCCGGCCGAGTCGCGGCTCATCGCAGGCGTCTGCGCCGCGCATATGATGAGCCATTATTATATGCTGATGCTGGCGCCGCTGCTCGCCTTCATCCGCGATGATTTCAGCGTGAGCTACACGCAGCTGGCGCTGGCGCTCACCGTCTTCAATGTCGTCTCCGGCGCGCTGCAGACGCCGGTCGGCTTCCTGGTCGATCGCATCGGGGCACGGCCGGTGCTGCTGTTCGGGCTGTTTCTCAGCAGCGTCAGCTTTGCCGTTGCCGGCATCGTCGGCTCGTTCTGGGTCTTCGTCGCGATGTATGGCGTCGCCGGTCTCGGCAACACCGTCTATCACCCGTCCGACTATTCGCTGCTGTCGCGGCACACGCCGTCGGCGCGGATCGGCCAGGTGTTCTCGTTTCACACCTTCGCCGGCATGGTCGGCTCCGCAGTCGCGCCGGCCACCCTGCTCTATATGCAAAGCCAATTCGGCTGGCGCGGCGCCTATATCGGCTCGGCGATCTTCGGCCTGCTCGTGCTTATCGCGCTTGTGGCCCAGCCCGAGCCTGTGGACGAAGCCACGGCCAAGGCGCCCGCAAAGGCGCATACCGACGCTGCCGATACCGGCTGGCGGCTGTTGCTGTCGCCGCCGATCCTGCTCAATCTTGGCTTCTTCGTCATGATCTCGCTGATGGGCAGCGGGCTGAACACTTATCTCGTGGTGGCGCTGGGCGCGCTGCATGCGACGCCGCCGGCGGTCGCCAATATGGCGCTGACCTCGCTGCTCGCCATGAGCGCCGCCGGCACCTTGGCCGGGGGGCTTCTCGCCGGACGCACGTCGCGCCACGCCGCGGTGGCGGCATCGGGCTTGACGATCGGCGGCATCGTCACCGCGCTGGTCGGCTTCTTCAACTTCGGGCCGGTGCTGCTGATCGTCGTTATGGGATTCTCCGGTTTCTGCGTCGGCATCACCTATCCGTCGCGCGACATGCTGGTGCGGGCGGTGACGCCACCCGGCGCCTTCGGCAAGGTGTTCGGCTTTGTCTCGACCGGCTTCAACATCGGCGCCAGCATCGCGCCGATCATGTATGGCATGCTGATGGACCGCAACGAGCCGCGCGCGATCTTCTTCGTCTCCGCGACCATCAGCCTGCTCTGCGTGACCACGGTGACCTTCGGGCTGTCGGGCCGCAAAACCGACCTGGCAGGCACTGACTAACCAAGGATTGCAATGACTTTGTCCGTGCTTGCCTGCTAGTCTCTTTCCGACAACAAAATGACAATTCCGGGACGATCAAGGAGTACCCCATGAAGCTTTGCCGCTATGACGACGATCGTCTGGGCGTGGTACGCGACGGGCTGGTGCACGATGTCACCGAGGCGCAGACCGAGATCCGCAAGGCGGCGCCCTATGCGATGCGGGGCGACGCCGTCGTCGCGGCGCTGCCGGCCTGGCGCGAGCGCATCGAGCGCATGGCCGACAAAGCGCGAGGCTTGCCGATCGCGCAGGTGAAACTGCTTTCTCCCGTCGCGCGGCCGTCGAAGCTGACCTGCGCGCCGACCAATTACCAAGCGCATATCAGCGAGATGCAGGCTGCCGCCGCAAAACCCGGCTCACAGGTTGTGGCGCATCAATCGTCAAAGATCCTCGAAGCGGGCATGTTCCTGAAATCCAATTCCTCGCTGATCGGCCCGTCCGAGGGCATTCCGCTGCGCTTTCCCGACCGCCGCAACGATCACGAGATCGAACTGGTGATGGTGATCGGCAAAGCCGGCAGCGACATTCCGCAGGCGAACGCGCTCGACTATGTCGCCTGCTATTGCCTCGGCCTCGACATCACCGTGCGCGGCCGCGAAGACAGAAGCTTCCGCAAATCGGTCGACGGCTATGCCGTTGCCGGCCCGTGGATGGTGACGGCCGACGAAATCCCCGATCCCGACGCGCTGCCGCTGACGCTCACCGTCAACGGCGAGGTGCGGCAGAGCAGCAATACCAGCGACCTGATCTTTAATTGCCGCCGCCTGATCGAATTCGCCTCGTCGTTCTACACGCTCTATCCGGGCGACCTGCTCTATACCGGCACGCCCGAAGGCGTTGGACCGGTGAAGCCGGGCGACGTGATCGTCTGCCGCTCGGCTCCCGTGCTCGGCGAGCTCAAGATCGACGTCCGCGCGCATAAAATCGGAGAAGCCGCGTAACCGCGGCAATCGCAAACGAAAAAGAGGAACCGTTCAGGGAACGTGCCATGTTGCAGATCAAACGCGCCGGCCACTCGACCCTCACCACGCCCGATCTCGAGCGAACGCTCGATTATTTCACCCGCATTGTCGGGCTGAGCCTCGCCGCCCGGGAAAAGAACCGCGCCATCCTGGCCACGAAATCGGGACTCGAAGCGATCGTGCTGGAAAGCGGCAGCGAAGCCGGCGCGCCACGATTGTCATTGCAGACGACGCCAGGCAGCGATCCGGGCGAAATCGTCGCCAACCTTCGTGCGCTGGGCGTCAAAAGCGAGAAGCGCAGCGACATCACGCCCGGCATCAAGGAGGCCGTGACCTTCACCGATCCCAAGGGCACGGTGATCGAAGTTTTCTCCGATTTCGGCTTTGCGCCCAAGGACGACAATTTCAACGGCGTGATGCCGCTCAAGCTCGGCCACATTGCCTATACCTGTCCGGACGTGCAGAGCATCGTGAAATTCTATTGCGACGTGCTCGGCTTCCGCGTCTCCGACTGGCGCGGCGACTTCTTCGCCTTCCTGCGCTGCAGCCGCGACCACCACACCGTGAACTTCCTGCGCGATGCGAAGACCGGGATCCATCACATTGCCTTCGAGGTGCGCGACTGGACCGACGTCAAGCGCGCCTCGGACTTCCTGGCGCAAAGCAATATCCACCTCACCTGGGGGCCGCTGCGCCACATCATCGGCCACAATATCGCGATCTATCACAAGAACCCGGACGGCGTGGTCGTCGAGTTCTATTGCGAGATGGACCAGATGTACGACGAAGAACTCGGCTTCTTCGAGCCGCGGCCCTGGCATCAGGACCGTCCGCAGCGGCCGAAGGTCTGGGGCGACGGCACCCTGTCGAACTGGTGGGGGCCGATGTCGCACAGCCCCAACCGCACGCATCCCGGCGCAAGCGAAGCCGACGCGCCGGCGAAGAAACCGCAAGCCGCCGTCGCCGCCAAGGCGCGCATGCCCAGGAAGACGGGAAAGCCCGGTAAAACGGCCGGCAAAGCCGATAAATCGCGGCCAAAGCGGCGCTAAAGCCGCGCTAAGGACTTGGGGCCTGATACAGGAAAATGCCCACGCCCGCTGTCCATCGGCGGGCCACTTCAGGCTTGGAAACCGGATGGAATTGCCCTAAATCAGCAGCCATCCAGTGATTTGCGGATGACGGCAATATGCCCGGCCAAGCTCGCGGCCGGACACGCAAATTGGGGAATAGTTCAACGGTAGAGTAAAGGGTTTCGGGCTAACTGATTGAAGTCCCTATAGCTGTTTTACAAGCGACAGTTTATCGAACCTGCATGAATCCGCGCGTTTCCGCGCCAATTGTAAAACCGAAATGCCACTTCGCGGTGAAGAATGCCGCGTGGGTTTCTCAAACAGGCGATCAGCGGCCTATGTTTCGTCCACGAAATTCGATCGAGGTCGGGATCAAACCAAATTGCTATATCAGTCGCGCCTGGTCTCAACGTCGAGGGCGGCGGAGAATCAACGCTCGCCAATGGCCATGCCGGCTCCGAAGGCATGCTGAACGATATCGGCGTTGAAAGTCACACCGGGCGACGGGTGCCACTGGTCGACTCTGTTTTCGAATATGGCAGTCGGCGTGGCGCGACGCCTTCGATCTGCTGTTACGAGAACGGAACAAGGGCTCGCCGAAGCTCCTGTCGATCGGGCTGCACGACTGCCTTATCGGACGCCCAGGACGATGCGCAGGGCTGATCAAGCTGCTCGACCATGTCCGCAAATGCGACGGCATATGGTTCTGCCGCGGCATCGATATTGCCGAACATTGGTATCGCCACTTTCGGCCGGAAGCAGCTTAGTATCAGAACAAGAGTGACCTGACGGATATTTTGGACCAGGCAGATAGAGATTACTGGATTGAAGCATAGCGATCCAAATTGATTGATTGGCCTGTGGATGGCTGCGGCGCAGGTGGCCGATATCCGAGCGATGAGTGTGGGCGGGTCGTGTTGTATTGATTGCGCCATCGATGCCGAACGTGCCCTTGGGCTCGAGCGAGCCGGCGATCCATTGCTCGATGACGATCTGAGCTTCCTTGAGGCTGTAAAAGATCTCCTGGTTGAGGCATTCGTCGCACAGCTTGCCGTTGAAGGATTCGCAATAGCCGTTCTACGCTTCGTGTTTCGCGAGTGGCTCGGATGCCACAACGACCACCAATCTTGCCCAGTTGCCGCAAAAATTGGCTTCTGCCTAATGCCAAATCCATTTTTTCGGCAAACTACGTATTGCGTCGGCGACTCACTGCGGTTTCCAATTGAGATTGGGCTGGTGCTGATTCGCGATCGGAGCTGCGCGGACACGCCTGGATGGCGGCCCATTGCGCAGAACAACCGATCAGACGCGGGAGATGAGGGATCATGTACAATGATTCTCTATTCAACGCTTTTGTGCGTACGTTCGAGGCGCGCAGTGAAACCGATATGTCGATGGCGGAGTATTTGGAGTCGTGTCGCGGTGACCCGACGCGATACGCCAACGCGGCGGAACGCCTACTAGCGGCAATCGGCGAGCCGCAGATCATCGACACGGCCAAGGACCCACGCCTTGGCCGTATTTTTTTGAACCGGACGCTGCGCATCTACCCGGCGTTTTCCGGCTTCCACGGCATGGAAGACACGATCGAGCGCATTGTTGCCTTCTTCCGGCACGCGGCGCAGGGCTTGGAGGAGCGCAAACAAATCCTTTATCTCCTCGGCCCGGTCGGCGGCGGCAAGTCATCGCTGGCCGAACGGCTTAAGTCGCTCATGGAAGTCAATCCGATCTACGTGCTCAAGGCCGGTGATGAGCTCAGCCCCGTTTTCGAGAGCCCGCTTGGCCTGTTCGAGCCGGATGCGTTGGGGCCGATTATCGAGGAAAAGTACGGGATTGCACGCCGTTACCTGACCGGGCTGATGTCGCCATGGTGCTACAAGCGCCTGCAGGCATTCGGCGGCGATATTTCCCGATTCCGTGTGGCAAAAATCCAGCCCTCGCGGCTGCGCCAGATCGCCATCGCCAAGACCGAGCCCGGAGACGAGAACAATCAGGACATTTCCTCGCTCGTCGGCAAGGTCGACATCCGCAAGCTCGAGACCTTCGCGCAAAATGATCCCGACGCCTACAGCTATTCGGGCGGTCTCAACCGGGCCAATCAGGGCGTGCTCGAGTTTGTCGAGATGTTCAAGGCGCCGATCAAGATGCTGCATCCGCTGCTGACGGCGACGCAGGAAGGCAATTATATCGGCACCGAGAATATAGGTGCCATTCCGTTCACCGGCATCATTCTGGCGCATTCCAACGAAGCCGAGTGGCAAAGCTTCAAGGCCAATAAGAACAACGAGGCCTTCATCGACCGCATTTGCGTGATCAAGGTGCCGTACTGCCTGCGCGCCGCCGAGGAACAGAAGATCTACGAGAAGCTCATCCAGGGTTCGAGCCTTGCCGATGCGCCTTGTGCGCCGGCAACGCTGCAGACGCTGGCCCGGTTCTGCGTAGCCTCGCGGCTGCGCAAGCATGAGAACTCGACGCTGTTCTCCAAAATGCGTGTCTATGACGGCGAAAGTCTCAAAGAGACCGACCCCAAGGCCCGCAGCGTCCAGGAATACAAGGACGCCGCGGGTATCGACGAAGGAATGGACGGCGTCTCGACGCGGTTCGCCTTCAAGGTGCTGGCCGCGACCTTCAATCATGACACTGCCGAGATCGGCGCCGATCCGGTCCACCTGATGTATGTGCTCGAACTCGCCATCCGCCGCGAGCAACTCCCTGAAGAGGCCGAGAAGCGCCATCTCGAATTCATCAAGGCCGAGCTCGTGCCGCGCTATGCCGAGTTCATCGGTCATGAGATCCAGAAAGCCTATCTCGAATCCTA
>Ga0335076_10007962_pt1 | contig 10683 bp, 6 predicted proteins | sample Lox_Sample_25_FD_206717 | JGI IMG/M metagenome (GOLD analysis project Ga0335076, IMG submission 206717) | Soil microbial communities from Loxahatchee National Wildlife Refuge, Florida, United States - Lox_Sample_2.5 | ecosystem: Environmental > Terrestrial > Soil > Wetlands | place: USA: Florida...
GCGTTTCATATCGAGGTTCTGAGACTGGTGCGAATTGCCATCGGGCCAGTGGCTCTCGGAACGCTGCCGAAGGGCGCTTCACGGCCGCTCACCGAAGAAGAAAAGAAAGCGCTGTCGGGTTAACTGCTTTCTTCATCCCTGACTGTCCAGTTCAAGATCACGGATATAAGCTGCCGGTCGGCATCTTTGGATTTCTGTGAGCAGGAATTATTGCCCTAACCTGGAGCTTTGGCGCCCAGGCACTTTCGGTTCCGTTACTTCTTCAGCGCTTCCGTGAAGTTGGTGACTACCGTGACAGATTGGCTCACCTGTTGCGAAACCCGGTTGAGCAGGATTCTTGTGCTGTCCGGCGAGACGTCGTAAAACACCTGAGGAGCGGACCAATTGGCGACGATTGACTTCGCCGCGCCGAATTGCAGGGCACCGCCGACTTCCCGCACCGGCACAGCAAGAATCGAGAACGTCGGATCCAGGTAATAGAGTTCCTTGCCGTCCCGGCTCCAGCGCGGAAAGGTCCCAATGTTGGCCGACACCTGCCACTTTCCCTGCCCTCCGCCGAATGCCACCACATAAACTTCCTGCGTTCCGGATTCGTTTGAGGCATAGGCGAGCCAGCGGCCGTCAGGAGAGATATGTCCGTCCATGCTGGACGAACTTGCGGTGTGCGGCACCACCAGCGACGGTTTGCGGTCTCCCTCCATGGGCAGAGCCCAGATTTCCCAGTTGCTTCCTGACGGTCCTCGCGAGTACAGCAGATACTTGCCGTCGCGCGACCAATCGCTGGTGAGCGTCACCTGGTCATCGGTGAGCAGGAGTTCTTCGGCGCCACTCCCGTCCGATGGCTTGCGGTAAAGAGTGGAGTGACCATTGCGATCGGAAGTATAGGCGATCCACTTCCCATCGGGCGACCAGACTGGATTTGTGTTCGCGACCGGTCCGAAGGTAAGCCGTGTGCGCACACCCCGCGCGAGGTCCAGCACCCAGATGTCGTTCTCGCCGGTGTCGATCTGCAGCGCCACCCGGTCTCCTTGCGGCGAGATCCTCGCGGTCTGAAGGTTACTCAGCTTGTCGGCTACGCTGCCGGTTTCTTTCCCAGTCCGATCCACCCAAACCAGCTGCCAGTCGGCAGTCCCGCCACTACCCAAAACCAGCAGGCCGGCAGAGGCCGAGGCGTCCATGTGCCAGGTGCTGACGTCGTTCTCCACTCCGTTGGCCAGGCTACGAGGTTCTTCGCTCAGCTTGCCAGTATCGGGATCGAACGGTTGCGCCATCAACTGGTCGCTACGCGCGAACAGAAGGAAGCCGTCGGCGTACAAGGCGTTTGATTGGGAACGAAGCAGAGGCCGATTTTCGCGGCCATCGAGCGAAGCGTAGTACACCGCGTTATTCGCCGACTTGGAGGGATCATGGTGCACGGCGAGATAGAGGAAGTGCTTGCCGTCCGGAAGAACGAATGGCCAGCGATGCGAAGTGTGCTGAGTTTGATCGATGGTGGTAACGGGCACCGGAACTCCCCCGCTGGCGCTTACCCGCATCAAGGAGGACTGCGTGCCCGGGGAGAACAGAATGACTCCGCTCGGAGCCCAGGCGCCTCCGCGGCCAAACGGAGCATCGCTTACCACAACGGCAGAGCCGCCATTGACATCGATGGTCTTCAGCTTGCTGTCGGCAAAGAAGCCAAGCGAGCGGCCATCCGGCGACCAGAAAGGAAAAATGGCCCCCTCGGTTCCCGCCACCAGATGCGCCTCCAGCAGGTTCATCGGGCGAATCCAGAGTGCGGTTTTGCCGTCCGTGCCGGCGGCTGCGAACGCGATTGAGGTCCCGTCAGGTGACAGAACCGGCGGGCCGGCAAAGTCGCCGGTGAGATCGAATGTGGCATTCGCCGGAGGATTGATGACGGTACGGATGCTCCGCGCCGGCGGACCGGAACGGTGAAGAAAAATCCCCGCTGCCACACCAAGGGCCAGGGTGACCACCAACCCTATCGTCCAGCCAAGACGCGCTTGCTTCGGCGCATGCAATGCCGGTGCCGCAGCAATCGCCCGCGGCGGCGTTGACGCAATCCACTGCAGCTCCAACTTGACATCGTGGGCCGTCTGAAAACGCTCCTCCGGATTTTTCTGCAGGCAGGTGGTCAGGACATGTTCGAAGGCGGGTGGCGTGAGAGGCTGGACCCTGCTGATCAACTCCGGATCCTTTTCCAGAATTGACGACGCCACCGAAATTTGACTCTTCCCCTCAAAAGGCCGCTTTCCTGCCGCCATTTCGTAGAGCACAGCGCCCAGCGCGAAAATGTCCGAGCGGGCATCGGCTTCCTTTCCCTCTATCTGCTCCGGCGACATGTACTGGATGGTGCCCACGATGCTTCCCGCCGTAGTCAAAGGGCTAAGCGGACTCGCGCCGCTCAGCGTCGCTGCCGCGGTGAACGAGGGCGCTGCACCCGACCCTCCGCCCGAAGCGGGCAGGCCCAATGGTTTCGCCAACCCGAAGTCCATCAGTTTCGCGCCGCTTTGGGTCAGCATGATGTTTCCCGGCTTCAGATCGCGATGCGCAATGCCCTGACGGTGCGCCAGAGCCAGAGCTTCAGCCACTGCAATTCCGATTCTGTAGATTTCATTCAGGGGCAGCGCGCCTTTGCGCAGCCTTTCCGCCAGAGTCTCCCCCTCCAGAAACTCCATCACCAGGTAATCGGTGCCATCCTGCGCGCCGACATCATAGAGATGGCAGATGTGGGGATGGTTCAGAGCGGAAATGGCTCTGGCCTCGCGCTCCATGCGCTGCTTCAATTCCGGAGAAGAAGAAAGATGAGAAGCCAGAACTTTGATCGCCACGACACGGTCAAGGCGGGTATCGCGCGCGCGATAAACTTCGCCCATGCCGCCCGCGCCCAGCGGAGATTGAATTTCGTAGGGACCGAGTTTGGTGCCAGCGGCGAGGGCCATTTCTGTGGGCGCAATTATATCCCTAACCAGGAACTTTGGACTTTCTCCGACCAGCACAGAATCTGGCTCGCTTTGCGACTCCTTTCCCGCCCAGCCAAGGCTCTTTCTCCTTAGTGCATGCAAGGGCAGCAGCGCAGAGTGCGTGCCCTGATCCGACGTTGCACTATTGCGACACTCGGATGTGAGTTGTAAAGGCTGCGCAGTTGTTATTTTCGTTGGTTTCGATGACGAGATTCGTGTCGTCGGCACAGGCCAGCAAATAGTAGCTTCCGGCGACCATATCCTGAGGAATTGTGACAATGGCCCCGCCCGCCGAACTTCCCCCGGAAGGCAGTGGCGGAACCGGGCGATTCCCCGCAAGCAGACGCGCATTCGCCGTTTTGGTGGTAAAGGCAGACAAGTAGTACTGGGTAAACGATGCGACTGCGTTGCCGCCGCCTTGATTCGAGGCGGTATCGCTCACCGTGATGTTCCCCCCGGGACTTACGAGCGACGACTGACTGCTGACGGCGGATTCTACTAAGTCCGGCCCCACTTGGATCCTGGCCGAGGAAGCCGCGCAATTGTTGTTCTCGTTGGTCTCGGCGACAAGATTCGTATCGTCGGCGCAGGCCAGGAGATAGTAAGTACCCGTGGCCATATCAGGAGGAATTGTAACGTTGGTCCCTCCTATGGAACTTCCGCTCGATGCCAGCGCCGGAACCGCGCGGTTCCCGCTCAGCAGGCGTGCGGTGTTGACCTTGTTGGTAAGGGGAGACAGGTAATACTGCGTGACCGATACGGCCGCATTGCCGCCACCCTGGTTTCCGGCAGTGTCGCTCACTGCGATTGTAGCTCCGGCTCCGGTTGCCAGCGTCTGACTGCTGACCGCGGATTCCACCAAGTCCGGCCCCACTTGAATCTTGGAGGAGGAAGCTCCACAGTTGTTGTTCTCATTGGTTTCGGGGACGAAGTTGGTGTCGTCGGCACAGGCCAACAGGTAGTAGCTCCCCGCCACCATGTCTTGAGGAATCGTGGCACTGGCTCCGCCGGTTGAGCTTCCACCCGAAGCCAGCACCGGCACCGAGCGATTCCCTGTGAGCAGACGAGCATTTGCTGTCTTGGAAGTGAAGGCAGACAGGTAGTATTGGGTGGACGATGCGGCAGCGTTGCCGCCACCCTGATTCGATGCGGTATCGCTAACGGCGATTGTTGCTCCGGCTCCGCTCACCAGCGATTGGCTGCTGACCGCAGATTCCACTAAATCCGGCCCCATTTGAATCTTGGAGGAGGAAGCCCCACAGTTGTTGTTCTCGTTGGTTTCAGGGACGAGGTTCGTGTCGTCAGCACAGGCCAGCAAGTAGTAGCTCCCCGCCACCATGTCTTGAGGGATCGTGACATCGGTCCCGCCGATTGAATTTCCTCCAGAGGCCAGAGCCGGAACCGTGCGGTTCCCGCTCAGCAGGCGTGCGGTGTTGGCCTTGTTAGTAAAAGTAGAGAGGTAATATTGCGTGACCGATGCAACAGCGCTGCCGCCGCCCTGATTTCCCGCAGTATCCCTCACCGTGATTGTCGCACCTGCTCCGGTCACAGTTGTCTGACTGCTGACACCCGATTCGACCAGGTCTGGCAGGAACTGAATCCTGGCGAGGGCAGCAGTGCAATTGTTGGTTTCGTTGCTCTCCTGGACAATGTTGGTGTCGTCGGCACATGCCAGAACATAGTAGATACCGGGAGGCATGTTTTGGGGCACGCCGGCGGTCGCCGTGCCCTGAGAACTGGCTGCGGCCGATAACGCCGGAATGAGTCGCTGCCCGTTAAGCAACTGTGCGCTGGCGTCCTTCACGTTGGTGGCGGAAAAGTAGTACTGAGTCACGGATGTAGCCGCGTTGGCCGTGCCCAGATTGGCAGCCGTGTCCGAGATCTGTATGGTTTGCAGATTTATCGGAACGAAACTGAGGGACCTTTCGATGAGGTCCGGCAATGGAGGCATCTGGACCTGCAGCGCGGTCGGGGCCACGCCACAGTTGTTGGTTTCGTTGGACTCAACGACCAGGTTCGTGTTGTCCGCACAGGTAAGCACGTAGTAGGAACCTACCGCGACGCTGGCCGGAACCGTGGCGGAAGTTTGCGCCGGAAAGCTGCTTCCAGCGGACAATGCAGGTACGTTGAAGCTTCCAATGGCAACGGCGCTGATGTCCTTAAGACCCGTCTGGGATAAATAGATGCCGGCTACGGATGCGCCGGCGTCCATCGTCCCTTGATTGAGCACCGTGGAGCTGACTGTAATCACGCCGCCCGGAGCAGCCGGCTGTGCCGCGATCGAAGTACTTGCAACTAAGTCGATATCAAGCGCGCCTGTCCCGGTCAGGGCGGCGGCCTGCGGGCTGTTAGCTGCGTCATCGAAGACTTGGAGCTGACCATTTTCTGTGTTGGCGCTGGAAGGAGTGAGTGTCACCGTAATTGTGCAGGCTGCCTTTGCCGCCAGAGAATTCCCGCAGTTGTTGGTCTGGGCAAAGTCGCCGCTAGTGACGATGCTGGATAGATTCAAGATCGAGGTCTGATAGTTGGTGAGTGTTACCACCTTGGCATTGCTGGTCTTGCCGACCAACACCGTGCCGAAGGAGACAGATAACGGGGATAGACCCACGGGACCGCTGCAACTGCGAATTGCGCGGTTGACGTTCAATCGTCCGCCGGTGACAGTTTGACCGGCTAAGGAGGGGATGAGATCGACGTTGTCCAGCAGATTCTTCTTCAAGTCGGGAGTAGCGAGACTACAGATAGAAAGCATCAATGCCGCGGCTCCCGACACATATGGAGTCGCCATCGAAGTGCCGCTCAGGTATCCGTAGTTTCCGCCGGGCAAAGTGGAGAGAATCGCGACCCCCGGCGCGCCCAGTTCCACGGAATTCTGCCCGTAATTGGAAAAATAGGCCAAGGCATCGTTGTTGTCTGTGGCAGCCACAGCGATCATGTTGGGCCGGTTCAGGCTCGCAGGATAAGTAGGCACCGTGTCGTTGTTGGAAGCGCTGTTCCCAGCGGCGGCGACGAAGAGAATGTCGTTGCTGGCGGCTTCATCGATCTCATCCTGCAGCGCCTGGGAGAACCCACCGCCACCCCAGCTGTTCGACAGAATGCGGACATCGGCGGCAGCAGTGGAGGCAAAGAATGACTTCACCTGGATGGCAAATTCGATTGCCGTTACGGCATCCGAGACATAACCGGATCCTTGGGAATTCAGAAACTTCAGCCCCATCATTGAGGTGGCCCAGTTCACTCCCACTACGCCGAGGTTGTTGTTCCCTGCGGCTCCGATGATTCCAGACACGTGCGTACCATGCATATAGTCATCCATCGGGTCACAGGTAGCAGTAATCGCGTTGAAGCCGTGGCTTCCAGCGGGGCAGTTCACGGCAGCGCCATTTAGCGAAATGGTGAAGGAATTGGGAGCTGACCAGATGTTCGTCTTAAGATCGGGATGAGTGTAGTCGATGCCGGTGTCCACGATCCCAACCACGTGCGTGGTGCCGCCGGTGGAGATATCCCATGCTGGAACCGCGCTGATATCCGCGTCTGCAGTACCTGCCGAAAAGCCATCCGACGATTGGCCGGTATTTTGTAGCGCCCACTGATCGACAAACTGCGGATCGTCAGGGAACTCGATTGTGTGCAACTCGAAGTTGGGCTCGGCATACACAACATCCGCTCGTGCCGAGAGCAGACTTACCAGTTCAGCGATTTTCTTGGAGCGAGACCGCAATCGATAGAGAGCTCGCACACCGCCCAATGGCTGGCTCAAGCTCAAGTCGTAGGTTCGTGCTATGCCGGCGGGGGAGGCCAGCGGGATCTGGCGGAACTTCACCAAGACCTCGCCTTCGGCGGCGATGTGGCCTCGGTAAATTCCGGTGGCCACCTGTGCGGCTGAGAGCTTAGTCAGAGTGGGAAGCAGAAAAACGGCAAGTGCCAATGCCACACAGAGCTGAGCGCGCTGCATAGGCTTCTCCTTTTGGACTTCGGACTCGTCGAGCGGCCAGGGTAGAGGGCCGCGCGAGGGCACTTGTAAATCTCAGAAGGGTCGCTGCCGCTTCCCTCGGCCAGGGACTATCTACGGCCGCAGGCCAGAGAAAGCGGAGGAAACTCCGTTGCTACCCCAAGGCAGCATGTGAAATTGGGAAACTAGGCTCTTCCGAGAAAAAAGAATGGCCCCTCCGGGGTGGGTCGGTTCAGCTGCGCAGCCTGGCCGCGCTCTCGAGAGGCAGCAACAATCAGGACGGGTCTGTGACCCGATGTCGATCAGGGTCACGTTACACCTCCCTGGTGGGCAGCTTACTCGCGAGGACTTGGGGCATACAAGTGTGTGCATCTCAGTTGGATGTGATGGATTGCCATCCAAGCCGGTTTACTTGTGTTCGCAGGGTTGCTTCGCGAACTTTGCGCCGCCTTGGCGTACTTCGCGGTTAACAGCTTCAAGCCTGCGCCATCGAGGTAAATTTCTTAATCGCAAAGGCCGCAAAGAATGTAGAAACCAGGACACTACCTGCTACCGCTCTCATTTGACCTGGTCCTCCGCGCTACACTAGACTCCAATCATTTCAAACAAGGGGACAGTATGGATTCCGCAACTTTCACACGCCGAAATTTTACCGGACGCATCGCCACCCTCCTTTCCGCCGCCGGAATCACTGGCGCAGCACTGGCTGGCAGCGCCGAAGCCAAAACAGATAAAACCATTCGCAAACTGAACAGCGATGGGAAGCCTGCCGACGGCAAGCAGTTCATTACACCGATCGTCATTTATGACGGCCTGATCTACGTTGCCGGGCAGGGAGCGCACGACCCCGGTCCTGCCGAACAGTTTGAGATCGACCGACACACGACCATCGTCATGGACAACGTAAAGAAACTCGTCGAGACCGGCGGAGGCACCATGGATAGCGTTCTGCAACTCGGCGTTTTTCTCGCCGACATCAAGTACTACGACGGGATGAATCAGGTTTTCAAAACCTATTTCCCGAATGGCGGTCCGGCACGCACTACTGTCGCCGTGGCCGCTTTGCCGGGAAATTCGCTGGTAGAAATCAACTGTGTCGCCGCGGTGGTGAAGAAATAGGCGTTTGGAGTCCTGAAACGGCGCGGCCTGGGCCCACGCCCACATTTCCGTAGGGTCTCAGGTCGCGGGTGAGCCCTGGAACAACGTCCATACCTGGTTGCCGATCACGCGATATACCACAAAACTGCTGCCAGAATCGGAAACCTGGCGGAACAGCAACTCGCCGCGCCCGTCTCCGTCGGCATCGACCGCATCGATGAAGTCCATGCGCGGCAGCACGTCGAGGTGATCGGCATCGGTGACATTGGAAAAGACTTTGTGGAAGTCGCCGTTGATGTCTTCGCGGGCCACCAGAGCGACCAGGAATTCAGTCTGTGCCGCGGGCTCCACGTTCTGCTTGGGACTCGGCGGCAGGCGAACCCCGGCGGTGAGAATCAGGATGGGCTCGTTGCTGTTCGATAAATCGAAGGCGTGGAACTGCACCTCGGTGAAAGCAGGTTGTGGCGAACGGCTGGCCGCGGTTCCCGCTTTTTGCCGTGGCCGGGCGGCCGATGGGGAGGGTGCAGTCGTAGCACCGGAGATTTGTTTAGCCCAGGCCCGCACCTCGTCCGCTGCCAACGTCATTGCCTTGGCGCGCAACCGAGTCTCCTCGTCGGGTTTCATCTCAAACTTGTAGGATTGCGGCTCGGGACCGTTGGCGTCGGAAATCGCCGGGACCAGTTGCAGCGGGGCTGCCTTCGCAGGGGCTGCGCCCGCGGGATGTTTCGCAGCCGCCGGGGATGAGGCCGTTGGCATAGGAGGAAAATCATCTGGCGGGGCGGCTGCTGCCGGCTTCCCTCGTTGCAATGTGGGATGGTAGGTATCCGGCGGCGGGGCGGGTGGCGCCGAAGCAGGCGACGGGGTTGCGGCTGGAGTCGGCGGGGCCGCGGCTGGTGGTGGCGCCGCGGGAGCCTGAGGCTGCGGAGGCGTTTGAGGAGTAGGTGCAGCCGGCGGGGCGGGTGGCGCGGCCGGCTCCTTGGGCGGTTCTGCCGTGGCGCGGCGCAGTACCGGTGGTCCGCTCTCGTCCTCCAAGCCGCGCGGAATGGACGATACGTTCTTCTTCGCCGCTTTGGCTGCGATCACTCCCGCCGGCAGCCACGTGCCTTCCGCCAGCCAATCTTTGGTCTGGGGATTTTCGAGTGCTCCTGTGACCGTAAACAGTCCTTGTGAAACTCCCGATTGAAATCCTTCATACACCGTGCCGGACCAGATGGCGAGAGGCACCGGTGACGCCTTGTACGCGCCGGCGTCGTAGTATTCGCCGTCGTAAAGAATTTCGATGGGAATCAGGCGCGCTTTGTCTTTGGTGGCGAACTCCAGCAAGCCAAGGGCGCGCGGCCCTTTGCTCTTCTTGGCTGTGTGCGCGGCCTGGGCAAACGCGGCTTGCGTCAGAAGCAGCGTCAAAGCCGCCGCCCAGGTGACGAGCCGATAGGCGGTGCGGTATAAAGTGGACCGGGAGGAAAACGTTCCCATGGATATCAATGATAAAGCCCCAGAGTTCACTTTGCCCGACCAGAATGGCGAGAGCATCAGCCTGAAGGACTTTCGCGGAAAATATGTCGTGCTTTATTTCTACCCTCGCGCCGATACTCCCGGCTGCACCGTGGAAGCCTGCGAGTTCCGCGATTCCTACAAGAAAGTGGAGAAGACCGGCGCGGTGGTGCTGGGGGTTTCGCCTGACACCCCTAAAGCGCTCAAGAAATTTGAAGAGAAATATGGGCTGCCGTTTACTTTGCTCGGCGATGCCGACAAGACAGTCTGCAATGCCTACGGGGTGATTCAGGAAAAGAATATGTATGGCAAGAAGGTGATGGGTGTGGCGCGGACCACATTTATCATCGGGCCCGACGGCAAAATCAAACACATTTTCCACAAAGTGAAGCCGCAGGGGCATGCCGACGAAGTGCTTACTTATTTGAAAAGCGCGGCGAAGGGCGCAGCCTAGCGATTGTGGCTGCAGCGGGGGCAAGAACGCGGGCTAAATCGGCGGCAGGAGTAACTCTGCCGCGCGAATTCTACGATCGCGATCCGCGCCGGGTGAGCCGCGAGCTTCTGGGAAAAGTGCTGGTGCGGCGCGAAGCCAAGGCGCTGCTGGCCGCCAGGATTGTCGAGGTCGAAGCCTATCTGGGAAAGAACGATCCTGCGGCTCATTCCTTTGCCGGGCGCACGGCGCGCAATGCGGTCCTATTTGGGCCTCCGGGTTTTGCTTACGTCTATTTCATCTATGGAAACCACTACTGCCTGAATGTTTCCTGCCTGCCGGACGGAGTGGCGGGCGGGGTTCTGTTTCGCGCCGCTGAACCGCTGTTTGGCCTGGCAGAGATGGCCCGGGCACGGGGCGTGTTTCTCAACGGCCTTCACGATCTGCGGCCACTCACCAGCGGGCCCGGGCGTCTGGCGGAAGCGTTCGGCATCACTCGTGAGCGTGATAACGGCAAAGACCTCACCGACCCGGACTCTGATCTTTCCATTGTCGATGACGGCTACAAAGTGCCGCGAGTGCTCACTACCATGCGGATCGGGATCACCAAGGCCGTGGAACTGCCCCTGCGTTATGTGATCGCCGGCAATCGCTTCGTCTCCGGACCAAGAGCTGGCTGAGGTTGGGTTTTTCCTCCGTGTTACTCCGTGTCCTCTGTGGTTAAGCTCTCACGGCAGGCTCACGGGGGC
>Ga0335076_10007964_pt1 | contig 10682 bp, 4 predicted proteins | sample Lox_Sample_25_FD_206717 | JGI IMG/M metagenome (GOLD analysis project Ga0335076, IMG submission 206717) | Soil microbial communities from Loxahatchee National Wildlife Refuge, Florida, United States - Lox_Sample_2.5 | ecosystem: Environmental > Terrestrial > Soil > Wetlands | place: USA: Florida...
ACCCTAACCCTAACCCTAACCCTAACCCTAACCCTAACCCTAACCCTAACCCTAACCCTAACCCTAACCCTAACCCTAACCCTAACCCTAACCCTAACCCTAACCCTAACCCTAACCCTAACCCTAGGAACTTGCTCACCCGCGGATACTTCTCCCATATTCCCGCTTTGCGCTCGGCCTCATATCCCATAGACCACCCACCCATACTTTGTCGTCCAACGAACCATCCCTTCCTCCATACACACCTATCATACTCCACCGAATCGTCCATACACCTATCATACTCCACCGAATCGTCCATACACCACGAACACCACCCCATCCAGAAACTTACGAAATCCAACAACTCCCCACACACATCTCTGCTCCTAGCTCGAACACCCACCACGAACTATCACACACCATACACTCCCACCTCTGCTCCTAGCTCGAACACCCACCACGAACTATCACACACCATACACTCCCACCTCTGCCCATCTCTAAAAAACTGTGAACCCTAACCATCACATTTCCAATTTCGAATTTCGAACGAATATTGTCTGAGCCAAGTCATCCCGAACGAACGAATATCACCCTAACACCCTAACACCCTAACACAATTTTGAACACACCACTAATATCACCCTAACACCGTAACACCGTAACACAATTTTGAACACACCACTACTATACTACTTACTACTTATTACTTATTACTTATTACTTATTACTTATTACTTATTACTTATTACTTATTACTTATTACTTATTACTTATTACTTATTACTTATTACTTATTACTTATTACTTATTACTTATTACTTATATTACTGTTCTCAACACATCATATTCTTCTTACTGTCGAACACCTCTTGTCCCATCCAATACATACATCATATACTTTTTACGAGAACACACACATAATTCTTCTTACTGTCACACAATTTCTAAATATTTCCTTCCAAATCCTACAATTCTTCTTCCTACAATTCAAATCCAACAATATTCCTAAGTCCTACAATCTCTTACAACCTCCTACAATCTTTATCGAACTTTTCGAAATCCTACAATTTTCAACGTCGTACAATTTTCATTTTTCATCATACAATCAATAATTATTTTTCACATTGTCCTACAATAATCAATCAATCAATCTTATATCGACAAATCTACTTCTTTACTTCCTAACACTCTCCCATCTTGCACAAATCTTAAACACTTCCTTTCTCCTCATTGTACAAATCCACAACTTTTCATACACTTCATCCGAGCATCCAACCCGAAAAAACTACTAACCCTAACCACTCACCCGAGTCTTACTATCCTCCTCTCTCACTATCACGCAAATTCTAAACACGTCATTCCTTTATCGTACAATCTTTGTCCATCACTTTTCTTATCACACAAATTCTAAACACTTCTCATTCCTTTATCGTACAATCTTCTTTATCGAACACTTTTCTTATCATACAATTTCCATTTTTCATTTTCTCATCCTACGAAATAATAATTCTTTTTTTCACATTTACCGTAAAATAATCAAACAATCTCATATCGACATATCTACATCTCTACTTCTTTACTTCCTAATACTCCCCTCCAAAAAACTACAAACCCTAACCACTCACTCTCACTCTCTTATTCTCTTTTTCTACAATCCTATCTCGTCCTACAATCAATAATTAGTTTCATTTTTCTATAATCATCTCTTGTCGTACAAATCAATAATTATTTTCCTTGTCATACCATTTCTAACTTCTGATCATCATCGTACAACCATCATTTTTTTATTATCATACCCATTCGTACAATCTACATTCGTACAATCTCAATTATTCATTATCATCATCCTACAACAATAAATACTCTCTTCATATTTCTTTCATCCCTACAATTCTCTCATCCTACTAACAAAATTCCCTCTCCCATCCTCTCCTCAAAAACTACTAACCCTAACCACTCACCCGAGTCGAGTCTCACTATCCTCCTCTATCACTATCACACAATTTCTAAACACTTCATTCCTCCTCGTACAATTCAAATCCCACAATTTCCCTTTGTCGTACAACCTTTATCGAACTCATCAATAACTACTTTTCACATTGCCATACAATAATCAAACAATCTCATATCAATCATCCTCTTCTCAAAAATTACAAACCCTAACCACTCTTTTACTCTCTTTGTACTACAATTCTATCTTGTCGTACAATCAATCAATCATTATTTTCCTTGTCGTACAATCAATCATTTTTCTTTATTACATTTTCATATTATTCAACCTTTCAATCACCCATAATACTTCCCATATCAAAACATTACTTTCAACCCCAAACTCTTCCTTCCTTTTCCCTAAATACCCGTACAATTCAACCTTATTCTCAACATCCACTCCATTCTCCAATAATCGTACCTTCCACCTTTCCCAAATCATCGGATATCCTTGCTTCGTACCGTACAATATCCCAAACAATACCCCTTCAAACTGGCACCATCCATCCTTCTTCATCAAATATCCACCCGATCTTTTTTCATTTCTTTCATTTCTTCCATTTTCACTCTTATCCTCAATCCATTTCCCACAAATACTCTGCGGAACACCACACCAAAAACAACACGAAAATTTCTCATACTTGATCATCTTTTGTGCAATCTTTCTCTCCTCTTCTCCCAATATCCCTTTCTCTTTCTTACAATCTCCAATCTTATGTCCGTACATCTCTTCACATTCTCCATCCGACATACAAACCACACAAACATTAACCCATCCTTCCAATTCACTTTCAATCCTTTCTTTTCCAATCCAAACTTCTTGTTTCTGTTTCGTAAATCGACGTCGACCCATTTCTCGTTCGTAATCTTGTCTACGAAACTCAATATCCTCCTCCTCCTCCTCCTCCCGTTCTTTCTGTTCTTGTTCTTCGTTCCTTTCTTCTTCATCCATCTCTTCTTCGTCCGTCTCTTCCTCTTCGCTTTCATCATCATCATCCTCCGTCGTACAATCATCTTCAATCATCATTCTTGTCGTACGATCATCACCCATCTCATTCACCATTCTCGTCCTTGTCGTACCATCATCATCCATCTCATCCACCATTCTCATCCTTATCGTACAATCATCATCCATCTCATCCACCATTCTCGTCCTTGTCGTACAATCATCATCCATCTCATCCACCATTCTCGTCCTTGTCGTACAATCATCATCCATCTCATCCACCATTCTCGTCCTTGTCGTACAATCATCATCCACCATCATACAATCATCATCATCATCATCATCCAATATCACTCTTGTCCTTGTTGTCCTTGTTGTCCTTATTGTCCTTGTCGTACAAATATCACACTTCTCTTCATCATCCTCACATCCAACCCTCTCAAAATATCCATCCAAATACTCGCTCATCACAACCCTCCTACACTCCCTGCGTACCATACCATCCATCATCCTCTCCACTAATTCACACCTCTCCCCATCCTTTATCCCACTACCAACACCACCACTATTCTCCCACTTCAACACTACCGACTCGCTCCTCAATCCATCTCTTCCTGCTCGTCCGCTCTCTTGCGCGTAATCCAACAAACTCCTCGGTTCGTCCACATGAACAATCAACCTGATGTCCGGAATATCCACCCCCATTCCCAACGCACTCGTCGCTACCACCACTCGTACAATACCACCACCAAAATCTTCCAACACCTCTTTCTTCCGCCCATTTTTCATCTGCCCATGAAACCCTTCACAACAAATCCCAACCTCTTTCAACCTTTCTGTCAAACTTTCCACCTTCGTTGTCGTATTGCAATAAATCACCACCTTCCCATCATTGTACGATCTTCTATTGTCATTCTTCCCATTGTACGATCTTCCATTGTTGTCATTCTTCATATCGTACCATACCGAATTGATCAATTCTGCCACCATTTCCTTCTCTTTCTTCTTGCTGTACTTCCCACTTTCAATCACCCTGTATCGTACGTTCTTACGAACCACCCGTGCTCGAAATATCTTCATCCTTCCTTCCACCCAACCCATTCTTCGTTGTAATTCCACCTCCTTCGTCACCGGTAACGTCGCCGTCAATAACACCATCTGAACCTCTGCCGACATCAATTGACCCAATTGCTGTAAATCTTTGCGAAAATTCAACCCATTATTCAAAATCACATGGCACTCATCAATCACAATCCGGTCCAATCGTCTCGTCCTACGCATCCGATTCAAAAACGTCATAAACGGTCCCTTGATCGCCGATTCTGGTGTTACCAACACAATCGCCGCGTCATCCACCGGTCGTGTACTCTCCCATTCCCAACATACAATCCCAAACTCATCACATCGTCTCTTCATATCACTTCGTAATGCCACCAACGGTACCACCACCACTGTCGTACCTCCTGGCTCTGCCCATGCCGGTAACATGAACAATATGCTCTTGCCTCCACCTGTTGCCATCACTGCCACGATCGGACTGGCACCTGCTTGAATCGCTTCCATCGCTGGTTGTTGTATGCCTCTAAACTTCACATTACCACCACTTCTTCCCATCGTACCACTTTCACTTTCTTTTCCTTTTCTTCTTCCCATCGTACAACTTCCTTCTCCTTCTTTCCTTGTTGTCGTACAATTCTTCTTTTCTCCTTCTTTCCTTGTTGTCGTACAATTCTTCTTTTCTCCTTCTTTCCTTGTTATCGTACAACTTCCCATCATCCTTCTTAATTCTTCTTCCGCATTCATCCTTTTCAAACGTCTTCTTCTTTCCAATCTCTCTTTATTCGCCTCATCTTCAAACGGACAACTCTCGTGCCTACGACCCATATCGTCCACAAACATATCATCAACCTCCGCTGATTCAAACCCCAAAAATCGATGCCAATCTTCACTCGACCGACGATATTGTTGCCTCTTCTCCGCCACCACTCCTGATCTCTCCATCATATCCCTGGCATACACCTTGCCCGCAACTTCTGTCGTATGACCCGCTTGTAAATCCGCAATCTCTCCCAACGGATTGTCCTCTGCTATTCCTTCTCTAAATTCTTCTTCGTCCTGTTGAAATATCCTCGTTTGACGCATAAATCGTCGGCTGATTCCAATCGCCACCTGTCGATATCCATTGATCGTCAACTCTTGTCCCAAACCTGCCATACTCGTTTTCTTCAATATCTCTCGCATCCTTTCTGATGTCCATTTTTTCCCATCCCAATCTTCCGACCATAAGTATGACCATGATGATGATGATGATGATGATGATGATGATGATGATGATGTCGTCGTACGATCCTCATTTCTTTCTGTTGTTGTCGTACGATTCCCACTTCTCCTTTCTGTCATTGTACGATCCTCATCTCTTTCTGTTATTGTTGTCGTACGATTTCCACCACTTTTTCCTTCTTCTCTTCTTTCTTCTCTTCTTTCTTCTCTTCTTTCTTCTCTTTTTTCTTCTCTTCTTTCTTCTCTTCTTTCTTCTCTTCTTTCTTCTCTTCTTTCTTCTTCCCCTAATACAAACATTCTCATCTGTTGTACAAACGTCAAAATCAACCATAAATATTTAACATACAACTCTCCAACCTCCCTTGGTAAATATCTATGAATGATCTTAACGTCACCACTCATTTGATACCCTTTATGATACCTGGTAACAAATACAACCATCCCATCTTCAATGAAAATATTTCGATGTCCACCTTCACTCGTATTACTATGTCGTACACTCAAAATTTCCGGTGCTCTTGCTGGTTGTCCACCCGTAATGTGTACCAACATCAATAACTTCTCTTGAAACTTGACCACTTGTCGCATGTACGATCTCACTGCTTCCTTGTTGATACCGGATTGACTACCTGGTCGTAAAAATCGTCGTCGTACAACACTATCACTTCCGATACGATCAAACAACCACATCTGTCCATCCACTGGCATTCTCGTACGTTGATCTTGTAAAAAATTCCAACCTGGACTTTCATTTGTCGGATTGTCTCGTAGCGATTTCCATGGTACTTCCGGTCCGGAATGGTACTGATGTTGATATTGATCTCCACAAAACAACAACTCTTCTTCCATCAATTTTCGACATTGTTCAACCAATCCATGTACCATCCCACGAAATTGGGACATGTTGAACTGTACATTCTTGTACAATAATTCGTCGTAACCTTGCCATCCAATATGACCCATCGGTGTCGTATTGTAAAAAATCTTCATGCCGTACGTTCGTAAATCCAACATCCATTGCATCGGTCCATGGCTACCTCGTACCATCAATTTGTCCATCATTTCCGCCACCAATTGTAAACATCCATCATTGGAATGATTACCTCTTCTTTCTCTTTCATTATCGTACGACCTTCTTCTTTCTCTTTCATTATCGTACGACCTTCTTCTTTCATTTTCATCATCGTCGTACAATCTTCTTTCTTCTCTTTCATTGTCGTACAATCTTCTTCTTTCTTCTCTTTCATTGTCGTCATTGTCGTACAATCTTCTTCTTTCTCTTTCTCCAAAATCGTACGGTCTATCATCATCTTCATATTCATCTTCTTCTGGTCCTATCATTTCCAACGCCTTTTGAACCACCATAAATCTCGCAATTTTGATCATGCTGGATAAAATCGGTGGATATCGATCTGGTCCTTTCCAACCTTGCTCATCAACACCCAATACAGCTAATGCACATACCAATGCACTACTGTATTCACGTCGTGCCAACCTCTGATTCAACAATTCCATACAAAAATCCAAACATGCCGTCTGAATTCGTGTCAATGGTATCGGTTTGGATTCATCAATTTCCATCTCATCAACTTCATCTGAACTGTCTTCTTCACTCTCATCATCTTCATTCGAACTGTCTTCTTCACTTTCATCATCTTCATCGTCCGAAACTTGTATGATATTTTGTCGTACAACTCGTACAACTCTTTGTTGTTGTTGTTGTCGTACAATTCCTTGTTGTTGTTGTTGTTGTTGTTGTTGTTGTACAACTCCTTGTTGTAAATTTTCTTGTTGTTGTAAATCTTCTTGTCGTTGTCGTAAAACTTCTTGTTTGGCTTCTTCGATCAATCTATCCCACATACGTTGTTGTGTACGAGTAAATCGATACTTTGGACTTGACCAACCATGCTCTTTCTGAGTACGAGCAAAAAACATCAACACCTGCCTCCATGGTCGTACATGATCTTTGATTTCCTCTCTATTCCTGTACGGTTGTAACGGATGATATCGTGTCTGGTGTTTCTCCGTACGAATGACTTCCAATCGTACAAACACTCCAACCCTCTCAACAATGGATGTCTGACCAATCTCCGCAATATCACCCATGGCTTTCCAAATCGCAACTTCAACACCTTCTTTCTCTTCGTTCGACGTATTGGTGTCATCGTTGGTGTCATCGTTGGGATCATCGTTCGGCTCATCGTTCGGCTCCCTGATTGACTCGATCAATTCCATCCTGTTCAACTCCTTCAAATACTTTCTCCAACCCGTTCTTTCCAACCATGGATTCGCTTCATCCTTCTCTCCTTCTTGAATCATTTCTCTCTTCTTCTTTTCCTCTTCCGCCCAACGCTTGATCGCTTCATCTCGTACACGATCCCACAACTTTCTTCCTTCCACGATTCCTTCTGCAACCCTTTCCACATCTCTCGTTTGACCATCGTACGAATCATCGTCCATATTGTATCCATCGTACAAATCATCGTCCATATTGTATCCGTCGTACGAATCTCCAACAACTTCCTCCAACTTTCGTACATCAAAATACTGTGACCCATAATACATGTCGAAAAATCGTTGACAATGAACATGCTTGATCGCTGCTTCGAGTCGTGCTTCCATGATCCTCTTCTTGTTTCGACCTGAACCACCTTGATTTTGACCTTGGGAAACCGACCATTGATGTTTCTTAAGCCAATGTTTTTTCATCGTTTTGACATCTCGGCATATGTACTGACATTGTTGTGGATCCAATTGACACATCAACCCATCTTCGTACAATGGTAACTGTGGAATTGGACGTTCAACTCTTATCGGTACTTGTAACTCCTTGGCCCTGGCAAATCGTATCAACCCTGACCAATTACACACCTCTTCTGCCACCTCTTGTGCCTTCTTGGGTATCAATTTGTGATGTTTGCCACGTAAATGGCCTTCAATCTTGTCTGGCCATACCGCATACCGGCATTCTTTGCAAATTACCAGTTGGTATTCGATCAAATGATGAAAATAGTCCATGATTGGATATTGAATCAAAAAATGTATGTATGATGTATGTGGTATGATGGACGTGTATGATGTATGTGTATAATGAACGTGTATGATGTATGTGGTATGATGGACGTGTATGATGTATATTGTATGATGGACGTGTATGATGTATGTGTATGATGAACGTGTATGATGTATGTGGTATGATGGACGTGTATGATGTGTATGAGATGTGTGTATGAATTTTTGATTGCGTGGATTGTGTGAAATTATATATTGATGTGATTATGTCGTACGACAGTGTGATTGTAATCGTACGATAATGTGATTGTACCAACCACCTGCTGGCGGTGTACCAACCACCTGGCGATTTACCAACCATCTACTGGCGGTGTACCAGCCATTTACTGGCGGTGTACCAACCATCTGCTGGCGGTATGATTGTGTCGTACGACAGTGTGATTTGTAATGTGATTATACCAGCCATCTACTGGCGGTGTGCCAGCCACCTGGCGATTTACCAGCGCATCTACTGGCGGTATACCAATCATATGCTGGTGGTGTGATTGTGTCGTACGACAGTGTGATTTGTAATGTGATTATATCAGCGCATCTACTGGCGGTGTACCAGCCATCTGACGATTTATCAGCCCATCTACCAGCGGTGTACCAGCCACCTGACGATTTATCAGCGCATCTACTGGCGGTGTGCCAGCCACCTGAAAATTTTACCAACCATCTACTGGCGATGTACCAACTATCTACTGGCGGTGTACCTATGTCGTACAATCATATGATGATTTGTATTATTTGGCGGTGTGATTTTGTCGTACGATAGTGTGATTGTGTCGTAAAATGATGTGATTTGTGATGTGATTTGTGTTGTATGTCGGTCTGACTACATCGTACGGTGGTGTGATTGTATTATTTGTCAGCGCGATTTTGTCGTACATCAGTGCGATGTCGGTGACTAGATTCTCGTACGATTTCAAATCTTGGGATCTTCGTACGATTCTTAAACCTTGAGATTTTCGTACAATTTTTTGGACCTCGAAATTCCAACTTTAATCTTTTTCGTACAAATTTGCTTTTCAATTTTGATCTTTTTTCGTACGAATCTATTCTTCCAATTTCGATCTTTTTTCGTACAAATCTATTCTTCCAATTTCGATTTTTTTTCGTACAAATCTGTTCTTCCAATTTCGATATTTTTTCGTACAAATCTGTTCTTCCAATTTCGATATTTTTTTTCGTACGTGTATATTCACATTTGATTTTCATCTTTGATCTTAGTACGATTTTCAAATCTTATGGATTCGATTCATCTACCTATCTAATCTTCTTCTGCAGTAAAGTACTCCTCTGTACCGGTCATTTGAGAGTCAGTAACGACCCTTGTTGTCGTATCCGAATGTTCATCATCCTCATCTTCATCTTCATCCTCATCTTCTTCCTCATCCTCGTCCTCATCCTCATCCTCTTCCTCATCCTCATCTTCATCTTCTTCATCTTCGTCCTCATCTTCATCTTCTTCATCTTCGTCCTCATCTTCATCTTCTTCCTCTTCCACCTCCTCAATATCCCTTTCCCTTGCCTCATCCAAATCAATTTTTCGAATATTTGGATCGTACAGCGAACAACGAATCCCATGGTCTCTCCACTTACAAGATGCGCAAGCGGAGCCAAAAAATCCTGGCGCCGTACGACAAATGTCAAACTTGTTTCGACCATTTCGACAATCGATGCAGGGCTGTCGTACATATTAGCAAAAATAATCATAATTCAGATCGTACGAATACTTACGAATCTCGCATCAACACCTCTGGACTGAATCAAGACAGCATTCAAATAAGATGGCCGATTCTGGATCTGAGTGCGACTAAATTGACCGATAATGATGATGTCTACACCGCGAAAGTCGTAAAGTTCAAGCTGGTCGGCCGAAGTCAAACGATCTTGAACTGAAGCGTTCACGTGGTCATTGCTTGTAAAGATGATGGTCCTTGGTCGTTCATCGGTATCATTCTGATTGCTGGGAATTGGCCGAGAGAATGGTACGAGTGCCATGATGTTCAAATTGTCTTGAAATGTATTGTTTTGTAATGTATTGGTCGAAATTGTATTGAAAAAGTGGTTGAAAAGTGAGCTGAAAAGTGAGTTGTAGATGTTAAGAACGAAGCGGGGTCGTGTCATCAATTTATACGTGACGCGGTACGTAAACTATTCCGTTTTGGGCTTAGTCCATACACGTGCACCCATCTTTGTTTTTCGACTTTTTGAAATTTTTCATACGTCTTCACCCATGTCTATTATTCAATTTCGTACGAATATATTCATATTCATACAATTTCGTACATTTTCATCCATGTCTATTATTCAATTTCGTACGAATATATTCATGTTCATACAATTTCGTACATCTTCACTCATGTCTATTATTCAATTTCGTACGAATATATTCATGTTCATACAATTTCGTACATCTTCACTC
>Ga0335076_10007967_pt1 | contig 10682 bp, 22 predicted proteins | sample Lox_Sample_25_FD_206717 | JGI IMG/M metagenome (GOLD analysis project Ga0335076, IMG submission 206717) | Soil microbial communities from Loxahatchee National Wildlife Refuge, Florida, United States - Lox_Sample_2.5 | ecosystem: Environmental > Terrestrial > Soil > Wetlands | place: USA...
TACGAACATCCCAACTGATCCCCAAGCCAGCCGGTCTTTACAGCCAAGGAACGCACGTATCGAAGATGATGATGACAGAGATCTTAAGATGGCCCTCCAGATGTCGCTAGAGGAAGCACGGCGGACTGGAATGGGTCCGTCGCAGCCTCCACGACAAGAACCATCAACAGCGATTCCACAGAATAATCGACTGCCAGACGAGGCCGAAGATGAAGATCTGAAGGCGGCTATTGCTGCTAGTCTGAAGGATATGGAAGCCATGAAGGGGATGCAATATCCGTCCGTGCAGCCGGCCCAATCCATCGGCCAACAGCCCGTCCCCGAGTCTGCTCCGATTGAAAATACTTATATGACTCAGCCTCAGGTGCGAAATCTCAAAAGTATGTCTCTAATACGCAGGTGACCCCGACGGTCAACACGAGCAACGAGTTGTCTCCCTTGGAGGCGGAGAATATCACTTTGTTTGCTACCCTCATCGACAGAATGCAGGCTTCTCCCCCCGGAGCTATTCTTCGTGAGCCGCGGATCCAAGAATTATACGAAGCTGTCAGCGCCCTCAAGCCCAAACTCGGGAGAACACTTAGCTCTGTCGTGGGGACCTATGGTAAGTCCAAGTGTAATTCATGCTAATCTAGAAACGCTCGTTGATATGCATGCAAAGCTGAATACGGTCGTACGCTATTATGACAAGATGCTTGAAGATCGATTGCAAACGACGTACTCTCAAGCCACGTATCAGGAAGCGCGCCGACCTGCTCAATCCCCCCTACCCTATCAATACAACCTGCCACCACAAAGTCCCTCGTCTCCGTCTCATCCCTCGCAAGGTTACTTTCCCTCCCGTCGCTCCACCATTTCCGACCAAGTGAATGCCCCTCCTGCGTCGGTAAGCTCGACGTATTATGGGCCCAGCCAACCGCCATCACAATACCCTTCGAATCCAACTTGGACGAATGGGACGAACGCGCCACCTTCCAAAGTTCCATACACCCCTCAGTACGCTGAATCCGCTGGTTATCAATACAGTCATCCGCCGGCAAGTACAAGCATCTCCGATATCCCTTCCAGTCGTCCCCAGCAATCTCGGCAGCATCGGGGTCCTGAATATCCGGTATACAGTGAGCAGGATTCTTATTATCAGGCGCCTCCGCAGAGGAGAGAGGATAGCTCGTTGATTGATTTGTAAAGTAAAATCGCATTGATAGTATTGTTTGGGTATCGGATCATTCATAAAGTCGTAGCTCAATGATAAATCATACAAGGAAACGTGAGCGAGGTGATCGACATTCGCCGCTACTTCTTATTATGTCGCGACACCGGGCGATACGGAACATAGACCTGAACGGTAGGCGACCTTCTTCTTTCGACTGACTTTGCAGACTATCTCGATGATGATCCGGACGATGAGCACTTTGAGGGTATGGTTGCCCCTTTTCCCGTCTAATATGCATCCAGGTGAGCCCTCGTCCGAGGAAATGGGTTCGACATTCTTTGACGACCGTTGACAGGTAGCTCGCATGGAGAGCAAACTAGCCGAGGTCCGACAGAGACTGGGAACAAGGCTCGGTCTGCGGGAGACCGAAATCAGAGAGACTCTGTGGTATTACTACTTCGATGTCGACGAGACCGTTGCATGGCTGGCAGGTCGTTCCTCACCAAATGTCGTCCTAACAAATTCAGACAAGTACAAAAAGACCGACGCTAGCAATCGCAACAAAACCTCCAGCGCTGCGAAGCCCGTCAGCAACCAAGGTAGGCTTCCTTTTATGAGTTTGTTCGTGTTTCAGGCCATGAACATGAAATTGTGGAATGAGATTTGACCGGGGCTGCCAGCAGGGGACGTCGTCGAGACGTTGGATAGGACAGGCTGCCCACTTACCGACACAAATCCTGTTATCCAACCGTCCGTGTGGATTGTGCCAATTTTGAGACGTGGATGCGGTCGGTGGGGGTTGCTTGGAGGGTCTTCGTCGGGAAGAGGCAACAAGGGGAAGCCATCAAAGCTCGCCAATTTAGCACGTTCCAGCCGCGGAGCTTTCGACAAGAGCTCATCGACGTCGGCGTCGACACGTCTCAGCTCTGTATCACGACTCGCTACCCTGACGTCAAAATCGCAGACTTGTCCAACGCCACCAATCTCCAATCGTCGCCCTTCTTCGCCTCCAGTTATTCCACATCCCGATTCTCCAGCCCTGTCGGAAAGCACCCCGAAGCAATCCGCACCTGATCCCATCCCGTTTCATTTATTGTCTCCACCCTCCCTGCTGGCAGACGGCCTATACTGTTTATCTCTTGCTCCACGCAACGCCGCCGCTTCAGTCGTGAACATACAAGCTAATCCTTACCTCTTGATAGGATCAACAAAGGCTCAGGTCCAGAAAGCTTTCACTAACCCGAGTCCGGACGACATAGTCCAGAAGGCACAGTCCCAGTCGAAGAGTACGTCACCAAGTAATGTCTTTGACGTTAGTCTCCCAAAAACCGGATCTCAGGCAGTCAATTCCAGCGCTTGCGTCAGATATGCAGGCATTCACTCTCCGTGAAGATGGGAGTGACGACTCGAAGGACTTGCCAATTAAACCATCGTCCTCCAAAAGAAAGACCCTGGACGAGATCAAGGTTTGGGCCAACCAGCAAAGCGTGACCTCGGTGAGCTTTGTCATCATTGGTACTTGCTATGTGGATATAGCTCACGAGAGGGCACGTCGATGCGGGGAAAAGCACATTGATGGGCCGACTTTTGTACGAGTTGAAGCAAGTTGATGAGAGGACAGTCCAAAAGTATCGGCAAGAAAGCCAAAAGTCGGGCAAGGGATCATTTGCTCTTGCATGGATTATGGATCAGAGTGAAGAAGAGAGGAAGAGGTAGTGTTTGTTCTCCTATTTGGTTGATGAAAGGGGAGTGACAATCGATATTGCTACACAAGACTTTTCCACCTCGAAACGCTTGTTCCATGTCTTGGACGCTCCGGGTCATCGCGACTTTATTCCGAATATGATTGCAGGAGCAACGCAAGCTGATTTTGCCATTCTTGTCTTGGATGCGTCTACAGGGTCCTTCGAATCTGGATTTGGCCCACTAGGACAGACACGAGAGCATACTTTGCTAGTTCGCAGCCTCGGAGTACAACGAATTGTGGTTGCTATCAATAAACTTGATACTGTATTCTTGAATTGCAACGAGGCTTATATCAGGTTGGCTGGTCTGAAGCACGATTCAATGAGATTCGAACTCAGGCTGGGCATTTTTTGACGCAGATCGGATTCTCACCCTCGAATCTATGGTTTATCCCTTGCAGCGGGCTTGATGGTGTCAATTTGGTCTCGCAAGGCACTATTGGAGCCTTTTCCTGGTATTTGGGACCAACATTAATCGAATGCATTGGTATGCTCTATAGTACTACTTTTTAATATTAGAATCCATCGAAGTACCTCCACGATCTCTCGATCTCCCTTTGCGAATGTCTATTTCCGATATTTCCGAGGCTTCTAAAAGCAATGTTGCCAACCTTTCTGGACGAATAGAATCCGGGTTCCTTCAAATCAACGACTGTGTAGTTTGTCAGCCAGGTGGCAATGCCGGGACTGTGAGATGTAGCCTCTATCTATTGCAGCACTAACGGCAGATTTTAATATCGATAAAAGTAGGGAGTTCGCTGTTGCCGGCGAAGTTGTGACCATCGCCATTCAAGGGATTGATCCAAATGCGTTGAGGTAGTCTTACCTCATCTTAGATCTAACTACAGGGTTGGCGATGTCGTGTGTCACAAAGACAATCCGATCTCAGTGTCATCGAATTTCACCGCTCGCATCATTACATTCGAAACAACGCGTCCCATGGTCCCAGGGTCATCGGTTAGCCTCCTCTCGACTTTATTAACGATTAACAGATTATGCTCCATCGAGGACGTCTCGACGAACCTGCGAGTGTCAAACAACTCATTGCACTGATTGACAAAGCCGACGGCCATGTTTTGAAGAAGAAACCGAGGCAATGCCAAGTTATTCCATGATATTAATTTTTAGGCACGTCCCTGTCGGAGCCGCGGCGATTGTTCGAATCGAAATCCTCAACAAGCGAGGAGTCCCGATCGAGCCGTATCGAGTGAATAGACATACGGGGCGAGTGATTTTGCGAAACGAAGGAATCACCATCGGAGCTGGCGTTGTCCTTTCATTGGAGTAGATCGTTTAGGTATAGATGTAGTGGCCTTGTCGCCCTTATTGTCCCAATCTACTGCTGCCGTATTCCCATCAGTCGCCCTTGGTTGATATTCTGCGTAATCATTCACGAGATTCGGATCTGCCTGATGAGTGGGAACCACTTGGAGCTTGATCCTTGAGCTGCCAACCTGCCAAGAAAACCCTTAGTGCCATACCTCCGCATCTTCATCAAGTCCAAGCGGGACGACTGGTTCGACCTCCTTTCCCTCCACGAATTTGACTACATTAATTTTGTGACGCAGTTTAACCAGCGCTCGAGGATTTTTTTTCCGTCACAGTTGACATCAGGAAAAATATCCAAGATTTTGCGGGTATAAGATTTGGCAGAACAGATAGATTTGCTCAATCTCAACAAGTGCAAATAAAGATTTATCTCAGATTGATGCTTTTCCTTTGGGATGTGGAACGATAGATTTTGAATAACATTTTCCCAATTTACTTGCTGAAATCCAATTCTGCCTGGGATCCAATCCCTTTCCCCCGATTGCATTTGTGACCTCCTCAGGCAAGAGCAGATTAAAATTCAGCAATGGAAGAAGTCATATCACTTTTCTTTTCTTAAATCACAGACTTAGCTTTCGTCGCCGTTTCACAGCACCACATTGGGTGTAAAAATCCTTTTCAATCCAGAAAACGCGGAGGACGTCATCCTGTTTGTCCACGGCCTTGGCGGTTCACGGGAATCCACTTGGAGCCTTTGCAAATTGGATGAGTCCAAATTTTTGTCGACATGGCTCGACAAAGTCAACGAATTAAAATCAGCGAGGGTTTCTATGTTCGGGATGGACGTCGGCACAATGTTCCTAAAATCAGCAGATTCGCGAAACGGTTGATATCGAATTTTTCGGTGTATAGAAAATCCCATGTCACAAAATCCGAAGCCTTTTGATTGCTCAGAAACCAATCATTTTCGTCGCTCACAGCATTTTGGGGGGTTTCGCATGGTCACCGGTATCGGATCTACTGTATTAACCGATACAAATGGCCATATGCACCTTGTCAACGAAGTCTTCTATGCATCGGAGGCTGAACAATGAATCCATTTGCCCGGAATGCTGAAGCATGACGACGTCTTTCTCTCAACTTCCATCAGTACCACAAATTCTCGCTATTCGTATTAGCATCACCCGGCATCTCGTCGCCCGGGGGAACTATGAACGATCTCTTCTACGTTTCAGAACCAAAAGCGGACTGTCAACTTGTTACGACCCGCATCCCCGGGAGAAAGCAAACAGTTGTGATGAAGATGTGGAATATACCCAATTTGTAGATCCTGAGGAAAAGGAAAACTGCTATGGCAGATGATATTTGTGGCAATGTTCAGATCGCTGACCCGAGGAGGGATTCATATATGGGCACAGCATGGAAGGACAAAGGCCTCGATCGAGGACACAAAAGCAATAAACACGACTAGGACGTAAATGGTGATAATATTGTGATACCATGATTATTTCGCTCAAGGGAAGAACTTTTCCTCCTCCCAACTCAACCCATGCCCAATTTAAATTAGCTGTCGTTCGATCGCAGTCTTAATCGTCTGAATCATGGGCCCCAAATCACTCCCCTCATTCATCGTAACACTCGCCGCAATAATTGGCCGCGAAACACCACAAGCTCTCCCCAAAGCAACCTTACTCGGCACGAAAATGTAGGGCACAGCCTTGTCCTCGCATAAAAGTGGGAGGTGCAGCAAGATTTCAATGGGCTCGGTGTCGGCAGCCATGACGATGAATTCGGAGATTCCGCGGTTCAGGGTCTTGGTTGCTTCATTTGCGCCTTTTTTGAGCATTTTGTAGTGGGAGGCTAGAAGAACATTAACGTAGGTTGACGGATTGAAACCCGGGGGGAAGTTCCGTGGGTACCTTGTTGGATGAGGTCGAGGATTTGTTGGCTGAGCTGGGGGCTTGCCAGAGGGAACGCCTTAGGATTTACGGTGGACATGTTTGTGGTGATGGAGATGGTCCTGGGGGACAAAGGGTTCACTGCCGTTAAGTAGAGAAGGTGATTTGGCTCGCCCTTTGTTGAAGGAAAAGAACGAAAAATTTGACCTGATGAATCAATTTCAAACGCAATTCTCCTCCGACACGTTCATTAACTATTAACTCTTACCTTTCAGCTTTTTGAGGATCATCAAAATTTTCAGCGATTTTATACCGTTCTGGGACGTAACAATGAGACCCCTCACCGACGAAGAAACAAAAACCCTCTTTGCAAAACTAGCTTCCTACATAGGCCGCAACATCTCCGCCCTCATCGACTGTCCCTCAGATCCCCATGTGTTCCGCCTCCACAAAGACCGCGTGTACTACGTCTCCTTGACCCTCGCCAACCTCGCTACTTCAATACCGCGTCAATCTCTCCTGTCCCTCGGAACCTGTCTCGGCAAATTCTCAAAAACAGGGAAATTCCGGCTACATGTCACTGCACTGGATTTCTTGGCTCCGCATGCGCAATTCAAGGTTTGGGTTAAGGCAAATGGGGAAATGCCGTTTTTATACGGGAATCATGTGTTGAAGGCTCATGTGGGGAGGATTACGCAGGATACCCCGGAGCATCAGGGTGTGGTGGTGTATTCCATGAATGATGTTCCATTGGTATGAAACATATTGTTTGCGTATTTGTCTGTCTGGCGAAGCTAATTTGTGGTAGGGTTTCGGGGTTACTGCCCGGTCGACAACAGATTCGAGAAAGTTGGAGCCTACTGCGATTGTAGTATTTCATCAGGAAGATATCGGGGTGTATTTACGGGAGGAAGATACCATGTTTTAGAGATGCCGAGAGTATTAATTAAAGTTCGTCTCTCAGCGGGCAGTGGTCTGCACTTACTCGCGCCAATGAACACCACATTGAATGACCCACAAACATTTTCACACAGAACTCTTTTGGGATTTTCTCGTTCTACTGAATTATTACTTCATACCAAGCACAACAGTCGATTATATCTTCCTGCTCATCCCCACCTTCCGCCCATATATGATGCACGATCCCATCCCGCTAGTATCGCCTTCGAGCAACGGGTGGAGAAGGACTACGCTCAGGAGTGTCCTCCCGTCCCTCCTCTGCCTTTTTCTTCTTCTGATACGCCTTCTGACTCAACTGCAATTCCTTCAGCAATGCTGGATTCGGATTCTTCACATGCATAAAATTACAAAACCCTCCTCGCGTGCAGTTCCCCTCGCTGTGTTGTCGACAACAAGCCTCCCTAAAATCCGTGACGGGCGAAAGTTCCGCATAAACCGGGCGTGCAGCATACCACCTCGAATTCAGTGCTTCCAGGGCACGCTGGGCGTCTTCTTCGTATTTGAATCGGGCATATACGTTTCCGATAAGGTGGTCGCCGATATTGTCGCAGACATGCATTTCTTCCAACTCGCCGTATTTACATAATTCGGAATAGAAATCCTCGTAAAAGGTGTCAAAGTGTTGTTGGATCTGCTGTTGATTCATGGTGTTTCCTGGGATGTGTTGCGGGTTTTGATAGATGTTCCCGCAGAGGATGGTTTGGGAGTAGTTTGGCTTGACGTGTTTTCGTGAGCAGCGCTCGCCGTGGCGACATGCGCCGATTTTGTAGTAGAAGGAACAGTTGACTTTGTCTGCTTCTGTGCCATAGATGGCCGCTAATGCCGACGCCATGGTTCAGATCGGCACTGAATGTGGTAAGGAAGTAGCGCGGTGATGGGTCGTGGATAATATACTCAAGTCGTCGGCAGAAAATTCACGAAGAAACTGATGGAAAAGCAAGCCTGGCTTTAGTCACAAATTTACATATGGAAAATTCTGCGCGGACAAAGTCCGCAAAAGTATTCGGCCGATCGGCATTTTACATACAAACAACTCAACCTTGAAGCCGATTTTCGTCAAAAATTCTACAATGATCGGCCGAAATTTCTAGTCCCATCACGATCACGCTGGAAACCACCATCATTACAAATGCTGCTACCACCACCACCACTATAAGTAGAGCCTCAATTCTTTCGTAGTTGATCAATCACATCATGAAGACTCCCCACTGGACTCCTAAGCGACGAAGTAGAGCATTGGGGTTGATTGAAGGAGGCCGACATTCCTTATCTGAAATCACCACCATCACCAACATTCCTAAAGGCACTCTCAAACAACTCAAAAAGCGAAATACACCCCTCAATAAAGTATGATTGGGTCGTCCTCCCAAGCTGTCTCCTCACCATAAACGTCAAATTGTCTTTCATATCACCAGAAACCATGAATTTCGTCGTTTATCCGTTATGTCCATTATTCAAGACCTCCAACTTGATACCAGCATCACTCGACTCAAATGTACTCTCAATGACCTTGGCTATAATTATCGAATAGCCCGATGCTGACCTTTTCTCAAGAAACTCAATAGAAAGCGTCGTCTCCAGTTTGCAAAGCGCCATGCTCATTTCACTGTTGAAGATTAAAAGGCATTTATTTGAACTGATGAGATGAGTGTAAAGGTGGGGATGTAGCGCAGCACCGGGGACTGGATATGGAGAAGGGATGACAAGGAGTTTCACCCAGATTGTATTGATTATAAATAACGTGCAACTGGTACTGGAATGATGTTCTGGGGAGCATTTAGATGGGGTAGAATGGGGCCAGGTGTATTTTTTGAGTTGGAGGATGGAAAGAAGGTGAACTCCACCATTTATCGAGACCAAATCCTGAAAGGACCACTTCCGGAGTTCTGGGAAGAGTCATTCGAGGACTTGGAACAGCCAGTAATTATGGAAGACAATGCTCCTCCTCACAAGAAGGTCTGCATTCCGGTCAGACAAGAGCTGGGAATGAAGTGCCATTAGCACCCTCCAAACTCTCCTGATCTCAATTCAATTGAGAACATTTGGGCGCATATGAAGCATATAATTTCGAAGAAATATGCTCATATTACATCTCTGAAGGTTATGAGGCAGGTGGTTGTTAGTATTTGGAATGACTTTGAGCATCATAAGTGGGATTATTTGGTTGAGAGCATGCCAGAGCGAATTCAAGCGGTGATCAAGGCAAAAGGAGGATCTACTCGATTTTAGACTCAGATTTGGTAGAATATACTCTCTACTACACCTTACCAAAATTTTACTGCATCAGGCCATATAATGGTGAAGCAATTCAAATCGTTGTTATTGCTTGTCGGGGTTGATTTCGTGACAGGACTGAAAATTTCGACCGATCATTGTAGCTTGTACTGCCGTTTGATTCCAAATATCCACTTCTTCAGCGTACATAAATTAAATTCTCAATTTATTTGTTTGGTTGGAATTGAAATATTCAGCTCTTAGGCATTTCGGAATAGCAAGTACAATCTACAAAGTGCCCGTGCTCTGCAAAGTGCCCATGCTCTGCTAGGACTTAAATATATAGAGAATATTTAAAATATCACTATATATTAACACACATTTTTCACATATTATTTATCCATAGTTATATATATTAAAAATGTCTCCCTTAAGCAAAACATCACCATCCACTAAAATACCAAAAAATGTATACTATTATCACTTCATAGTAGTTTTCACCTATTATAATACAATATTCAGTGTCAACTTTTTATAAAACTTTGAAATAACTCATCTAAAATTATGGAGGATGGCTTCTGGTGGCTTCTGGATGCTCTATTAAATTTATGCTGACTCAGCGCAAAATTTTACTTTAATTATAAAATAAAATAGCATAAATTAAATAAATTAAAGTCCTCGTAGGGAATATGAAACACAATGCGAAAAGCAACGAGAAAAGCAATGAGAAAGCAACAGCAATATGAAAGCCACTGCGAAGACCAATGTTAAAAGCAATGTAAACCCCATGAATCCCCCGAAACAGCAAATACAGAGAGCAATAAAGAAGAATCATAGCAACCCCAGGGAATCTTGCCAAAACCCTCTTCCTCAAACTATAGTAGAATCTGCGCAAATATCGCAGGATCTCGACGCAAGGCAATTCATAGAACGAAAACCAGTTCGGACTCCCGTCCTCAAATACAAACTCTGTTTCGTATGTGCCGTTACACTGCCAAAAATGGCCAGTCATGAGGAGACGTCCCGGAACCGAGCCACCAGCGTCATCCTCGCGGCCGGCTTGCATCTGTGTACCGCTCTCGAAACCTTGGCGCCGAATCAGTCGAGACTTTACTTGTCTTCTGTCTATGGCCAAGAGGCGGGGCTTTCGGTTGGACTTCACCACATTAGCTTGCTTCAATGGTTGCAATCTACCCTACCATCCGAAAATGATGCTGTGGGTGCGGCAGATTCCTCGATCCGGGATGGGGCAATTCGGGAGTTCGCACATGCTTGGAGAGAAGGGAGGAGTTGGGACAGCCGTGGCGACAGTGCGAGCAGGATGTGCAAAAGAATTCAAAGACACGCAACAGTGGAAGATGCGACAAGGAATGAGATGTGCGGGTGTGAATTTTCACATGCAACTGATTGCTTACTACAGCAACTATTGTGGTTAAGCATATA
>Ga0335076_10007968_pt1 | contig 10681 bp, 9 predicted proteins | sample Lox_Sample_25_FD_206717 | JGI IMG/M metagenome (GOLD analysis project Ga0335076, IMG submission 206717) | Soil microbial communities from Loxahatchee National Wildlife Refuge, Florida, United States - Lox_Sample_2.5 | ecosystem: Environmental > Terrestrial > Soil > Wetlands | place: USA: Florida...
GTTCCAGCGCGGGTACATGTACCGGTGAGATGGAGGTGGCCCCACGCTCTCTCCGTGCGCCGGCCCCCGCGGGAGCACGACCCTGCTTGAGGCGGCCCGACGCCGGATCCACGCGATGATCTACAAGTTCAAGAGCAAGGCTGCCGGCGACCTGATCATGCTGCAGCCCGACGGCGACCACTTGCTGCGCCTGATCGGCCGCGAGCCCGCGCCCAAGGGCATCATCGAGATCGCCGACATGCCGGCGGCGATCAAGGCGCTGCAGGACGCGGCGGCGCAAGCGCAGGCGCCGTCACCGAACAGCGACGGCGAACGCGGCGTCGGCCTGAAGCAGCGCGTGTGGCCGATGATCGAGATGATGAAGCGTGCCCTGGCTGCCGACGTGCCGATCGTCTGGGGCGTTTGACGACAACCACCAATGCGAGAACGGCGATGAAGTTGTGGAGCGACAGCTGGAGCAACGGCGATGCGATTCCACCGCGCTTTGCGGCGGGCAGGATCGAGGCCACGGGCGGAGTGGGCTTCTCCGACAACGTCAACCCGCACCTGGCATGGAGCGAGCTGCCGGCGGGAACGAAGTCGCTGGTGCTCATCTGTCACGACTTCGACGTGCCCAGTCGTCCCGACGACGTCAACAAGTCCGACCGCGAGATACCGGCCGACCTGCCGCGGGTCGATTTCTTCCACTGGGTGATGGTCGACATCCCTCCGGCTCTCGGGGCGATTGCCGAGGGCCAGTTCAGCCGCGGCTTCACCGCGCGCGGCAAGCCGGGGCCGGCTGCCGGGCACGGCGCTCGTCACGGCCTGAACGACTACACCGGCTGGTTCGCCGGCGATGCACAGATGGCCGGCCAGTACTTCGGATACGACGGCCCGTTCCCACCGTTCAACGACTCGCTGGTGCACCACTACGTGTTCACGCTGTACGCGGTGTCGGTGGACCGGCTGCCGGTCGACGGCGCGTTCACCGGGCCGCAGGTGCGCGAAGCGCTCGCCGGCAGGGTGCTCGCGGAGGCGACGCTGTCGGGCACTTACACGCTCAATCGCCGGCTGGTGCGCTGAGACGCTCGCGGGGCGGCTCTGAACGACGCCACCCGCATCATCGCGATCCGCCACGGCCAGACCGCGTGGAACGCCGAGACGCGCATGCAAGGCCAGCTCGACACCGCGCTCGACGCGCGTGGCCGCTGGCAGGCGGAGCAACTGGCGCAGGCACTGGCGCACGAGGCGGTCGAGGTCATCGTGGCCAGTGACCTCTCACGTGCGATGCAGACCGCGGCGCCACTGGCCGCGGCACAGGGCTTGCATGTGGTCCGAGAACCGAAGTTGCGCGAGCGCTGCTTCGGCGTGTTCGAAGGCTTCACCTATGCCGACATCGCCCGCCATTGGCCCGACGACAGCGCACGCTGGCGTGCGCGCGACCCGGCGTTCGCGCCGCCGCGCGGCGAGCGGCTCTCGGCCTTCCACGAGCGCTGCGTCGATGCGGCCGGCGAGCTCGCCGATCGATACGCCGGCCGGTTGATGGTGTGGGTCACGCACGGCGGTGTGCTCGACTGCCTGTACCGAGCGGCGGCACGCGTCGCGCTCGACGCACCACGCACCTGGACGCTGGACAACGCGTCGATCAATCGGCTGCTGCACGGCGACCAGGGGCTGATGCTGATCGGTTGGGGCGACGTCGCCCACCTCGACGCGCCAGGAATCGACACGCGCGAAGCGTGAAGGATTGACGCCCCGACAGGCGGTCGCACGGCCGCGATGGGCGGCGAGGACCAGGTGTAAGCGCATTTGCCGCAGCGTCCAGGCACGCAGCGGCTTGCCAACTAGTCCCGCTTTTCGGACCCCTCGACCGCGGTTGTGACCGTTCGTTCGTCGGTGCATGGCTCAAGCTGATTTCGCCACGTGGGCCTGCCACGTCTTTGAACGAACGGACCAGCGCATGACACCGACACTCAAGTCCCTACCGCGCCGCCAGGGTGGCTTCACCCTGATCGAACTGGTGATCGCCCTGGCGATCGTTGCGATCCTGGCTTCGATCGCGATGCCTTCGTACCAGGGCTACGTGCGGCGCGGTCAGCTTGCCGATGCATTCACGACGCTTGCGGACATGCGAGTGAAGATGGAGCAGTACTACCAGGACAACAAGTTCTACGGGTCTGCGTCCAACGCGACGACGTGCCCTCAATTGCCAGGCTATTCGGCATTCCCAGTCGCGACCAAGTACTTCAGCGTCGACTGCGGCCCGGGCTCGGCAAACGCGACACCGCTGCAGACCTTCAAGCTGACTGCGGCCGGTACGGGTGGGCTGACGACCGGCTACCAGTACACGCTCGACAACGCCGGAACGAAGGGTACCGACAAGTTCGCGAACAACTCGACGACCGCGGCGTGCTGGATGACCAAAGCCAGTACCTGCGACAACTGATGGAGTCGACATGAAGCAACGCGGCTTCACGATCATCGAGATCGTCATCGTGATCACGATCACGGCCTTCCTCCTGGCGGCGGTGATGCCCAGTGCCGGCGCGTGGGTGCGCAACTCGCGCATTCGCACGGCGGCGGAGTCGATCTCCAACGGGCTGCAGCAGGCCCGCGCCGAGGCGGTGCGGCAGAACAAGCCGGTCAGCTTCTTCCTGGTGTCGGATTCGGATGCCATGTCGATGTCGGACAACTGTGCGCTCTCGAGCAGCAGCTCGGGATGGGTTGTCGCGTTCGCGTCGCCGGTGGGCAAGTGCGCGACCAACCGCGACAGCTTCATCGCGGTACGTGCACCGGGGGACACGGCAACCAGCCTCAGCGTCGTTGCCGATGCCACGACGGTGACGTTCAACGGCTTCGGACAGGTGTCCAACGCCGGGGCGATCACGTGCATCAAGTTGAGCGTTCCGAGCGACACCTCGACGCGCACCCTGGCCATCGGCGTGCAGGGCGGCGGGCAGGTGCGGATGTGCGACGCGAAGGTCAGCGATGCGAATGACCCGCGCTATTGCCTGGCCCCGGCCGCACCCACGGTCGGATGCAACTGAAATGGCAGCAGGTCACCCCATGTATCCAGCGAAGACTTTCTCCCGCGGTGCACCGACCACCTCGCGCCGGCGCGCCGGCGCGGGCGTTGCGTTGATCGAGGTGCTGATCGCCTTGCTGCTGTTCGCGATCGGAATCCTCGGTCTGGTCGGCTTGCAGGCGTCGATGACGCAGGCGCAGACCGAGAGCAAGGTGCGCGCAGACGCCGCCAACCTGGTCGACGAGCTGGCCACGGTCATGTGGGGCGAACTCGGCAATCAGAACACGACCGCGAACCTGGCGAACTTCAGTGCCAGCGGCTGCTCCAGCAGCCCTGCTTGCAATGCCTGGCTGACCAAGCTCGGCAAGACCTTGCCGGGCGGCACGCTGACGGAACTGACGCTCAGCAACGTCACCGACACGACCAGCGCCGATCTTGGCTTGGTCATGGTCACCCTGCAGTGGTCGCTGCCGAACGGCGGTGGCGCCCATCAATACGTTTCGACGTTCTCCATCGCGCAGAACGTTGTCGCGCCATGAGCGAGGTACACATCGTGCACTCCCCAGCAACCCCGCTCTCCGGCGCCCGCACAGGCGGACCGGGTGCTTCGCAGCGTCAACGCGGCATGACGCTCGTCGAATTGATGGTCGCCCTGTTGTTGGGCCTGGTCACCACCTACTTCATCTCGCAGGTCTTCGCGGTCGCCGAAGGACAGAAGCGCACCGCCACCTTCGGTTCGGATGCGCAGATCAACGGCTCGGTGGCGCTGCATACGCTGCGTCGGCACATCATGAGTGCGGGATACGGTGTGGTGTCGGCGGCCAGCGCGCTGGGCTGCCCGATCACCGGGCGCTTCGGCACGTCGGGCAGCGCGGTCGTCGCGCCATCCATGACCCTGGCGCCGGTGATCATCACGCCGGGGACCAGTGCATCGGCGCCGAGCGACACGTTGCGCGTGCTGACCAGCACCAAGTCGACGTTCGCCGCGCCTGTGAAAACCACCGCGACGCACTCGGACACCGACGCCTATGCGTCATTCGGGGTGGTCGAGGGCTCATCGCAAGGCATCAGCCTGGGCGACACGATTCTGGCGATTCCGACGAACTGGAGCGCGACCACCAAGTGCCTGTTGCTGACCGTGCAGCAGGACACGTCGGTGACGAATACGACACTCAGCCGCACGCAGGTGCCTCACGTCGCCTCACCGAGCGCGTCGTCCTGGAATGCCACCAACAGCAGCGACTGGCCGGTGGGTGGTTTCCAACCGAACTCGCTGCTCGTCAATTTCGGCAACCCGCGGCGCATGGACTTCTACGTCGATGGCGATTCGTTCAAGGTCGACACCTGGCTGCAGAACACGGCAGGCACCGAGTTCCTGAGCTCCGGCATCGTGCTGCTGAAGGCGCTGTACGGCCGCGATACCGACGGCAACGGCACGGTCGATGTCTACGACACCAACACGCCCACGGACAACGCCTCGTGGCGCAACGTGCTCGCGGTGCGATTCGTGGTCGTGGCGCGCAGCGGCCAGCGCGAGAAGGACGAAGTCACCACGGCCGAGCCAACCTGGAACGCCGCAGGATCTGCCGCGGTCACCTACGACAAGTACCCCGGTGCGCGCACCACTTGCGCCGCCGGCGCCGCGACGTGCGACCTGCCGTTGGCGATCAGTCAGCTCACCGACTGGAAGCACTACCGCTACAAGGTGTTCGACACCGCGGTGCAGGTGCGCAACCTGATGTGGAACGTCGAGGAGTGAACGGAGCCGACATGAACAAGCACTCGACACCCCAGCTCGCCCTCTCGCAAGCACCGGCACGGCGCCAACGCGGGGCCTCGCTGCTGTTCGCGCTGATCACTCTGGTGGCGCTGGCCCTGGCCGCGTCGGCACTCGTGCGCTCGGTCGATACCGGTGCGGTGGTGCTGGGCAACCTGGGCGCGAAGAAGGCCACCGCGATTGCCGCCGACCGCGCGACGCAGATGGCGATCAGCTTCCTGATCACAGGCATGACCGAAGCGACACGGCTGAACGACGCGCCGAATCAGGGCTACTACGCGACTTCGAAGGAAGACTTCGACATCACCGGTTTCGAGGGCACGGACCCGAATCGCAAGCTGATCAACTGGGACGTCGATGGCAGCTGCGCCTATGCGACAGCTGGTGGCACCTGCGACCCGACCACGAGACCCCGTGATCCCCTGCTCGACACGGACCTGAGCCCGGCGGATCCGGCCGCCGCGCGAGGCCTGGAGGCGCGCTGGTTCATCACGCGTCTGTGCGGCACTGCCGGCATCGATGCCAAGGGCACCAGCAACAACAACTGTGCGGTCGCGTTGCGGGCCAGCACGATGAAGAACCAGAGTACCGGGGCGATCGACCAGTCGTCCAGCCGGAACTTCGAGCTGCAGAACCAGCAGCCCTTCTACCGCATCGTCGTCCGGGTCAAGGGTCCGCGCAACGCGGTGACCTACACCGAGACGATCGTCAACCTGGCTTCCTGAGACCCCGAAGTATTCGAGGAGCAATCATGAAAGTTGCCCGCCACACCAAACGCCTGCTCGCCGCCCTGATGGCCTCGGCCCTCACCGTGGTCGACGTGCACGCAGCGGTCACGGACATCTACAACCAGCCGCTGGCGACCACGTCGACGGTGGTGGCCAAGCCCAACGTGATGTTCATCCTGGACAACTCGGGCTCGATGGCCAACAACTACATGCCCGACGACATGAGCGACACGAGCAAGTACGGCTTCAAGGCCGCGCAGTGCAACGGCGTGGCGTTCGACCCGACCGTGTTCTACACGGCGCCGCTCAATGCCGACGGCACGTCCTACGCCGACGCCAACTTCAACGCCGCTGCCGATGACGGTTATGTGAGCATCTCGACGAACTCGAGCAGCTCGTCGGTCACGGTGGGTACCGGCAGCAAGACCTTCAACATCCCGTCGGCCGGCAGCGGCGCCTACAGCAACGGAACGCCCGTGGTCATCGTGTCGACGGCAGATGCCACGGTGTGGATGTCGGGCACCGTGACGAGCTGGAACACGTCGCCGAGCAACGGCTCGAAAAACCTGGTCGTCAACGTCACCAACACGGCGGGCAGCGGCACGCTGGCGTCGTGGACCGTGAAGCTCGCGCTCGACCTGACGGGCAGCACCTACTACACCTATTCGGGCGCCGAGACCCGGATGAACTGGACCTACGACGCCAGCGGCAACGTGGTGACGAGCACCAATTTCTACAAGCAGTGCATGAGCACCGTCGGCTCGACGCCGGGTAGCGGCGTGTTCACCGCGGTGACGTTGACCAACGCGGCGACTGCCGCGGCCAAGCAGAACTACGCCAACTGGTACTCGTACTACCGCACGCGCCGCTTGATGACGCGCACGGCCACGGGGCGTGCCTTCTCGGCGCTGAACTCGAACTTCCGGGTCGGCTTCACGATGATCAGCGACTCGGGGGTCACGGACGGCACGAACAAGTTCGTCGACATCGGCGACTTCAACGCCACCAAGAAGACGTCCTTCTACAACAGCCTCTACACGGCCACCGGCAACAACAACACGCCGTTGCGTGCATCGCTGGCCAAGGTCGGCCGCTACTTCGCCAACAAGGCGCCGGGCCAGGCCTCGGACCCGATGCAGTACTCCTGCCAGCGCAACTACGCGATCCTGTCGACCGACGGCTACTGGAACACCGGCTCCGAGACCTCGAGCTACGGCCCGTTCCAGCTGACCAGCAACACCAACGTGGGCCAGCAGGATGGCAGTGAGGCCAAGCCGATGCACGACGGCGCGAGTGCCGTCTCGACGACGACCACGACCACGCAGGTGGTGCAGCAGGAGCAGGTGGTGACCACCAACAAGGTCACGATGCCCGGCACGCGCTACAACTGGACCATCGGCAACACGCTCGGCACCTGCGGCGGCAACCCCAATCGCTACACGATGTCGGTGCAACAGCAGACGGGCTCGCAGTCGTCGCAGTCGACGACCACCTTGGTGCAGAACCGCACGACGACCACCGTGCGCACCGTGGTCACGACCAACGGCGTGGTGACCAGCGATTCGACGACGGCGCCGAGCACCAGCCTGTCCACCGTGAGCTCGAACACGACCACACCGGTCGTGACCGGAGGCACCTACACCAATACCGGTGGCGCGACGAGCGGCTGCGCAAGCAATGGCGGTCTCACCAGTGCCGGCATCGCGGCGGGCAGCACGAACAACTACTCGACCACCACGACCGCAACCTGCACGGGCGCTGGCTGCAACTACACCGCCTGGTCGGGCGCCGGCACGAACAGCGTGTTGAGCGGTCCGACCACGACCGTGCTCAGCGGTCCGACCACGACAGTGACCAGCAACACGGTCAACACCACGACGGGTGGCGCGAGCAACACCCTGGCGGACGTGGCGGAGTACTACTACGCGACCGACCTGCGTACGGCGACGTTGAACAACTGCACGGGTTCTGTGGGCCCCGATGGCAGTACGCACGACGTGTGCTCAAACAGCACGATGCTGCCGATGCCGCCGCTGGACGTGTCGACACAGCAGCACATGACCACCTACACGATCGGCCTGGGCGTCAACGGTACGCTGGCCTACGACCCGAATTATCTCAATCAGACCTCGGGCACGTACGTGCAGCTGAAGAGCGGCGCGGTCAACTGGCCGGCCCCGACCTCGTCGACCAACGGCGGTGATGCGCGCAACATCGACGACCTGTGGCACGCCGCCGTCAACGGGCGCGGCCGCTACTTCTCGGTCACAAGCCCGACGGTGCTGTCCAACGCGCTGCAAAGCGCGCTGTCGGACGTGACCAAGGCATACGGTTCGGCGGCCGGTGCGGCGACCAACTCGCTGGAGCCGGTGCTGGGTGACAACAACAACGCCTACATCGCCACCTACACGACCGTCGAGTGGTCGGGCGACATCAAGGCCTACCCGCTCGACGCGGCCACGGGCACGATCAACACGGCTACCACGACGTGGTCGGCGCAGGCGCAGCTCGAGGCCGTCAGCGCGGGCAGCCGCAATATCAAGTACATGAACCCGACGACGAAGTCTTTGACGGACTTCACCTACAGCAACCTCAGCGCCGCGCAGTCGGGGTACGGCTCGTACTTCACCAGCATCTGCAGCAAGACGCCGACGCCGTTGCAGTGCGGCTCGCTGACGACGGCACAGGTGACGATGGCCAACGACGGCAACAACCTGGTCAACTTCCTGCGCGGTGACTCGACCTACGAGGCTGAGACCAACACCACCAACCCGCTGTATCGGGAGCGCACGGTCAAGCTGGGCGACATCATCAACGCCTCGCCGGTGTACGTGAAGCAGGCGACGCAGAAGTACACCGACGCCGGGTACAGCACCTTCGCAGGCACGACCTCCACGCGTCGCGCCATGCTGTACGGGGCAGCCAACGACGGCATGCTCCACGCGTTCGATGCGTCGACAGGCGCCGAGCAATGGGCGTACGTGCCGTCGTTCGTGATGCCGAACCTCTTCCGGCTGGCCGACACGGACTATCGCAACCAGCACCGCTACTTCGTCGACGGCTCCCCGGTGGTGGCCGACATCTACACCGGCAGTGCGTGGAAGACGATTCTCATTGGGGGCCTGAATGCGGGCGGCAACGGCTACTACGCGTTGGACATCACCAATCCGGACAGCCCGGCTGCGATGTGGGAGTTCACCAACGCCAACATGGGCCTGACTTACGGCAACCCGGTGGTCACCAAGATGGCCGACGGCACCTGGGTGGTGGCGCTGACCTCGGGCTTGAACAACGCCGACGGTGTCGGACGTCTCTTCCTGGTCAACGCGGCAACCGGTGCGCTGGTGAGCACCCTGTCGACGGCCACGGGCACCGCAACCGATCCCAGCGGGCTTTCCAAGATCAACGCCTGGGTCGACGACGCCACCAACAACACTGCCAAGCGCTTCTACGGCGGCGACATGAAGGGCAACCTGTGGCGCTTCGACACCAACTCGCCGCTGCTGTACGGCGCGGCGGTGACCCAGCTGGCGCTGTTCCAGAACAGCAGCACGTCGCCGCAGCCGATCACCACCAAGCCTCAGCTGACCGTCGTGACGGCCAGCGGCGGTACCAAGGTGCCGGTCATCGTGGTGGCCACAGGGCGTTACCTCGGTACCAGCGACGTCTCCGACACGACCCAGCAGGCGATCTACGCCATCAAGGATCCGCTGACGGCCACCGGCTGGGGTGACGTGCGCACGCGCACCGACCTGGTGTCGCAGTCCGTCACGGTCAGCGGCATCAACGGCACCGGAACCAGCAACGCCATCGACTGGGGCACCAAGATCGGCTGGAAGATGGACCTGCCGCAATCCAAGGAGCGCGTCGTCACCGACTTCCTGCTCAACTTCAACGTGCTGACGGTGGCCAGCGCGATCCCAGGGTCCAACGAATGCAACCCGTCGGGCGGCAGTTCCTGGCTCTACGAGATCAGCGTGGGCACCGGAACGGCCGCCAACGGGACGACAGTGAGCTCGTACCTCGGTGCCTTCCTGGTGGTCGGTATGTCGGCGATCCTGGCCACCGATGGCAACCAGCGGCAGATCATCGTCGGCAGTGACGCCAGCGTGCAAACGCGCAAGCCCGCGCCGCCTTCGTTCGACATGAACAGAGTTCGGCGCAGCAGCTGGCGCGAGCTGATCAACTGAGGCCCAAGCCCTCGGCGACACGCACTGGGCCGCCCCGAGGCGGCCCAGTCTTCGTTCGGCACCGCCACCCCCGCCGCGACGGGAGCGCCGATCGCGCTCTATCATCGGCGACGATGACCCCCGCGCAAATCATCGTGCTGGCGACGCCGGTCTTCCTGGGCGCCATCGCGCTCGAGCTGGTTGTCGGCGTCGTGCGGGGCCGCAATACCTACCGGCTGCACGACGCGATGACCAGCATCGGCCTGGGCATGTTGAGCCAGCTGACCGGGCTGTTCACCAAGCTGCTGGCGATCGGCCTCTACGCCATCGCATTCGAGCATGTCGCGCTGTGGCGGCTGCCGGTCGACTCGTACGCGGTGTGGCTTGGCGCGTTGCTCATGTACGACCTCTGCTACTACTGGCTGCATCGCGCGGGGCACCGCATCGGCATCTTCTGGGCCGCGCACGTGGTGCACCACCAGAGCGAGGATTACAACCTGTCGACCGCGCTGCGCCAGACCTCCAGCGGCGCGCTGCTCGGCTGGCTGTTCTACCTGCCCATGGCGGTGGTGGGCGTGCCGCCGCTGGTGTTCGGCACCGTTGCGCTGATCGACCTCCTCTATCAGTTCTGGGTCCACACGCAGCAAGTCGGCAAGCTCGGCTGGTTCGATCGCTGGTTCTGCTCGCCGTCGAACCACCGCGTGCACCATGCGGTCAACGACCGCTACCTCGACCGCAACTACGGCGGCATCCTGATTGTCTGGGACCGCCTGTTCGGCACGTTCGAGGAAGAGCGCGACGCGGAGCCGTGCGTGTACGGCACGCGAGCGCCGCTGCGCAGCTTCAACCCGCTGTGGGCCAACCTGGAGGTCTATGTCGCGCTGGCGTGCGACGCCTGGCATGCGCGCTCGTGGTGGGACAAGCTGCGCATCTGGTTCAAGCCACCCGGCTGGCGGCCGGCCGACGTCGCCACGCGGTTTCCGAAGCCAGCGTTCCGGCTCGA
>Ga0335076_10007970_pt1 | contig 10680 bp, 8 predicted proteins | sample Lox_Sample_25_FD_206717 | JGI IMG/M metagenome (GOLD analysis project Ga0335076, IMG submission 206717) | Soil microbial communities from Loxahatchee National Wildlife Refuge, Florida, United States - Lox_Sample_2.5 | ecosystem: Environmental > Terrestrial > Soil > Wetlands | place: USA: Florida...
GGTCTGAGTGGTTCAGTTTTGCTGCAAGCCGCATTCCTGTTTGCTGTCGGTGCGTGGGTAGGGTTGCTTGGGCTGCACTATCGCCGGGATAAGCAGGCATTCAAAACACGGTACGTCTTGACTGAATCCGGCGTGGAGGTCGCTCCTCAAGGAGGCGCGCCGCAATCTGTGGAGTGGCCACAGGTCAGCGCCGCATATCGCAGTCGTTTGCTTCGCTACTTCCGGCTCTCGGGTCCGGTTGCGCCCGATATCGTATTGGCTTTCGGTACCCCGCCTCGTACTGGAGGCACTGGGCAAGTGAAATATGGACGGACTCGCGTCTTCCTCGCGGAGAAGCTCGGAGACCGACTGACTACGGGATGGCTATAAGCTTGCGGTAACAGAGTCCGGTGTAGAGAGGGGCCGCCGCCGCACTCGCCGCGCGCTCGCTGTCATTTCCTCTTGCGGCCCGTGACGAGCGAGTAACTCGTGCTCCGCCCGCCGCCGGGATCCTTGCGCAGTGCGCCGTGCTCGAGGAGTTCCAGGATGTCGCGGTAGGCCGTGTCCTGCGAGCAGTTGGTGAGCTTGGCGTATTTTGACGTCGTGAGCTTTCCCTCGAAGCCGTCGAGTAGTCCGCTCAGCACCTTAACCTGACGCGCGTTCACCGACTGCTGCGCAAAGCGTTCCCAGAAGCGTGCCTTTTCTAGTACCGCACTCAGCGTGTCTTGCGAGCTCTCGATCGCGCGGCGCAGGCACGAAAGGAACCATTCCTGCCACGGCGTAACATCGAGCGTACTTTTCTGTGTGCGTTCAAGCTTCGTGTAATAGTCTTTCCGCTGACGGCGGATCTGCGCAGACATACTGTAGAAGCGTTGGGTGCTTCGTTCGGAGCGCGCGAGCGCCATGTCAGCGATTGCGCGTGCGATGCGTCCGTTGCCATCATCGAAAGGGTGGATGGTGACGAACCACAAATGCGAGAGTCCCGCGATGAGAAGCGGGTCGATGTTGCCGGGCGCCTCGAACCAGCTCAGGAAGCGGTCCATGTCTTCAGGGACGCGCGCGGCAGGCGGCGCTTCATAATGGACTTTCCGCCGGCCGATCGGCCCTGAGACAACCTGCATCGGCCCACCGCGGTCATCGCGCCAGTTGCCAACGGTGATTTTCCGAAGTCTGCTTCGGCCGGTGGGGAAGAGTGCCGCGTGCCAGTCGAACAACCGCTCGGACGTCAGGGGCTGCGAGTAGTTGGTGGTTGCGTCGAGCATCATCTCGACGACACCGTCGACATCGCGGTCGCCGGGCGCCAGCCCGCCGACATCCATACCGAGCCGCTGTGCGATCGAGGATCTGACCTGATTGCTGTCGAGTTTTTCACCCTCGATCTCACTCGAGCGGACCACGTCTTCGGTCAGCGTGTTTAGCTGGGCCTCACGACGCAGATCGAAGCCGAGGTCCTGCATCCTGCCGAGCAGTCGACCCTGCTCGCGCGAAGCCTCCCCGAGTAAAGTGGCAAGGTGCCCGGTATCCCAGGTCAGTGCGGGCCAGTTTTCGTGCTGCCAGATGTACACTTAATCTCCGTACGACATGCGGAGATTATGCCGGGTATCTCCGTATCGGATAGTGTTATCTCCGTATATCGTGCGGAGATTGAGCAGCCTATTCTCCGCATGAAACCGAATTACCAATTTATTCAGTTACTTGCGGGATGTCGGTGCGATTGTGGTCCCGCGCAGCAGCCATCGCGATGCGACACGCGTCGGTCAGGGAGCATCGATCCGCAAGAACTCGACGAGCGCCTTCTGTGATCCGGTCAGCCGGCTTGTGCCGATCGGTACGGGCGGCGTCCGGTTCTTGGCGGAGATCTCACCGGCTCGAGCTCGGAGCTGCCATGCGAGGTAGAGCGCGCGATGGTCACCGGTCATCAATCCATTGCGTATCGGTACAAGCGCGCTGAGCACACCTGGCTCGCCGTTACCCCAGTCATCACCGGATTCACTCCCCGACCATAGATCGATCACGAGATGCTTTCCCGTTACTGTGACAGTCGCGACGCTTCGATTGGAACGGCTCCGAACCGTGCGGGTTGCGCAACATCCCCACGATCTTGCACTCGCGCGAAAGACGGGGGTCTCCCTGAGAATTTCGCGCGAAACTTAATACCGAGACGCGGATAGGCCACGTACGCCTGAAGGTTTCGCGTGGACGATGAAGTATGACGGAGTTTCTGGCTACCTCCGTCCGGTTGCACGCCTGGCCGTCCTACGCTGCGAGTTTCAGCTTGGGTCTAAGTCCCGCCCGCGCGGCCAGTCGCACAAGGAGGTCCATACTGAAGCGGTCGATCTTTCCGCGCTTCAGATCTGACACACGCGCTTGGGTGACGCCGAGCACCTTGGCGGCCTCGGCCTGCGTCATGTGGCTCTTCTCGAGCCAGAGCGTGAGACCCACCAATAGTTGGGCGCGCATTTCCAGCTCGGCCGCTTTCTCTGCAGGGAAAAGATCGTAAAAGACACTGCGTCCCGGCGGCGTCACGTGACGGACCCCATGTTCGCTCTTGGCAACTTTCTTGACCTTCATAAACTTCACCTGGCAATTGCCTTAAATCGCTTCCTCGCCAATTCGACATCTGAACGGCTGGTCCGCTGGGTCTTCTTCTGGAAGCAGTGCAGTACGTACGCGCCTTCGGGCCGCGTTTCGAGATAGATCATCCGGAAAATACCGGCTGGATCTCGCACTCGGATCCCCTTTACGGAGGCGCTACAGTTGGCATCGGTTTCCAGGCATCCGGCTCGAACCCACACTGAACCCGGTACAACTCAAAACCCAAGGCGCTCTGCACTGCTTCCGGAAATTCCTTTAAGTCCTCCCTGCTGTTGCCCATCCACACTACCGGTTTCACAGACAAAGTATGCCAGATCTCGCATTAGTATGCAAAATTTGGCATAATGGTACGGACACGAACAAGTGATGGCTTTAGTGGGATCGAGGATGAGCACTCGAAAACCAGCGCTCGTGCTTGTTTACACGTACCACGCCGTATTGGTTGAGGCGCTGCATTCGCAGGGCGGCGACTGGGTCGGCGTCCGTTCGCGTCACGGGATTCAAAACTGCGCCTGGGATAGATGGCGTCCGCGCGGCCGGTCAGACGATGTAGCAGCGGCGGACTCAGCCGGGTCCTGGAGCTCCAGCAAAAGCAACTCGGCGTCGCTGGGGATGCCGAATTGTCGGGCTCAAGGCGGTACGTGCGAGAAGGACTCTTATGCGCCGTGACCCGCAGCTTCGAGTATCAGCTTAGAGATTGCTTCGGGCTGTGAGATCAGCGATACGTGACTTGCCTTGACTTCAATGGTCTTGGCGCCCATCCGCTTTGCCATGAAGCGCTCAAGGTCGGGGTTAATGGTGCGATCCTCCGTCGATACAGCGTAAAAGCTCGGTTTCGATCGCCACGCGGCTTGGGTTGTTTTTCCGCTCAGAAGAGCCTTCTGGAAAGGCTCCTGCACCGCGTACAAAACGCGAGCCCGATGTTCCGGCAGATCTCCAGCAAAATCACGGAGGAAGGCCTCCTCACTGAGTCGCCCTTCGTCGCCGTCAAAGAGTACTCCCGCACTGGCGGGGGGCGTCGGAAACTTCTTCGCGAGCGCCGTGTAGTCTTCCCCGGCGTCTGGCGCTCTTGCGGCGACATAGACAACTGCGGAGACGTTCGGGTGGACGCCAGCCTCCGTGACAATCATTCCAGAGAACGAATGCCCGGCAAGAACCGTGGGACCGTCCTGTCGATCGAGAACGCGTTGTGCGGATGCGACCGCCTTGGGCAGGCTGGTCAGAGGGTTTTGAACGGATGTAACCTTGAGCCCCGCCGCCTGAAGTCGTGCGATGACTTCGGTCCAAGAAGACCCATCGGCGAATAGTCCATGCACGAGCACGACGTTTTGAGCCTTGATCACATTCGCCGATGCGCCGATGCCACGAGCGGAGACCATCGCGGCAGCGGCTCCTGCGGCGAGAACAAATGAAAAGTCACGTCGGTTCACCGTTGCTCTCCAATGGGTGAAGAATCCCTACTTCCCGTGCGACACCCAAGCCCAAACAGCATGTCGCGGCCCCCAAGAGCGGATAGTCAAATTCGGCTAAGCTGACGTTCGCGCGAGGTCGGCGGCAGCCCCTGGATTGTCGCCCGAGCCCGCGACCGGGGGAACGATCCCAGATGACCGAGCCGACTAAGGCCGTATTTCTGAGCTATGCCTCGCAGGATATCGAGGCAGCGCAGTGTATCTGCAATGCGCTGAGGGAAGCTGGGATTGAGGTCTGGTTCGATCAGAGCGAGCTGCGTGGCGGGGATGTGTGGGACCACAAGATCCGCAAACAGATTCACGACTGCGCGCTCTTTATCCCCATCATTTCGGCCCATACGCAGATGCGCACGGAGGGGTACTTTCGGCTCGAGTGGCATCTTGCCGACCAACGTAAGCTTCTGATGACGAAGAGCCGGCCGTTCCTGGTACCGGTGTGCATCGACGGCACGCCTCAGACTGATGCCGAGGTCCCGGAGTCCTTCGCTGCCGCGCAATGGACGCGCCTGCCTGCCGGTGAGACAACCCCCGCCTTCGTTGCGCGCATCTCGCGACTACTGTCACCCGAACCGGTTCACCCACCGGCAGCGGCCGAGTCGCCAACCGCCGCATCCCAGAGGGCGGCTGCGCCCCGGCGATCTGAGCTGAGTCGTGCCACCTCACGACAAACGCAACGTGTAGTGCTGCTGATCGCGGCGGTTGCCCTGACGGGTGTCGGCTACCTGGCAGTGGACAGGTTTGTCCTCTCGAAGCGCTCTGCGGCGGGCCCTCAGATCAATGCCCCGAGCGGTGAATCTGCGGCGGTCGGACAGGGCGCGATTCCGGAGAAGTCCATCGCCGTGCTGCCGTTCGTCGACATGAGTGAAAAGAGGGACCAAGAGTATTTTGCCGATGGCATGACGGAAGAGCTCATCGACATGTTGACCACGGTCCCTGAGATACGCGTGCCCGCGCGCACCTCGTCGTTCTACTTCAAAGGCAAACAGGCAACGATTGGCGACATCGCTAAGGCGCTGGGTGTTGCAAATGTGTTGGAAGGCAGCGTGCGTAAGTCCGGCAACACTCTCAGAATCACAACGCAGCTGGTTCGGGTAGATAACGGTTACCACATCTGGTCGCAAACCTTCGACCGACCCGTCGATGACACGTTTAAGGTTCAGGACGAGATCGCTACTGCCGTCGTCCAGGCGCTCAAAGTATCTCTAATGGAAACGGCGATTCCTCGAAGTGCGCCCACGGCGAACAGCGAAGCGTACACGCTCTATTTAGAGTCTCTGTCACTCGCCAAGCGCGGCGACTCTGCGGATTCCCTGCGAGCTCACGAATATTTACAACGCGCCTTGCACTTGGATCCGGCGTTCGCGCTCGCCTCGGCCGCATTGGCTGAGCTATACACCGACGAGACGGTAAATTGGGGCAGCGTTTTTGACCCCGCGCACCCAGCGCAGCTCACCAATGGCCCAGAGTACCTCGTCGTTCACGCAAAAGTGGCGGCCGCCGCGCGCGAAGCGGGCGAGCACGCGCTCGCTCTCGGCCCGAATCTTGCGGAAGTTCACCGGGTGATGGCTCGCGTACACCTGATGATCGACTGGAACTGGACGGCTGCAAACGCCGAGCTCGAGCAAGCGCGCCACCTCGATCCGGGCAGCGCACGCATAACAGAGGCGGCGGCGGAGCTGGCTATCACGATGGGCCGTCTGTCTGAAGGGCTGAAGCTTGCTAAGCGTGCCGTGGCTCAAGATCCGCTTGGGTTAGCGTATTGGTACATCGGCGCGGCCAGCCATCGCCTGGGAAAGCTCGATGAGGCAGCTGCAGCCTACAAACGCCTGATCGACCTCTACCCGACCGCTACCGCGGCTCATTATCGCTATGCGCTGACGCTCCTCTCCCAGCAAGAGCCCCAGGCGGCGCTTGGCCAGATGGAGCGTGATGATCCTCAGTACGTCCAGGCGGGGCTTCCGCTCGTACTCGATGCCTTGGGACGGCATAGCGACGCCGATCGCGAACTCGCCATCGCCGAGCGGGTGTGGGGCAGCGGAATGGCGTACCAAATCAGCTATGTTTACGCTGCCCGAAACGATCCTGACCGCGCACTTGACTGGCTCGAGCGCGCGTACAAGCAACGCGATGGGGGGTTGTTGGCAATCAAGCATGATCCGATGCTGAAGACTCTCGAATCGGATCCGCGCTATCACGCGCTCCTTCAGAAGCTGAAGCTGTCGGAGTGAACGGACGATCCCTCCCTGGCGGCGCCAATACCAGGCGAGTTAGACGTACTTACTCGAGCTCCAATTAAGAATCCGCCGCAGACAGGTCACGGCCTCAAGGTCCGTGGCGGTCGGGCAGGGTCCTTAGGAGCCCACGCCTCGCACGCGGGTGCGGGCCAAGGTCCGCTTGAACGCGGAATTTTCTTGCAGCAGCGCTGCGCGCGCCTCGCGCGTGAAGTCGCGAGCCAGGGCCGCCGTTGCCTGTCTGTCCAGGGTTCGCAGATTGACGTGCCGGACGTATTCCTGTAGCTCGCCGCCTTCCTCGCGGCGCGCCCGCAGTTCGAGGCGCGTGCCGTCGGGACCGCTCAAAAGGCGCGCGCTCACTGAGTAGGCGCAGGGCGCTGACAGCAGCACGAGACGTCGCAGGAGTTCGTACAGGGGTGTGATTGCGTGGGTAGGAGTGTTTGCAGGCACGGTAGCGGGGGGCGGAGTGGTTCGGTGGGTCGACGAAGTTCAGGTTTTGGACGAGGTCTACTCTAGTAACGTTCTGTCACAAAGGCGCTTGCACTCTCACTTCGCAGCCAATTTTCCCACCTTCGGACACATCCCGATCCACTCCGACGCTCGCCTGCCAATTCAACAGTTGCGAGCGCGTCCGGCCGGCCATGGCCGGCTGCGCTATTGACAAGCGGATGACCCCAAGTCACTGTCCCAAGATGTCCGTGTCAGGTGGGGCTGACACGGAGGCGGGGGCTAGAAAGAAGCAAATCGATGAAATTCCATCGCGGACAAACAATTAGCAAGCAAACACTCAGACGTACTTACAATAACAGAAGCGTCGCCGAACCGGAACACGGCGCGTGTTGCCGTGCCTGACGAGGTCATGGGCTCGCCCAGCCCGACGGACCCAGGGCTGGCGACGCTAGCATTCACTCATAACCCCCACGGAATAGCGGTCGCGGACCCGCAGAGCTCCGCGCTGGTCTCGGTCAATCCCGCGTACGCGCAATTGGTTGGCAGGACGCCGGAGGAACTGCAGGGGCAGTCGTTCCTGAGTCTGTATCCGGCCACCGAGCACGCGCATCTGCTCGCCGCCGCCAGCTCGGCAGACGTGACCGGCTCGGCGACGGTGCAGACGTGCCAGATCCACCGCGATGGCACACTCATACCCGTCGAGGTGCGGGTGGTCTCGCTGCGTGACGCGAACGGGCGTGTCACACGGCGCATCGCCACGGTCAGCGACCAGCGCGCGCAGCTGCGCGCCGAAGGGCAGCTGCTCTACAGCGAAGTGCGCCGCACGGCGGCCGAGCACTTTCGCCAGCTCGCCGACTCGGCCCCGATCGGAATACTGCTCATGGGCGCCGATGGAGCCTGCGACTACGCCAACCCGCACTGGCTGCAGATCACCGAGCAATCGCTGCGTCAGGCTCGCGAGGACGGGTGGTGGAACGCGGTGCATCCGGATGATCGGGAACGCGTCACTGATGCCTGGGAGCAGTTGGCCCGGGGAGTGCATTTCAGCCTGGAATTTCGTTATCAACGCCCCGGCGGCGAAATCCGCTGGGTGCAGTCTCGCGCCGCGGTGCTGCGCGATGATAGCGGTGGCACCGCAGGCTACATTGCCGTCGATGTCGATGTGACCCAGCAGGTGCAGCAGCGCGCCGCAATTGACGGCTTTCACGGCCGGGTGCGGGCGCTGGCCCACCGCCTGGAGCGCCTGCGCGAGGACGAGCGTACGGAGCTCGCACGTCGTCTGCACGGTACGCTGCGACAAGAGATCACGACTCTCAAGGCGGAAATCGAGGCTCTGCGGGCGCGCGGGCCGGAAGCTGCTTTGGGGGCTGAAGTGCTCGATCGCGCGTCCGAACTCGCTGAGCAGTGCCTGCAGCAGTTGCGGCACATCACCTTTGAACTCCAGCCTCCCGGCGTGGAGGACCTTGGCCTCGCTGCCGCGATGAAGCGCTTCGCCGAGGAGTGTGCCGCGCAATCCGGCCTGAAGATCGAGCTGAAGAACGTCGGGGTTCCGGTCGACCTCGGGCGGCGTCGCTCGCTCGTGCTGTACCGAACGTTCCAGGAGGCGCTCACCAACGTGATTCGTCACGCACGGGCGCGCCGTCTCGAGGTCCAGCTGTGGGTTCAGGACGGCGCGGTACGGCTGCGGGTGACCGACGACGGCATCGGCATGGGTGACGGGGATCGCAGCAAGGCCGGCTGCTTCGGGCTGCTTGCTACCTCCGAACGACTCGCAGAGCTTGGCGGCACGCTGCGCGTGCTTGGCGTGGCCGGGCAGGGCACGACGCTGGATGCCAGCTTGCCTTACCAGGCTGGCGCGCAGCGCGACGCTGCGAAACGCTGAACGGCCTAGGGTCCCGTCGCCCCGCGCACCTGCGGGCCGATGGCAATCCAGGCGCTGCGAATCTCACCGAGCAGGCTCAGAGCCTCGGTAAGCGGCGCCGCGTCGTCGCGGGCATTGCCGAGCAACAGGCGCCGGGCGATGTACTCGTAAAGGTTGCTGAGGTTCTCGGCGAGCTCGCCGCCACGGATCAGATCGAGGCTGCCGCGCAGCTCGGCGACCAGGGTGACGCAGCTATGCAGCAGCTTCGCCTTGCGCACGCGATCGCCCTGTTCGATGCAGCTGCGTGCGGAGCTGATGCGCTCCATGGTGGCGTCGAGCAGCATCTGGACCAGGGCATGCGGGTCGGCATTGGCTACGCCACCCTGGACCGCGACGCTCTGGTACATCGCGACATTTGCTTTGCGCGCGAAGGCGTTCACGACTGCGCTGCTCCCGATTGCCTTAACCCTGTAACGGCGGGTCGGCAGCAAACTTGAGCGCGGGGCAGGAGCGCTCGCTGTGACGAAGCGCGCCGTGACGCGTCGGCGCCCTTTAGCTGCTCTGCTGAGACTGAACCTTCGGCAGGCTCGCAAACGCCTGGGTCAGATAGGCCGAGGTACTCTGCAGCGAGGACAGCAGCGTGTTGAGAGCGGCGTACTGCTTGGTCAGGCTGGCGGTTAGCGCGTCCATCTGGGCAGACAGCTGATTGCTCTTGTCGGTGAGGGCATTTTCCCGGTCGGTAAGCGTCTTGCCTGCGCTCGTGAGCGAGCCATTGGCGCCGAGCGCAGTCGTGATCTGCGCGTTCAGCGAGGTAGCGACGCCGCTAGTACTGCTGAAGAGCTTGCTCACGGCGCTGAAGTTCGTGCCGAGAGCGGCGCTCAGGGTCGCCGAGTTGAGGCTCAGGGAGCCGTCCCGCTGAGTCGTAATGCCGATGCTCGCCAGCGTGTTGTAGGTTGGTGATCCGGTGTCAACGATACTGTAGAGCGCCCTTTGCACCTGGTTCTGGATGCCCGTCAGCACCGCGCTGCCCATCATAGGGCCTGCCGTACCGCTCGTCGCGTCGAAGCTCCCAAGGGACGCAAACGAGCTCTGCAGCGCGTTGTAGGCCGTGACGAAATCCGAGATATTGCTCTCGAGAGTCGAGGTGTCAGTGCTCACCGTGAAGCTGGCCGGAGTCGTCGCATCGGTCGTGCTCATCAGGTTCAGCGTGACCCCGCTCATCGCGCTGGTGACCGTGTTCGTGGAGCTGGTGAAGTTGACGCCGGAGATGCTAAAGGCGGCATCCTGCGCAGCCGCCTCCTGGGTGTAGTTGGCGGTGTTGCCGGTATCGTAAGTAAGACCGGCCAGCGCAGTGCCGCCGTCGGTCTCACTCGCGGAGATGGTATCGGTAGCGCCGGTCAGAGCAGAGGACAACAGCAGGTGCGCGCCATCTGCCCCCTGCAGCACGGTAGCGCTGATACCGGGGTTGCCCGCGGCGGAATTGATGGCCGCGGCTATGTTGGTGAGGGTGTCGGTAGCGGCGACCGTCACTTTGAAGCTGGTGCTGCCTAGGGTCAGCGACAGCGTCCCGGCGCCGGGCGGCGTGCTGCTGTCGAGTGGGCCTGAGAGCAGCTGCTGCGCCTGGGCGAGCTGGGAGATCGAGACGCTGTACGTGCCCGAGGGCGCGCCTGGGCCGGCGGCTGCGCTGAAGGCCGTCGGATCGCTGCTCGTGGCGGCTTGCAACTGGAACGCGCTGGGGGTATCGAGGGCGGTCAGCGACGACTGGAAGGTCGAGAGGGCGCTCTTGAGAGTACCGAGTGCCGAGATCTGGGTCGTGACTTCCTGGGTCTGGTTGGCGATCAGTGCTTGCTGCGGCGCCTGCGTGGCCGCCACGAGCTGCGAGACCAGCGAACTCACGTTGATCACCGAGCCGCCCGCTGCTCCGGCGCTGCTGTCGCTGGCGACGGAGACCACTGGCCCGCTGTTGTTGCTGACGCTGCTGGTGCTCATGGGAGGTTAGCTACTCCGGCGCTACAAATGGGGCGGGGCGGGCGCCACCCAGCGCCCCCCCCACACCAGAGTTGCCAGGCCAGCGCGGCCTGGACACAATACCACA
>Ga0335076_10007971_pt1 | contig 10679 bp, 10 predicted proteins | sample Lox_Sample_25_FD_206717 | JGI IMG/M metagenome (GOLD analysis project Ga0335076, IMG submission 206717) | Soil microbial communities from Loxahatchee National Wildlife Refuge, Florida, United States - Lox_Sample_2.5 | ecosystem: Environmental > Terrestrial > Soil > Wetlands | place: USA...
CCGCGCAGGCCCGTGCAGCACCCGGTGCGGCCGGAGTTTCACTGCTCCCTCTCCATCCGGTCTGGATTGAGCAAAACCGGATAGGTAACCCCGTTAACCACTGCTGACCTGCCCCTACCCTGCTCAGCGTGGGCGACCTTGCACCACTCGCGACCCAGCCCGACGCGGTCCCCGACCTCGCTCCGGCGCCCGTCAGCGCGCCGCCCGCGCACTCCCCCGGCCCCGCACCGGCCCGCGGCCCGGCCTGGCTGATCCCGGGCTGCGCCGCGCTGGCCACCCTGGCCGTCATGCTGTGCCGGATCGGCGTGCCGTCGTTCTGGCGGGATGAGGGCGCCACGCTGTCCGCGGCCCACCGGTCCTTCCCCCAGCTGATCCGCCTGCTGGGCCACATGGACGCGGTGCACGGGATGTACTACCTGCTGATCTGGCTGCTGGCCCGGGTGGCTGGCAGCGGCGAGCTCACCCTGCGGCTGCCCTCCGCGGTGGCCATGGCGGTAGCGGCAGGCCTGCTGACCGCGCTGGGCCGGCGGCTGCTGAGCCCGGCGGCCGGGCTGGCCGCCGGGCTGGCTTTCGCCGCGATACCCGCGGTCAGCTGGTTCGGCCAGGACGCCCGGCCGTTCGCACTGGAAACCGCGGCAGCCGCCGCCGCCAGCTACTGCTTCGTGCGCTTCCTGGACGACAGGGCAGGAAGGTGGGCGGGGTGGTACACGGCCAGCCTGGCCGGGCTGGGGCTGGCCGACATCTTTGGCCTGCTGCTCATCGCCGCGCACGGCACAACCCTGCTGGTGCTGCACCGCCAGCACGGCCGCCAGGACGGCCGCCGGCTGGCCCGCCGCTGGCTGGCCACAGTGACCGTGGCCGTCGTGGCCCTCCTTCCGCTGGAGGTGCTGGCCTGGTCGCAGCGCGGCCAGGTGAACTGGCTGCGCACGCCGCTGGCCGCCTCGCTGGCCAACACCGGGCGGCTGGCCGGCACCCCGGGCGCCCTGCTGACCGTCGCCGTGGTCATGGCGGCGGCGCTGACGGTGACCGCGCTGGCCGGCTGGTCCCGGTTCGCCGCGGCCTGGCCCAGCCGGCTGACCGCGCTCGGCCTGCCCTGGCTGCTCGTCCCGCCGGCCCTGCTCATCGCGGTCTCCCAGGTGCAGCCGGTTTACACGTTCCGGTACATCGTGTTCTGCGAGCCAGCCGTGGCGTTGCTGATCGGCGCCGGGCTGGCCGCGCTGGGCCGGGTGGCCGGCCCAGCCGGGCTAGTGCTGATCGTGCTGGCCGGCCTGCCTGCCCAGCTCGGCGAGCGCGGCCCGGACGGGCACAGCGACAACATCCGGGGCATGGACCAGATCATCGCCCAGCACGCCCGCCCCGGCGACGGGGTGATCTACCCGCAGGGACCGGGCATGACCTCGTTCGCCGCCAGCTATCCGTACGGGCTGGCCCGGCTCCGCGACCTCAGCGCGGGCCGGTCCCCCGCCCAGGCCGGCACGATCTCCGGCAGCAACGCCCCCTGGCGCGTGGTGCGCGGCCGGCTCAGCCAGGTCAGCCGGGTCTGGGTGGCGGAAGCCGACGTGCCGCTGCCCGGCCGCCCGCTGGTGCTGCGCGGCGAGCCGTTCCAGCTCATCCACCGGTGGCAGGTGAGCGACATCTGGCTGTGGCTGTACCACCGCCAGCACTGGCACCAGCACTGGCGCCAGGACGTGCGCGCGCGCCGGCCCGACCCGGACTGACCCAGTCCAGGCAGAACGGGGCGGGGCCCGGCGGGAGTGTCCCGCCGGGCCCCGGAGCCGTAGGCCGCTACCAGTAATGGCGGCGTGGGCCGACGGCGTGCCCGATCGAGCCGAGCAGCAGCAGGATCAGGCCCACCACCAGCACGATGATGCCGAGCGTCCACAGGATCGCGACCTTGAGCAGGAAGCCCAGCAGAAGCAGGACGATACCGATGACGATCATGATTGTCTCCTAGCCAAACGGGTTCAGGGTCTGGGGATCAGTCGGGGTGCCGCCAGGAGGGGCGACCCCGACACAGTGCCGGAGCCGGCCGATGGCGAGCACCGACCTCAGGGTCGGCCGCGGGAGTCTCGGCGGCGTCGCTATGACCATTTCCAACTGCCCACAATGGCCCGGCGCACACATTTTCATTGGCCCGCAGCTTTCCGCACCACGTCGGCTGAAACCGCGGCCAGCTTGCGGCGCTCCGTGCGGGCCTGGTCGCGCAGCTGCTGATAGGCCTGGTGCGGGGTCAGCCCCTGCTGGCCGACCAGCACGCCTTTGGCCTGCTCGATGACGGTCCTGGTGTTCAGCGCGAGCTGCAGCTGGGCGGCCAGCTGGGACTGCTGCTCACCCTGCATCATGCTGGCGATCAGCAGCGCGGCCAGGTCGGTCAGCGCCAGCAGGGCCAGCTCGCCCTCGGGCGTCCAGGGATGCCGCTGGTCGGACAGCACCGCGACCGCGCCCACCGCGTTCTGGTTGTAGGGCAGCGGGCTGGCCAGCACGGCGTGGATCCCGCGGTCCACCGCGGCCGCGGTGAACTGGGGCCAGCGCTGATCCTGCGTGAGATCCTCCACGCCGACCAGTTCCTGGTCCTCGAAGGCGGTGATACACGGGCCTTCCTGGTGGTATATCTGCAGGTCCTCCAGGTGGCGGAGACGCTCGTCGGAGACCGCGGCGTTGCGCAGGTGGTGCTCGCCGTCGGCCAGCATCAGGCCGGCTCCGGACACGCCGAAGATGGCGTGCGTGGTCTGCACGATTTCCTGCATCGCGTCCTCGACCCGCATCTCACCGAACCGCAGCCTGCTCAGCTCGGCCAGCGCGGCCCCGAATTCCTGCAGGTCGACGGTCATCGCGGTTACCAGGAGCCCCAGCGCAGCGCGGGCGCGGGCAGCTCGGGCGGCGTGGCGAAGGCCGGCGGGTGGTCGAAGTCCAGCGCGTCCAGCGGGGCCACCGCGGCCGCGTCCCGGGCGGTCAGCGCGGGCAGGTTCCACTTCACCTCGAGCAGCTTGAGCACCGAGGTGTGGTCGAACGTCTCGCTGGTCAGGTAGCCGGGCCGGGCATACGGGGAGACCAGCACCGCGGGCACCCGGAAGCCGTACCGGTCATAGCTCTGCGGGCCGGCGTCGAGCCGCTCCACGTTACGCACGTAGCCCGGGGCCAGCCGCCGCAGCACCGCGTGCATGGGGGACCGGCTGAGCACCACGCTGCGGCCGGGCACGTCGTCCGGCGCCGGCGCGGGCGGCGGCGGCACGTGATCGTAGTAGCCGCCGCCCTCGTCGTACAGCCAGATCAGCAGGGTGTTTGGCCAGCCCTTGCCGTGCAGCACCGCGTCGACGACCGTCGCGGCGAAGCTCTCCCCCCGCTGAATATCCTGCGGGTTCTCTTCGGAGTAGGCGGAAAAATCAGGATCCACAATGCTGAACGCGGGCAGCGTGCCAGCCGCGGCGTCGCTGAAGAACTCATCGGTGCTGCGCACGTGCAGCATGTACCGGGCGATGCCCAGCGGGTAGATGTCCCCGGTGAACGTGATGTCCTTCTGCAGCCCGTCCAGCGAGCCGGGGACGACCCGGCGCAGTGTGCGCAGCTTGCGCCGGATGGCCTTGGTGCGGTGCTGCAGCGCCCGGCCGTACCTGGTCCGGCTGCCCGCCACCGGGTGGTAGTTCACCCACGAGATGTTGTGCTTGGTCAGCACGTCGAAGATGGTCCCGTTGGCCGGGTAGTCGGCCAGGTCGACCGGCAGGTCGTCGATCAGCCCGTTGGCCGTCCCGGAGATCAGGAACCGGCGGTTCGGGAACGTCGGCCCCAGGCAGGACGAGTACCACCGGTCGGCCAGCGGGAACGTCCGCGCCAGGCCGTAGTAGAACGGCAGGTCACGCTCGGCCCAGTAGCCCATGGCCGGGGTGGCGTCCTTGCCCGGTGTGAGTTGCTGGGTGGCGGTGACGAACCCGTCCAGCTTGCCGTCGTCCCACTGCAGGTGGCTGGCGTGCCAGCTCTGCGTGGGCGACTCGGCCACCTGGACGGTGCTGGCCAGGTGGTGCGCCGGGACGGATTCGCCTTCCAGCCCGGTGTTGGACACTTCGGGCTGGCCGTCCGGGCCGAGCGGGAACCCGTCTCCCCGGCCGGCCAGCATGCCCAGGTAGTTGTCGTAGGAGTGGTTCTCCATCATCAGCACGACGATGTGCTTGAGCTGCGGCAACAGGTCCGTCCCGGCGGGCCGGTCCGGCGCGGGGAGTGCCCCCGGGCCGCCGGTTATCCGCCGGGCCAGCCGGTTCAGCTCACGCTGTTCGAGCCGGGTCCACACGTCAAGGCCACCTTCGGAGGGTTGGGCAGCAGGGTCAGCCCGCCCCCTTTACCCCCGTGTGGCCGAACCATTCACATCCGAGGGGGTACCCGGACCAGCAGGGCGCCGGGCCGGACGGTGACCCGCAGCTGGCGGGTGCGCCCGATGACCTCGCCGTCGAGTTCCCACAGCTGCGGGCGGTCCAGCACCACGTGCAGGTCACGGAATGCGATCCGGGCCACGTGCCGGGTCCGGGGGCGGCGCAGCAGCAGGTCTGTGGCCAGCGCGGCCCAGCCGGCCAGGCCGCGCGCGGTCAGCACCAGCAGGTCGAGCACCCCGTCGTCCGGCTCGGCGCCGGGCAGCAGCGTCACCCCGCCCTGCAGCGCGCCGACGTTGCCGATCAGCACGCTGCTGGCCCGGCGGCGCAGTACCGGGCCACCGTCCGCGCGCACGGTGGCGCGGACCGGCCGGGCGCCGAGGTGGCGCAGCCCGGACAGCGCGTAGGCGGCCCAGCCCAGCCGCCGCTTCAGCGGCTCGCCCGTGCTGTCCAGCAGCTCCGCGTCGAAGCCCAGGCCGGCCATGGCCACGAAGATGCGGCCGTTGGCGGTGCCCACGTCGAGCCGCCGGTCGGCGCCGCTGAGGCTGACCGCAAGCGCATCGTCCAGGCTGAGCGGCAGCCCCAGGTTGCGGGCCAGCAGGTTGCCGGTGCCGGCCGGCAGCACCCCGAGCGGCACGCCGCTGCCCGCCAGCCCCTCGGCGCACGCGGTGACCGTGCCGTCGCCCCCGCTGGCCAGCACCAGGTCGACCTGGCCGGCCAGCGCGGCCTCGGCCAGGCCCCGGCCGGTCTCCTCGGGTGTCGTCTCCAGCCAGAGCGGCTCGGCCCAGCCGTGCCGGGCCATGGCCGCGCCGACCACGGAGCGGAGCGCGGGCAGATTCTCGTGCTTGGTGGGGTTGACGATCACGGCGGCTTTCACGGCGGCCCTGCCGCCCGGGGAACCATGGCGCAGAGCATATGGGGTGCCGGCCTGGCGTAGGCTTCGTGCCGATGAGAGCAACAACAGCCGGGCCCGGGCTGCGCAGGCAGGGGCCGCTGGACGTGCTGGCCTGGCCGTCGCTCGATGCCCTGGACCTGGACGCCATGGTGACCACCCGGCACGGCGGGGTGTCCACGGCGGGCTACGCGTCGCTGAACCTGGCCCTGCACGTGGGCGACGAGCCAGCCGCGGTGCTGGAGAACCGGCGCCGGGTGGCCGCCGCGCTCGGCGCGGACCTGGCCGACTTCGTGTTCTGCGACCAGTCGCACGGCAACCACGTGGCCACCGTGACCGCCGCCGACCGTGGCCGGGGCACGCTGCGCCGGGCCGACTCGCTCGTGCAGACCGACGCCGTGGTCACCCGCGACCCGGGCACGGTGCTGGTCGTGCTGGTCGCGGACTGCGTGCCGATCATCCTGGTCGACCCGGAGGCCCAGGTGCTGGGCTGCGTGCACGCCGGCTGGCGGGGCACGGTGGCCGGGGTGACCGGGGCGGCCATGCACGCGATGCGCTCGCTGGGCGCCCGCCCGGAGCGGATGCTGGCCGCCGTCGGTCCGGCCGTCGCCGCGGACCGCTACCAGGTCGGCCCGGACGTCGCGGGCGCCGCCAGCCGGTACTTCGGCAACGTGGACGGCATCATGCGCCCGGACGGTCCCGGCCGGTGGCTGTTCGACCTGCCCGGGGCGAACCGGCGCATCTTGCGTGAATCTGGCGTGCCGGACCGTCAGATCGTGGACTCCGGCCTGGCCACCGGGCACCGGGACGGCCTGTTCTTCAGCGACCGGGAAACACGCCCGTGCGGCCGCTTCGCCGCCGTGGCCCGGCTGCGGGCCGAGGAGGACGGATGAGCACGGCGCCGCCGTTCCGCTATGACGGCTACCGGCTCGACCCGGCGGAGAACCTGCTGACCTGCCACTACTCCCTCGGCGAGCACCGGTTCGCGGAGCGGGTCGGCTTCCCCGGCGGCGGGGACTGGGCCGCCCCGGCGGTGGCCGCGGCGGCCCGGCTGGTCTTCCTGCTGGCCGGCGTGTCCTACTACAAGACGGCCGCGCCGGGCATCATCGATCTGGGTGACACCACGGTCACCGACGCCGAGCGCGCGTTCCTGGCTGACTTCTACCGCGACGGCCTGGGCGAGTTCGGCTACCGCAACGGCCTGGACCTGTCCGGGCTGCGCATCGAGGGCCCGCGCCTGCCGGACGCAGGCCGCTCCCCCGCCGCCCCGGCCGGGCGCCGTGGCCGGCCGCTGGTCCCGTTCGGCGGCGGCATCGACTCGATCGTCACGGTTGAGCTGGTCCGGCCGCACACCGCACCGGCGTTGTTCGTCGTGGGCCGTCCCGGGGACCGGTTCGCGGCCATCGAAGCGCCCGCCGCGGTCACCGGGCTGCCCATCGTCCGGGCTGAGCGGGAAATCGACCCGCAGCTGCTCCGGTCCGCGGAACTTGGCTTTCTTAACGGCCACATCCCGGTGACCGGGATCATCTCGGCCATCGCGGTCATGGCCGCGGCGCTGCACGGCCAGGATGCCGTGGTGATGTCCAACGAATGGTCCGCGTCCATCCCCACGCTGGAAGATCACGGCCGGGCCATCAACCACCAGTACTCGAAGAGCGCCGCGTTCGAGGCGTCCTTCCAGTCGGTGCTGGCCCAGGCCGGTACTGAGCTGCCCAGCTACTTCTCCGCGCTGCGGGACCGCAGCGAGCTGTGGGTGGCCCAGCGGTTCGCCGGGCTGACCCAGTACCACGGCACGTTCCGCAGCTGTAACCGCGCGTTCCACATCGACCCGGCGCGCCGCCTCGATCACTGGTGCGGGCAGTGCGACAAGTGCGCCTTCATCGACCTGATCCTGGCCCCGTTCCTGCCCGCGGCCAGCCTGGCGCAGATCTTCGACGGCCGGGAACCGCTGGCCGACCCGGACCCGCACGGTGAGCTGGCCGCCCGGTTCCGCACCCTGCTCGGCACGTCGCCGGCCAGCAAGCCGTTCGAGTGTGTCGGCGAGGTCAGCGAGTGCCGGGCCGCCGCGGTGCTGGCCGCGGCGCGGCCGGACCGGGCCGGCAGCAAACTGCTCCAGGCACTGGCCGGCGAGCTGGCCGGGCTGCCCGCACTGACCCCGGCAGCAGACCTGCTCCAGCCGCTGGGCGAGAACTTCATCCCGGATGCGTATGCGGCCGACGATCGCCTGGTCTGAGCTGCGCGGCGCCGCGGTCGGCGTGTGGGGCCTCGGCGTCGAGGGCCTGGCCAACGTGCGCAAGCTGGGCACGCTCGGGGTCACCCCGGTGCTGGTGGACGATCAGCCGCCGGCCGGCGGCGCGGCGGGCCGCCCGGTGCTGGCCACCGCGGACGGCGGCCTGGCCGCACTGGCCCGCTGCGACGTGGTGGTGAAGTCGCCCGGGATCAGCCGCTACCGGGCTGACCTGCGGCAGCTCGAAGCGGGCGGCGTCCCGGTGGCCGGCGGGCTTGGGCTGTGGCTGCAGGAAGCGCCGCGCGACCGGGTGGTGTGCATCACCGGGACCAAGGGCAAGAGCAGCACCACGGCCATCGCCGGGCACCTGCTGACCCGGCTCGGCTACCAGTGCATGATCGGCGGCAACATTGGCCAGCCGCCCTGGGACCCGGCCCAGGACACCGCCGAAGGCGGCACGGCCTGGGACTACTGGGTCATCGAGACATCCAGCTACCAGGCCACTGACCTGGCCTGCTCCCCACCGGTTGTCGCGGTCACCGCACTGCACCCCGATCACCTGCCCTGGCACAACGGCGACGTGGAGACCTACTACCGGGACAAGCTGTCCGCGTGCACCCAGCCCGGCGCCGGCCTGACCGTGGCCAATGGGGACAGCGGCCTGCTCCGCGAGCGGCGGAACCTGCTCGGGCCGCGGGTGGAGTGGGTACGGGCGGACGACGACCCGGCGGCCGACTGGATGCAGCCGCTCGGCCTGCTCGGCACGCACAGCCGGCGCAACGCGCTGATCGCCCGGGCCTGCCTGCGCGCGCTCGGCGTGCCGGGGGCCGGGGACGACGGCGCGCTGCGCGCCGCGGCGGGCGGCTTCCAGCCGCTGGGCAGCCGGCTGCAGGTGATCGGCACGGTCGGCGGGGTCACGTTCGTGGACGACAGCCTGTCCACCAACGTGCTGCCCACGCTGGCCGCGCTGGACAGTTTCCCCGGGCGCCGGGTCGCGCTGATCGCGGGCGGCCAGGACCGCGGCATCGACTACCAGCCGCTGGCGGCCGGCCTGGCCGGCCGGGCGGCGCCCACCCTGGTGCTGGCCGTGCCGGACAGCGGCCCGCGGATCCGGGCCGCCATCGAGGCCGCCCCGGCCGGCGCCGTCGAGGTGGTGTCCTGCACCGATCTGGACAGCGCGGTCAGCCAGGGCTTCCGCTGGGCCGAGCCGGACGGGGTGGTGCTGCTCTCCCCGGCCGCGCCGAGCTTCGGCCAGTTCCGCGACTACCGGGACCGGGGCGATGCGTTCGCCCGGGCCATGAAGGCCTGCGCCGGGTCATGACGCAGGTGATCGTGCTGAACGGCGGCTCCAGCGCCGGGAAATCCACGATCGCCCGGGCCTTGCAGGACGTGCTGCCCGGGCTGTGGCTCACGTTCGGCACCGATGTGCTGGCCGAGGCGCTGCCCGGCCGGGGTGATGATCCGCGGTCTGGGCTCGTGCTGGAGCCCGACGGCACCGTGACGGTCACCCCGGCGTTCCGGGCCATCCAGGACATCTGGTACCAGGGCCTCGCGGCGATGGCCAGCCGTGGCGCACGCCTGATCCTTGACGAGGTATTCCTGGCCGGCGGCGCGGGGCAGCAGCGGCTGCGGGCCCTGCTTGGCCATCTGGACGTGCTCTGGGTCGGGGTGCACTGTGAGCCGGCCGTGGCGGCCAGCCGCGAGGCCGCCCGCCCCGACCGGATCCCGGGCATGGCCCTGGCCCAGGCCGTCGCGGTGCACGCCGGGGCCCGCTACGACGTGGCCGTCGACACCACCAGCTGCGCGGCGGCCGACTGTGCCCGCCGGATCGCCGAGGCGGCCGGGTGCCACTGACCAGCTCCGGTGTACCGGCCAGCCTGCTGAGCTCGCTGAGCCGGGTGGTGGGTGCGGAGCACGTGCTGACCGGCGGCGCGGCGGCCGGCTACGGCACGGACTGGACCGGCCGGTTCAGCGGCCAGCCGGCCGCGGTGCTGCGGCCGCGGGATACCGGGCAGGTCGCCGCGGTACTCGCGCTGTGCACCGAAGCCGGCCTGCCAGTGGTGCCGCAGGGCGGCAACACCGGCCTGGTCGGCGGTGGTGTGCCACGCCGCGGCGAGCTGGTGCTCAGCCTGGCCCGGCTCACCGGCCTCGGCCCGGCCGACCTGGACGCGGCCCAGGTCACCGCCGGGGCCGGGGTCACCCTGGAGCAGGTCGCGGACGCCGCACCCGGGCTGGATCTCGGCATCCTGATCGCCAGCCGGGGCAGCGCCACGGTGGGCGGCGCGATCGCGACCAACGCGGGCGGGCTGCGCATGCTGCGCTACGGGCCGATGCGCGCCCAGCTGCGCGGCATCGAGGCCGTGCTGTCCGACGGCACCGTGCTGTCCCACCTGGCCGGGCTGGTCAAGGACAACACCGGGTACGACTACCCGGCGCTGCTGGCCGGCTCGGAAGGCACCCTGGCCGTCATCACCCAGTCCCGGCTCCGGCTAGTGCCACGGCCGGCCGGCCTGGTCACCGTGCTGGCCGGGCTGGCCAGCCCGGGCCAGGTGCACAGCCTGGCCCGCCGGGCGGTGACCGAGGTGCCCGGCCTGCTGTCCGCCGAGTTCTTCACCGCAGCCGGCCTGGACATCCTGACCGGGCGGGCCGGGCTGCCCGCGCCGCTGGCCCGGCCGGCGCCCAGCTACCTGTTGCTGGAGGCGGCCGGCCCGGGCGCGCTGGACGACCTGGCCGGGCTGGCCGGGGAGCTGGACGCCGCGGTGGCCGAGTCCCCGGCCGACCGGGCCCGGCTGTGGGCCTACCGGGAACGTCACCCGGAGGCGGCCGGCTTCCTGGGCACCCCGATCAAGCTGGATGTGGCCGTGCCGGCCGCGCGCTGGGCCGACCTGGCCACCGAGGTGGCCGGGGTGGTGGCGGCGGCCGACCCGGCCGCCCAGGTGATCACGTTTGGCCATGTCGCCGACGGCAACCTGCACGTGAACATCGTCCCGGCCGGCCCGGCGGACGGCCGGCACGAGGACGCGGTGTTCTCCTTCGTCGCATCGCTGGGCGGCTCGATCTCGGCCGAGCACGGCATCGGCGCGCTCAAGGCACGCTGGCTGCCGCTGGCCCGGTCAGCCGCCGAGCGGAGCCTGTTCGCCCGGATCCGCGCCGCGTTCGACCCGGCCGGCACGCTCAACCCGCACGTGCTGCCGCGCTGAGC
>Ga0335076_10007973_pt1 | contig 10679 bp, 5 predicted proteins | sample Lox_Sample_25_FD_206717 | JGI IMG/M metagenome (GOLD analysis project Ga0335076, IMG submission 206717) | Soil microbial communities from Loxahatchee National Wildlife Refuge, Florida, United States - Lox_Sample_2.5 | ecosystem: Environmental > Terrestrial > Soil > Wetlands | place: USA: Florida...
AGTGCACGCGGCTCTTCAGCATCACGAAGGTCTTGTGCTGCGGCGCGATGCCCACCGCGGTGAACGCTGCCAGGTCGTGCGGCTCGACGTGGTTGGAGATCACCACGATGTCGATGCCGCCGCTGTCGAGCACGGCGGTCGGGCCCATCGTGTGCCATTCACCGCGCCCCATCGCACCGACGTTGCGATGGCAGCCATCGCAGATCAGCCGCACGCGGCCGCTCACGCTGCGCGGCTCGCCCTTCAGCCCGAGCGACGGCATGTCGAGCTTGCCGCCCAGCGACAGCGTGACGCTGGCACCGACGCCGGCGGCGATCATCTGCTGCACCGCCGCCGGATCGCACACCGCGAACGCCGCCGCGTCGCGCAGGCCCGCGTCGAGCATGGCGCCCAGCACCGTCATGGTGTCCATCGTGCCGCCCGAGGCGCAGTTGTCGCTGTGGTCGAGCAGCACGACCGGGCCGCTGCCGGCCGGCTTGGCCGCCGCCAGGGCTTGCGCGCGCGCCATCGACTGCGCCAGCGGCTCGGGCGCATAGACGAACTGCGCGCGCGCGACCCAAGCGCGCTCGAGCAGCTCGTCGCACCAGCGCCGTGCCAAGGCCGGGTCGTCGTCGGTCACCACCACCGCCGACAGCCCGGCGAACTCGATGTCGGCATTCGGGAAGCCGACGAACACGCTGGCGCACAACGCGCCTTGCGCCTCCATCTCGCGGCAGCGCGCCTGCAGCTCGCGGTTCGGCGAATCGTCGGTGCCCTGGCGCATCACGTGCGGCAGCATCGGCTGGCGGCCCCAGGCCATGGTCGGCCTCGCCCGGCCGGCCAGCTGCGCCAGCAGCGCACGGCCGGCGCGCTGGCCGGTCGCGGCCATGTCGACGTGCGGATAGGTCTGGTAGCCGGCGAGCACGCTGGCGTGCTGGCCCATCGCGTCGTAGAGGTTGGTGTGCATGTCGAGCGCGACGCCGATCGGCACGCCCGGCGCCAGCGCGCGGATGCGCCGCAGCAGCTCACCCTCGCCGTCGTCGTGGCTGCGCGTGACCATCGCGCCATGCAGATCGAGCAGCACGCCGTCGCAGCCGGCGGCCACCGCCTCGACGATGCGGCCGGCAATGTGCTCGAAGGCCGCGTCGTCCACCGGCCCGCTCGGCGCCGCCGCCGCGGCAATCGGCACCGTGATGCGCGCGCCGGCCGCCTCGGCCAGCTCGATGAAGGCGCCGATCGCCGAGCCCGTGCCGCGATAGGCCGCAATGGCCGCGTCGCCTTCCGGCGGCTTCGCGGCCCCGCGCGCGAAGCGCGCCAGCGGCGTCGGCACCGGCGAGAAGGTGTTGGTCTCATGCTTCATCTGGGCGATCACCAGCTTCATCGCGGCCTCCGGCGCAAGGCCGCATCATGCCGCGGCGACATGCGGGCAACCCCCGGGCGTGCCAGGGGCGGATTGCGCCAAGATGCGCTGCAGCATCCGCTCGCACCCCAGGAGGCCCCGTGACCCCCACCGCCCTCGCCGATTGCACGGCCACCGACCTGCTCGCCCTGTATCGCTCGCGCCAGGCATCGCCCGTCGAGGCGACACAGGCGGTGCTGGGACGCATCGACCGCATCAACCCGAAGCTGCTGGCGTACTGCCACGTCGCGCCCGACGAGGTGCTGGCCGGCGCGCGCGCCAGCGAGGCGCGCTGGCAGAAGGGGCAGCCGATCGGTGCGCTCGATGGGGTGCCGACCTCGATCAAGGACCTGATCCTCACCAAGGGCTGGCCGACGCTGCGCGGCAGCCGCACGGTCGACGCCAACCAGGCCTGGGACGTCGACGCGCCGGCCACGGCGCGCCTGCGCGAGGCCGGTGCGGTGCTGCTCGGCAAGACCAGCACGCCGGAATTCGGCTGCAAGGGCGAGACCAACTCGCCGCGCACCGGCATCACGCGCAACCCGTGGGACCCGACCAAGACGCCGGGCGGCTCCTCCGGCGGCACCGCGGCCGCGGTGGCCGCGGGCCTCGGGCCACTGTCGGTGGGCACCGACGGCGCCGGCAGCGTGCGCATCCCGGCAGCGTTCTGCGGCAACTTCGGCTTGAAGCCGAGCTTCGGCCGCGTGCCCGCCTATCCGCTGTCGCCGTTTGGCACCGTGGCGCACCTGGGGCCGCACACGATGAGCGTGCGCGACGCCGCGCTGATGCTGACCGTGCTGGCACAGCCCGACGCGCGCGACTGGACCTCGCTGCCATTCGACGCGCGCGACTACACGATCGGGCTCGACGACGGCATTCGCGGCCTGCGCATCGCCTGGTCGCCGACGCTCGGCTACGCCAAGAACGTGCACCCCGAGATCGCCGCCGCTTGCGCCACAGCGGTCGACGCCCTGCACGCGCTCGGCGCCCACGTCGAGGCGGTCGACCCGGGCATCGAGGATCCGCTGGAGATCACCACCGGGCTCTGGTTCGTCGGCGCGTGGACGGTGTGGAACACGCTGACGCCCGAACAGCAGAAAGTCACCGACCCCGACTTCGCCGCCGAAGCCGAGCTCGGCACCCGCTACAGCGCGCTCGAGGTGCAGCGGTTGCAACTGCGGCGCGGCGCGCTCGGCGCGCACATGCGGCAGTTCATGCAGCGCTTCGACCTGTTGGTGACGCCGACCGTCGCGGTGCCGGCGTTCGACGCGCGGCCGGCCGGTCACACGCCGCTCGATCCGGCGTCGATGCTCGGCTGGACGCCGTTCTCCTACCCGTTCAACCTGACCCAGCAACCTGCGTGCACGATCCCGTGCGGGCTCACGTCGAGCGGGCTGCCGATCGGTCTGCAGTTCGTCGGCCCGATGTTCGGCGACGCGCTGGTGCTGCGCGCCGCACGCGCCTACGAGTCGGTGCGGCCGATTCCGCGGCCGTCGCTCAAGGGGCTGCTGTGAGCGACCGGGCCGCTGCCGAGTCGAACGCCAGGGTGCTCAGCACGGAGGCCATCCGATGAACCGGCCCTGGTTCGACGGCGACGCGCACGCGCTGGCCGGCGCGATCGTGCGCGGCGAGTGCAGCGCGGTGCAGGCGCTGCAGCGCACGCTGGCAGACGTCGATGCAATGAATGCGCGGCTCAACGCGGTGTGCCTGCTGCGCCCCGACCCGGCGCTGGCGCGTGCCGCTGCGCTCGATGCCGAACTCGCCCGCTGCGCCGACCGCGCGGCGCGCGAGGCGCTGCTGCGCGCACGGCCGTTCTTCGGCGTGCCGCTGCTGCTGAAGGACCTCGGCCCGGCCGTCGCGCATCGCGACCTGCCGTCGCGGCTCGGCTCGCGCGCGCTCGGGCCGCAAGGTCTCGAGTGGTCGTTCGACGGCGCCCTCAGCGAACGCTTCATGGCGGCCGGCTTCGTGCCGTTCGGCCGCACCACCTCGCCCGAGATGGGCATCAGCGCGAGCACCGAGGCGCTCGCCTACGGCGGGCCCACGCGCAACCCGTGGAATGGGCAGCACTCGGCCGGCGGCTCCAGCGGCGGCGCGGCCGCCGCCACCGCGTCGGGCATGGTGACGATCGCGCACGCCAACGACGGCGCCGGCTCGATCCGCATCCCGGCCTCCGCGTGCGGGCTGATCGGGTTGAAGCCCTCGCGCGGGCTGATGCCGGCGGGACCGTTGGTCGGCGAAGGCTGGGGCGGGCTGGCGATCGACCACGTGGTCACGCGCAGCGTGCGCGACTGCGCGCTCGCGCTCGATGCCACAGCGGGCGCCGACCCCGGTGCGCCCTATGCCGCGCCGCCGCATCCGGCGAGCTTCGCCGCACTGCTGCCCACGCCACCGAAGCCGCTGCGCGTCGCGTTGTGCAACGGCTTCTTCGAGGGCGACGCCGTGCACCCCGAGGTCGCCACGGCGATCGACGCCTTTGCCCGCGCACTGCAGGGCCTGGGCCACGGGGTCGAGCCGGCGCGGCCGGCCTTCTCGACGCACGACGTGGTGCAGCCGGTGATGCAGGTGATCGCCACCGGCGTGGCGATGCTGCTCGACGCACTCGGCGCGCAGCGCGGCCGCACCATCGACGAGGCCGATCTCGAGCCGGTGGTACGCAGCGCGTGGCAGGTCGGCCGTGGCATCTCGGGCACCGACTACCTGCGCGCGATCGACACGCTGCACCGGCTGGGCCGGCGCATGGCCGCCTTCCACGAGCGCTACGACGTGCTGCTGACGCCGACGCTGGCCGAGCCGCCGGCGCTGCTGGGGCGCTTCGCGATGCGCAACCCCGACTTCATCGACTACCGCCTCGGCCGCGAAGGCCTGTGGCGCTACACGCCCTTCACGCCGCTGGCCAACGCGACCGGCGCGCCGTCGATCTCGCTGCCGGTGGCGCTGTCGGGCGGCGGGCTGCCGATCGGCGCGCTGCTTACCGCCGCGCCGGGGGCCGATGCGCTGCTGCTGCAGCTGGCCGCGCAATGGGAGGCCGCGGTGCCGTCGCCACCGCGCATCGCGCCGCTGTCGACGTGAGCGCCGATCCCATCACCGACCTCGATGCGCACGCGCTGTCGCGTGCGATCCATGCACGCCAGGTGTCCTGCGTCGAGGTGATGCGCGCGTATCTGGCGCGCATCCACCGCCTGAACCCGAGGGTCAACGCGATCGTCAACCTCGCACCCGACGACGCGCTGCTGGCGCAGGCCGCCGAGCGCGACGCCGAGCTCGCGCGCGACGCCAGCCGCGGCTGGATGCACGGCATGCCGCAGGCGATCAAGGACGCCGCCGGTGCGCTCGGCTTCCCCACCACCTACGGCTGCACGCTGATGCGGCACAACGTCGCGCGGGTCGACAGCCTGATGGTCGAGCGCATGAAAGCGGCCGGCTGCATCGTGATCGGCAAGACCAACATGCCCGAGTTCGGGCTCGGCTCGCACACGTACAACGATCTGTTCGGCGCCACCGGCAACGCCTGGGACCCGCGGGTCAGCGCCGGCGGCTCCAGCGGCGGCGCGGCGGTGTGCTTGGCGCAGCGCCTGCTGCCGGTGGCCGATGGGTCCGACTTCATGGGCAGCCTGCGCAACCCCGCCGGCTGGAACCATGTCTACGGCCTGCGGCCGAGCCAGGGCCGCGTGCCGCTGTGGCCGGCCACCGACGCGTGGGTCGCGCAGCTCGGCACCGAAGGACCGATGGCGCGCAACGTGCGCGACCTCGCGCGGTTGCTGTCGATCCAGGCCGGCCATGACGCGCGCGCGCCGCTGTCGATCGCCCAGGGGCCGGACGACTACACGCCGCGCGAACCGGCATCGCTGCGCGGCACGCGCATCGCCTGGCTGGGCGACCTCGGCGGCCATTTGGCGCTGGAGCCCGGGATCGCCGCAGTGTGCGAACGCGCACTGCGCGTGATGGCCGATGCCGGCGCGATCGTCGAGCCGCTGAGCACGATCGGCGTCGACCTCGACCGCGTGTGGCAGGCCTGGCTGGTGTGGCGGCGCATGCTGGTGGCGCCGCGTGTGGGCACCGCGCTCGCGCTGCCGGGCGCCACGCGCGAACAGATCAAGCCCGAGGCGCTGTGGGAGTTCGACCAGGCGCAGGCGCTGTCGGCCACCGAGTTCATGCGCGCCAGCGAGATGCGCACGCGCTTCCACGCGCAGATGCTGGCGCTGCTGCAGCGCTTCGACGCGTTGGCGCTGCCGGTGGCGCAGGTGTGGCCGTTCGCGATCGAGCAACATTGGCCGCAGGCGATCGCCGGCCGTGCGATGGACACCTACCACCGCTGGATGGAAGTGACGCTGTACGCCACCTTCGCCGGCCTGCCGGCGATCAGCGTGCCCGCGGGCTTCGACGCTGGCGGCCGCCTGCCGATGGGCCTGCAGCTGATCGGCCGGCCACGGGGCGACGCGGCGCTGCTGCAACTCGCGGCCGGCCACGAAGCGCTGATCGGTGAGTTGCTGGCGCGCCGCCCGCCCGAGCCCTGACGCTGCAGCGCCCGCGCGCGCCATCGCACAATGGGCGGCCTTCAGCCGCCCTTCGAGTGTCACGCTGCCGATGAGCTCACGCTTGCCAACACCCTACCGCGACGAGCCGCCGCTCGTCGACGACCTGCTGCGTTCGCTGTCCGGCCGGCTCGACTGGCCGGCCGCGGTGGCACAGGCCACGCCGTGGGTGCAGGCGGTGCGCGACAAGCCGGCGCCGTTCTGGGCGCTGGAGTCCCTGCTGCGCGAGTATCCGATCAGCAGCGCCGAAGGACTGGCACTGATGCGTTTGGCCGAGGCGCTGCTGCGCGTGCCGGACGCCGAAACCGCGATCGCGCTCACCGCCGACCAGCTCGGCCGCGCCGACTTCGCCGGCGACGACGAAGGCGAGTCGCCACACCGGCTGCTGGCCACGCTGTCGTCGAGCGCGATCGGGCTGGCCAAGCGTTGGCTGCCCGACGTCGGCGAGCCGCCGGGCTTGTTCGAGCGGCTGGGCGCGCGCACCGTGGTCGCTGCCACCGTGCGCGCGATCCAGCTGCTGGGGCGCCAATTCGTGCTCGGCCGCGACATCGACGAGGCGCTCGACGAGGCGGCCGCGCAGCGGCGCGAGCAACCGCGCCTGCGCTTCTCCTTCGACATGCTCGGCGAAGGCGCACGCACCCAGCGCGATGCGCTGCGCTACCTGGCGGCGTACGACAAGGCCATCCGGGCCATCGTCGCGCGCGGGCAGGCGCAGGAGGCGTCGGCCGACGCGGCGGGCGCGCTGGTGCGCGACGGCATCTCGATCAAGCTCTCCGCCTTGCACCCGCGCTACGAAGACGCCCAGCACGCACGCGCGATGAACGAGTTGGTGCCGCGCGTCACACCGCTGCTCGAGCTCGCCGCCGCGGCCGGCATCAATCTGACGATCGATGCCGAGGAGAGCGACCGCCTCGAGCTCTCGCTCGATGTGTTCGACGCGCTGGCCGCGCACGTGCAGCAGCACGCGCCGCGCTGGGGCGGCTTCGGGCTCGCGGTGCAGGCCTACCAGACGCGCGTGCTCGACGTGATCGACGAGGTCGCGCGCATCGGCAACACGCGGCAGCTGAAGTTCATGGTGCGCCTGGTCAAGGGCGCGTACTGGGACGGCGAGATCAAGCGCGCGCAGGAGCTGGGCCTGCCCGGCTACCCGGTGTTCACGCACAAGCAGCACACCGACATCGCGTACCTGGCCGCCGCGCGCGCACTGATCGGCCATGCGGCGGTGATCGTGCCGCAGTTCGCCACCCACAACGCCGGCACCATCGCCGCCATCGTGCAGATGGCGCGCGCACGAGATGCCCACTTCGAGATGCAGCGCCTGCACGGCATGGGCGACGGCGTGTACCGCGAGGTGCTCGCCTCGCTGCCCGATCTGCGGCTGCGCGTCTATGCGCCGGTGGGCGAGCACCGGGACCTGCTCGCCTACCTGGTGCGCCGCCTGCTCGAGAACGGCGCCAATTCGTCGTTCGTGCACCAGCTGACCGACACCGCGGTGCCGGTCGACGAACTGCTGCGTTCGCCGCTGCACGCGCTGGCGGGCAGCGGACAACCGCTGCCGCGCGACCTCTACGGGCCGGCGCGCCGCAATCCGCTCGGCGCGGATCTGGCGTGCGTGCCGCAGCGCGAGCCGTTGCTGACGGCCTGGGCGCAGGCGGCGGTGCCCGCCGTGTCCGAGACCGAGCCGGCGCAGGTCGACGCGACGATGCGGCGCCTGCGTGCTGGCTGGCCGGCGTGGAACGCGATGCCGGTGACCGACCGCGCGGTGCTGCTCGAGCGCGCGGCCGACCGGCTCGAGGCACGGCTGCCGACGTACTGCGCACTGCTCGTGCGCGAGGGCAAGAAGACCTGGGGCGACTGCGTCGCCGAAGTGCGCGAGGCGGTCGACTTCTGCCGCTACTACGCGCTGCAGGCGCGCACGCGGCTGGCACCGCAGACGCTGCCGGGCCCCACCGGCGAGAGCAACGAGCTGCGGCTGCACGGCCGCGGCGTGTTTGTCTGCATCTCGCCGTGGAACTTTCCGCTCGCCATCTTCGCCGGCCAGGTGGTCGCCGCGCTGGTGGCCGGCAACGCGGTCGCCGCCAAGCCGGCGGAGCAGACGCCCGGTGTGGCCGCCGCGTTCGTCGACCTGCTGCACGAGGTGGGCGTGCCGCGCGACGCGCTGGCGCTGCTGCACGGACCGGGCGAGACGGTGGGCGCTGCGCTGGTCGCGCATCCGTTCAACGCCGGCGTGTGCTTCACCGGCTCGACGCAGGTGGCCAAGATCATCCAGCGCACGCTGGCCACGTCCGACGGCCAGATCGTGCCGCTGATCGCCGAGACCGGCGGCCTGAACGCGATGATCGTCGACTCCACCGCGCTGCCCGAGCAGGTGGTCGACGCGGTGGTGGGCAGTGCCTTCCGCTCGGCGGGCCAGCGCTGCTCGGCATTGCGACTGCTGTGCGTGCACGACAGCATCGCAACCCATCTGATCGAGATGCTGGCCGGCGCCATGGCCGAGCTGCGCGTCGGCACGCCGGAGGACCTGGCGACCGACGTCGGCCCCGTGATCGACGCCGAGGCGCACAGCGGCCTCACGCGCCACGTGCGACGGCTCGAACGCGAGGCCCGGCTGCTGGCGCGCACGCCGGTCCACGACAGGTTCGCGCAGACGCACATCGCGCCGGTGGCCTTCGAGATCGACACGGTCGAGTCGCTGCGCGAGGAGGTGTTCGGCCCGGTGCTGCACGTGGTGCGCTGGAGCGGTGACATCGACGCACTGGTGGCGCGCATCAACGCCCTCGGCTACGGCCTGACGCTCGGCATCCAGACGCGCATCGACAGCCGCGCGCTGCGCATCGCCGACCGTGCGGCGATCGGCAACGTGTACGTCAACCGCAACATGATCGGCGCGGTGGTCGGCGTGCAACCGTTCGGCGGCGAAGGCCTGTCGGGCACCGGCCCCAAGGCCGGCGGACCGCACTACCTCTACCGCTTCTGCGCCGAGCAGACGCTGACCATCAACACCGCGGCGGCCGGCGGCAATGCGTCGCTGCTGGCTGGCGGCGACTGAACGCGCCGATCAGCCTGCCAGGCGCTCCTCGCGCCACAGCGCGCAGGCCGATTGCACCGGCCGATCGGAGAAGCTGAACAGCACGCACTCGTCGCGCGCCTGCAGTCGCAGCGTCTGCCACGACGGCACGACGAAGTGGTCGCGCGGTGCGAACTCGACGCGTTGGGCTTGCGCGCCTTCGCCGACCAAGGCCACACCGTGGCCCTCGACCACGCTGAACACCGCGCCGTCGGTCTGCCGATACGGCTTGCCGTCGAAACCCGCCGGCAGCAGCTGCAGGAACGCTGCCATCGTCGGTGTGGCCGCAGCACCGGTGGCGGGGTTGATGTACTGCAGCTTGACGCCGTCCCACGCGTCGATGGCGCCATCGTGCGCCAGCCGCGCCAGCGCATCGCGCGAGCGCGTGTACGGATAGCTGAAGATCGGCGACGTCGCGCCGTGCGGTGACGCCTCGTGCAGCGGTGCCATGTTGGCGCCGTAGCGCGCCAGGTTGTGGCCCTCGGGGCGCGCGATCGCCTGCTGGTCGGCACCGAGGTTCTCGGCGAAGCCGGCGTCGAGAAAGCGCACCAGCGGGATGTCGAGCGCGTCGAGCCACACCACCGGCCCCGTCGCGTCGCTGCCGTGGTCGTGCCAGGTCCAGCTCGGCGTGATGATGAAGTCGCCCGGCTGCATCGTCGTGCGCTCGCCGTTCACCGCGGTATAGGCGCCGTGGCCTTCGACGACGAAGCGCAGCGCCGACTGCGTGTGGCGGTGCGCCGGCGCCACCTCGCCCGGCAGGATCAGCTGCAAGCCGGCGTACAGCGACTGCGTGATGCTGGCCAGCCCGGGCAGCGCCGGGTTCTCGAGCACCAGCACGCGGCGCACCGCTTCGGCGGCGCTGATGATCGTGCCCGAGCGCATCAGGTGCGGGCGCAGCGCGTCGTAGCGCCAGTGCGCGGCCACGCACGGCGTGTGCGGCTGGGGCGGCACCAGTGCGTGCAGTTGCTCCCACAACGGGCTGAGGTGCAGCGGACGGATCGCCGCGTAGTACGCCTGGCGCTCGCTGGCGACCGTGGCGCGCGGGTCGGGTTGTGCAGACATGCGGACTCCGGTGGTCGGTGGCGCCGCCTCGGCTCAATCGTCGAACGGGTGCTCGGGGTCGATGCCCTGGTACAGCCGGTGGGTACCGATGAACCCGGCGGCCTCGTTGCCCGATTGGAACATGCGGTTGCGCAGCTCGCGCATCACGCCGCTGGCGTGGTAGATCTCGCCGTAGAAGCGCACGGTCAGCTGCACGCGCCCGGTGCGCAGGTAGCGCGCCTGCTGATAGCGGCGAAAGGCAGCGGCGATGTCGCGAGGCGAATCGCGCAACGCGGCGCCGAGCACCACCGCATCCTCGATCGCCATGCACGCGCCCTGCGCCAGGTACTGCAGCATCGGGTGCGCGGCGTCGCCGAGCAACGTGGCGCAGCCCTGCGACCAATTGGCCACCGGCTCGCGGTCGCACAGCACCCACATCTTCCAGGTCTCGATCTTGGCCAACAGCTCCTTCACCGGCGCGGCAGCCTGCGCGAAGCGCTGGTGCAGCTCCTCGGGGTCGCCGAAGGTGTTCCAGCCTTCCTCGTAGCGGTCGCTGTGGAACACGGCCACCAGGTTGAACAGCTCGCCGCGGCGCAGCGGGTAGTGCACCAGGTGCGTGTTCTCGCCGCCCCACAGCGTGACGTCGGGGCTGTAGGGGTGC
>Ga0335076_10007974_pt1 | contig 10678 bp, 9 predicted proteins | sample Lox_Sample_25_FD_206717 | JGI IMG/M metagenome (GOLD analysis project Ga0335076, IMG submission 206717) | Soil microbial communities from Loxahatchee National Wildlife Refuge, Florida, United States - Lox_Sample_2.5 | ecosystem: Environmental > Terrestrial > Soil > Wetlands | place: USA: Florida...
GTCGGTGCGGCCGTCGGGCTAGCCTTCATCGCGATCGGTGAGCCGCGCCAGTGGAAGTTGCCCGTCGCGCTCGCCATTGCCACCCTAGTCTCGACCTACGTCGTGCGAGTGAAGACGATGTGGCGCCAAGCTCCCATCACCGCGGCCATCGTCATTGCGTCGGGTGTGGCCCACCAATCCAAGGCTGCGGGTATCCACGACGGGCTGCACAGGGTGATGGAAGTGATGTTCGGCTGCATTGTGGGTGTGTCGGTGTCCTGGCTCATGTCACGGGCGTGGCCAATTGCCCCGGTGCCTTTGGAGACCGCGCAGGGGCGACAGCCCTGAAGGGACATCGGAGGAGCACACGCTTGGCGACCTCGACTCGCGAGCGTGTCTTTCTGTCGACGGTTGGTGACTCGCGCTCCGGAAGCTCTGCCCGCCCCAGGTGATGACCCTGCGCCGGTGCAGCACAGCGGCTTTGCTCTCGGGCGAAGGGCGAGGTCGCCGTGCTCGGATGCCTGCGGGGACATGACAAGGAGCTAGCCCCCGATTGCAGAGCAGAACTATCGGTGTTGCTCAAGATAGCCGAGGAGTATGGAAAAGACCGCGAGGCAGATGCAAAGCGCTTCTGTGGGGGCGTTTCGGCTGGAGAGGGAAGGATCCTGCAATGCCTGAAGGGGAAACCTTCCTCTCCGCATCCGCGGACGCGGGAGAGACTTATTTCCCGACGGTGCGGCTGCCAGACCACGGCGGAGGAGCGCGCGTAGGAGAGTGTCCTCGAAAAGGGGCTCTATCTCAACTTTGCCGAGGTGTTCTAATGAGGCTCGCCCGGGGCCGGGCAGAGAGCCTCGTGGCGAGAGGCCTCTATCCTTCAAGAAGATCGTGCTGGCGCCGAACCTGATCGCGGCCACCTCGGACCTCCACGCGTTTGCCGCGTACTCGGCAGCCCTGCGGAACCTGGCGGCCAAACTGGTGAAGGTCAGCACCAACCTCCAGTTCCTGTCCTCGGGACCGCGGACAGGAATCTCCGAGATCGCGCTCCCGGCTGTGCAGCCAGGCTCGTCGATCATGCCAGGCAAGGTGAACCCTGTCGTGGCCGAGCTCATCAACAGCATCTCCGGTCCGGGAGCAGAAGCTACTCACGGAGGAGCAGATCAAGAAGGTGATGAACGTGAAGGTCCTCACCGGGCAGCAGTAGCGCGAGAACCGAGCGGGGAGCGACAGCCCCGCCGTCAGGGCTGTGTTCCTGGCGGCGCGGGCGAGGTGTGGTCGATCTCCCCGACCCAGGAGACGAGCAGGGTCCAGGTGACGGCCAAGACGACGGGCCCGACGAAGAGCCCCACCACGCCGAGCCCGATAAGGCCGCCGAGGACTCCGGCGAGGATGAGGATGAGCGGCAGATCGGCGCCCTTCTTGATGAGGAAGGGTCGCAGAAAGTTGTCGAGCACGACGGCGGAGAGCCCGAAGACGAGCATGACCGTGCCCCGCCCCGCCGAACCGGACGCGTAGAGCCAGATGGTGGCGGGCGCCACCACGAGGAACGGGCCTATCTGCGCGATGCACAGCACGAGAACGACGGCAGTCAGCACGGCGGCACCCGGTACGCGGGCGAGCGCGAGGCCTGCGCCGGCCAGTACCGTCTGGACGACCGCCGTGACGACGACTCCGAGCGCAACGCCCCGCACCGCCTTGGCCGCGAGGATGCCAGCGTTCTCCCCGCGCTTGCCCGCGAGGCGGTAGAGGAAGCGGAGGATTCCGCTCGCGGCTGCTTCCCCTGATGCGTAAAGGATGCCAGAAACCACCACGGTGAGCAGGAACTGGAGGACCAAGCTGCCAAGGCCGCCAGCCTTGGAGACGAGCCAACGAGTCGCATCGCCCAGGTGAGGAAGGAGGCGGGCAGCGAGGGAGTCCGGGTGGCCCGCTAGAGACTGCCACCCTTGGGCTATTCGCGGACCGGCGAGCGGTATGCGTTCCACCCAGTTCGGAGGTGGCGGCAGTCCGTGGCCGGCGAGCGACTGCGCGAGTTGCACGACCCGGTCCGCGTTCTCAACGATAGCCCAGATGCCCAGACCGACGGGGGTGAACAGGAATCCGAGCAAGACGAGAACCATCACCACTACCGCAGGCGCCCGTCGCCCTCCTAGGCGCCTTTGCACCCAGAGGAGGATCGGCCAGGTCGAAATGACGATCATGGACGACCACACGACCGCGGCCACAAAAGGCCACAGGACCCAGAGGCTCGCCGCCGCCATGCCGACGAGCGCGAGCGACGCAAAGACGATGCGGGCAAGATCCTGGGAGAGCGGACGGTCGGTCATTGTCGAACCCGGCGCGATTCTGCCACGGGGCCGTCAGAGCCCTCCGGCAAATCGCGAATCCATCGGGGATGACCCCCTAGGGGTAAGCATTTCGTTTAAGGAGCACCCTTCGGGCCTTTGCGTAGTCTCTCGCTGAATAGTCGGCGAGGCGACCCGGGAAACGAACACTGGTAACAGCGAAGGGCGGACCGCTATAAGGCTGGTCGGAACCAGGCAGCGGCTGCTACCATGTTTGTCCGCAGGGCGTTGCGCGGCTCATCGTAGTGACGGGAGGTGCGCGTTGCGATGCCGTGAAGCCGCTCACCCGGTGCAACGCAGCGCCGGTCGCTCACGAAGGCCAGCCCTCTTGCTCTTGGCCTCGTTGGCGCTGCCAATGCGCGCGACCGGTCTCGAACAAGCTCCCCAGGCCCCACCCCCGACCGGGATGCCCGAGACGGGGACAGCAAAGCCGGCCCAGCCCATGCCTGCCCAGGGTCCCAAGGGGGAGGAGAAGGCTCCGCCGAAGCTCAAGTCCGACCAGCTCGACGCGCTGGTGGCGCCGATCGCCTTGTACCCTGATCCGCTCCTCAGCCAGGCGCTGATGGCTTCCACCTATCCGCTCGAGATCATTCAGGCGCAACAGTGGCTCGCGAAGAACCAAACGCTCAAGGGGGAGGAACTCGAGAAGGCCGTGAAGGCCCAGACCTGGGACCCGAGCGTCCAGGCGACGGCGATGATCCCCGACCTCCTCAAGCGACTCGCCGAGGACATCACCTGGACCACGAACCTCGGGAACGCGTTCCTCGCCCAGCAGCAGGACGTGATGGACTCGGTCCAGCGCCTGCGCAAGAAGGCGATGGATGGGGGCAAGCTCGAGTCGAACGACAAGATGAAGGTAGAGACGAAGGTCGTCGAGAAGGAGACGGTCGTCGTCATCCAGCCTGCGAGCCCGCAGGTGGTCTACGTCCCGGCCTACAATCCCACGGTCATCTGGGGTCCCCCGCCCGTGTACGCCTACCCTCCGATTTACTACCCACCACCGCCACCTCCGGGCGCGATGCTCTTCTCCTTCGGGATGGGCATGATGATGGGTGCTGCGATGCACGGAGGCTATTGCTGCGGGTGCGGCTGGGGCCACAGCAGTACGGTGGTCATCAACAACAACAACACCTTCGTCAACCACTACAACAAGACCAACAACGTTCGGACCGGCAGCGGCAACTCGAACTGGCAACACAACGCGCAGCATCGCGGGGGAGCGCCTTACGGAGACCGGGCAACCGCCACCAAGTACGGGGGCAATACCCGCGGTGGTCAGCAGGGCCGACCGAGCGCCTCGACGATGGACCGCGGCGGGCCCGGCGCGGGGACGGCGAATCGGGGCGGTGCCTCCGCGGCGAACAGGGGAGGTCCTGGGGCGTCGACCATGGATCGCGGCGGGGCTGGCCGGCCGTCGACCTCCGATATGAGCCGTGGCGGGGGCGGGGCCAGCATAGGGAACCGATCGGTCCCGTCCTCCCCGGGAGGAAGCGCCTTTGGCGGCGCTGGTGGGGGCGCCGGGCGAGCGCAGGCCAGCAGTCATCGCGGCGCTTCGAGCATGGGCGGGCGGGGCGGCGGTGGGCGAGGAGGCGGGGGCGGCCGTCGCTAGGGAGGCGATCTCGATGAGTGCAATCCAGGTAATAGCAATTTTGCTGTCTGTCGCTCCAGGCTCGTTGAAGGCCGCTCCGTCGCCGGCGAGGGCCTTCGACTCGCCGCAGGAAGCCGCGAGCGCGCTCGTCGTGGCTGCCGGACAGCAAGATGTGCCTGCACTGGTCGCGATCTTTGGCTCCGACGGATCGAGCTTGGTCGTCTCCGGGGACGACGTCCGAGATCGGAGCGACCGGTCCGCGTTTGCCGAGTTGGCGCGCGAGAAGCTCGAGGTCGTCAAGGATCCGAAGAATCCGCACAAGGCAACCGTCGTGGTCGGAAACGACGCGTGGCCTTTCCCGGTGCCCCTCGTCGAGCAGAAGGGCAAGTGGCGCTTCGCTACGGCCCAGGGGCTCCAGGAAGTACTCGATCGCCGCATCGGATCCAACGAACTCGACGCCATCGACATCTGCCGCGGTTACGTGAACGCCCAGCAGGAGTACGCCCTGGAGGACCGGAATGGCGATGGTGTCCCGGAGTACGCGCAGAGGGTGATCAGCACCGAGGGAAAGAGAGATGGCCTGGCCTGGAGGAACCCCGACGGATCCATCGAAGGGCCCATCGCGGAGGGGATCGCCGATGCGATCGCGGAGGGCTATACGGACAAGACGCGTCCGTACCACGGGTACTACTTTCGAATCCTCAAGCGGCAAGGGCCTTCGGCCCGGCTCGGGGAGATGGACTACGTCATCAACGGCAGAATGATTGGTGGGTTTGCGCTCGTAGCTTGGCCAGCCGAGTATGCGTCCTCGGGCGTGAATACCTTCATCGTCAACTACGATGGCGTCGTCTACGAGAAGGACTTGGGAAGCGACACGGCCAAGATCGTCGCTGGAATGGACCGCTACAACCCGGACAAGTCGTGGAGACCCGTCCAGTAGCCCATGCCACAGCGTTGCCGCGCGCCCCTCGCGGTCGATGGACGGTCCTACGGCAGTTGTGAAGGACCAAGGCCGAAGAAGCCGTTGGCTCACCAGCTTTGCGCTGTCGATGCGCGAAGGAGAACCCATGCGCGGCTTGCCGCGGACCTGATCGGAACCATCTCCACGACTGCCTACGTCGGCGGATCAGCCAGTCGGCGTCGAAAAGCGTCACGATCTGGGAACCGACGATCGACTATGTGGCGAAGTTCGGGCCGTCCACTCAGGACACTGTAGGTCGTTTCCGAGTCGGGGGTGGCATGTACATCGGTCCGAACTCGGGCCTCGGCGCGTTCCGCATCGGGGGGGGGGTGCGTCCTTCCTGAATTCGAAACGCCTTGGGATCGGGCTCGACCTGGTGCTGGAAGGTGGTGGGTACGAAGGGTACAGGATCGGCGCACTTCAGCTCATGGCCTCGCCGGAATTCCACTTCTAGGGATACCAGGAAACCGAGACTTCAATCCTTTCCGCACAAGCTGCCCGGAAGATGCGCGTTGCACTCGACTGATCCCGGAGTCGAGGTCCGAGTTCGATCAGGTGGGACGCTGGCTTCGCACGGTGATGTGGGCGTCTCGGGTCGGGGCGCCTTGCCTGTAGGTTCGCCTCGGACTCCGCCGAGCCGACGACGCCTTCGACTTGCCAGTCAGAAACGCGAGATCGCACCCTCGGCCTGGTAGAATTCACGACCTTGGCTTCCGACGGCCAGCCACCCTCCGCTGGAAACTTCACCCGTTGGGCCATTGGCCTGGTGCTGCCGATCGTTCTCTCGGCCGCCGCGACGCCGTGGCTTCTCGAGAGAGTGCGAGCGGTTCGGGGCGGTCTGCCGGGCACGGTTCCGTCGCCGGAGGAATCATCCGAAGCGCCCCGCCATCCAGAGGTGCCGACCGCCTCGGAGATCGACGCGGCCGCGACCTCCGCGATCAACGCCGCGCGACTTCAGCAGCGAAACATGCAGGGAGCGGTGATGTTCGCGCCGCGTCAGTCGAGGGCCACGCCGGACGGCGAGCGGGTGGCACCCTTCCAGGGGTTCGGTCTGTCGATCGAGACGACCCCTGCCGGTGCGCGTGTGAGTGTGACCGGCGCGGATGTGGGTGAAACGCCCATTGTGACCACAGTCGACTGCGAGCCCGGGGAGGTTGTCGAGGTGCTCGTGGAGAAGACCGGCTACCGGGCAGTTCAGCGACGCGTTCGCTGCCACGCTGACGAGTTACTCGAACTCTCCATCGCGCTCGTCCGGCCCAGAAACGCTCGGTGATCCCCCTGGGGCGGGCGCTGCTGGCCAATGCGGGTTCAGATGCATCTCGGCGATCTGAGGATGACGGCTGCCTCTGAATGCCGAGCCTTCTTGCGAGTGGAAGGAACCAACTGGGTCGCCGTCCGTCTCGCAGGGCGAGGCGCCGGCTCCCACCGGCTCCTCACCTCGAGCCGACACAGCCCGCGCTCACACCTGGAACAAGTCCGTGGAGAGGTACTTGTCGCCGCGGTCGGGCAGGATCGTAACGATCGTCCCGCTTTCGACTTCGGCCGCAAGGACCCTCGCCGCCCACAATGCCGCGCCACTGCTCATGCCCGCAAAGATTCCCTCCTCGCGGGCGACCCGCCGTGCGAGATCGAACGCATCCTCTGACTCGACCATGATGTGCCGGTCGATCTTAGCGGCGTCGTAGATGGCCGGTACGATCGCCTCCTCCAGGTTCTTCAGGCCCTGGATGTAGTGTCCGCGAACGGGGTGAGCGCTGACGATCTTCACGTTCGGAAGGCGTTCCTTCAGCGCCAGTCCAACGCCCATTAGCGTGCCGCTAGTGCCGAGAGACGAGACGAAGTAGTCCACCTCTCCCTGGGACTGCTCGAGGATCTCGACGGCCGTGCCATCGTAGTGTGCGAGCTGATTGTATTCGTTGGAGAACTGGTCGGGCATGAAGTAGCGCGCCGGGAAGTCCTTCACGAGTTGGCGGGCCCTCAGGATCGCGCCGTCGGTGCCGAGCCTTGGATCCGTGAGGGTGACCGTCGCGCCGAAGGCCTGGATCATCTTCCGCCGCTCGATCGACACCGCCTCGCTCATGACGATCTCGACGGGATAACCTTTGACGGCGCCGATCATCGCTAGCCCGATGCCGGTGTTGCCGCTGGTAGGCTCGAGGATTGTCTTACCGGGGAGGAGAGTTCCTTCCCGTTCCGCTTGCTCGATCATCTTGAGCGCAATCCGGTCCTTGATGCTGCCGGTCGGGTTGAAGCCCTCCAGCTTCGCGAACAGGCGCACCCGCGGATTCGGATTGAGACGTCGGATTCGCACGATCGGGGTCATGCCGATCAGGTCGAGAATGCTGTCCGCCGGCTTGGAGAAGATCGAGTCGAACATCCTTCCTCCCGGACCGATTCTACAACGCCTTCGGTCGCGGTATGCCCTTTCGGTGCCCACGGCAGCTGGAACGCCCTGCGTGACGGCTCCGATCTCCGAGGATGCGGGCAGCCGCCGGTCGGGCCGCGATCTCGGGGACGCGCCCTTCGTCGAGCTGAATTGCGCGGCCATTCCGGAGACGTTGCTCGAAGCCGAGCTCTTCGGGCACGACCTTCACTGACGCGAAGCGGGCCAAGCCGGGTCTCCTCGAGGAGGCACCTGTGCGATTTCGCGCCCCTTGCGGGCGCGCTCCAGCAAAGTCGACTCCATGCGCTCGACCGGCTGGCGGGCGGCGACGAGCTGCGCCCACGCGGTCTCGATGTCCGAAACCACCGTCGCCTCCGCCTCTTCCCTAAGCGCCCGGGGTCGAAAGGTCGGCCTCGGCCCTGACGATCTCGCCGTGCTGGAAATAGAAGATCGGCAGTGCAAACGTCAGCCCGACACTCGCGTTCGGGGGAGAGACGTTGGTGTCTCCCGTGCCGTTGGCCGAGTAGGTGGCGGAGAGCCCGAAGGCGGGGATCAGGTGGCGCTTGGAAAGCGTGAGGGCGGTGGCGGCGCGCTTTTCCTGCTCGACGAAAGCTGCGACGTCCGGCCTTCGCTCCAAGGCGCCCTGCAGCAATGACTCGCGCGACGCCCGGGAAAGCGCTGGCGGGATGCCGGCGTCGAGCTCCTTGCCGTCGAGTTGGTAGTTCGGTACCAGCGTGCGGAAGCCGAGCAGAAAGGCCACCGATACCTTGGCCACGCGCAGGGTCTGCTCTGCCTGCGTGACCGCTTGATGGGACTGCAGCGCAGCCACCTGAATCTTGGTGAGGTCGCCCTCGTTGATAGCCCGGAGCACAAAGCGGCGCTTGTTGAGCTGGATGGTGTGCACGTAGGTGTCCCGCGTCGCGATGGCATTCTCGAGGAGCGCCTGTGCTTGCAGGGCCGCGACGTAGGCCTGTTTCAACTGGAACTCGAGCGTGCGCTGCGCGTCGTCGCGCGATCGTCGCGCCGCGGCGAGAGCGGCGGAGGCAACGTCCCTTGTACTTTCCAGTGGCGAGATTCGAGAGGACGTCGTTGTCCGCGACGCCGACGCCGTAGGAGATGGTCGAGCAAGGCTGGGTCGATGCGCACTGGAAGTTCTTGCCGACAGAGCCGGACAGGGTGGGGTTGGCGACTGCGCCAGCGATGATCCGGCCCTCGGCGGAGCGCACGCTGGCCTCGGCCACGAGCAGGTCGAACCCGCGCTGGCGGGAGATCTCGAGAGCCTTGCGCAGGGTCAGGACTTGGGGCAACCGCGGCGCAAGGTCGGGATCCGGCTGGGCAAGAGCCACGGGCGCGAGCGCGAGCGGGAGGCACAACAAGGCCAACCGGCAGATGGACGCGCGGACCAGGGGCATGAGGCCGCCCTACGCAAGAGACGCGCCAGAGGTCCCCGTGCCGAAGTTCGAGCGGTTAGGTGTACCCGCTAGGGGCCAGCATCGAAGGATTCTGCTAGCTGAGGCTGAGCTTGAAGCTGTGCCCGGCACGGGGGCAAGGGCACAGCGACGGTCGGCCTGCAAGAGTCCATTGACGGTGCCGTCAGCACCGAAAGGGGAGGGCGGCATCGCGGGTGGAGGCCGCGTGTTGCAGGAGTGTCGGTCAGCATGCAACAGAACCGGCCGGCGGAGCGGAGAATTGACATGACTTTGCACGCGAGCCCCCTCCAGAGGTGGTGGCCGTCGCCTCTCAGACTCTTCTTGGGAATTGCCTTTCTCTATCACGGGTGGCCGAAGCTGTTCTCTGCGCAGGGGCACCTCGGCTTCGCTGCCAACCTTCGCCAAATGGGCATAGCGTGGCCCGACGTCCTGGCCTGGTTCGTGGGCGCTTTGGAAGTGCTTGGCGGCCTAGCGCTCCTCATCGGCATTGCGGTCTCGGCGGTGAGCACCCTGCTCATCGTGGAGATGCTCGTGGCCATGGTGAAGGTCCACCTCCCGCATGGCTTTGCCTTCGTTCAAGTCGTGGACGTGACCCCGAGTGGCCCCGTCTTTGGCCTGCCGGGTGCGGAAGTGAACCTGCTCTACATCGCCGCGCTGCTCGCCCTGCTCCTGGGCGGCCCGGGACCCCTGTCGTTCGAGTCCTGGAACGTCCAACGAAGGGAGCACTCCTCGCGCACTACGGTGCCACCCCGCGAAGCGCATGCGTGAAGCGCTCGCCTTGAACGCGTCGCGGGCGAACCGCAGATGAGAGAGGGCCGAGGAAAGGAGGGCGCCGGTCCGGGTGTGCGACCGGCGGCGCGCTCTGCGGCCGGCGCGCGGCGTAACGTGGATGCGGTGAAAGTCCAGCCGTGCTGCTTCTCAGCCCTCAGCGATCTCCCACATGCGTGCGGGATCGGCTCGACTCCAGCTGGGCCGACCGTGGCCCTATCTCGCCGGTGCTGGTAATAGAGGGTAAGCGCCGGGCGCCAGGGCCCGAGCCCTGGCCACCTCCAGCGAACCTCGATTCGAAGACTCGAGACTGCTCCCCCACCATCCCCGCGCGCCGGCGGAGTCTTCAACGTGAAAAGCCTGTGGAATGACGCCGAAGCTTCCCAATACGTAGGTGAACTCGCGCAACGCATCTACACGTCGCGCCTCCTGGGTCGCGAGACCGATCTCGTACTGCACGGCGGCGGCAACACCTCGGTCAAGGTGCAAGAGCGCGACATCTTGGGGAACGAGGAGACGATTCTGTACGTGAAGGGAAGCGGTGGCGACCTGGCACGAATCGACGAGGGTGGGTTCGCTCCCGTGCGTATGGCGCGACTCCTCGGGCTCGCCAGGCTGAAGTCGCTTTCCGACCCGCAAATGGTGAACGAGCTCCGCACTCACCTGACGCGAGCGTCGGCTCCCACCCCGTCGATCGAGGCCCTTCTGCACGCCATCCTGCCGCACCGGTACGTCGACCACACGCACGCGGATGCGGTGGTCACGGTGACCAACTCCCCCGACGGCGCCAGCCGGGTGCGCGAGATCTACGGCGATGAAGTCGTGATCATCCCGTACGTCATGCCAGGGTTCGACCTGGCCCGGGCGTGTGCGGAGCGGCTCGCTGCCGAAGCAGGACCGCGCACGGTAGGGATGGTCCTCATGAATCACGGCATTTTCTCGTTCGGTTCCACTGCCCGGGAGTCCTACGAGCGGATGATCGCCCTCGTGACCAGTGCCGAGGAGTACCTCGCCCGGAGGGGAGCCTGGGGCCTGCCCGAGCGCCGTGCCGAGAACGCCGGGAGGGAGGAGGCACCTCGCCGGCGCGAGATCGCTTCGCTTCGCAAAGCCGTGTCGGCCGTAGCGGGTTTTCCGCTCGTGCTGGCGGTGCACGACGACGCGCGGAGCCGCGCCTTCGCGCGCCGGGACGACCTGCCGAGTCTCGCAAGGGGACCCGCCACGCCCGACCAC
>Ga0335076_10007976_pt1 | contig 10677 bp, 4 predicted proteins | sample Lox_Sample_25_FD_206717 | JGI IMG/M metagenome (GOLD analysis project Ga0335076, IMG submission 206717) | Soil microbial communities from Loxahatchee National Wildlife Refuge, Florida, United States - Lox_Sample_2.5 | ecosystem: Environmental > Terrestrial > Soil > Wetlands | place: USA: Florida...
CGAGCTCCGGCGCCGGATCCAGCGCGAGCTCGGGGCGGTGGTGGGGAAGGAGGGCGTCCTCTTCGACCCCTTCACGCTCGTCTCCCACGCCACCGACGCCACCGACTGGCGGCTCTTCCTCCCCGTGGCGGTGGTGATGCCGGACGACGAGGCGCAGGTGGGCCCGCTCCTCGCCGGGATCGCCCGCCTGGGCCTCAAGGCCATCCCGCGCGGCGCCGGCACCGGCCTCACCGGCGGCGCCGTCCCCCTCCGGCCCGGCTGCGTGGTGCTGAACACCGAGCGGCTCAACCGGATCCGCGGGATCTCCAGCCGCGGCTTCCGCCTCGCCGACGGCCGGACCGTCGAGGCCCGGGTGCTCGACCTCGAGGCGGGCGTGATCACCGAGCGGGCCATGGAGCACGCCGCCGAGCACGGGCTGGTCTTCGCCACCGATCCCACCAGCGCCTGGGCCTGCACCATCGGCGGCAACGTCGCCGAGAACGCGGGCGGCAAGGACTGCGTGCAGTGGGGCACCTGCATCGACAACCTGGTGGCCTGGCGGATGGCGATGCCCTCGGGCCGGCGCTGGACGGTCCGGCGTGCCGATCACCAGCTCCGCAAGATCCTCCCCGACGACGCGGTCACCTTCGAGGTGACCGACGACGCCGGCGCGGAGGTGCGCCGGGTGGTCCTCCGCGGCGACCAGATCCGGAAGAAGGGGCTCTGGAAGGACATCACCAACAAGGCGCTGGGCGGGGTGCCGGGGCTGCAGAAGGAGGGGACGGACGGGGTGATCACCTCGGCCGAGTTCGTCCTCTACCCGGAGTACGAAGCCAAGCGCACCCTCTGCCTGGAGTTCTACGGCCCCGACTTCGACGAGGCCTCGCGGGTGATCCTCGAGCTCTCCCGCGCCTTCCCCTTCCCCGACGCCGGGGCGGAGGCGCTCACCGCCCTCGAGCACTTCGACGACGAGTACGTCCGGGCCATCAACTACAAGGTGAAGGCGGCCCGGACCGAGACGCCGCGGGCGGTGCTGCTCGTGGACGTCGTCGGCCACGACGCCGGGCAGGCGGCCCGCGGGGTGGAGAAGATCCGGGCCATCCTCGCCGCCCACCCGAACACCCTCCTCTTCGAGGCCCGGGACGCGGCCGAGGGGAAGCGCTTCTGGGCCGACCGCAAGAAGCTCGGGGCGATCGCCCGGCGGACCAACGCCTTCAAGATGAACGAGGACGTGGTCCTCCCCCTCGAGGCGCTCGCGGAGTTCGCGCGCTTCATCGAGGCGATGAACGTGGAGGAGGAGCGGTACGCGCAGGGGCGACTGGTGGACCGGGCGGAGGAGATCCTCCGCGCCTCCACGCCCCCGCGCGACGACCCGGAGCGGCTGGCGGCCAAGCTCCCGGCGGCCCTGGAGCGCTGCGCCCGGGCCCGCGACGCCGTCTCCCGCGCCGGCCCCCGCGACCTTCGCTCGCTCACCCTGCTCGAGGACTTCCGCCGCGACCTCGGCCAGCTGGTGCGCGGGTTCGCCGACCTGACCCAGGCCCTGGAGCGGGCTCACCGGGAGGTCCGGGACCGTCTCATCGTCCTCGCCACCCACATGCACGCCGGCGACGGGAACGTGCACGTCAACGTCCCGGTGCTCTCCAACGACCGCCCCATGCTCCGGCGCGCCGAGCAGGTCATCGACGCGGTGATGGAGCGGGTGATGGCGCTCGGCGGGGTGGTCTCCGGCGAGCACGGCATCGGGATCACGAAGCTCAAGTACCTGGAGTGGGACCGGATCCGCGAGCTCACCGCCCACCGGCGCGAGGTGGATCCCGAGGGGATCATGAACCCGGGCAAGCTCGAGGACCTGGACGTCCTCGACCGGGTCTTCACCCCTTCCTTCAACCTCCTCGAGCTCGAGGCCCGCATCCTCCAGCACGGGCAGCTGGAGGAGCTGGCCAAGGCGATCGCCCACTGCGTGCGCTGCGGGAAGTGCAAGCCGGACTGCTGCGTCTACCATCCGGCCCGGGGGATGTTCTTCCACCCGCGCAACAAGAACCTGGCCATCGGCGCGCTCATCGAGGCGCTCCTCTACGACGCCCAGCGGGCCCGCTCCACCCGGTTCGAGCTCCTGCGCTGGCTGGAGGAGGTGGCCGACCACTGCACCATCTGCCACAAGTGCCTGAAGCCCTGCCCGGTGGACATCGACACCGGCGAGGTGTCGGTGCTCGAGCGCGGCATCCTCGCCAGCTGGGGCTACAAGCGGACCACCGCCGCCACCGCCGCCACGCTCGGCTACCTCGACAGCCGCTCCCCCACCTACAACAGGCTCTTCCGCGCCGCGGTGGTCCGGGCCGGCGGGGCCCTGCAGCGGGCCGGCTGCGCCCTGGCGGCTCCCCTCCAGCCGGACGAGGGGCGGCCCGCGCCCTATGCCCTCCAGATCCTGCGCTCGCCGGTCCCGGCCGTCCCCGCCGAGACCCTGCGCGACCTGATCCCGGCCTGCGAGGCCGACCAGGCGCTGGTCTTCGAGCCCGACGACGAGGCGGCCGGCTCGGTCCTCTACTTCCCCGGCTGCGGCTCGGAGCGGCTCCAGTCGCGGATCTCGATGGCCGCCCTCCACGTGCTGCTCGAGCTCGGGACCCGGGTGGTCCTCCCGCCGCCCTTCCTCTGCTGCGGCTTCCCCGCCCACGCCAACGCCCGGACCGACCAGCACTCGCGCATCGTCCTCCGGGACACCATCCTCCTCAGCCAGATCCGGGAGATGTTCAGCTACCTCTCCTTCGACGGCTGCGTCGTCACCTGCGGCACCTGCCGCGAGGGGCTCCAGGCGATGGAGGCGGACCAGCTCTTCGGCGGCCGGATCGTCGACCTGGCCGCCTACGCGGCGGAGCGCGGCCTCCGGCTCGCCCCGGGCCCGGCGGCACCGGCGGGGGAGGACCTCTACCACGCCCCCTGCCACGACTCCCTCGACGGCGAGGCGGGCGAGGTCCTCTCGCGGATCGGCGGGTTCGGCGCGGTGCGCGCGGTCCCGCACTGCTGCTCCGAGGCGGGCACCCTGGCCCTCTCCCGCCCCGACATCACCGACGCCATGCTGCACCGCAAGCGCGCCGCCTTCGCCGAGGCCCTCGATGGTCGCCGCGGGGTGCGGGTGCTCACGAACTGCCCATCCTGCGTCCAGGGCCTGGGCCGGAACGCCGCCCAGGGCCTCGCCCCGGTTCACCTGGCGGTGGCGCTGGCGGAGCGGCTGGGCGGCGAGAGCTGGCTGGAGCGGTTCGGGACCCGGGCGGCGCGCGCCCACGCGGTGAGCTTCTAGTCCAAGCCCGTCCGCGGGCGAGGCCCCGCCACCGGGACGACCCTGGGCGACTACTTCGCGGTCAGCGAGAGCGGGACCTCGACGTGGATGGGGTCCCCCTTGAAGCGCGGGAAGACCATCAGCCGGGCGGAGGTCTTGAGACAGGCGCCCAGGTCGGTGGCGCTCAGGGTGACGTCGTCCAGGGTCGGGTAGGTGACGCTCCCGTTCTCCTGGACGTTGAGGCGCAGGGTCACCTTGCGCCCGTCGAGCTTGACGTCGCTCTTGCCGGCGTTGGCGATGCAGCCGTCGAAGGCCTTGCGGGCGTTCGCCAGCACCTTCTGGATCTGGTCGTCGGTGAGCGTCTGGGGTGCGGAGTCGGCGGAGGCCACCTCGACCTGGACCGGCTCGCCGTCGCCGGCCGACCGGGCGGGCGCCGGTGCGGGCTTGGGCGGAGGGGCGGCCGGCCTGGGCGGCTCGGCCTTCGCCACCTTCGGAGGCTCGGGCTTCTTCTCCGGCTTCTTGTGCTTGTCGGCCGCCTTCGGCTCCTCGCGCCTGGGCGGCTCGGCCTTGGCCTCCCGCTTGGGCTCGGGCGGAGGCGGCGGCTCGGCGGCGGGCGGCGGCTCGGGCGCGGCCGCCGCCGGGGCGGGCGCGGGCGGGGCCGGCTCCGGCTTGGAGAGCGTCATCGGCGTCGGGTTGAACTCCGGGCTGGCCGCGATCGCCGCCGTGGGAGGTGCCTCGATCTTCTTCGAGCGGAAGACCACGAAGCCGAGGATGGCGAGCAGCAACGCCACCCCCACGCCGATGAGGACCAGGGACGCCCCCTGCTTCTGCTCCGGCGGCTTGGGGATCTCCGGGACCTTGGGCGTGGGCAGGGGGTGCGAGATCTCGGGCGCGGGCTCCTCGCCCGCCGCCGCCTGGAGCTCCGCGCGGATGGGGGCGAACGGGTCGGCGGAGGCGCCGCCGGAGAAGCTCTCCGGCAGGGAGGCTCGCGCCGCGTGGAGGAAGGGGTCGGCCGAGGGCGGCGGCGGGGGGGCGCTCTCCGGCTTGCCCGGCTCGGCGAAGAGGTCGACGTAGCCGGTGTCGCCCGGCGGCGGGCGGAACTCCTCCTCCGCGGGGACGCTGCGGAGCGAGGAGGAGGAGACCTCGGCGGTCGGATCGGCTGCGATCGGGACCAGGCTCATGGGCGGCGCGGCGCGCGGCACCTCCACCGGGGTCGGCTCGGGCTGGCCGATCACCAGCTCCACCTCCGGCGGCGGGGCGGCGCCGGTGGGAGCGGGCGTCACCGCCGGCCCCGCGCTGGTCGCCGGCAGCGGCTTCACCACGATGAGGTGTCCGCACGCCTTGCACTTCAGCTTGTAGACACGGCCGGGCTGGGGGTTGTCGGCGGTCGCGTACTTCTTTCCGCACCGGTCGCAGGAGAATTTCACGGGCCGGATCCTACAGTTGCACGCGAGGTGGGCGCAAGAACGGCGCCTCGGGGACGCCGTCGCGAGTGCGCCGGTGTGCGCTCGGATCCGGGCGCCGGCCTAGCTCCGGCGGATCGGCTCCTCGGCCACGAGGAGCCCCACGCCGACGATCGCCCCCTCCACCCGCACCGGGAACCAGCTCTCGCGCCAGCGGCGGGTCTCCCCGGGCGCGCTCCCCAGCTCCCCGATGCGCGTGAGGTCGTGGGCGCCGCGCTCCAGCGCCCGCCGGAAGGCGGCCGCCATCTGCGCCGCCGCCGGGCCAGGGAGGAGCTCGGCCGGCGTCTGCCCGAGGTGCGCCTCGGCGGCGATCCCGTTCATCCCGGCGAGCAGGGCGTTCACCCGGACGAAGCGCATCTCGCGGTCGAGCAGGGCGAGCCCGACCGGCGCCGCGGCGAACATCGCGTCGAGGGCGGCCGAGTCGCGGGCCGCGTCCTCCCGGAGGCGCAGCGCCTCCTCGGAGAGCCGGGCCCGCTCCAGCGCCTGGGCGCAGGGGATGGCCAGCATCCGGACGAAGGTCTTCTCCTCCGCCTCGATCCGGTGTGGGTTCGGGTAGGCGATGGAGAGCGCGCCCAGGCTCGTTCCCCCGGCGAGGAGCGGCACCACCGCCCACGCCCCCTCGCCCCGCGCCGCCCGCTCCCCGGCGAGCAGGGGGAAGCGCTCGTCGATCTCCTGCGGGGACTCGAGCCAGAGCGCCTTGCCCGTCCGGACCACCTCGGGCGCCGGGGCGGGCGCGTCGACGGGCAGCGGGCGGTCCTCGCCCGGGAGGGCCGGCCCGCGGCGGGCGAGGAGGACGAGCCGCTCGGGGCCGTCGAGGGCGTGGATCGAGGCGGCGCAGGCGCCGAGGGCGGTCAGCCCGCGGAAGGCGGCGTCGGCGACGTGGGACGGAGTGGCCGCCCCGGAGAGCGCGGCCGCGGTCGAGTAGACCTGCCGGAGCCGCTCCGCCAGCCGGCGCTGCCCCTCGAAGAGGTGCGCGCGCTCGAGCGCCTCGGCGCACTGGCGGGCCACCGCCACCACGAAGCCGCGCTCCTCCTCGTCGAAGGGGCGCGGCTCGTCGAAGCGCAGGCCGAGGGCGCCGCGCGACCGCCCGGCGAGGAGCGGGATGGCGGCCCAGGCCGCGTCCCCCTCCTCCCTCGCGATCTCGGCCGCCTCGGGCGAGCGGGCCGCGATCGCCTCGGGCGTGCCGAGCCAGACGGGCTCGCCGGTCCGGAAGGCCTCGGCGATGGGCAGGGAGGAGTCGGAGGAGAGGATGCGGTGGCGCTGGACGAACGCCTCGGAGAGACCGAGGCCGTGGAGGAGCTCCAGCTCGCCGGTCGCGCCCTCCCAGAAGAGCGTGATCGCCCGGGCCTCGACCAGGGCGAGGCCCCGGTCGAAGATCAGCCGGGCCACCTCGCCCGGCTCGATGGCGGCCGAGAGCCCGGCGGTCAGCTCCTGGAGCCGCTCCAGTCGCGCCAGCCGGATCCGGGCCGGGTCGGACCGCTGCCTCGCTTGCACGCTCCTGCCTCTCACGTCTTCTTGCGATTATCAGGGGCGCAGGCCCGGCGGGGGCCTTTTTCGAAGCGCCCCCCCCAACCAGCCCTCCCCGGTCGGGGCGTCCATGCCGCAGCGCGTCCGGCCGGTTAAGCGCGGACATGGCCTTCTTCCAGGATCCTCCGCAGCTCGAGAACGCGTACACCTCGGATCCCCTGCTGCGCGAGCACCTCATCCGGGAGCTGCCCGCCCCCGACGTGGCGGCGATCGAGCCCCAGCTCGAGGAGCTGGGCGCCCTCTCCGCCGGCCCGCTGCGCGAGCGGCAGCTGGCGGAGCGGGAGGACGAGCCGCGGCTGGTGCAGTGGGACCCATGGGGACGGCGGGTCGACCGGATCGAGCTCACGCCGCTCTGGCGGGAGGCGGCCTCGCTCTCCGCCCGCCACGGCCTGGTGGCCGCCGCCTACGAGCGGCGCCTCGGGGCGCTCTCCCGCCTCCACCAGATGGCCATGGTCTACCTGCTCGAGCCCTCCATGGACACCTACGCGTGCCCGCTCGCGATGACGGACGGCGCCGCCCGGACCCTGCTCGATCTCGCCTCGCCCGCCCTGGTGGAGCGGGCGGTCCCGCGGCTCACCTCCCGCGATCCGGACCGGGCCTGGACCAGCGGCCAGTGGATGACCGAGCGGACCGGCGGCTCCGACGTGTCGGGGACCGAGACCGTCGCCCGCCGCGACGGAGACGGGTTCCGCCTCCACGGCACGAAGTGGTTCAGCTCCGCCACCACCGCGGAGATGGCGCTCGCCCTGGCCCGGCCGGAGGGGAACCCGCCCGGCTCGAGGGGGCTGGCCCTCTTCTACCTCGAGACCCGGCGCCCCGACGGCACCTCCAACGGGATCCTGATCAACCGCCTCAAGGACAAGCTCGGCACCCGCAAGCTGCCCACCGCCGAGCTGACGCTCGACGGGGCCTTCGCCGTCCCGGTGGCGGGGCTCTCGGACGGCGTGCGGGCGGTGGCCACCATGCTCAACGTGACCCGCACCTGGAACGCGGTGGTGGCGGCCGCCTACATGGCGCGCGGGATCGCCCTGGCCCGCGACTGGGCCCGGCGGCGGAGCGCCTTCGGCGGGTCGCTCGCCGTGCGCCCGCTCCACGCCGACACCCTGGCCGGCCTGGAGGCCGAGCGGGAGGGAGCGTTCCTGCTCGCGTTCCGCGCCGCCGCGCTCATGGGGCGCGCCGAGGCCGGCGAGGCGAGCCCGGGCGAGCGCGCCCTCCTCCGCGCCGTCACCCCGCTCGCCAAGCTCACCACCGGCAAGCAGGCGGTGGCGGTGACCTCGGAGGTGGTCGAGTGCTTCGGCGGGGCCGGGTACGTGGAGGACACCGGCCTCCCGCGCCTCGTGCGCGACGCCCAGGTCCTGCCCATCTGGGAGGGGACCACCGACGTGCTCTCGCTCGACGCCCTGCGGGCCCTGGCCGCCGACGGGGCGGCGGCGCTTCGCGCGGAGCTCCGGGGTAGGCTGGGCGAGGTGCGCGATCCCTCCCTCCGCCCGGCGGTCGACGCCGCGGGCGCGGCCCTGGCCCACGCCGAGGCGGCGCTCTCCTCCATCGCGCCACCGGCGGCGCGCGAGGGCGGCGCCCGGCGGCTCGCCCTCACGCTCGGGAGGACGCTCGCCCTGGCCCTCCTCGCCTCGCACGCGCAGTGGTGCCTGGACGCGGGCCGGGGGCCTCGCGCCGCCGCGGCCGCGCGGCGCCTGGCCCGCAACGGGGTGGACCTCCTCGGCGCCGGGGAGCCGGAGCCCGGGGACGCGGCGCTGCTCCTCGGGTGAGGTCCGGGGCGCTCCTCCTCCGACCGCCGAGGCCGGAGGGCTCGCCCTCAGCGCGCCGCCGAGGGCCCGCCGCGCTCCTCCCCGAAGAGCATGCGGACCCACTCGCCGGTCTCGTCCAGCGTCCGGCAGAGCGCCTCGACCCGCGCCGGCCCGAGGCCCAGGGCCATCGCGCTCTCCACCCCCTCCGCCCCGGCGGCGGGATGGACCCCTCCCCCGCCCCGCAGGAGCAGGAGGGCGGAGACGAGGCGCACCAGGTGCAGCTCGGTCGCCTCCGGCCCGGACGGCGCAGGCAGGTCATGGTGGCGCGAGGCCACCAGGACCAGGTGCCCGGGGAGCCCCCACTCGCGGTGCACGTCGGCGCCCACCTGGACGTGGACGTGGTGCAGGATCCGGTCGATCGAGCCGGGGTCCCGGACCGCGGCCCGGCCCTCCAGGACCAGGGCGGCGAGCGAGCGCAGCGCGATCGACTTGCCCACGTCGTGGAGCATGCCGGCGAGGAACACCTGGTCCGGGTCGGCGGGGAGCTTTCGGAGGCGGGCCAGCTCGGAGGCGGCCCGGGCGACCGTGGTCGAGTGGTAGAAGAGCCGGTTCCAGGTGGGGGCGAAGACCTCGAACTCGGCCCGGACCTCGGCGCGGAAGAGCGAGCGCGTCGAGAGCGCCGCCGCGATCCGCGCCACCTCGGCGAGCCCGAGCCGCGCCACCGCGTCCCGCACCGTCTGGGTCTGGGCCATGCCCCGGAACACCGGCGAGTTGGCGAGGACCAGGAGGCCGGCGGAGACCGCCACGTCCTGCTCGATGAGCGCGGCGAGCTCGCCGATCTCCACGTCCGGCCGCCGGACCAGCTCGAGGATGCGCAGGGCGATCGACGGGAAGGAGGCCGGGCCCGGCTTGTGCACCACGAAGTGCGCGAGCACCGCCGAGGCGGTGAGCCGCTCGTCCGCGTCGAGCTCGGGGACGGCCGGCTCGAGCGCCTCGACCGGGATGCCGAGCGCCGCCGCCCAGGCCTCGGGCGGCCCGTCGGTGCCCTCCGGCAGCGGCGCCCGCCCGGGCGCAGGGGGCTCCGCCGGCGAGGGCGCCGCCGGCTCCTCGCCGTCCTGCCGGGACCTGCGCCTGCGGAAGAGCCCGAACACCCCCCTCCTCTAGCAGATCGGGCGTGTGGGCGGAAAACCCACCTCGGGCCTGCGTTCACCGACGGTCATGAGGCCTCAGGCGGCGACGAACTGCCGCTCGACCAACCGCCGGTAGGGGCCGTCCTCGGCCATCAGCGCGGCGTGGCTGCCGAGCTGGACGATCCGCCCCCCGTCGAGCACCACCACCCGGTCGGCGCCCACCACCGTGGAGAGCCGGTGGGCGATGACCAGGGTGGTCCGCCCCTCCATCAGCCGCTCCAGCGCCTCCTGGACCAGGTGCTCGCTCTCGGCGTCGAGCGCGCTGGTGGCCTCGTCGAGGATCAGCACCCGCGGATCCTTCAGGACCGCCCGCGCGATCGCCACCCGCTGCTTCTGCCCCCCGGAGAGCTGGACGCCGCGCTCCCCGACCCGCGTGGCATAGCGGTCGGGGAAGCGGGCCACGAACTCGTGGGCGTTGGCGGTCCGCGCCGCCGCCTCCACCTCGGCCTCGCCCGCCTCGGGCCGGCCGTAGCGGACGTTCTCGGCCACCGTGCCCGAGAACAGGATGGGCTCCTGCGAGACCACCCCGATCTGCCGGCGCAGCCAGCCCGGGTCCAGGTCGCGCAGGTCGTTGCCGTCCAGCAGGATCCGCCCGGCGTCGGGGTCGTAGAAGCGGGAGAGGAGCTGGGCCAGGGTGGACTTGCCCGCCCCGGACGGCCCGACCAGCGCCACCACCTCGCCCGGCTCCACCTCGAGCTCGATGCCGCGCAGCACCGCCAGGTCCGGGCGGGCCGGATAGGCGAAGCGGACCGCCTCGAGGGCGATCCGGCCCTCCGCCCGGCCGGGAGCGAGCCCGCCCGCCACCGGGATGCGCGGCTGCCGGTCCTGGATCTCGAAGATCCGCTCGGCCGCCCCGAGCGCCTTCATGAAGTCGGCCCAGAGATCGGCCAGCGCCCCGAGGGACATCGCCAGGACCAGGGTGTAGACGAGGAAGGAGGTGAGGCCGCCCGGGGTGAGGGCCCCGCGGGCCACCAGGCGGCCGCCGTACCAGAGGACCAGCGCCACCGCCCCGTAGCCCATCCCCGCCGCCGAGCCCATGAAGGCCGAGCCGGCCCGGATCCGGCGGCGCGCCGCCTCGAAGGCCCGCCAGACCGCCCCGGCGTAGCGCTCGGTCTCGCGCCCCTCGGCGTCGAACGAGCGCACCGTGCGGATGCCCGAGATCGCCTCCTCTGCCACCTCGCCCGCGGCGGCGAGCGCATCCTGGACCTCGCGGGCGAGCCTCCGGACCCGGCGGCCGTAGATCACCGCGCCGATGGCGACCGGGGGGACCACCGCGAGCATGAGCAGCGCCAGCCGGGCCGAGGTGAAGAACAGGAACCCGACCGCCCCGGCGGCGGTGGCCAGGTGGCGAAGCCCCATGGAGACGTTGGCCGAGACCGCGCCCTGGAGGACCGCGGTGTCGGAGGCGAGCCGGCTGGTCAGCTCGCCGGTGCGACGCTCGTCGAAGAAGCCGACCTCCTGGTCGAGGATCGACCGGTAGAGGTCGCGGCGGAGCCGGG
>Ga0335076_10007977_pt1 | contig 10677 bp, 10 predicted proteins | sample Lox_Sample_25_FD_206717 | JGI IMG/M metagenome (GOLD analysis project Ga0335076, IMG submission 206717) | Soil microbial communities from Loxahatchee National Wildlife Refuge, Florida, United States - Lox_Sample_2.5 | ecosystem: Environmental > Terrestrial > Soil > Wetlands | place: USA...
CGTCACGCGGTCGGACCGCTTCAGTAGCGACATATTGGCATCCTCGCGCGGCACATATTGCACAGCGGGATAGCTCGCTTCCTTCAGCGTCAAGGCATGGGTCGTATCGGCAATGACGACACCGTCGGCGAGCACGCGCACGCGCTTGGGATTGGTCGTGATCGAGATCGGGTGGTCGGGACCGGGCAGTCTCATGATTTGGGGCCCTCAGTCTGTTGTGATCGCAGGCGGCGACAGCCGACTTTGCAACGAGAAGACGTCAAATATAATAGCGTGACGCGTGACCTGAAAGCCCATCCGCGCTAAACTTGTCGCTCACGGTCGCGCGAGCCGGGGTGACCAAACACCGGGATAAGGAGAACGACTGGGATGCCGATGGACGCCCGCGATATCGAATCGATGATCAAGGCAGCGATTCCCGACGCCGAGGTGACGATCCGCGATCTTGCCGGTGACGGGGACCATTATGCGGCGACCGTGATCTCGGAATCCTTCCGTGGAAAGTCCCGCGTCCAGCAACACCAGATCGTCTATCAATCGCTGAAGGGCCAGATGGGCGGCGTGCTGCACGCGCTTGCGCTGCAGACCGGGGTGCCCGAGGGCTGATCCCTCGCGAAGACGAATCGGGCGGGGACGTCATGGCGGTTCACAATGAACGCGGCGCGCTGTTTCGCGCGGTCGTGCCGAACCAGCACAACCGCGTCACCTATGCCGAGCTGTTCTTCGACCTGGTGTTTGTGTTCGCGGTCACCCAGGTCGCCCAAACGCTGCTCGGCCATCTCACGCCGCTCGGCGCGGTCCAGACCACGCTGTTGTTTCTCGCGGTGTGGTGGGTCTGGGTGTTCACCACCTGGATCACCAACTGGCTCAATCCGGAGCTGACGCCGGTCCGGACGCTGCTGTTTCTGTTGATGCTCGCCGGCCTCGTGCTGTCGACCTCGGTTCCTCACGCCTTCGATACGCGCGGGCTCTGGTTTGCGGGCGCCTATGCGTCGATGCAGGTCGGCCGCACCCTGTTCTGGCTGGCGTCGACCCCGAAGGCGAGAGTATCGACGCGCTGGAATGCGATCCGCATTCTCATCTGGCTCAGCACGTCCGCGGTGTTCTGGATCCTTGGCGGGTTTGCCAAGGGGCAGCTGCGCTTGTGGCTGTGGGGGATCGCGCTCGCGATCGAATACGTGTCCCCGCTGGTGCGCTTCTGGATCCCGAAATACGGCGCCTCGGCCGTCGAGGACTGGTACGTCGAGGGCGGGCACATGGCCGAGCGCTGCGCCGGCTTCGTCATCATCGCGCTCGGCGAGGCGATCGTCGACGACGGCGTGACCTTCGCAGGCCTTTCCTGGACGCCGCCGATCGTCGGCGCCTTCGTCTCCGCCTTCCTCAGCAGCATCGCGATGTGGTGGATCTACTTCCACATGGGCGCCAAGGCCGGCTCCGAGCTGATCTCGAAATCGGCCGATCCGGGACGATTGGCGCGCTCGGCCTATACCTATCTGCACATGCCGATCGTCGCCGGCATCGTGTTGTCGGCGGTCGCCGACACTTTGGTGCTCAAGGGGCCGGCCGGCCACGCCGATCTGAGGACGGCGCTGACGGCGATCGGCGGACCGCTCCTGTTTCTGGTCGGCACGATCCTGTTCAAGCGCGATATCCGCGGCTGGCTGCAGTTGTCCCATGGCGCCGGTATCGTCGCACTCGCCGTGCTCGCGCTCTTCGCGCGCGACCTGTCGGCCCTGATGCTGTCGGCGCTGACCACGGCAATATTGGTGATCGTTGCGGCCTGGGAGTCGATTTCGCTGCGGGGCAGCGCAGAGTAGCGCGGCTTTTTACCGACGCAAATGAGAGGCGCGCAGTTGAGAACATGTTGCGGCGATGCTAGCTCTTGTCCGAACACTTGCCGTGCAGGGCGGAGCGAAGCGCAGTGGCGATCCCCAAAGCACCCGGTGTCTCAGGCGACCAGGACAAACCGCATGACGGCCCATTGGATCGTGCGATCGCGATCCTGACGTTTGTCGCGGAGCAGAAGAAAGCCGTCACGGCGGCCGAGATCGCCGCCGCGCTCTCGCTTCCGCTGCCGACCGCGCACCGCCTCATCGGCAATCTCGAGCAGCGGGGTCTGATCCAGAAGGCGCTCGGCACCAAGCGCTATGTGGTGGGCAACAAGCTCGTCACGCTCTCGGCGAAGGCGATCGGATCGGCCTTCCGCACCGCGCGGCGGCATGCCGTGCTGAGCGCAGTCGCCGATCAGATCGGCGAGCAATGCGAGATCGGCGTCGTTCGGGGCAACGAGGTCGCCTACGTCGACAGCGTGCGGTCGAAGCAGCCGCAGGTCCTGCAGTTCGATCCAGGCAATGCCGCGCCGCTTCACTGCACCTCGACCGGCAAGATCTATATGAGCAGGCTGCCTTTGAAGACGCGCCGCAAGCTCGTCCACTCGCTCAGGCTCGTGCGTTACACGCCGACAACGATCGTCGATCCGGACGAGCTGCTGGCATTGCTGGAGGAGACGCGCCGCCGTGGATGGGCGAAGACGAACGAGGAGTTCGTGCAGGGCGTCGTTGGCTGCGCGGTGCCGATCAATTCGCCGGCCGGCGATCTCATTGCTTGCCTCGGCGTGTCGGTGCCCGCGGCGCGCGTCAGCTTTGCCGACCTCGATCAGCTCATCGGCCCGTTGCAAAACGCCGCTGCGCTGCTGTCGGAGACGATCTTGCAGGACAATCTAGACGTTTGAATTCTCATTTTTCGGAATTAAATATTCCGTCTTTCGATAAAGATATCGATTCCGTGACGCCTTTGTGTATCCTTCACCGCGGTGAGGGATTGGTCCCGGGCGGGCTCTTCCTCGAAGCTTTGCTGAAAACAGACGCTGAGTTGACGCGAGCGACCGGTCCTTGCCGGTGCAACGCTTTGTCGCGCGCTCGCGTCACACCGGAGGCGAGAGTGGCCCACTACGACGTTGCAGCGGTCCGGAAGGAGTTTCCGGCTGCCGAGAACATGGTCTACCTCGACAGCGGCTTTCAGACGCCGCTGTGCCGGCCGGTGAAGGACGCCTATGAGCGGTTTCTGCGCGAAGCGCTGGAGACCGCCGGCCCGAAGCAGGTCTGGTTGAACCGGCTCGAGGAGACGCGGGCCAAGGTCGCGGCATTTCTCGGCGTTGGTCCGCACGAGATCGCCTTCACCAAAAATACCACCGAGAGCATGAACATCGCCGCCAACGCGCTTCCCCTGCGGGCCGGCGACAAGGTGCTGATGGTTCACGGCGACCATCCGAACAATGCCTACGCCTTCCTCAATCTCCGAAAGAAGGGCGTCGTGGTCGAGTTCGTTCCCATGACCGATGTCGTCAACGCCGAGAGCTTTCTCCCCCGTCTCGACGACAAGACCCGCGCGATCTCGATGTCGCATGTCACCTTCCATGCTGGCCACCGCTTCGACATCGCAAGCGTCGGGCGGCTTTGCGCGGAGAAGGGCCTCTATTTCGTCGTCGATGCGATGCAGGGCATCGGTGTGGTTCCGATCGACGCCAGGGCGACGGGAGCTGCCTTTCTCGGCTCCGGGACGCACAAGGGTCTGCTGGTGCCGCAGGGGCTCGGCTTGCTCTACTGGAACAGCGCACTCACCGAGCTCGAGCCGGCTTATCTGGCGACAATCAGCCTTGCCGAGCCGCCATCGGACTTCATCGCACGGCCGGACAATATGGCGCTCGCGCCGACGGCAGGCCGCTTCGAGCTCGGCAATTTCAATCTGCCGGCGATCCAGGCGCTCGGCGCGGCGATCGATTTCATCAACGGCATCGGCGTCGAGAACATCGGGAATCACTGCTTCGATCTTGGTGACTACCTGATCGAGTGCCTGGACCGGCTGGGTATCGGTCTCGTCGGTCCGCGCCAGCGCCAGCACCGCGCGCCCCACATCTATGTCATCGCGCTCCCGGCCGAGCACTGGCTCGAATATTTCGCGCAACGCGGCATCCGCGTATCGCCGGAGCGTGACGGCATCCGCGTGTCGTTCGGCATGTTCAACACCGCAGAGGACGTCGACCATCTGATCGATGCCATCGCCCATCGTGACGCTCCGGCCGCTGCCCGAGCGCGGACCACAGCTCTCTCCAAACTTGCCTAATTCGGGATCGGAAGGATTATCCTCATGCAAGCAAGCGGCTCGACCCATAACTCAAATCGGCTGACCAGCTATATCATGCTGGGATTGGTGCTCGGTATCGCGGCCGGATACACGTGCAATCAGCTCGCCGCGACACCGGCCGACGCAGCTACCATCGCGGGCTACTTCTCGATCGGCTCCGACATCTTCCTGCGCATGATCAAGATGATCATCGCGCCCCTGGTGTTCTCGACCATCGTTTCGGGAATCGCCAGTCTCGGCTCATCCGGCGGCGCAGTGGGGCGCATCGCCTTCAAGGCGCTGGCCTGGTTCATCACGGCGTCGCTGACGTCGCTGCTGGTGGGCTTGCTCTTGGCGCATCTCATCCAGCCCGGCCACGGACTTGGCCTCGCGCTCCCTGGCGCAGCCGCGACGACCAATGTTCAGGCGGGAAGCCTGACGCTGAAGGATTTCGCCTCACATGTGTTTCCGACCAGCGTCGTTCAGGCGATGGCAGGCAATGAGGTGCTGCAGATCCTGGTGTTCTCCATCTTCTTCGGCTTTGCCTTGAGCGGCCTGAAGGGATCGGTTGCCAAGACCATCGCCGCCTCGATCGACGAACTCGTGCCGCTGATGCTGCGCTTTACCGACTATGTCATGCGTTTCGCGCCGGTCGGCGTCTTTGCCGCGATGGCGGCTGTGATCACCACGCAGGGGCTTGGCGTGCTCGTCACTTACGGAAAGTTTGTCAGCGCCTTCTACTTCGCGCACTTCGTGCTGTGGGCGATCATCATCGGTGCGGGTTCCGTGGTCCTCGGCGGCTCGATCACGACCTTGCTCCGACATCTGCGACAGCCGATGGCGATCGCGTTCTCGACCTCGAGCAGCGAGGCGGCTTTTCCGAAGATGATCGAGCAGCTGATGAAGTTCGGCGTCTCCGAGCGTATCGCGGGCTTCGTGCTGCCGCTCGGCTATTCCTTCAACCTCGACGGCTCGATGATGTATCAGACGTTTGCGGCATTGTTCGTCGCGCAGGCGTTCGGCATCGAGATGAGCATCACGACGCAGATCGCGATGCTGCTCGTGCTGATGGTCACGACCAAGGGCATTGCCGGCGTGCCGCGCGCGTCCCTTGTTGTTGTCGCCGCGACGCTTCCGATGTTCAACCTGCCGACCGGCGGTCTTGTCCTGCTCGTCGGCATCGATCAGTTCCTCGACATGGGTCGGACCATGACCAACGTGATCGGCAACGGCGTCGCCACTGCCGTGATCGCAAAATGGGAGAACGAGCTGGCCGAGCCGGCCACCGAGGAACTCGACGTCATTCCGGCCGCGGCCGTCGGCTGATCAGCGAGGGCGCTATGGGTCGGTCGCTGCCGCGTCGACGGCGAGCGCGACTGCGGGCTCCGTAGCCTTGCCGCGCAGCAAGGTGGTCTCGTGCACCCTGCCGTCGACGATATGAACGCGCCGGTCGGCCCGTGCGGCGAGCGCCGGATCGTGGGTGACGACCACGACGGTGCGCCCGTTGTCGGCGATGTCGCGCAAGATGCCGAACACCTGTTCGGTCGAGGCGGTATCGAGCGCCCCGGTCGGTTCGTCGGCGACGATGATCTCCGGGCGGTTGGACAAGGCGCGTGCGATCGCCACACGCTGGCGCTGTCCGCCGGAAAGCTGGTTGGGCCGCTTGTTGGCGTGATCATTCAGGCCGAGCGAGGCCAATAGCTCCAGCCCGCGCTCGCGCATCTCCTTCTCGCCCATCTTGCCGGCCGCGCGCATCGGCAGCAGCACGTTTTCGAGCGAGGTGAACTCCGGCAGCAGGAAATGAAACTGGAAAACGAAGCCGCATTTGGTCAGGCGCACGTCGGCGCGTGCGGATTCCGACAGTTTCGATGTCGGCTGGCCGCAGATGATGACTTCGCCTTCGCTCGGCGCATCGAGCAGGCCGAGCAGATAGAGCAGGGACGATTTCCCCGAGCCGGACGGGCCGGTAATCGCCACGAACTCGCCCTTGTTGACCGAGAGGTCGATGCCGTTGACGAGCGTGTGCGAGATCTCGCCCTCGAGACGCCGCACCAGCCCGACCGCCTCCAGCGCCACCTCGCTCATGACGCCCCCCGGATGATCTCGACCGGATGCACCCGCGTCGCCTTGCGCGCGGGAAAGAACGCTGCCCCCGTGCAGCACAACAGCGAGATGCCGCCGACGACGATGTACTGCATCGGCGAATAATAGATCGAGAGCGGAACGGTGGTTCCGGTCATGGTGTTGTAGATCGTGATCTTCGACCAGCTGTAGCAAAGCGCGTAGCCCAACAGCCAGCCGAAGATGATCCCGACCACGCCGATGATCGCAGCTTCCACGATGAAGATGTTGCGCACCGCATATTCGCGCATGCCGAGCGATTTCATGATCGCGATGTCCTGGCGCTTCTCATGGGTGATGGTGGAGATGATGTTGTAGGTCGCAAACGATGATGTCAGAAGCATCGCCCCCATCACGGTCAGCACGATGAAATCGCGCACCGAGAAGCTCGACAGCAGGTCCGAGTTTGCTTCCTCCCACGACACCGACTTGTAGCCGGTCTGCGCCTCGACCTGGGTGGCGACCTGCTGCGCGGTGAGGGGATCGTTCAGCCGCAGCCTGAGCTCATTGATGATGCCGTTCTGGCCCATCATGATCTGGGCAAAGCTGATCAGCGAATAGATCTGACCCTCGTCGACGCGCTTCAATCCGGAGCGGAATATGCCGACCACCGTCGCCGTCACCTGGGTGCCCTGGCCGCCGATCAGGGACACGGTATTGCCGGTCTTGACCGCGAGCTTCTCCGCCAGCGCTTGGCCGATGATGATGCCGTTCGGCGCGCGGGTGAGATCGGAGATCTGGCCTTCGCGCATTTGCGAGGGCAGCTTCGACACGTGGACCTCTTGCCGCGGATCGATGCCAACGAGCGTGATGCCGATGCGGCCGCCACCGTGGTCGATGATCGCGGTCGCCCTGACCGACGGTGTGACGTCGCCCGGAATCCATGAGCGGAGCGAGGCCATCACCGATTCCGGATATTTGATGCCGGGACGGCTGTTCATATTGGCGACGTTCGACATCTGCACCGCGCCATATTCGCGGTCGGCCGGCTGCTCGGGCGGCGCGCGGCGCTCATCCTGGACTGTGATATGCGGCATGGTGTCGACGAGCTGGCGCAGGAAATCGATCTGCGAGCCCTGCATCAGGCCGGCCATCATGATGGTGAAACCGACACCCATTGCGACGCCGGCCATGCCGACCATCGTCTGGCGGACGCGGGCCGTCACGTGAGTCCATGCAATGTCGAGCGAGAGGTTCATGACGATGGTTCACTATGGCCCGTTTCGCTTGCCTCGCGGCGCTCCTGTCAGCGGTTGCCGCCGAACTTGGTGACATTGCGCCGCGCATCGTTCACGACCGAGTCGATATGGGCGGTCATCGCGGTCGCGATCACGGCGCTGTCCGGATCGGTGGTGGCGACGGGAGGTTGAGGTGCGGCGGGCGCGTCGCGGGTGATCGGATCTGCCTGCGGCGTATCCTCCGGTGTGTCGGCCGCAAGCTTGACGTTGTTCATCGCGGTCCACACCTTGGTGCCGTCGGCAAGGTCGACGCGCACCGGCGATAGTACGGCCATGCCGCGCGACACCTCGCCGATGATCTCGACATTGCGGCTGCCGCGAATGCCGACCCTGACCGGGACGCGTTCGATCCTGTTGTTGCGCACGACCTGCACGACATCGCCGGCTACGGCCTCGGCCGGCACGACGATCGCCGAGGGCTTTTCGCGGAAGATGATGTTGACCTCGACCGACATGCCGATCCGAAGCGGCGTGTCGTTCGGCAGCAGGAGGTAGACGCGGAAGGTCTTTCGGGTCGGATCGCCCTTCGGCGTGATCTGCGAGACGGTCGCGCGCAGCGCCTGTCCCGGAAAAGCGTCGCTGCGCAGAAAAGCCTTCTGGCCGGCGACGATGCGGTTGATTTCTTCCTCGTTGACCTCGGCGACCACTTGCATCGGCATCGGCGGGCCGACCCAGAACAGCACGTCGGTAGGGCCGGCGATCTCGCCGACCTCGCCGTCGCGCCGCAGCACCATGCCGTCGAGCGGGGCGCGCAACACCAGGCTGTCGATCTTGACCTTTTGCGCTGATATCCGCGATTTGGACTCCTCGACCTTGGTCCAGCGCTGCTCGTATTCGCGCTGTTGCGCATCGCTCTTGGTGCGGTCCTGTTCGGCGTGGTTGAGATCGCGCACAAGCTGCTCGTTGTCGACTTCGAGCTCGTGCAGTTCGCTGCGCTCCGCGGCATCGTCCTGGCGCCCGAGCACCTGGCCCGCCTTTACATATTGGCCCTCGCAGGTGCAGAGTTCGGTCAATCGGCGCCGATCCAGCGGCACGACCTTGGCCCACCGCTCAGGCTCGACCGTTCCCGTGCCGTAGATGGCTTCGGAGACGGGCGCCGTTGTCGCGAGGCTGGTCGTCACGGTCTGCACGTGCAGATAATTGGTATAGGCGAAATAGCCGCCGCCAAGCACCGCAATCGCGGCAGCCGTCATTCCAAGATTGCGCAAGATAGCCATGGCTCAGAACCCGAATTTCTTTCGCAAACCCTGCGGCACCTGATCCAGGATATTGTCGACGTCGTTCTTCTTGGAAGGATCGTCCGCCTTGGCGACGGGCTTGAGCGGCGCGGAAGGCTGCGGTGCTTGAGGTGCGGCGGTAGCCGCCGGCGGTTGCGGCGGGTTCGATGTGATCTGCGGCGGTTGCGGCGGCGCAGGGTTGCGAATTCCGGCGTTGGCCGGAACCGACACCTGGCTGGCCCGGCCGGTCGCGTGCCAGCGGGACGCATCGTTTTTCGCCCGGCTGATTTCATCGGCCGTCATCTTGGTCTCGAGCACGCCCATCAATTGACGCGAGCCGTTGCGAAACTCGTCGACCTTGGTCGCGGAATTGACGATGTAGGCGTACTTGTAGGCGCTGACCTGGTCCTTGGGGACGCCGCGTCCGATCGCATAGAGACCGCTGACGATGAGCAGCGCGTGCGAGTGCCCCTGGTCGGCGGCCCACTTGAACCAGCGGAATGCTTGTTCGTCGGATTGCTGGACGCCGACGCCCGCGGAATAAAGCGCGCCGAGGTAAAACCCGGCGTCGTCGTCGCCCGATTGCGCGGCCTGCGCGTAGCGGCTCGCCATGTCGCGATCGAAGGCGGGATCGGCCACGGCGGCGCCGACGGGGCTTGCCAGAAGAGCGGCGCAGCAGAAAATTGCCCGAAGTGCGGCTCGCTTCATGTCTCAAAACCTGCGCCGTCGAAGAAATTTCAGCTGATCGCCGAATGATGGAGCTGGCGCGCCTAGTAAACGGAAACGACTATAGACAATGTTCGCTTCCGCTTTCAACGGCGAACCACGAGGCACGGCGTAAACCTCGCCATCGGCGCAACATTGCCACAAGCGCTGCGATTCATTTGTGCGCGAGATCACGCCGCAATCGCTAAGGCGATGACGGGACGAGGTAATTTTTTGACGCGAGATTGAACCTCGATCGGCGATCAAGCGACGCGTGTGTCAAATTGCGGGGCGCCGATGCGGATCGCTTCTCAGCCTGGCGGCCGCCGCGGCCACGCGAGACTGCCAGTAGATGAAGAGCGGCGCGCCAACGAGCTCGAGTATCGTGAAGCCGACGAACGGTGCAGGCGGAAGGTCGATCAGCAGCATCGACAAGGCCCTGCCGATGCCGCCGATAAGGATCGCGCCCCAGATGGCGCGAAACAGCGCGGTCTCGCGTTCGATGCGTGGGACAAGCCAAAGCAGGGCGATGCCGAGGCCAAGCCACACCCCGCCAAAGAACCTGAGATTGCTGTCGAGCACCGGCAGTTCGGGGATGTCGGTCGATGCGTAAAGGGGATCGCGGGTCCCAAGCATCGTGATGATGCCGGTCACGACCGGCACCAATGCGAGCAAGCCCGTCACGATCTGCAGCAATCGTCTGCTCATGAACCCGGTCCCGCAGCTTCGAACTTACTCCGCCACGAGCGCGTGCACCGAGAACATGCCGGCGGCATCGGTCCAGGAGGTCTGCACCTTCCAGCCCGCGCCGCGCGCCAGCGCAGCAAAGCGTTCGATGCTGTATTTGTAACTGTTCTCGGTGTGGATGCTCTCGCCGTGCCGGAATGAGACGCTGGTGCCGAGGAGGCGTACGACCTGCGGCTTCCTGCTGATCAGATGCATCTCGATCCGGTGCCGCTCGCGATTATAGATCGCGCGATGGGTGAAGGCCGAGACGTCGAAATTGCCGCCGAGCTCGCGGTTGATCCGCACCAGCACATTGAGGTTGAAGCGCGCGGTGACGCCGGCCGCATCGTTGTAGGCATCGTAGAGCACGCGCTCGTCCTTCTCCAGATCGGCGCCGATGATCATCAGTGCGCCTTTGCCCAGGATCTCGTGGGCGCTGCGCAGGAACTGGCAGGCTTCATGCGGCTCGAAATTGCCGATCGTCGATCCCGGAAAGAACCCGACCTTCGGCATTCCCGCGACAGCTTTCGGCAATTCGAACGGCTCGG
>Ga0335076_10007978_pt1 | contig 10676 bp, 2 predicted proteins | sample Lox_Sample_25_FD_206717 | JGI IMG/M metagenome (GOLD analysis project Ga0335076, IMG submission 206717) | Soil microbial communities from Loxahatchee National Wildlife Refuge, Florida, United States - Lox_Sample_2.5 | ecosystem: Environmental > Terrestrial > Soil > Wetlands | place: USA: Florida...
GACCCTACGAATGCCGACCTTCAGCAGTTGCGCGGCAAGGTGCAGGCGGCCAAAGCGGAAATCGACCATCTGCGTCAGGTTATGCAGCGCGCCGAGAATGCGCACCGCGCCGGAAATCTCGATACCGCCAAGCAGGCGATTGAAGAAGTGCTGTCCCATCGCCCGAACGACACCCGGGTCAAATCGCTGCACCGCATGATCCAGAAGGAACTCGACGAGCGCATGCGCCAGAAGCGCATGGAATCCCTGCTCGAATCCGCGCGCAAGGAGATGACGAACCGCCGCTACACGGCGGCCTTCGACATCCTGAAAGAAGCCGAGAAGGTCGATCCCGATGCGCCGGCCTTACGTTCCTTGCTCGAAACCTTTACCACCGCCCGCGACCAGGAGCAGCGCCGGCGCGACCTCGAGCAACTCACCCGTCAGATTGAGCAGGCTCTCAACACCGACGATCATCAGGCCGCACTCAATCTTCTCGCCGACGGCATGAAGCGTTTTCCCGCCGAACCGGCCTTGCTCAAGTTGAAGGACCTCGCCGAGTCGCAGAAGCAGGCCGCCCTCACCAAAGCCTTCGTCCGCGAGCGCATCGCGGCTGCGCGCGAAATTCTTAATGCCGGCAACGCCTCCGGAGCGCTCAAGGTCCTGCAGGAAGCGCTCAAGAAAACGCCCGGCAACCCGCACTTGGAATCGCTGGTCTCAATCGCGCAGGAACGGCTTGCCCAGGATCGCGATGAACAAGCCAAGTCCCGCTGCATCCAGCAGGCCAACGAGGCACTCGGCAAACGCGCCTACGACGACGCCATCCGAATTCTCGAGGGCGGCCAGGTACAGTTCACCGCTTCTCCGGAAATCGACAATCTCCTCCGTTTTGCCCGCGAGCAGCAGGCCAAAGAGGCCAAGCAGCAGGATGTCGAGAATTCCGTTCGCCGCGCTCAGGAATTCCTCAAGAACCAGGAATACGATCGCGCCATCGAACTGCTTGAGTCCATCCTCGCCCGCACTCCCGACGAGGAACTGGGAATTGTTCTCGAAGAAGCGCGTCGCCGCCGCGACACCCTCAACAACCAGATTTCCGCCGCCATCGCCAGAGGCCAGCAATTCCTGCAGGAAGGTTCTCCGGCCAAAGCCGTCGAGTTCCTCCAGGCCCAACCCACGGCCTTCCGGCGATCCGACGAGTTCCGCGATCTCGTGCTCGCCGCGGCGAAACAGAATGTCCCCAAAGCGCCAGAAGCACCAGTCCTGCCCGAGCCCGATCTCGACCTCGATGCTCCCGAACCCGCGAAGACCATGATGTGGAGCACCATGGCTCCGCCGGAGATTGAACCGGCCGACGTCGAGCCTCCAAAGGTTGCATCGAGAAAGGGCGAACCCGGCAGAGTCGAGCCGAAAAAGCCTGCGCCCGCGCCGCGCGTTCCGACCGGTCGCATTGCGCCCCAGCAGGCGTCAGCGCCGCCAGCCACCACGGTCACACCGCCAGGCTTGCTGCAGCGGTTCACGAAGCAGCAGAAACTACTAGCCGCGGCTGCGGTAGGTGTCATCCTGTTTATCGTAGTGGTCATCGCCATCTGGCCTTCATCCAAGGGTGGAACGCTGAGCCTGCACAGCAACGTTGATGGGGCCGAGGTAGTCGTTGATGGCCGGTCCAAGGGCGCAATCCCTGACGGTCGTAGCCTCACCCTCCAACTGGACGAAGGGCATCACCGGATCCAGGTTCAAAAAGACGGATACCAGCCATCCTCGCGTGACATTGATATTGCCAAAGACAAGCCGGTCACACTTTCTGTCGATCTGACTCCGGTCGTCGTTGCGACCGGTACTTTATCGGTGCAGACGAACGAAGACGGTGTGGATGTGTTTGTCGACGATGCCCTCCGCGGAAGCACCGCGAACAAGAAGCTGAGTATGTCTCTCCCGGTCGGGCCGCACACCGTCCGCGTGGAAAAGTCCGGCTTCGAGCAGGTGGCTCCGCAGTCGGTGGACATCGCGAGCAACACCGGAAAGCAGGTCCAGTTCGCGCTGAAAGCGAGCAAGACACCAGCCCAGGTACCGCAGGATTCTTATCTCGTCATCACCGGCACGCCCGGCGCCCAGATACTCGTGGACGGGAACTCTCAACCCGCTCTCTCGACTACTGGCGACTATGTCAAAGTCAACCCAGGCTCCTCCCATCGCGTCGAGGCACAGCTCAACGGTTACGATTCGTTCTCCCAGATGGTAACGGTGAAGCCGGGTGAGCGCCTGTCAGTCCGCGTGGACCTGAAAGCGAAAGCGCAGCCGAAGGTTCCAGCAAACATCGTCTCGTTCACCGCGGTTCCAAATCCCGTTCAGCAAGGTCAGTCAGCGAAAATCACCTGGGAAACCCGGGACGCCAAGTCGGTAGACATTGAGGGCATCGGCTCGGGCCTCGAGCCGAGCGGTTCGCGCAGCATTCCTTTCACCGAGAATCGCACCTTTAAACTGGTCGCGAAAGGAGACGGAGGAAGCGCGAACGGCGATTTGACGGTCACCGTGACCGCCGCTCCGAAGCTTGCGGTCGTTTCCTCGTTCACCGCAAATCCACCGAGCATCAAGCAGGGCGACTCGACTACTCTGACCTGGTCTACTACAGATGCTCAGTCCGTCACCATCGAAAACGTCGGATCTAACTTGCCCCCCACCGGATCCAAGACTGTTTTCCCGAATCAGAATACGACTTACAAGCTCCTGGCAACGGGCGCTGGCGGCAACGCAAATGCTTCGGTACCGGTTACCGTACAGCCAAAGGGCACCGAGCCGCCGCCCCCTTCAAACGATATGCCTGCCATCCGGACCGCCCTTGACGAACTGCAAGATGCCTACGGCAGCGTGAGCGTCGATGAGCTGGCCAAAATCTGGCCCTCCCTCAACGGGGACAAAAAGAGGAAAAATGTATTGTCGGCCTTGTTCAAGTCCGTGCAGGCCCTACGGGTCAAATACACGCAATGTGGCTCTGCGGCGGTCGCGGGCGACGTGGCGAAGATCTCCTGCACTCAGACCATGACTAATACCGTCGGCGGTAAAGTACAGGCGCCGCAGGCCAACAAGGTCGAGATCACCTTGAAAAAGAACAACGGAAACTGGTTGATCGACGACATCGTTGGACACTGATTCTCACACTGGATATCGCAATTGTCGTTCCAGATGGGCCCTTCCAGTGTATGGGGCTGCTTCCGCCCGGTGTCACGTCGTTCCCAAACGGTAGCGGTCTGGTTTTTCCAGTTGACATGTCGAAGCCGTTGGTGGTATCTGTCAGTCCTCGTTAGCCTGGGCTCGTTTTTCGATTTGCTGCTCGTTTCCTTCCCCCGTTAGGGTGACCTACTATGCGCTGCTTCACAAAGGTTCTGACCACATCTTGGTGTGTTCTTTTTGCGTCCCTGCTGGGAGCGCCAACCGCGAATGCCGCTGACGGGGCAGTGTCCCCATCCGCGCCAGCAACCGCCGCCGCTCGCTATGGCGACCTGCCCCTGAGCTTCGAAGCGAATCAGGGCCAGACCGACAGCCAGGTTCGCTTTCTGTCTCGTGGCAGCGGCTACTCGTTCTTCCTGACGCAAACCGGAGCCGTGCTGACGTTTTCGCGGGACACCCACTCTGACGCCGTTCTGCGCATGCAACTGGCTGGCGCCAACCCGAACGCCCGCATTCAGGGTGTGGACGAATTGGCCGGCAGGAGTAACTATTTCTTCGGCACCGACTCAACCCGATGGCGGACCGGCGTTCCCACCTACTCCCGAGTCTCGTACGACAATGTGTACCCCGGCATCAGTCTCGTCTACTACGGCAACCAGCGCCAACTGGAATACGACTTTGTCGTCGCCCCCGGCGCCGATCCCCGCCAGATTCGTTTGTCCGTTGCGGGCGCTCAGAAACTTTCCGTCGATGCTCATGGCAATCTCGTGCTGCGCAGCGAGGCCGGCGAAGTCCAGCTGCTCGCGCCCAGGGTGTACCAGCAGATCGATGGACAGAAACAGGAAATCGCCGGTCAATGGCAGTTGGAAGCCAATCATGTCGCCGGTTTCCGCCTCGGCAGTTACGACCACTCGCGTGCCTTGGTCATCGACCCAGTTTTGCAGTACTCGAGTTTCCTCGGCGGCAGCCAGAAGAACGCTCTCAACCGGATTGCCATCGATGCCTCCGGGAACGCCTACGTAGCCGGCTACACAGCCTCTGGTGATTTTCCCGCGGCTCCTACACCGCAAGCGATGACGTTCGGCGCTGGCGCTCTTTCCCGTGGCGCCTTCGTCGCCAAGATCGATCCCTCTGGCGCTAACCTGCTGTTCTCGACCTATCTCAGCGGCAGCTCCGACGAAGAAGCCACCGGCCTTGCCGTCGACAGTCTCGGCAATGTGTACGTTGCCGGTAACACACATTCCACCGACTTCCCCACCCGGAACGCCTTCCAGTCCACCTGCGCCACTCACGCCCAGACGGGAACCTGTTCCAGCGCATTCCTCACCAAGATCAGTTCCACCGGTGACTCTCTGCTCTTCTCGACTTATCTCGGTGGCAGCGGCGGAGAATCTGCTCGCAGCTTGGTCGTCGACGCAAAAGGTAGCGCGTACCTCGCTGGCGTAACCTCATCCATCGACTTCCCCGTCACTACCGGAGCGGCTCAAGCCAAGTGCGGCGGCGCCTGCCAGCAAAACGCTTTCGTGGTTAAGTTCAACCCTTCCGGCGACAGCCTTGCCTACGCCAGCTACCTCGGCGGCAGCGGGGTTGACGACGCGGCTGACCTCGCCGTGGATTCTTCCCGCAACGCCTATATCGTAGGCCACACCACTTCAGCCGACTTCCCGCTCGTAACTCCGTATCAAAAGGCCTGCACGCCCGATGCGTCCAGCACCTCCGGAGCCTGCGTCGCCACAGCCTTCGTCGCCAAATTCAAAGCCGACGGCTCGGCCATCTCCTACTCGACCTATCTGGGCGGAAGTCTGGGCAGTCAAGCCACCGCGATCGCTGTCGATTCCGCCGGCAGCGCTTTTGTCACTGGCAGCACCCAATCCGCCGACTTCCCGGTATTGAAAGCGTTCCAGAAGTCCTGCGGGATCGACGCCGTCTCTGCCAAGTGCAGCATTGACGCCTTTCTGACCAAGTTCGCGCCGACTGGCAAAACGCTGATCTATTCGACTTATCTCGGCGGTTCCGGGGTGGATGAAGCTTCCGGCATCGTCGTCGATGCCGCCGGTAACGCGCACCTCGTCGGCCGCACGGAATCCTCAGACTTCCCGACCGTTGCATCCGTTCAATCCAAACTCAAGGGAACCAGCGACGCCTTCGCCGTCCGCTTCAACGCCACCGGCAATGCGCTTTCATTCTCGACCTATCATGGCGGCAGCGCGACCGAGTCCGGCCACGGCATTGCGCTCGACACCAAAGGCAACATCTACCTCGCCGGCGAGACTACGTCCACCGACTTCCCCACCAGCCACCCCTTCCAATCCAGTTGCGCCGGAGCCTGCACCAGCGCCTTCATCTCGAAGATGGCCCTGCCGCCCGCAAACAGCGCTCCAACAATCACCAGCGGCGCGACCACTACGTTCCTCGTCGGCGCTGCAGGCACTTTCACTGTAACCACCACCGGTTCACCCACGCCGACGCTCAGCGAGACTGGTTCTCTGCCCAGCGGTGTGACCTTTGTGGACAATGGTGACGGCACCGGGACTCTCAGTGGCACTCCGGACACCGGCACGGGCGGCACTTATCCCATCACTTTCACGGCGACAAACGGCGTTGCCCCGGACGCAACCCAGAACTTCACGCTGACCGTCAATGAAACTCCATCGGTCATTGGCCCAAGTTCTCTCACTTGTACAGTCGGGAGCGCCTGCTCGGCCGGCATGTCGACCACAGGCTTCCCCGTGCCGACGCTGAGCGAAGCAGGCGCGCTGCCGGGAGGCTTAGGCTTTACTGACAACGGGGACGGCACGGGTACTCTCGGTGGCACTCCCACCGTGGGCAGCGGAGGCACCTACCCCGCCGTCACCATCAATGCGACCAACGTCGCAGGCGCAGCCCCGGCCCATCCCGTTCCAGTTACGGTCAATGAACCGGCAGCCATTATCAGCATCAACAACGCCACGTTCACTGTTGGTTCGGCCGGAACCTTCACCGTAACCGCCAGGGGATTCCCTCGTCCCGCCATCACCGAGACAGGCGCTCTGCCCACGGGGGTAACCTTCACCGACAACGGCAACGGCACCGCCACGCTCGCGGGCACTCCTGGAGCTGGCACGGGCGGTTCGTACACACTCACCCTGAAGGCCATGAACACTATCAACACCGTGAATCAGACCTTCACCCTGACGGTCAACGAAGGCCCTGCTTTCACTAGCGCCAACAACACCACCTTCACCGTGGGCACAGCCGGAACCTTCACTGTAACCGCCACTGGCAATCCCGCTCCAACCTTAAGTGAGACCGGTGCGTTGCCCAGCGGTGTGACCTTTAACACGGCGACTGGCGTGTTGAGCGGTACTCCCGCGGCCGCCACCGGCGGAACCTACAACATCACGTTCAAAGCCACCAACACCACTGGGACGATCTCCCAGAGTTTCACCCTCACCGTCGATCAGGCCCCCGCCATAACCAGTGCGAACAACACCACGTTTGTGGTCGGTTCAGCCGGCACATTCACGGCGACAGCCACAGGCTTTCCGGCTCCAACCTTCACGGAGACTGGAGCTTTGCCGTCCGGAGTCACCCTGAGTAGCGCTGGTGTGCTCAGTGGTACGCCCGCCGCGGGAACGGCCGGCTCGTATCCCATCACTCTTAAGGCGACCAACACCGCAGGCAACATAACCCAGGCGTTCACTCTGCAAGTGAACGAGGGCCCCGCGATCACCAGCACCAACAACACGACATTCACGGTAGGCACGGCCGGAACCTTCACCGTAACTGCCACCGGGACACCCGCACCAACTCTTAGTGAGACGGGTGCCCTACCCAGCGGCGTGACGTTCAACGCCGCTACGGGAGTGCTTGCCGGCACGCCTGCGGTCGGCTCCGGTGGCGTCTACAACATCACATTCAAAGCGACCAACGTGGTTGGAGCGGTCAGTCAACCCTTTACCTTGACTGTGGACGAAGGTCCGGTGATCACCAGCAGCAACACCACGACGTTTGTGGCTGGCACCCTTGGATCTTTCACAGTGACCGCGACGGGCACTCCGGCGCCGACGTTTACTGAGACTGGCGCCCTGCCTTCCGGTGTCACCTTCAACACGGCAACCCATGTGCTCAGCGGCACGCCCGCCGTGGGCACCGGTGGCAGCTATCCCATTACCTTCAAGGCGACCAACGGTATTGGTACCGACGCCTCTCAGAGCTTCACGCTGATCGTGCATGAAGCTCCCTCGATCACTAGCACCAACAGCTTAGCCTGCCAGGTCCTGGTGGCCTGCACATTTACCGTCACGACGAACGTCACCGCGAACCCGGTTCCCGCCCTTTCTGAAACCGCCGCTCTCCCCAGCGGGATCAATTTCACCGACAATGGCAACGGCACCGGAACATTGGCAGGAACCCCGGCGCTCTCTACCGGTGGCACCTACACTCTCACTTTCAAAGCCACCAATTCGGTGGCCACCGCGACGCAAACCTTCACACTGACGATCGCCGATTTCAGCCCATCGCTGACCGGCACTCCTGTCACCATCATCCAAGGGTTGGCCGGATCGGCAACCTTGACGCTGTCGGGGCAGAACAACTACGCCGGGACCATTACGCCCTCGTGCCCCTCCGGTAGCCTGTGCTCCTTCACTCCACCGACGGTCACCTTGCCGAACGGGGGCAGTAATTCAGTCAACACGAGCGTGTCTGTGGGAACCACGAACAGCACGGCAGTTGGCGCCTACATGGTCAACGTAACCTCGACAGATGCCAACGGTGATTTCCATACCATTTCCCTGCCCTACAATGTCGAGTGTACTTTCGCTTTGACGAACCCCACCTTCACCCCACTCACCACAGGAGCCGCCACTGCGTTTCCCTTCGGAGTTACCGTCTCTGAAACCAGCGGCGGCACAAACTGTCCTTGGACCGCGTCGAGTACAACGTTTACCTTCTCGCCCGGATCGAACAGCGGAACCGATGCCAACAATGCATCTCCCACTCCCATTACCTTCTCCCTGCCTGCAAACGCAGGGGTGAATGCAACATCCAGTTCCATGCAGGTGACCTTCTTCGCGGCTGCTCCCGCCACCGGAACGCTGGGCTTCACTGCTGTACAGGAAGCAACCCAGGTCGAGACCTCCGCCGTCATCGCTGGCGGATCTACCCAGGTACCTCTGAACGTCAGCAACGGGTGGAGCCCGAACAGCACCGTTCAATACATCTCTCCCGTGCTGGGGAGTTCGGTTTGCGGCGTGGTCGGTCCCAACGGGACCCTGGACGCCAACAACTTCGGCATTACGTGCGCCGCCCCAGCCAACGCAACTTTGCCCACCGCCCCTCAGTTGACCATCAGCACCTCGTCGACAACCATTGCCATGCAACAGCCCTTCCGCGGGACAAAAGCCCTTGCTTCTCTCTACGGGCTCGCGTTGGGCGTGCCGGGATTGCTCCTGGTCGCTCCGGGAGCAGCCGGGCGCAAGATGCGCAACCGGCTCGTGCTGAGAGTGCTCGGCATTCTGACTCTGCTCTTTATCTTCGCCCTGCTTCCCGGATGCGGCGGTGGAATCAACGCCACCATCAAAACCGTGGGCAACAGCAATAACTTCACCATCACCGTCATGGGCACCGTAATCGACACCAGTGGCAACATCGAAGGAGTCGAGGTTCAGACCATCTCGCTCCCCGTCGCCCCGCAGCCGTAACCAGGAGTGTTTTGGAACCGCCGCATGCGTGCGTTGGTTGTTGACGAAACAGTTTTGTGAGGAAATTTCAAATGGCTAAACGCGTCTTCGTTTTCGCTGTGCTGCTTGCAGTCTTAGGTGGTCTTTGCGCGGCTCAAACGGTCATCCCCGATCAGTGTCCCTATTCGCCGCAGCACAAAAAAGGCTTGGCCTGTCTCATCCCCGACGTGACTGCTACTGGGTCCTCGCAGAATCTGGCAAACTTCAACACTACCGTCGCTCAAGTCATCGGGCAGCTGCCTCTCGCCGTGCCTGTTTCGGGATTTGTCCTTGGTTTCGATAAGAAACTGGGCATCCCCGTTGAAGAGAACCAGAATCTTGGGTCCGTAATCACCGAGCGCGGAGACACCATCGGCAAGTACAAGTTATTTCTGGGATTCACTTACCAGCATTTCACGTTTCAGACCATTGACGGCACCAAGCTCAATGATTTGCCTGTCGTGTTCCAGGTCAACGGCACTACGCCCAAGATCGGCTATGCTCTGAACAGTATTTCCGCAAACGTTAACCAGTACACCGGTATTGCCGCCTTCGGCCTTAGCGATCGCGTTGACATCGCGGTTACCCTGCCTTTCGATCGCGTGTCTTTGTCCGCCGCTAGCAAGAACGGCGTCATCAACCTTACCTCCGCGTCCGGGTGCCCACCTCTGTCCTGCCCCGGCCAACTGCAGCCCCTGTCCGCAGCTGGAGCCGCCAGCGGAGTGGGAGACTTGCTGTTGAGCGTGAAGGGCAACGTCATCAAAGCCGAGAAATCCCGCCTCGCGCTCGGTGTCGAGACCCGTTTCCCAACCGGGGATGCTTACAATCTCCTCGGCTCCGGCGCCTATGGAGTCAAGCCTTTCTTCGTCTTCTCGCGACACGCTGGCCGGTTTACACCCCACGTCAATGTCGGTTACCAGTGGAATGGCTTCTCCGTACTCCGCATTAATCCGTGCATCTTCCAAGGTACGTGCTCTGCGCTTTCCAGCCTGCGGCTTCCCGATAGCCTCGAGTACTCTGCTGGAGCAGATATCGGCATCGTAAGGAAGTTGAGCGTGGTGGCAGATCTTGTCGGACAACGCTACTTTGGTGCCCCGCGCGTCACAGCCGCCACTTCCGTATCGACACCGCAATTGGCGAATCCGTCGGCAACGCCACAGCCCTTGCCAGCTACCAACAACACCGTTGGTCTGGTAAATAGCGATTACAACATCAATAACCTCGGCCTTGGCCTGAAGCTCAACCCCTTCGGCCATCTGATCGTTTCTGCGAACGCTCTGATCCGGCTGGACAGTGGCGGCCTCAGGCCCAATCGCTTTGTTCCTCTAGTGGGCGTCTCTTACCGTTTCTAAGATAGGAGGGTAGAACCGGGGCCTGAACATACTGCCTTTGCTCCCGCCCCGACTTGCGGTACACTTACTCCCCGTCCGGGGATGTGCGTATGACTCGATTGAGACCTTTGTTGTGGATCTGGCCGACCACGACCCTTCGGGGCTCACTCGGCCCTCTCAGACTCTCGCTTCAGCTCCTCTTTGCCACAGCGCTCGTAGCCCTGCTTTCCGGCTGCCCCAGCAAACCGCCGGTCGCTCAGACTCCTCCGCCGCCTCCGCCGCCCTCACCCACCGCCTCCATCGATGCCTCTCCTTCCACCGTGCAACAAGGTCAGCCGGTCACGATTACCTGGAAGACTGAAAACGCCACCGACGTGGCCATTGCGCAAATCGGCGCGGTTCAAGGCAGCGGTTCGCAGACTCTCACTCCCACCGAGTCGACCACCTACCACATCACGGCCAAAGGTCCGGGAGGCATTCAGGAAGCCGACGCGCGTGT
>Ga0335076_10007980_pt1 | contig 10675 bp, 2 predicted proteins | sample Lox_Sample_25_FD_206717 | JGI IMG/M metagenome (GOLD analysis project Ga0335076, IMG submission 206717) | Soil microbial communities from Loxahatchee National Wildlife Refuge, Florida, United States - Lox_Sample_2.5 | ecosystem: Environmental > Terrestrial > Soil > Wetlands | place: USA: Florida...
CGGCTTTCCACTCAGGCGTTTTGCAGCAGACAGAAACGCCCGTCACAAATTCCAATGCCCTAGGAATCAATTACAATCAAGCGGCGCGTCGTCTCGTCGCGTTGGGCACAATTTCCACTCCCACTGCAACAATTGATTTCTCTGCCGTGCAAACTCTCGTTCTCGGATCACAGCCACCTGCTGTCCCTGCCCCGGTCACCGGATGGCTTACATATCCCGATACAACAGCCAACATCGTCTCTGGATTTTGGAAGCCTCAAACTCAGGCCGGCGAAGGACAAAAGGAATATCTTGCCTTGATTTTGGCAGTCATCACGAACAATACATTGGCCTTGTCGGATGCCATTACGAGCACATTCAATGTCAAGTCTGCTCAAGAGTTGGCGAATATCACTGCCGCGCAATGGAATAGTCTGTTCTCGTCTTCATCCAAGGCGACGGATCTGTTGCCCTCTTGGACCGCTCCTGGGACGACTGCGCAGCGGGCTACTGCCTATTTTTCATACGTGCAAACGATTCTCGCTCAAACACCTGCTGCGGGCGGAGGATCCACGCCTACAAATGTGAATAATATTCCCACGTTGCAAGATTCTAGGAGTACAAACTTGGATGCCTTGATGCAATTCTTCAGTAGCACCGGGTTTGATATCACGAAACCGGTCAACGACACCGTAATCGCGTCGATAACTTCCTCGGTTGCAAGTTTGTTCCCAAACAGTCTCCCGTTGCAGCGTAGGACAGCGGCGGCGGTCATTGCCCTTGCAAATATTTACCAGATGGTTGTTGGCGCTGGGGCAAGTTCGACTACCACAGGTATCCAATTCTCTTGCATGGAAGCCCTTTACGCACGAGGCTTTACGTCGCCCGACAAAGTCGCTCTTTTGTCCTTCCCTCAATTTCAGTCGGCGTTACAGGGGACAATTGCGTTCGGTCAAGCTCAACCTATCTGGAATACCGCCTCGAAAATGATCCAACTGCCTACACCAGGCCCGGTTCCTACATCGGGATTCACGCCAGTCAATCCGGGCGGATTGGTCAATTGTATTCCACCTCCCAATCTTTCACCATTATCTCGTATTCAATATCTTCACGATCTCTATACACTACCAGTGGGCTCCACAACACTTGGTTCTCTCGTCGAAGCCCGGCGCGGCCCAATTGGCACTCTGAAAGCAACTCTCCTTAATCTCGAATCGATGATTCCTTCAATCGATATGGTCATCGAGAGTCTCGAAGCGTTGGGCAGTAATCTCTCATCTGGCATGGGAGCCATTTACAATACCGCTTCCGAGAATGATAAATTCCCCGGCTTTGACAACGAATCTCTCCTTGCGGCGATTCCTGAATACTCCTCCCCAGGCAATTTGGGACAACCGTCCTCAGTCTACGCTGTCCTCGCAACCGACTTTTCAGCTCCTAATCTCCCCTATTCACAGGAATTGGATATCTGTCGAAGCTATCTTTGTCAGATCGGAACATCACGCTTTGACACAATGCGCCACTTCCGCAAACAAATCACTGAATTCGTCCTCGATCCGTCCAATGAGCCGAGCACCTTTCAAAGCCACGTCTGGAGATTCCCAATTCGACTGGATACTGCCATCGAGTATTTATGCATCTCAAAGGCAGAATTAGGACTCTTTTCTGGAAACCCCAGTCTCAAGACCGTCTCTCAGTATTTCGGTTACACTCCCCGCCAAGAGACATGGGTTGAAATGGTCACTGTTGTGCCTACATTCCTCAAGAGAACAGGTCTTACCTATTGCGAATTCATCGACTTGTGGAAGTCTGGATTCATTCCGTTTTCCCCCAGCGATCTTTCAGGTGAAAGAAGATCACCAGAGGAAGGAAATGCCGAATACCCGATTTGTCCACCGTGTTGCTCAAAGTGGCTAGTCATTACGTTTCCAGGGGCTGATGGTCGTGAGGCTATCATCGTATTGCTATGGAAACTTATCCTATTCATCAGGCTATGGCAAAAACTCAGGACTTGGTGTTGTAGTGAGGAGATCAGTTTTTCGCTCTTGGCAAATATCTGTACCGTTCTCAATCTCTTTCCGTCTACCAGTCCGATTGGGGTTAACGGCGATTTCATCCGGCAGCTTGCTGCTCTTTTCATGTTGCATGAGATTTTTGGTGTTCCATTGAAATCTCACGATGCTAAGACCTCGCATGTTAGCACCATTCTTGCATTATGGCCGACAGCAGCGAGCTCTGCAGATCAGCACTGGGCCACCGGCGTCCTCCTTGACTGTGTCGAGCGATACGCCAAGGCAAAATATGCCTGTCCTCCTCGAAAAGGATGGAAAGCGAGCGCGACACCATATTTGAGTCAGATCTCAGCGGTGATGGGGTTCACACGCTCCGTCGCTTGGAATACTTTCCCGACTTGTACCCTTCGGTTTGCAGAAATTCTTGCCAAGATATATGCCTCGAAGTATACCATTGGGGATATCCTCTTTATGTTCACCACAAATAACGTTTCTTCCACGCCGTTTCCATTCCCGTCGACAGCTGACGAGCCTCTTAATGTCCCCGAGGACTGGGAAGAGAGCATGTGGAACCTCAGACGGCGGCTTTTGGACATTGAGATCACTACGGAAGACGTCGAAAAATGGAGCTGGGGACGCATCGAAGATTCGCTCCGACGAGAATTCGGATTCAGCCCCCCACCGACATCGGATCCGGTCTTAATCTTCGGCGAACATTTCTTTCCCTGCATTCTCACCGAGCATGGGTATCATGTACCTAAATCTCATCAACAATTCCGTACTTCGTTGTCGGCTAAAGACACATCGGCATCCAATTGGAAGGCTCCTCCATATGGGCCCTTCCAATATTATCACCTCAGTTCCGAGCTTGTTGTCGAACTTCCGCTCGGCGATAAGGAAGTGTTTGAACAATTATTGAAACTCCCTCAACTCAACGAGGCAGAGCAACTAGCCGTCACAGATTTATATTACGCCCCTCGCGCCGCTATGGCACCACTTGCGCCTATCTTTTCCAACTTCTCCGAAGCAGTCCATTTCCTCGTTCATGAACATTCTGAACGGAAGCGCTTCAAATTTTTCCAGGAGCAATTCACGCTGTTTCATCTTCGCTGTCAAGTCATAGCCCTGCATTTATCCGAACATGTCAACAAGATTTCGGCGATGCAGAACTGCGACATCCCTTTTCCGCCGTGCCATCCGAATGTCACATGGGAAATCCTGAAACATCTCGTTGCCGATGAGAATCTTTCGACTATCCCGTGGGAAAACGATGCGGGGACGCCTCCTCCTGTGGACAGTTTTGTCTGGAACCCACACTTGACGGGCAGTTCGTTCGCCGCGATTCTGGGACTTGTTGGAACGGGTCTACTTGGCACGTATGCCGTTGGAAAAGCGACTCGCTGGTTCGATATTCGTGGACCGTTCGCGGCATTTGGTGAAGCGCGCGATTGTGAAAATGTCCCTGTTCCGACGATAATTCCCAATCTCGGAATTAAACCGTCGGCCACTCAGCAGAAACATGTTGTTTTCCTAAACGGATTTGCTATTGGAGATGAACATCATGAAGATCTTGGCGGAGCGGAAGCATTTGGAGTAAGATGGAACGGTATTCTGATAATCGAGTGCGATGGTAAGTATCATTTCAGCGTCAATGAGGCGGAATGCGCAGAGGCAGGATCTAGCTGGACAGTGATCCTCAAATCGAGCTTGAAGACCTGGACTGTCCTCAATTCAACCGCGAGTGGCCGTCCGGTCCATCTTCGACGCGGAGCCTACGAAATTGGGATTACATTTGCGCAAAGTGTTCCTTCTTTCCTTGAACATTGCACCAGTCCAACTCGCACCGGAATCCAGTTGTTCTATTGTGGCCCGGACACCGGCGACGAGCGACGCTTGTTGCCCGTAGACAAGCTTTATATCGAATCAAAGAATGGCGCATTGAATGTGGACAGTCGATCGACAACAGCGACGGCCTACACTCGACGGTATTACAGCACTCTCAGAGATATTCGTCGGACCTATCAAAGAGCGTTCAAGGCTACGTTATTCGTCCATGATTTCGGATTGTCTTGCATGCCTATTCACCTCTGCCACGATCAAACAGAATTCGGCTATTTCCTCCATCATCCCGCTGCTTTTGCTGGCACGAGCTATTACATGTCCCCGTCAAACACCTGGACCGCTCATCGAACCAATCTTGACTTCAACTTTTTCCCTGTGACCGATCCCTTCTTGGCACCAGATCCCCTAACAGATCAGCGAGTATCTCCTTCCCCACAGCGCATAGCGGCAATGTTTGACTGGTGGGAACGGCTTTTTGACTACACCCAGTTACGTCATGCAGTTCGAATGTGCGAGAACCGACCCCTCAAGGAACCATTATGGTTGATGTTTCACGAAGCCCACAAAGAAGGTGCAACAGTCGGCGAGCTCATACGCATTCTTGATGTGGAATTTGAATTGGTACCCCTTGTATCGAAATATTTCGCAGACTATACAGTTGCAGCTACAGATTTGGAAGACGAATGGTGGGCTACGCGCATCTGGCATGCAAGACAAGCGGTCCTTGTCCTCAAACATCGTTTCTACACTCGATCATTACATGAAACCAAACCGGCTCTATGGGCATCTGACGCTCCCAACACCGCTGACCCTACCATTTCTCCTGCGGTTTCTGGAAACCAGAATCTAGTCCAGTTCTTCCAAAAGTCATGTCTTCTCGAGAGCTCTGTGGCCAGACTCGAAGATCTGCAACGTCTCAACAACGGCCTCCGTGAACGCGCCCGTTCCAGTCTCATTTCCTACATCACGGCTCTTGATCGTGTTTCACTTCCCGATGGCACTGTTGCCAGTACTCCAGACGACGTAAGCGCACTATTACTTCAGAACACCGACGTTCCGTTGTGCGATCATTCGAGCAGAATCGAAAACGCCATATGCTCTATCCAAATATTTATTCATCGCACCCAAGTCGGACTCGAATCGACTGTTCAAATACCTCCAGACTTTTGGAAGAAATGGAAGAAAATGAACACTTTTGAAAATTGGGAAGCCCATCAACGGCGCATTTTATACAGTGAAAACTGGATTCAATGGGAAGAAATGAAGATTGCACGGAAATCGGAAGCGTTTAGATTCCTGGAAAAAGAACTCAAGCGAAACACTTTGACCATGCCAATCCCCGATATCTCACTTGGCTGGCAGAACGATCCAAACACCTTGCCACTTGGTGTCCTCGATCCGATTCAGTCTGCAGATTTTGCTGTATTAAACACTCAGGTCCTCCCAAGCAGCAGTCCGACTGGCGTAAACGAGAACAGTCAACTAATTGGTCAACCAGATCAAGGTGGAGAACCATCTTGGCTCGTATCCGTCCAGTTCACTCTACCAACTCCCGGAGAAGGATCCTCTCAGAATCCACCTGTAACAGAATCTCTGTCACAACGCATCGAAGTCCATGGAACAAATGCCACTGAGAAGCCGTCATTGAAAAAAGCAACGACAGTCGGCCCCCAAAGTGGCCAATATCCACTTTGGTTCCAAGCGGCTATCAACCTTGGGACAGATTTTGTTCGCGTCGCTGCCGCTGGCATTCCTCCAGGATTTTCAACCGCATCTGACGACACGGCCGACGCCCTTCACGACGTCATGGATGAATACTACTTCTGGATTGTGGTTGGCGACAGATGGGACCCAAATTCAATCCCCACTGCTCAAAATCCGGACACGCTGGGAAGTGATTCTGCTCCCCCTGTCGGCCTACCTAACTCTACATCATCATGGGATAATCCTGATGAGGTGCCCGGCTTACTGGAGTGGCCTGCCGACCCAAGAGTCCATCTCTATTGGACGCGCGTGCACCTAGGCGTGTTTCAACCCCCTCGTCGCTCGGAACAGGGAATGTGGATTCCATCGAATACAGCTGTGGCGCTCGAGTTTAACGGCAGAGGAGTCGACTCTCTGTACTTTCAAATTGATGCTTCAAACCCCGCAGATGGCTTCAGATACGACATAGCGACAGATACGGCAGTAGTTGTCCCGGCACAACAAGCGACAGCCACTGCTCCTTCCTCTGGCACCGGGACGTCGGGCTCCGGGCCTTCTGGCTCTGAATCGCCTCCTGCTGCCCCTTCTGTCAATCCGAATGTTACGCCGTACAAATTCCCTGACAGTGTTGCTTTACCTCTTATCTCATATCCATATTTCGTTGAATTTGAGCCGGGGGCTCCAATCGTGCCGGTCTCGCCCTTCAGCACGACTCTCGCAGTCGTGAGGGCCCTTCGAGCTCAGTCTCGATTCGCCGATGCTCTCCAATGGTGTCGGGGCGCCTTTGACGTTCGTCAAAACAGTAACGTCTGGGCCCAGTGTCCGCCAAGTCCGTCGACCGCCGCTGCCGATGATACCAACATCGTCACCTCGTCGACCCAGAACGCAGCTACGGCCGAAGTTGGGGCACAAGCTGAAGGCGGAGGAGAGGTTAACAACAACGATATCAAGCGTGATCGCATTCCAATCGAAAGTGTCGTGTTGGATATTCCTTGTTGTCCCACCGCAGGAGTTGGTTCCGGAATTGCGCGCGCACGAGCAGTTGTCCTTGAATACGTTGAGATCTTGTTGGATTGGGCTGAAACACTGCTGTGCGGTCGGTCAATCGACGAATATCACCATGCCATGTTTCTTCTCAAAGAAGCACACCGCATCTTAGGAGACCAACCTCCGCGTGTCTACAGTCAAGATCGGGGGATCGGCGCTGCGTTGACCGTCGCAACTTATCAGTCCTTATCGGCTCCTTTGAATCCTCACTTGCTCAAATTGTATGATCGCGTCGCAACATTACATTCCATTACGCAATGCATCGATTCCAGCGGCCGAACGACAGCAAGGAAACCTGGTGTCTTACGCAACTTATGTTGTGATCTCGATTCAGGATGTCTTTCATGCTACCAGCCGTACAGGTTTTTCTCGGTCCTCCCGAAGGCATTGGAAATCACTTCGCTTGTGAAATCGCTCGGATCTCAACTTCTCTCCGCCTACGAAAAGGGCGATGGCGAGTACCTTGCTGCACTCCGTCAATCCCACGAGCGACACCTCCTCGATCTCGGTCTCGACATTCATAAACTGCGCTGGCGGGAATCAGACTGGCAAGTCCAAGCTCTTCAAGAAACCATGGCTTTGACCCTTCAAAAATCGCGGTTCTACCAAAATTTGCTGTCGACCGGACTCATTGGGTACGAAAATGATTTCGTTTCTTCCCAGCAGAATGCTATTTCGACACAGACTAGTGCGGCCGCGTCGAATTCAATTAGTCAAGCGATGAATATTATCCCCGATTTATGGTTTGGAGTCGCCGGTCTTGGTCCATATAATGCGACCCAGATTCCGTTGGGAACAAAGCTTGCGACGATGTTTTCTGCGGAAGCGTCGATGTTGGTGAACACGGCGCAATCAGCGATGTCGAATGGGGGATTAAGTTTGCAGGAAGCTGGATGGCAAAGGAGAGCACAGGAATGGCAACAACAAGTTAATCTCGCGGCGATTGAAGTTGAACAGATCAAATGTCAGATTTATGCTGCTGACCGACGTCGAGATGTATCGTTGCAGGAACTCAATAATTACCAGCAACAGATGGAACAGGCGAAGGAAGCGCAGGATTTTATGAGAGATAAATTTACGAAACAGGAGTTGTACTTGTTTTTGCAGCACGAGACGGCGGGACTGTATAGGCAGGCTTATGAGTTGGCGTATACGAATGCTAAGCAGGTGCAGCTGGCATTCCGGTTTGAGAGAGCAGTTTCAGAGTCAGTGGATCGGCTGCCTTCGCCCAGGTGGAATAATTTCAGAGAAGGACTTATGGCTGGAGATCAGTTGGAACTTGCGCTAAGAAGGATGGAAAAGAGGTATATGGATCTGAATGTTCGAGAGCATGAACTCACGAAACATATCTCGTTGATGCAAGATTTCCCTTCCGCCTTTCTGCATCTCAAGTTGTTTGGGTGGACGACGTTGGCAATTGATGAGTGGAGATTCGATACCGATTATCCCGGCCATTATTTGAGAAGGATCAAGAACGTATCTCTTACGCTTCCGTGTATCGTTGGTCCGTATATTGGTGTTCACTGCCGTTTACGTCTTCTCAATAGCAGTATTCGTCTCGACCCCTTGCTCGCGGAACCGGTTCAGTGCTGTTGCAACAAAAAAGAACATGACCACAAACCGGCGTACAATGTCCAGAAGGGGCGCGGCCGCGAACACGATAAGCGGGAAGGTCGTGGTGAAGGAGGGATGTTGAAACGATTCGAATCAGTAGAGGCAATAGCTACATCATCTGGTCAATCTGACAGCGGTCTCTTCGAACTTTCTTTGCACGAGGACAGATACGTCCCCTTCGAATTCCATGGCGCGGTCTCAGCATGGCATCTGGAATTACCGCCGGAAAACAATCAATTCGATCTTCGTACACTGACCGACGTTGTAATGCACCTGAATTATACTTCAAGAGAGGGAGCTGCGGAGGGAAGGCGGAGGGCAGAGAAGAGAGCGAGGGGGAACTTACCCGGTGGGGGAGTCAGATATTTTGATTTGAGGTACGATTTTCCGGATTTGTTTGCCAAATTGGTGGAAGGAGAGGTGCGGGGCGGTGTGAGAAGGGAAGCGTATGGACGGGCTGGGGATAGAAGACGTGGAGGAGAAAGCGGATGGACGGAGGTCCCTTTGGTGTTTAAACGGAAGATGTTTCCGTACTTACCTGGTCGTCGGGCTGTCCGGGTAACACATGTTCAACTCTTCATTGAAGTTGATGATCCTCACTGGCACCACGAACGCGACCATTACCACGAACACGACCAGCACGAGCACAAGCAAGCACAATTTTCCCGCAGCGAAAGCGACTATTTCGAAATCCAGTTTATTCCGTCCCACACCGACGAAAAACCCCAGAGTTCCGGAAAGTTAGAATGCATTCCATGTATTCACATCGCTACACCGGCTCCGGACGACTGTGCTCCGTCACGAAAGATTTACTGTGCTAACATTCGTCTGTTCAATTCCGCTAATATCTTCGGCGATATTAGCCCCGTCAAAGAAGGTGTTTTGAAATTCCCTCATGAGATCTGCGGGAATGGGACCATTGGCGAGATATACATGATGTGCGAATATGAATGCGTCGAATATGGGAAGCAGTGTAAATGCGAAAGGGGGAAGGTATGCTGCTGTGGTTCGAAACAATGGCACGCTCGTAGCACGTTCTTTTGAAGCAGTGAGTTGAGATCATCTTATTTCAAGGTACATACATATACGGTAGTTCAATTTAGTTCACTAGGTAACAATCGATATATAAATTACGGAAGGAAGGAAGCTATGACTAGCTGCTCAGGACATTGACTAACACTGTGGCTCCCGACAATCGTCTCAACAAACGTGATTGTACTTGTAACAATGACAGTGGGTCTTATTGTGGCCATGCCATGTCCATCATCCATCTCAACCACCTGCAGTTTTCCGAACACAATTTGCCCCGGTTCTTCGTCACCTGAAACAATCAGCACAGTGTCGACTTGGGACAAGAGTTGACGAACCATTTCGATTTCGTCGGATCCGCCATGGTGGAACCGGTAGTACAGCTTTTGTCTCCCCAACAAGCTCCGTGATGTGAGAAGTGACACTGACGAATTCCACACTAGTAACGATTGTCCTGGTAGGAATTTGTCGCGGTGCAAGAATGCTATATTCCTCCATTTTCACGTGCTTCTATCTGTCAATGGTGGCATTCAATTTAAGAATTTACTTGTCGAGTGTCTCGGAATGAGTTATCATCTCCAAAGAGCAGATCCAAGTTCTTGGACTGCCTGGTCTCTAACTCTGGAGCGTCATTTACCATCCTCTCATCGGTGCGCGCGGCGTGGAACTGTTCCAAGTCGAGACATTCAAGTTGAACACTGGTCCTGACAAATTTATACACCACCATCGTGACTGGCTTCTGCTGGGCCGCCACTATGACACTCGGACTATGCGTCGCTCGTGCGGGGGAGGCAAGAGTGGTCGTTTGCGTTTGAGTTAGGAAGTGCGTTGACGTAATTGTGAGAGTTGACGTAGATACTATTTTCAGGATCGGAGGGCCATGGAGAATCGTTATTTCCGCAAGCCAGGTCTGTGTCGTTCCGGCAAAAGTTAACAAGTCGATCTGCATACACGACAATCAGCATTTTCATCGAAACGGATTCGAAGGGTGTGCTATGGTCCGCAAAACCCCAAAAAGGTGTTCAGAGTTCACAGGAAGCGCAGTCGCAAGCGGGAGAAAGGGGCAATGGTGAAAGTACCAGACTATACCGTCCCTCAGGCAATAATCCAGCGGGTGCAGCCGAAGTGTATGCAATTGCAACACTTTTGCCGGCAACCAATGTCGCATCGCCTGTGTACGTGGGTGTGGGACTGGTAGTAGTAGTTGTGCCAGCGGTGGGACCGAGAGGGCCGATCAGGGTTGCGTGGTCGGTGTAGGTTATGGAGGTGCAGTTGCCGCTGACGTAGATTGTTTCTGCAAAGGAGGCGATGACGTCGGTTGGGATGATGGTTGTCTCGCCGGGTACGGGTAGCTGAATTGCGCGACAAAGTTAGTTTAAGGTTAAGACTCGAGTGAAGACAGGTGGAGAAGGGCGAGCATGTTCGGGGGATCACAGGGGTTGGGGGGG
>Ga0335076_10007981_pt1 | contig 10674 bp, 7 predicted proteins | sample Lox_Sample_25_FD_206717 | JGI IMG/M metagenome (GOLD analysis project Ga0335076, IMG submission 206717) | Soil microbial communities from Loxahatchee National Wildlife Refuge, Florida, United States - Lox_Sample_2.5 | ecosystem: Environmental > Terrestrial > Soil > Wetlands | place: USA: Florida...
GCCCATTGCTTACCACTCGTCCCTCTCACCGCGTTATCCCCTCTGCGAGTTCAGATTGTACAATCGCCGGTTCAGACCTCCTTGCACTCGCCGCTATGATTTTTGCCCATCTCCTTCCCACAAATTCGACCAAGTAAGGCTTGCCAATGCTCGGGTCGTTGAGCAGATCACGGATTCCGACCGCGACCCGGCTCCGGCGTACATTGCGGAGCCACCGGCTGACAAGCTTCCTGAGCTCTTTGGGTGGCGGCACTTCCTTCCCGGCCTCTTTAAGGCCCTCCTCCGTTAGCGTGACCAGCGTTTGGAACAAAAGCCGCCTGATGCGTCGCCACGCTGCCGGAGCCACTGGCTGAAAATGGAATAACGCGCGAACCAGCGCTTTGTGATACAAGGCAAACTGATGAAGCAATTCTGAGCAGCCTGCGCTGCGCCACCACTCGTTTTGGAACCGCCTTCGCAGCTGACGTTGGTAATTTTCGAGCCGCCGCAGAAGCTCTTCCCGGCGGCGCCGTGCCCGGGGTATTCGGAATACTGGAACCAAGAGTGGAACACCCCTTGGTGCGCATGGCCGCACGAACGGCCGCGATGCAGATACCGACCTCAAACACATCCAGGGGTAGACGATAACGCGTTTGTTTCTTAGCTGATCGCGCTTCCAACCGAAACCACAGCTGCTCCAGGCGTTTGTGGCAGGTAGGAATCAACGCTCTGTCATAATTGGCAGGAAGCTCCCCCAAAAGCCATGGAGAAGACGCGGCCTCGACCTTCTTCCAGTGCAGCGGTTCCAGGTCGGCAACGAGGAACTCGAAAACACCCGACTGCCGAAAGCGCCCGTGTCGATTCTTGGAGAAGCTCGAGTGATCAGGGATGTCCGCCCCAAAGTCCAGCCGCGTGAACCAGCGACAGGCCAAGTGCATCTTCACTTCTTCCAGCAGGCGTCGTTCGCTGGTGATCCCGTACAGATAACCGATCAGCAACAGACGCAGCACCTCGGGATCAATCGAGGGCCGTCCCGTCGAACTGTAAAAAGGCTTAGGCCGCTCGCGTACGAGGCTGAGATCGACGTGCTTATCGATGAGCCGAAGCAGGTGATCTGGTGGAATCTGATCTTCCAGGCGGAAGTAATAGAACAGCGATTCGGTGCGCTCCTGCTGGCCCATCATCGTCGGCATTCCTGCTCGCTGTGGAGTTAGCACAGCTGTTGTTGCCGACAAAAAGAAAAACTCGGGGAGGCACCGAGTTCTTCAACAGATTCCATGGATTAGGAAACAAGAAGAGTGCAGAACATCGTGTGTCGATAAATGGATGGATGCCAGACGGGCACCCAGAGTGCGTAATGCCGCTTTCAAACTGAGACACTAACCGAGATTGACCAACATTGATTTTTCTTTGAAGGCTCACTTGAACAGAAACCGGGAAAAAACAATCGTACCCCAGACACGCAGCCCGACAGAGATCGTCACGACTGCAACGATGAGAAATTCAGTAACGGCAACGGCGGAATCGGCATGCCTTATCCCGTTGATCCTCGGGGCAACAAACCCCGTCGGAAGTCATACCCGCGACTTGGAGCGGGCCATTACCGCTCTATAACCACTTCCAATTTGCCGGCTTGCGTCGCCTTCTTAAGGAGTGCGTGATCGCGCTCTGTTTGATCGGCGTACGCGATGGAGAAAGTGGCGATAGCTTTGTCGAATATGTCGCTCTTGCCCAGGTAACCACGAATCATTGCCGGCTCCCCGCTGCGGGCATGGGCACGCGCCAGCGTCCAGCCGCACCATTCTCCGAACTGGACCATGGTGGTTGCGTCGAACACCTCCACCTTTGGCTTCAACTTCATGTCGCGCAGCTGCCGGATATAGAAGTGCCGCGCCGACGTGTTGAGGTACCCCAATCAACATTGCCGGTACTCAGCCTTACTCGGGAAATCGCAAAAGCCCTGCTTTTACTGCTCAATAGCACTTGGCGGCAATCGGCCGTTTTCGCGTTCGCGCAACTGTTAGCCGGAGGGTTGTAGGTTCGAGTCTTACCTGAGGAGCCATTTATTTTCTTGCACTTACTGTACAGTTCGACTTCTCGCCTCCTGCGACTTTGGGGACTCTTTGAGGTAGCTCCGAGGAATTTTGGGGAGTTTCACTGCTCCGAGCACGTCCGCAGCATCACGCAGAGCTTGGTTGCCGATGTGGACGTAACGCTTCGCCATGCGGATCGCCGTAGCCGCAGACCACCCCATCATGTGAGCGACGACGGGGTAAGGAATGCCCGCTTCCAACAACCGGGTAATCGCGGTGTGGCGTAGATCGTGGTAGCGGCACTGAAGGCGCGCCGGCTTCTTGCGTTCATCCTTGCCCTTCGATTTTTTCTCCGACTTTGCACAGTCCTTCTCTTGGTCCTGCTCCGGCCGTGCGGGTTGTGACTCTTCGATTTCGCTCTCAAGAATGGCAGCCGACCGCTTCCTCGCCTTTTCCCAGGCTTCTTTCCAATCCCCAATCGGCCGCGTCGGATCGGTGTTGTAGTAAACCACGCCCGCGGTGAAGCCGAAGCTGTCCTCTTCGCCCTTCGCGCCGCACTTCTCGAAGGGGAACACATAATGCTCCGGTTGGCGGTTCGGGAACTGCGCAGCCCACATCTCCAGCACATTCAGGATTCGCGCATTCAGCCTAAGGACTCTCCCGGTCCCGGTCGGCGTCTTGGACTTGCCGACGGTCAGAGCCTTGCCGACAATATCGACTTGCTTCCATTGCAGCAGCCGAACCTCGGTATAACGCATTCCAGTATTCAAAGCCAACATCACGGCGGGATATAGCAATCGTGAGCGGCTCTCAAGACATGCCGAGAGCAAGGGAACATCCGTGCTGATCATCTTCCATTCCCTCGTCAACTGCGTCTACTTCCCGAGCATTCCCGTTTTCAGATCGGCGTTGGGCGGCTTCGGCCCGAACCAGACCGAGAAGAGCGCCGGGCCGAAGGCCGCACCGGCAATGGTCAGCTTCTCCTTGCCATTGATGGCGAAGGTCGAGCCTGTGCCCGGGACGTAAGTGAAGGACATTTGGTCGCCCACCTTGACGGGCTCCATCGCGCCCAGCAATCGGTCGATGTCGGGTTTCATGGTCTTCATGGCGTCCGGCGCATTGTCATTGAACCCTTCCCTGAAGGCATCCGCCATTTGGCTCTTACTCGCGGCGTGCAGCATCTGCATCAGGATCTGCTTAGGTGCGTCGGCTTTGATGATGGCGCCGGCATCCGATGACTTCTGCTCAAGGTAGAGGCCCGCGACGTACACCTTCACTACGAACTTGGTTCGCAATCCCAGGCCATTGAGCACCAGCTTGGTATTCCCGACCTGCACCGTGTCGGGCAGAGTAACCCCCGCAAGACTGGCGGCGTGGACATTGATCATCGATACCACCACAAACAAAACAACAGCAGGCGACATAACAGTTTTCCGCATTAGGACTCCTTGAGTTGATACAAGATTATGCACCCGCGCTCATGAGATAACACCTTGATAACACCTTGTAACAAACAACACAGCGATCGAGGTCACCAGGTGCGATTGTGGAACCGGCTAACCGCTACTGCCCGGGCTGCGCCAGGGCCGCGCGCAAAGGCCCTCAGACACCCGAATAAATCTACTGTACGGCCCGTACATCTCCAGGATCAGGAAGATTGCCCCGCAAACCGTCAGAGCCGAGGCAAATAGGCCTAACCACCACCGTCACATTGGCACGAACGAATAGTCCAAAGTGGCGAATAGCGATGTGAGCCAGAAGATCAACATCACCAGCAACGGCGCAGGAACAGAAGAGGCCTTCTGCGATTACAGCAACCAGCGGATTTAGCGCTAGCTGAACCAGCGAGTTTAACACCTGAGATCGTAGCGATCATTGCATGTCCCTTGTGGGGGAGAGACTCCTAAAGCGACTGGCTTATTCTGCGCTTCTCAACTCGGTCGCTGGATCGTGGATTCGCCCGTTTTAAAGCCGCCTGCTTTGCCGGCATCCAGAAGCTGATGAGCGTCAATGCGGCCAAAAATTTCGATTAGTTTTGCGACCACACCGGTCCATCCAGTCTGATGGCTCGCTCCGAGGCCTGCGCCGTTATCGCCGTGGAAGTACTCATAGAATAGGATGTTGTCCTTCCACAGCGGATCAGTCTGGAATTTCTCCGTACCTCCGTACACCGGCCGTCGGCCCGACTTGTCCTGCAGGAAGATTCGTCCCAGACGATTGGCTATTTCATGAGCCACCTCGAACAGGTTCATCAACTTGCCCGAGCCAGTCGGACACTCGATTTTGAACTTGTCGCCGTAATAGAGGTAGTACTGCAGCAAGGCGCGGATCAGAATTACGTTCACCGGCATCCAGATTGGCCCGCGCCAATTGGAATTGCCACCGAACATGCCGGTGTCAGACTCCGCTGGCAGATAAGTCACCCGGTATTGCTGTCCCCCGACGTCCACGATGAAGGGATGGTCTTGATGGTAGCGGGAAAGCGCCCGTATGCCGTAAGGGCTGAGAAATTCGTTCTCGTCCAGCATGCGCGTGAGAATCCGGCGTAACCTGTCTTCATTCACCAGCGCAACGATACCGCGGTCCGCATACCCGCGATGCCCCTTTCCGGTTACATGAATGCTGTTCAGCAGTTCGGGCATACGTTGCACGCGTTGTTGTAGGATCTTCCCGGCTCGCGGCACGCGTTCGCGCTGCCACGGCTCGATCACCGTGGTGGCGGCCAAGGGCAGCAGGCCGACCATGGAGCGAACCTTGAGCCGCCTAGAGCCACCGTCCGGGAGGCGCAGGACGTCGTAGTAGAAACCATCTTCCTCGTCCCACATACCCGCGGGCCCCATCTGATTCATCGCGACCGCAATCCAAATGAAATGCTCCGCAAACTTCAGGGCCATGTCTTCGTAAAACGGGTCGTGGGCCGCCAACTCCACGGCGATCTCGAGCATGTTCTGGGCGAACATGGAGACCCACGAGGTGCCGTCAGCCTGCTCGAGGTGGCCACCGGTGGGAAGCGGAGCACTGCGGTCGAACACGCCGATGTTGTCCAGCCCGAGGAAGCCGCCTTCAAACAGGTTGTTGCCAAAGCGGTCTTTGCGGTTCACCCACCAACTGAAGTTCAGCATCAGCTTGGCAAACGAGCGCTTGAGGAACTCGATATCGCCTTGCCCTTTAAGCGCCTGCTCGGTGCGGTAGAGGAAAATCGTCGCCCAGGCGTGTACGGGTGGATTGACATCGCTGAAGTTCCACTCGTAGGCAGGAATTTGGCCCGTTGGATGGATGAAGAACTCCCGCAGCATGAGGTCGAGCTGTTGTTTGGCGAACTCCACATCGACCGTGGAGAGCGCGATTGTGTGGAACGCCAGATCCCAGGCTGCGTACCACGGATATTCCCATTTGTCGGGCATGGAGATGATGTGCTGATTCACCATGTGGAACCATTCGCGGTTGCGCATGAAGCGTCCGCCCGCCTTCAACGGATCGATACCGTGTTCTTCCAGCCATTTGTCCACGTCGAAGAAGAAATACTGCTTTGACCAGAGCATCCCGGCCAGCGCCTGGCGCATGACCAGCGCCTCGTCTGCGCTGACACGTTCCGGAGTTATGGATTTGTAGAACTCATCAGCCTCGCGTTGGCGGGTCTGCATGATTTCAGCAAAGCTCTGGAAGGCATCGCCCATGACCGCAGGCGCCAGATCACTCAGCCGCAATCGGATGTTGGCCGCCTGTCCCGGCTCGACCCTAAACTGATAGTGCGCCGCACACTTGGTTCCCGTTTTGTCGGGATTAACGGCGTTGCGATCCCCCTGGACCACGTAGTTATTAATTCCATCTTTGACGTAACGAGAGGTGTTGGCTGTTCCGAAGAGCCGTTCATTGTTGGTCTCATTTTCCGTGAACAGCAGCGGGACATCTCCCTCGCAGTACAGATAGCGGTGTCCCAGATCGGCGTGTGACGCCGCAACCGTCTGCGCGTCTTTCCGGCCAGAGATCTGCTTCAGGGACGGCTTCGGTACACCTGGCCACCATGTCCAGGTATTGCGAAACCATAGTGTTGGCAGGATATGTAACGTGGCTGGCTCAGGCCCGCGATTACTGACACTGATCTGGATCAGGATATCTTCGGGCGACTGCTTGGCATATTCAACAAACACGTCGAAGTACCGGTTCTCGTTGAAGATGCCGGTATCCAGCAGCTCGTACTCCATGTCGCTACGATTGCGGCGCTTGTTTGTCTGGACCAGATCGCCGTAGGGAAACTCCTTCTGCGGATACTTGTAGAGGTACTTCATGTACGAGTGTGTCGGGGTGCTGTCGAGGTAGAAGTAGTATTCTTTGACATCCTCGCCGTGGTTGCCTTCGCTGTTCGTCAGGCCGAACATGCGTTCCTTGAGGATGGGGTCTTTGCCGTTCCACAGGGCCACGCTGAAGCACAGCAACTGCTGGTCATCGCTGATGCCGGCAAGACCATCCTCACCCCAGTGATACGCGCGGGACCTGGCCTGGTCATGAGTGAAGTAGTCCCAGGCGTTTCCATCCTGGCTGTAGTCCTCACGAACCGTCCCCCACTGTCGCTCGCTAAGGTGGGGTCCCCACTTTCTCCAGGGCTTCTTGCCGGTGCCTACCGGTTGGAATATTGCGCTCTCGAGCGCACTTGCCTCTTCTAGCCTGGCTGATTCTGCATTCTGCGGCATTTTGCTCCTACTTGGCCGATTTGTCTTCGCTGACATGGCGGGCGGCCGAAAGCCACGTGTTCATGATCGCGCTGTGAATTCGTTCCGATTGTAGAGCACTCTATGTTCTCGGTGTTACGGTCATATTAACGGAAACAAGATCGAAGGAAGGGCGCTTCACAGGTCCGACGCAGCCGCTCCCAGCTCTCACCAGCAACTTGCGATGCGCTCGATCTCGTCGTCGGCACCCGCAATTTGCGGCTCTAGCTGTTTTTACTTGTGCCAAAATGTATTCCAGCAGCCGGCGCATTCGCGGTGAAAGGTTGGCTTCGGCATCTTCCTGCGAAACGGCCATTCTGTTGCGCAGGCTGGCCTGTTTCAAGGAGGAAGTAGTGGTGCGCTCGATCAGGAAGCTCGGATCTGTTTGATGACCGCCCTGCGAGCTGTACCAATCCGTCGCGCACGAGGTGGAGAGCTTGCAGGACGAGCTCTTCGTCGGTCTTGATGGGAGCAAACGCAGGTTCTGCCGGACGATGGCTTCGCCAAAGGCCTCGGCGTCAAAGTACTCGTTCTTTACTCAACGGAGGAGCATTTCATTAGCGGGTTTCTGGAGACGTTAGTCCCCTACTGCCCGAGTTGCGCCAGGGCCGCGCGCAAAGGAGCCTCAGACACCCGAATAAATCCACTGTACGGCTGGTACATCTCCAGGATCAGGAAGATGGCACCGCAAACCGCCAAAGCTGAAGCGAATAAGCTAACCACCACCGTCACATTCGGCCGAACAAATAGTCCAAAGCTCATGAAAAGCAACATGAGCCAGAAGATTAACATCGCCAGCAACGGTGTAGGGACAGAAGAGGCTTTCTGCGCGTACAGCAGCCAGCGGGTCTGGGCTAGCTGAATCAGCGAGTTCAATGCTTGAGATTGCAGCGATCGTTGCATGTCGTTGTGCGGGGCGAGCCCTTGAATTTGGTCGAGGAGGGCCTCGCTGCCTACTGCGGTGGGCTCGAAACGCGTCCTGGCCGAATCATCGCGCTGCCAAGTGACGTCCACCCAGTGGGAGACTGTGCTGCGCAACACGGCACGCACTTCCGCCGCTTCGGGTCCGTAATGGGCGAGGATGCGATCAAGCAATACTACGTTTGCGGCTGCCTGCGTTACTTCGGTGTTCTGAGTGTCATAGAAGCCTTTGGCCGAAGCAATGAGGAGTCCCAGCACTAACGCAAGCGTCGTCCCGACCAATGCCATCCCGAGCCGGACCGCGTCCTTGGAATCCGAGTCGAGATGCTCGCTTGGCAAACGGGAATGGATGAATGTGCCGAGCAGCCCTGCGCCGAACACGAACGCAAACGCGACCACGCTGATGGTGATGGGACTCATGCTCCCTCCTTTTGAACCCTGGCCGAGTTGACCGCAGTTTCCCTATTGACTCACGAGCGGCCGGTCACCAATGCTGATGAGCACTATAGACGCCGGCTGAAAATTCCGTCTACTGTCCTTTGGGGAAGGACGCATGGCCTCCGGAAAACGCTGTGAAAGTGTCGGGGGTCGGTGTGTCGCCTAGTTGTTGTCGGGAGCCTGAATCAAAGAGTATTCTCCACTACAAAACGAATGAGTCTGATTACGATCATCTGGTCAATGAGTGCGGCGGCGTGCCTCACGCTGGCGGGAATTAACTTTCTGGTGTGGTTTCAGAATCGGAAGGCTTGGGCGAATCTGTTCTTTTCTCTACTGGCAATAGGAACGGCTGCTTGGGCGTTTTGCGAATTGCGGATGATGCGAGCGAGGACCCCGGCCGAGTTCGCGGCTGTGCTGAAGTGGGGGCACATAGCGGTGTGGCTGTTGATTCTGTCCCTCGTGGCGTTCATGCGGGTCTACTTGAGGGCGGGGCGACCATGGCTCGCGTGGATGGTGTGCGGCCTGCGTACGCTGGCTCTGCTCCTCAATTTTCTGGTGGGACAGAATCTCAATTACCTCGAGATCATCCGTCTCCGGCAGGTCCCGTTTCTCGGTGAATCCGTCCAGGTCGCTGAGGGTGTCCCCAACCCCAGTATGCTGGTGGGCCAGCTAAGTTTCGTGTTCCTCGTCATCTTTATCGCAGACGCCAGTATCACTGCCTGGCGCCAGGGCGACCGCCATCGTGCACTCGCCGTTGGCGGCGGCGCCATGTTCTTCATACTTTTCGGAACAAGCCAGTCCCTCTTGGTGTTCTGGGGAGTCGCCCGGGTACCGCTTATCTCGACTTTATCCTTCATGGGTTTGGTCGCTGTGATGGGCTATGAGTTGAGCAGTGATATGATCCACGCCTCCGAACTCGGCCGCAAGTTGCGGGTGAGTGAAGCCGGGTTGCACGACATTGAGGAGAGGATGAGACTGGCGGTTGAGGCGTCCGGTTTCGGTGTTTTGATTCGAGATTTCACGCACAACCAGTTCTGGGCGTCCGACAAGTGGCGCGAGCTGTTCGGTTTTTCTGACACGGAGCGGCTGGAACTCGACTCCATCTTGCAGCGAATTCACCCGGAAGATCGCGAACCGCTGCGGTTAGTGCTGGAAAGAGCAAGGTCGGGTCATGGCACTTACGACGCAGAGTTTCGAGCAGTGCTCCCGAGCGGAGAAGTGCGCTGGATCGGGGCCCGCGGGCGGGTCGAATTTGACGACACCGGAAAGCCAGCTTTTGCTCGCAGTGTGTCGCATGATATTACGAGACAAAAGGAAGCCGAGCAGGAAACTCAGAATCTGCGGCGGGACATTGCCCACGTGGACCGTGTGTCGATGATGGGCCAGCTAGCCTCGGCGCTGGCACATGAGATTAATCAACCGTTAGGTGCGATCTTGCGCAACGCGGAAGCGGCGGAGCTCTTCATGCAGGATGAATCGCCCGACTTTGAGGAAGTGCGTGCGATCCTGGCCGATATCCGCAAGGATGACCAGCGGGCGGGCAGCGTTATCGACCGGATGCGCGGCCTGCTCAAGCGGCAGGACATGGACAAGAAACCGGTGGAGGTGCGCGGACTTATTGACGAGGTCGCGGCACTCGTACGATCCGATGCTGCGGCACGGCACATACAGTTGGAAGTGACCGTCGCCGCCAAGCTGCCGCCCGTGTTTGGTGACCCCGTGCATCTTCAGCAGGTGCTGCTGAACCTGATAATCAATGGAATGGATGCCATCGATGAAGCGAGCGGCGGGGATCGACGTCTCAGCGTGACCGCGGCGCTCGACGGAGCAAAGACCATCGAGATCGCCGTGAACGACTCCGGCCGGGGTATTCCCACTGACCAACTCACGCATATTTTCGACCCCTTTTTCACCACCAAGCCGAACGGGATGGGCATGGGTTTGCCGATCTCGCGGACAATTATCACGGCACACAGCGGTCGGCTCTGGGCAGAGAATCAGGAGGAGGGTGGGGCGTCGTTTCGGCTTACGCTGCCAATTGCAGTGAAGGACGACTGGCAATGAGCATCCCCGTACCCATCGTTCACGTCGTCGACGATGACGCGTCTTTTCTTACTGCGGTCTCGCGGCTGCTGCGGGCGAATGGATTCTCTGTGAAGACATATTCGTCAGCGCATAGATTTCTCGCGCAACGTGATGCGGATGCGCCTGGCTGCGTGCTGGCAGATTTGCAGATGCCTGAAATGAGCGGGCTCGATCTGCAAACCGCTCTCGCGCAGACTCCCAATCCGCTGCCGATTCTTTTTTTGACTGGGCATGGAGATATTCCCTCTTCTGTGCAGGCTATGCGCGACGGCGCCGAGGACTTCCTGGAAAAGCGGGCTCCAAAAGAAAAGCTGTTGGACGCAGTAACGCGCGCCCTTGCCCGCGATTCTCGTGAGCGTGAAGCGCGCGACCGGCAGCGTGAATTACGCGCGCTCTTCGAAACACTCACCGATCGCGAGCGTGAAGTGCTGTCTCATGTTGTGCAGGGACGACTCAACAAGCAGATAGCATGGGACCTGGGTATTCACGAGCGGACAGTGAAACTCCAT